>Ga0136846_1208260_pt1 | contig 162533 bp, 141 predicted proteins | sample HopSoiMetagenom2_FD_96841 | JGI IMG/M metagenome (GOLD analysis project Ga0136846, IMG submission 96841) | Grasslands soil microbial communities from Hopland, California, USA - 2 Assembly 2016 (version 4) | ecosystem: Environmental > Terrestrial > Soil > Grasslands | place: USA: Hopland... | reverse complement strand
GCTGTACAAAATATAACAGGCTGGCATAGGATTCATTTAGCATAAAAAACTCCAGCATGTGCTGGAGTTTAAAAATGTGGTCCCACTCGGGCTCGAACCAAGGACCCTCTGATTATGAGTCAGATGCTCTAACCGACTGAGCTATAGGACCGCTGTCGTAAAACGACAAAATATGTAGAAAAAAGAATTCTTCTTTTTAGGGAGAGCAAAAGTATAGAAAAAAAACAAAACTATGGCCAGAAATTACTGAATTTATCCTCCTGCTTATTTCCTGGCAAAATCCGCCAGGTAAGAGCAACGGGTTAAGGCGTCTTTATAAAACTGCGTATTGCCATATTGGGCCTTTAACTGCGCATAGTATTTGTTTTCAGCGAACTTTAGCAGGTACTCGTCGGTTTTCCGACTATACTCATCATAGCTGGCAAAATCCAGGTACTGCGGCTGCGGCAACTGTTTCTGGCTGCATTTAGCCATCATAAACAGGCATTTCGCCTTAAATTCCGGACTGCCGCCTGCATCCATCGCCTTTTTAAAATAAGCTTCTGCGGTAGAAGCTGTATAATAATCTTTCTGAAAAGCAGTAGCTCCTTTGGGCACATAGTAGCCGTCTGCGCCGCTGCGCCAGTATTCTACCAGGTTCCAGGCGTAGCCATAATACGTAACATTATAATAGCCTAAAGCCAGTTTATACAGGTGCTGAGCCGCGTTCTTTGCATCTGTTTTTACCAGGCCCTGCAACCGCTTCATTTCTTTGGCATAAGCCAATTTATTTGTAGTCACCTTATCGCCCGGTAAACGTTCTTCGCGGTCAAACAACAGTTCTTTAAAGGGATCTTTCTCAATAACCTTATTCTGACCAGGTACCTTTTGCAGCCACTCTATGGCCTTATCATAATTATAATCCCGCAGGTAAGCAGTGCCCGCAAAGTCGGCCACTGTTTTTATTTTCAGCCGGTTATTGGTTACTAAAAACTGCTCGAAAGGTGTAAACTTCTTTGCCGCTAAAAAATCATACAGCTCCTCGGCTTGCCTGCCATCGAGCTGGCTTCTTAGATATTCGGTCGATTGGCCGTAGTAATCGGGCATTAAAGATTCCGGAGATCCCATAGCCAGCACTGCTCTATCTAAATTGCCCTGTGCTTTATAGCGTTTGGATAAAATATCTACCAAAACGTTCCGGTAAAACTTATACCATTGGCTCTGCTCGCTATTGCCATAATAATAAACATTTTCCTCTCCTTTTTCTTTTTCATTTTTAACGGCTTTGCTGTACAACCATTTTAGTGATGGCAGAATTTTTTCTTCAAAAGCCGCATCAATCTTTTCCTGGGAGCTTATCTGTACCAACAGGTTGGTTAACATCATTTGATCCTGCAAACGGGTATTCAGCTTCATTGCTTTTAACTGGTCCAGGTAGGCATTAGCTTTTTTATAGTCCCTTTGTATATAAGCGCAGTAAGCCGTAGCTAATTGCATCAATGCAGGATCGTTTACTTTTGGATCCTTACTTAATTTACCTACAAATTCTACAAATGCCCCCAGCTCGGGCTTTTCCTTTTTTAAAAGACTGTCGGTTTCTTTGCCGCTGTGCTGGTAGTAATAGCTAATTCCCAATATGCCGCTGTTGTACTCCTTTCCTATGAGCGGGGTTAAATAACGTTCCTCATATTTATTGATCTCTCTTACCACCAGCGTAGATAACAGGTCTGATGAAGGCTTTAACTGATACACCTGCTTCAGAAATGCCAGGCCATTATCCGGATTCTTTAATGCAAACAATGCCAGCATATCTGCCTTTTCCTCATTATTCTTACACAGCGAAATATACTTCTGTGGATTATCGGTTTTTACCACCGACCAGTCGAACCCATAATAATTGGATATCTTTTTTGCCTGGCTTTGATGAAATGCTTTGGAAAACAGGTAAGCGGCTTCATATTTTTTTCCTGTACGGAACAAGGCGCCTGCCTTGAGCGCCAGGCTCATGGGCTGCAATACACTGGGCGTGGTATTGCCGCTTACCATTTCATCATAATACTTAATAGCGTCGCTGCTCCGGTTGTTATAATGCGCCAGACGCACTACCTGGTAAGCATACTTTAGTTTAAACAGACCTGTTTTGGCAGCAGCATACAGCTGCAAACCATTTTTCAGCAAGCGGTCCATTGCAATACTATCGCGTTTTTCCGGCTCCCATTCGCTGATCTCCGTGGCATGAGGCTCTACCTTTTTAGCATACAAAATATATCCCAGGGCTTCCAGGTCTTTATTTTTCAGGAAATACTGAGACATCCCGTTCCGGCTGACAGAGTCGGGTAGCGTAGCAGGCGTTTTTTTCTCAATATGATAATATAATGTGTTAATGTCTTTTGCGGGAAACTGCATCACAAAAGCATTTGCATCCTTCTCGGAAACGGTTTTACCCGTAAAGTCCACCCACTCTTTTACCAGTACTTCAGCAGCACTTACCGGTTCTTCATAATCAAACAAAAACTGTTCGTTGGTATAAAAGAAAGGCTTATACTGTATTTGAGACGCTGCATACTGGTTAAAAAAGCTGAGGTAATAATCATAAGGATCAATACCTCCGCCGCATCCGATGATATTTTGAGGAAACGACACCAGCCCTGCGCTAATAATACCGCAGACCGTTGTAAAAGTTTTCCAGTTCATGAGTACTGTATTTACTTAAAATTGTTGAATCGCAATGATACAAAGCTACGCGCAGATTTTTTGTTACCAGCTTTTTGTTTAACTGAAACATCATTTTATTAACCAGCTTAACGGCACTGTTTTCATAACGTAAAACATCTCCCGCTTTTAATAAGCGCTCATTAATAAACGTATCATGAACTACTTTAAATGTATGGTCCTGCTTTTGAAAAGTACTTAGCAACCCCGCAGGTAACGATAAAAACAGTCCAGCATATTGATGATCACGGAACAATACATACCAGTCGAAAAGCGGCACACCTACGTCTAATGACAGCGGATAGCTTTGTATGGAAGATTGATATTTGCCAAACTCTTCAGGGTCGATTATAGAATTGGCAGTCTGCTCTTTCTGCAGGTTGCCCATGTTGTAGCACATCAGCAAACCCCTGTTCACCGGCGGCACACCCGACGAAGTGGTGTACTTTACCTGGTGCAGCCGGATGGTGGCTGACAATACGGGAGCAGCCTTTTGCGTTTGTATCTCCTTCAAAAAATAAAAATATTTATCGCGGGTTGAAGTCGTCCAGTCACAATCCATTTGTATTTCGGGAACGCTGTTTAACTGGTATAGTTCCACATACTTTTGTATGAGAGCGCCCGTGTTCTTTGCCAGCGTTTTTACACCGGCACTATCCAGCTTATAAAACACTTCGTTGGTTATAAAAACGGTGGGAATGATTTTTTTGCTGCGCAGGTAAGCAGTATCCCTGGCATATAGTTTAGCTACAGGAAGCGCCTGGTTGGTTGTCCCGTTCCATGCAATATCGAAAAATTTGATGTATAATGTTTGTACCTGCAGGCTGTCCAGCCTTTTCTTTTCAAATCCACCGGGGTTAAACTGGCTTTTCCAGTAATAGATAGCGGGCTCCACCTGGCGGCTGTTTTGTTTGCAGGAAAGCAATAATGCCAATGCTGTTAAAAACAAACACCACTTCATACAGCGAATATACGCCAACGTTTAATTGACCACTCCTAACCCCTTATAAATTGCATCCTGTATGTTGCCGCGGATATTGTAAGAACCCAGGCGCGGATTGTTGCGCGTAGGGGTTACACGATTGGAAAGAAACACATAAACAATATTATATTTTGGATCAACCCATACACAAGTGCCCGTAAAACCGGTGTGCCCATAGGTTTGGGAAGAAGCTAAACTACTGGGATAGGTAGGTGCACTTCCTCCTGTGCTTTTTTCGGGTTTATCAAAACCGTAAGCCCTGCGACTGATCGAACTTTTGTATGCAGTAAACTCCTGCACGGTTTCCCAGTTAAAATAACGATGCCCGTTTAATTCTCCGCCATTCAATAACATCTGATATAGTTTCCCCAGGTCATAGGCAGTGGAAAATAGGCCCGCATGCCCTGCAACTCCGCCGCCTAAAGCAGCCCCCTCATCGTGCACCGTGCCTTGTATCAGCTGGTTGCGAAAGCCGGTTTCTTTCTCAGAAGGAACAATCTCATATAATGGAAAACGCTCCAGGGGCCGGTAGCCGGTGGTTTTCATATGAAGCGGAATATAAAAGCTGTCCTGCACGTACTGTTCGAGTGGCTTGCCGGATACCGTTTCCACAATCTTGCCCAGGAACCAGAAATCGTTATCGCTGTACTCATATTTTTTACCCTGCGGTACAACGGGACTTTCAATGATTCTTTTCCAGATGGTATCCTTCCAATCGTTCCTCAGGTAAAGATTCCGGGCTACCTGGGTAGTAAAGCCTTCCTCGGGAGACGACCTGTATAATTCCGGCCTGGGGTTTCCATCGGCGTCAATGGTTTCTTTATAAAAGCCGATAAAAGGCACCATGCCCGCCTGGTGTAATAAGATGTTTTCCAGTGTAAGATTGGCCTTGTTCGTTTTTTTTGTAAAAGGCAGGTAATCACTCAATTTTTTTTTTAGATCAACCTTTCCCTGCTCTGCCATTTTCATGATGGAAACGGTAACTGCCGAAACTTTAGTTACAGAAGCCAGATCGAAAATACTGTTTAGCCGGGTTGCGTCCAGGCTGTCGTAGTCGAAGCTTCCAAATGCCTTATGGTAAACAATTTTCCCGTCTTTAGCGGCCAGTATAACACAGCCCGGGTAGGCTTTTTTTTTAATACCGTCAATAGCTATAGAATCTACCGCGGCAAAGCGCTTATCCCCGATCGGCTCAAGATAGGTAAGGTCACTGGGAGATACCAGTTTGCCATCGCCTTGCTTAAAAGTACAAACTCCTACAGGCAACGTACCCGCTGCCACAAAATCACCACGCAGCCAGTCAGCCGCAGCATTCTGAAAAACAATATCATCTTCGTAGCAAACCGCCAGCGATTTAGCCGTACAAAAGCTTGCCGCAGCCAGCGGGCTGCCAAACACCAGCGTGATAGCATTGGTTTTATTTAACGCATACCAGTTTTGAATGGCGCTTTGCGATATCCCGTAATTGCTGCTGCCTTTACGGGTAGCAATATCATGAAAGCCGATCACTACATCGTCGTACTTTCCGTCTACTATCTTTTTAACCACGGTTCCGCCTTTACCAACCGCATCGGCATAGTTAATATAGAATACATCGGCATTAAAATCTGCTTTTAAACGATCGCCCAGGGCTTCCTGGGTACCGTTACCAAAAGCAACATAGGCTATTTTACGGTTCTTTTTTAAAGGCCAGCTAAAGAACTCATTCCTGAAAGTATTGGGGTTGGCCAGGCTCAGCAGGGTAATAGCTTTTTCTGCCACTTTCTTCCTGATGGCATCCGTTTCCGAATTTAAGTCGCCCAGCAAATTGTCAAGCACTACAGGTTGTTTGCTTACGCCGAGATGGTATTTAGCCAGCAATACTTTTTTTACTTTTTGCTCCAGGTCCTGCCAGGTTAGTCTTTTTTGTTTGATGGCATCTTTTACCGCTTTTATGGTTCCCTCTACGCTTTCGGGTAAACAAAGCATATCGTTGCCGGCAATAAGAGCCTCTGCCGCAATAGTGCCACCAGGGTAATATTTAGCTACCCCTTTCATCTCCAGCGCATCGGTAAACGTCAGGCCGTTAAAACCCAGCTCTTTTCTTAGTAACCCGTTTACAGCGTTTTTTGAAATAGATGTGGCCCTGTTTTTACCATTGTCAATTGAAGGAACAGAAAGGTGGCCCACCATAACGCTTTGTACCCCGGCTTTGATCATTTCCCGGAAAGGATACAACTCCAGGTCTTCGAGCTGTGCACGGGTTTTATTAATTACCGGCAGATCAAGGTGAGAATCTACATCCACATCACCATGGCCCGGAAAATGCTTGGCAGTGGCCATGATGCCTGCATCCTGCATTCCTTTCATAAAGGCAATACCATTTCGCGCCACACGGTATTTATCTTCACCAAAAGACCTGAAACCAATTACCGGGTTATTGGGATTATTATTAATATCTACCACCGGCGCATAATCTACATGTACACCCAGCCGTTTGTGTTGCGCACCGATAGCCTTACCGGTTTGGTACACCAGCGAAGCGTCGGTAACGGCTCCCAGTGTTATAGCGTACGGGTATTTCGTCACGCTATCCAGGCGCATACCCAAGCCATACTCTCCGTCAATAGTGATCAAAATGGGCGTTTTAGCTATTCCCTGGTAGTAGTTGGTTAGCTGAGCCTGTCTTACCGGGCCTCCCTGGAAAAAACAAATAGAGCCCACGTTAAACCTTTTGATATCATTTACCACATTGGCTTCTATCCCTTTATTAGAATAAGCGCGTATGATAACCAGCTGTGCGATCTTTTCATCGTCACTCAGCGATTTATAAGTTTGATCTACCCATTGCTGAGCCGGAGTGGACTGCGCTTTGGACAGGATGGAGAACAGCATACATATAGCGAAAACGATTAACCTTTGATTTTTCATGTAGAAGTTATTTTCAAAAACAATACCGATCCGTACAAATTTAACGGAATAGCAGTAAACGGCTTATCCGAAATACTTCTTCTTTGCCAGCCTGCCCATTATCGCAATAGACCTTTTTTGTTTTTAATTATCGCTACTTTGCGTTCTAATCAACTACAGCAATGAGATCGATACTAAAAGTAGAAAGCGCAAGAGACTTTAAAAAGGTGCATATCGCTTTCTGGGCATTCTGGCTAACGCTTTCTGCCATACTAAACTTCAGCACCAAGGAGTATTTTACTTTGGGCTTATTTTTAGTAAGAACTCTTTTGGTAAATATCTGCCCGTTTTACAGTGTTTATGCAGCTTTGAAATTGTCTAAAAAAGGGGAAAAAGTAAATTATTGGCTGCGTATTTTATTGGTGCTGCTGGGAATGGGTTTAAGCTATGGAGCGCACTGGTATTACTTTGTTCAGATAGCGTCTGCCACCGGGGAAGTACCCAAAACCACACTTACAGGGAAAATAATCTTGGTTTCTTTTGTTGCCAATTACCTATATTTTTTCCTGTTTGGCCTGATGTTTTACTTTTTTGAGGACCTGGTTCAGAAACGGGAGGAAGCCAAACTGGCTGAAAATAAGAGGCATGCAGCTGAAACAGCTTTTTTAAGAGCGCAGATCAATCCTCATTTTTTGCTTAATACACTTAACTTTTTTTACGCCAGTGCCACCCTGGGTAAAAGCAAGGAGCTTGCCTCAGGCATATTAAAGCTCTCAGATATTATGCGCTTTGCATTAACAGAAAGCAGCGACGAACTCGTTTTGCTTAGAGATGAGATCCGTTTTATTGAAGCTTATATTGAACTCAACCAGATGCGGTTTGAAAATAAATTGTCCGTTGAATATACTGCTCCCACAGACCATGAGGTGGAGCACATCAAAGTCGTGCCCCTGGTTCTGATCACCTTAGTGGAAAATGCCTTCAAACATGGTGAATTGCATGAGCCGGAACACCCGGTAAAAATAGTTTTGGAGCTAAACCATCCCAAACAAAGCTTAAAATTCTCCGTAAAAAACAAAAAAACGTCGGGTCCTAAAGAAAGAGGACATGGAATAGGCCTTGAGAATACTATTTCACGCTTAGAGCATGAGTACGGCAAAAACTACCAGCTTTTATTTAATGACTCGGGCGACCATTATGACGCTGAACTCATTATTGAGCCTGTTAAAAGTTAGCGATCCTGATTTATTGTAAATCTTGGCAGCCTAATAGGCAGTTGGCACCCGATATAGATTTAGGAGGCCATTAACCATCGATTATTGTACCTTTACACGCTTAAAAATTTTGTGACGCGTGCCTGATAAAATAGTTTTATTACCCGATAATATTGCTAACCAGATTGCGGCTGGTGAGGTGATTCAGCGCCCGGCCAGTGCGGTAAAAGAGCTCTTGGAGAATGCGGTGGATGCGGGTGCCACCGAAATTAAACTGATCATTGTAGATGCCGGCAAAACCCTTTTGCAGGTGGTGGATAATGGCAGCGGCATGAGCGAAACAGACGCAAGAATGTGCTTCGAACGCCATGCTACTTCTAAGATAAAAAGCATAGAAGACCTGTTTCATATTAAAACGATGGGCTTCAGGGGTGAGGCGCTGGCATCCATTGCCGCAGTGGCCCAGGTAGAGCTAAAATCGAAACGGGCAGAAGATGATGCCGGCACTTTGCTGGAAATTGAGAACAGTACCGTATTACGGCAGGAGCCTGTGGCAGTACCCAACGGTACCAGCATTGCCATGAAAAACCTGTTTTTTAATATCCCGGCCCGGCGCAACTTTTTAAAAAGCAATGCCGCAGAAATGCGCCATATAGTGGATGAGTTTACGCGGGTAGCAATGTCTTTCCCGCATATTTTATTTACGCTTACTTCTAACGGCCAACAGCTTTTTCACCTGGAAAAAGGCACACTCAAGCAAAGAGTAGTACAACTCTTAGGTAACCATTACAACGCTAAAATGGTAACGGTAAAAGAGGATACAGACTACATGAATATCTATGGTTTTACCGGCAAGCCGGAAACCGCCAAAAAAACACGGGGCGACCAATACTTTTTTGTCAACAACCGGTTCATCAAAAGCGCATATCTTAACCACGCAGTGATGAATGCTTACCAGGAAATGATCCCTTCGGACAGTTTCCCGATGTATGTACTGTTTATTGAAATAGACCCCGAGCAAGTAGACGTTAATGTGCACCCTACCAAGCAGGAAATTAAGTTTGAGGATGAGAAAATCGTATACGCTTTTGTGCAGGCGGCGGTGAAACATGCCCTCGCACAGTTTAGCATTACTCCCACACTGGATTTTAACCTGGACGCATCTATCCAGAACCTGTCTTCCGTATCCAAACCCTTTACCTCCGACCAGCAGGAAACGGCCGCAGCTTCTCCTATTTATAAAGGGTTTACACAGAAACATCAGGCGCATTTTATTGAAAGGCCTTCCTCTTCCGAGTTAAAGCACTGGAAAGAATTTTACGAACCTGTAAAAAAGGAGGAGGCGTTATTTGAATACGAAAAAACACCCCCGCAAATATTTGCTTCACCTAAAGAAAAAACCGGGTTTTCAGTTGATGAACATACCGATCTGGCGCAGGTTTTAAATACATATATCTTATATCCCACAGAGAACAGTTTTTTACTCATCAACCAGCAGTCGGCGCACGAAAGAGTATTATATCAGCAAATGTTAGAAGCAATAGACGGCACTCCAATTGCTACCCAAAGCAGTATGTTTCCGCCAACACTGGAAATGTCCCCCTCAGATGCAGTTATACTCAACGAACTGTTGCCGTATTTTAAGGTTTTGGGCTTTCTTATAGAGCCTTTTGGCAATAATACATTTGTGATACAAGGTACTCCTGCCGACCTGGATACAGGTAACGAAAAGCAAATTGTAGACTTTACTATAGAACAATACAAACATTTCAATACCGAAATAAAAATCTCTAACAGGGAAAAACTCATTCGCTCCCTGGCCAGGCAAAGAGCCATAAAAACGGGTACCCGGCTTACAGAAAGAGAAATGAGGCAGTTGTTGACGGATCTGTTTAACTGCACGCCTTTTAATATAGCACCCGACGGAAATCCTACCTACCTGGAATTTAAGCAAGACCAGATTGAGCGGATGTTTGGAAAGTGATTTGTAAATTTCTCCCGAATACTCTATTTTTATTAGCCGGGAAATATCTAATGAAAAACGGGGTACTTGTGTTCTAATACAGCATAGAAACAGGATTTATTTGCCGGTTTTCCTAATAATATTAAAATATAATTGCTAATAATGATATGGATTGGGTAAAATCAATATATTAGCGGCGATAACATAAGAATTAATAATGCAATACGAGATAAAGCAACACGATAAATTCAGCTATATAGAAGAGGGTGAAGGAGAACCGCTCGTGTTGTTGCATGGACTATTTGGGGCACTGAGTAACTTCAAACCGCTGATCGATCACTTTAAACAATACAATAAAGTGGTAGTGCCTATGCTGCCTTTACTGGATATGGATATTTTACATACCAGTGTAAGCGGCCTGGCTAAATATGTACATCGTTTTATCGAAACAAGAGACTATAAGAATATTCACCTGCTGGGCAACTCCCTTGGCGGCCATGTTGGACTGGTGTATTTGCTGAAAAACGAAAGTGACCGGGTAAAAACAGTTACCTTAACAGGTAGTTCCGGCCTTTTTGAAAGCGCCATGGGCGATAGTTATCCTAAGCGAGGCGACAGAGAGTATATCCGCAAAAAAACAGAATATACTTTTTATGATCCCGCGATGGCGACGGAAGAGCTGGTGGAAGAAGTATTTTCCATCACCAACAACCGTTTAAAAGTTATCAAGATCATTGCCCTGGCCAAAAGTGCGATCAGGAATAATCTGGAAAAAGAATTACAACAAATTAAGATTCCCGCGTTGCTGATTTGGGGAAAGAATGACAATATCACGCCACCATTTGTAGCGGAAGAATTTCACAAACTGCTACCCGATAGTGAACTCTATTTTATAGATAAATGTGGCCATGCTCCTATGATGGAAGTTCCTGAAGAATTCAACAATATTTTGTTTAATTTCTTAAAAAAACATTCCGCCATTGCAACAGAAGCCTGAAGATGGGAGTCTTAGTATAAAAGAGGCAAAATGTTAGTTACCAATTTACCCTTTGAAAATCTTCCTCAGATCAAGTTATCTGATAAGGTTTACTATGTGCTGCGGCTCATGTACCAATACCAGGTGCAGGAACTGGCTGTTACCGAGGGAGCAGAATTTATTGGTATTATTAAGGAGGAAACCCTGCTTAATGTGGATGAGGGGCAGGCTATAAAAGACATCCAGCATTACCTGCTAAAGGTATCGGTTAATGCCGGCGATCACTTGCTGAAGGCGGTATCTTTAGCCGTAGCGTCTCATTTAAGCATTTTACCCGTTGTGGATAATGGAGGCAAACTGACCGGTATTATAGAAACCAGTCATTTATTGCAGGATATTGCAGATTTTATGCAAATCAACGAGCCGGGAGCCCTGGTGGTGCTGGAGGTGGATCAACAACAGTATTCCTTCTCCGAAATCTGCCGCCTTGTTGAAAGCAACGACGCGCAGATCACCCAGCTAAACACATCAAGAGACCCCGAAACAGGAAAAATGCTCATTACCCTGAAGGTAAACAAGCTGGAAATCTCAGATATTGTTGCTACTTTCCAACGATATGAGTATAATGTTAAGCATTATTTTGGTGAAGAATTATATACCAATGAGCTTAAAAGCAACTATGAAAACCTGATGAGCTACCTTAATGTTTAGTACGCCACCCAAATACCATCCGAACCATTTGTGAACGAATGTCCTGGTTAAAAAAATATGCGTTGTGGCTACTCATTCTGCTGGGCAATAGCCTGGCCGTTACGGCACAAACCGACAGTGTTACTTTAACCACCGATAGCACCAGAAAATCTCCGTCGCCCGTTGCCCCCGGCGATTTCTGGCCCGACTCTATTCCCATTCCACCCGAAGAAAGCTCCTATATCATCAGGCATATATATATTGAGGGTAATAAAATCACCCGCCGGGCAATTATGTTAAGGGAATTACCTTTTAAGGAAGATGACGTTGTAAAAATTAAAAATATCCCTGACCTGTTTTCCCGCGGAAAAACACAGTTACTGAACCTCTCCCTTTTCCTGATTAAAGATTTTAGTATCAGTGTTGTTAAAGTGGACGGTCCTTATCTGGATGTAAAAATAAAAGTAAAAGAGCGGTGGTATTTGCTGCCGCTGCCTCATTTGAAGCCGGTAGACCGGAACCTTAACGAATGGTTGTTTAAGAGAGGCGCCAGCGTTTCGCGCGTTGACTATGGCGTAAAACTGATGTATGATAATGCCAGTGGCAATAACGATAAATTAAGATTTTATTTTGTTACGGGCTATACCAAGCAGCTTTTATTAAGTTATAACCGGCCCTATATTGATAAAAATTTAAAGTGGGGCCTCAATATGAGCCTCGCCCTGGGTAAAACACATGAAATTAACCATATCACGGTTAATAACCGGCAGGAATTTCATAACGAGCGCGACAATTACCCCAAGAACTTCTTCGAAGGAACTGCGGAGTTCTCTTACCGCCCGGCTTTCTTTACGCGCCATTATTTTGGAATTGGCTATAACACCTTGCGCGTATCAGATTCGGTAATTATAAAGAATCCCAACTTTATGAGCCATGGCGCTTCAAGTGTTAAATATCCAAGGGTTTATTATAAACTCGTGTATCAAAACCTGGACTACATTCCTTATCCAACGCGGGGGTACGCTGGCGAAGTAATGATCTCGAAGCAGGGGTTCAATAGCAAAATGAATGTATGGCAGCTGAGCGCCAAGGGGCAGGGAAGCTGGCATATCAGCCCTAAAATGTTTTACAGTATTTCGGCCCTGGGCACTGTAAAGCTCCCGTTCAAGCAGCCTTATATCAACTCCCAGTTATTAGGATATAGCGATATGACCCTTCGGGGATATGAAAATTATGTAATAGATGGCGTTGCTGGCGGTATTTTAAATGCCACCTTGTCTAAACAATTAGCCAACTTCAGTATTAATTTACCTGTGCTGAAGAAATACACTTCTACGCTGATCCCGTTAAAAATTTATGGTAAAGTATACGGCAATACAGGGTATGTACACAATAGCCAGCCATGGAACAATAGTTTGACCAATCGGATGCTTTATGGCGGCGGGTTTGGACTCGACATTTTCACCGACTACGATTTTACACTAAAGCTGGAGTTCTCCTTTAACCAGTTAGGAGAAAACGGTCTATATTTACACAAGAAGACATTATACTAATAAGCAACATGAAGGTAGCCGTATACAGCCGTGGTATTGATGCAGAATCTTACGCAGACGTAAAAACATTTTTTGAGGAGTTAAAAAATTACCGACTCAAATACGTGGTTTACGGTCCACTCTTTAACAGCCTGCGACCTCATTTAAATCTTTCTGACCATACTCCTGTATTTAACAGCGCCGAAGAATTAGATAAAGATGTTGAATTCATTATAGGCTTAGGTGGCGACGGAACCCTGCTGGACACCATTACCCTGATCAAAGACAAACCTATTTCTATAATGGGAATCAACTTTGGCAGATTAGGCTTTTTATCAAGCATTGGCCGGGAAAATCTTACCCTGGCCATCAAGGCACTGGCTTTAAGAACCTATATCAGTGAAAAGCGTTCGCTGGTACATGTAGATGCAGATATGCCCTTATTTGGAGACATGCCCTTTGGGTTAAATGAATTTGCGATTCATAAAAGGGATACCGCATCAATGCTCAAAATTCATACTTTTATTAATGGTGAGCTGCTAAATACTTATTGGGCCGACGGGCTGATTGTTTCAACGCCTACCGGCTCTACAGGCTACTCTTTAAGTTGCGGCGGCCCCATCGTATTTCCCGACTCGGAAAATTTTACCATCACCCCGGTAGCTCCACATCACCTGAATGTAAGATCGCTGGTGGTAAACGACAACAGTATTATTTCATTTGAAATTGAAAGCCGCTCTGACGAGATCATTTGCGCGCTCGACTCACGCAAAGAGATCATATCCAAAAATGTTTCGCTGGCTGTACGTAAAGAAAAATTCTCTATCAACCTGCTCAGACTGAGCGAAAACAACTTCCTCCATACTATTCAAACCAAGTTGATCTGGGGGCTGGACAGGCGGAACCATTAAATTCTTTTAGTGATAAGTGATATCGTCCCGGCTTATTATAAACTGCGCTTAAACATTGATGCAATGGACCGGATTTTCCTTTTGTTCTGCTTTCCGAGCCCATCAAAACGACAACTTCTTTACTCAGCAACCGCCTTTGCGAAAAACCCGTTTATAAATTACTTTACCATCTCGTTCTACGTAGTCTCCCGATACTATCGGATAGGAATACTTGGGCGCGTGCGATACACTATGGCTTCTTATAATTATTTTGTCGTTAACCTTCAGGCTATGCAATTGCTGAAAATTTTTGTCAGGCTTTTCCGGGCCAAAACTGAGAATATAATCCTCACCATCAATCCGGGCCATTACTCCGAAACCTAACCGTGAGCCTGGCGGAAGTGAAAGAGCGGTTACAACAACCTCCATATCGGCAAAAGCAATTATATGGTTTCTTATTTTAGCCGCCCCGGCAAGCACTTTTTTACCTTCGGAAGACGCCTCCCATTTTTTGTACTTTATACCATCAGGGGTAGCCTCCCACTTTTTCACTTTGGCTTTCCTTTCAGCCTCAGAGAGGGGCGTGGGAGTTGATTTTTGAGAAGTTTGTCTTTTGATTTCGCTATTGGCAAATACCAGTGCGCTTACCACAACCAGCGGAACGATCAGCATATAAATAATTTTTCTCCTGTTTTTTGCAGGCTTAATCAACATAGATCTATCTCCCGGTAAATCTAATTCGCCTAAGGCATTTTTTTTATTTTCCATATTTTATAAAATTGGTTTCAGCGAAATTAACTTGACCTTTTTCGGCCTGGAAACCAGTATTGTAAATAAAAATGTAACCTTTGTAAATAAATTGTAAATAGTATGTTGAATAGCCGAAAGCTCTTCGCCGGCAAACGCAGATACCTGTTAGGGTTGATATTATTTTCATTTATTGCTGTAATCTGTTTGGCTTTTTGTATGGAGAGCAGCAACGATTTTGATATCGCCCGAAGGGAAGTTTTGCTCCGCAGGATCGGCCATGAATTATTGCTACAGTCGGGCGACAGTACATCAAGGGTGCTCCCCGTAAAAAAGATCGCCGAAACGGAGTACCAGATCAGGTTTGAAAATGATCTTACTTTCCGGCCAGACTCCCTGGTGCATACAACCCGCCGTTTGCTGGCCGAAGACCCGCTCGCCCGTGATTATGTTGTCAACGTTTTAAATTGCGGCAACTCCAGTGTAGCCTACGCATATGCTATATCCCGAAATAAAAAAGATGATATTGTAACCTGTATAGGAAGAGTGCAACCCCGGGCCTGCTACATGATCAACATTAAATTCGAACCGACAGGAATAAACACTGCAAAGAACAGGTATATTTTGGCCAGCCTGCCATTTTTAGCGTTTGTTGGTTTTATTTTCTTAAGGTCTGCCAAGCGGCGACAACCTTTACCTGGCAGTCAGACCAGTAGCATATTCGCTTGGGGATCTGTGTTGTTTGATGCGAAGAATCGGAAGCTTATAATAAATGGAACGACAACAGACCTGACCGGAACGGAAACCCGCGTATTGTCCATTTTCGCATTGTCGCCCAATGAAATCATAGAGAGAAGCCGGCTGCAAAAAGAGATATGGGAAGATGAAGGGGTTATTGTGGGGCGCAGCCTGGATATGTTCATATCCAAGCTTAGAAAAAAACTGGAGCCTGATCCCGATATTAAAATTGCTGTTATACGCGGCAAAGGCTATAAGCTTGAGATTAATTCCTAAGAAGGTGTTCCCCAAAAATAAAAAACACCGGCTTTAATAGCCGGTGTAATCATTTATATATGCCTTATGGACGTGGAGGCAACGGTGGACGCGGTGGCAGCGGCGGGCGTGGCGGTAACGGAGGATGATGCCTCGCTACGCTATGATGCTTTTTAGCATACGGCCTGCGATAACGACTGCTCCTGGCATAATAATGCTTCGATTTCCTGGGATGCTTTACATATTTCTTTTTCACCACATGTCCCCTGTAATGTGGCGGATGAGGTGGCCTTGGCGGTAACCTTTGCGAAAAGGCATCGCTATTGATTAATGTAAAAAAAACCACGGATAAGACTACAACTATCTTCTTCATAAAATTGATTTTGATCCAACAATCTTCTGTTTTCCAAATGCTGTGCCATGTATAGGGCTCATTTGTTAATTATTTGACTTTTTATGGCAGCAGAGGGTTGCATCAAAAGCTGGTTTTCGCATTTCTATAAGGAAAAAATAAAAGTCCGGGCAAACAAAAGCCCCTGCAATGCAAGGGCTTTTAAATAGCTTATTCTTCTTCGGCAGCCTCTTTCTTTTTCTTTTTAAAAGGGTTCGGAGGTTTAGGCCTGTCATTCTCGCCGCTTTTTTCCTCCTTCACATTTGATGCTTTTTCATCATCCCCATCTGCCTGTTTCTTTTTTTTGAAAGGATTAGGCGGTGGCGGTGGTTTTCTGGGTCCCTCACTTTTCGCTTCCGATTTATTGCCGTTTTCTTCTTTCACTTTACTTTTTTCATTGCCTGAGCCTTCGCGTGCCTCTTTTTTTGCTACATGTCTTTCGTGCTCTCCCTTCCAGAAATCAGCTTGGGCACGGCCGAATCTGCGCATATCTTCTTTTTTTCTTTCATCGCGCTCTTCTGCTGTTTCTTTTTCGTTGGAAGAAGCCTTTGCAGATTTCTCAGGTTTTTCTTCTTTTTCTGTTTTCTTGGCAGATTTAGCGGTGCTGCTTTGCGCATAGGTTTGTATGCCTAAAGCCAGGCACCATCCTATTAGTAAAAATATTTTTTTCATTAGCGTATACTTTTATGGTTTCAATGGGTAAAATCAACCTTAAAATTAAAAATTATATCCCGCTTTATACACCTTATCCCAAAAATTAGGTATCAGCCTTCTTCCTCAAACATCTCCAATTGTGGAGAATTGATTTTAAAGCTCTTGCGATGATGAATCGTTAAACCGTGATTATCGATGGCTAAGCGGTGCTCAAGGGTACCATATCCCTTATTCGAAAACCAGTTGTACTGGGGAAAGCTGTCATGCAGGCTCCGCATATAACTGTCGCGATAAGTTTTAGCCAATATACTGGCTGCTGCAATATGCGCATACTTACCATCACCCTTTATAATACACTGGTGTGGCAAGGTTTTATAGGGTATAAAATAGTTGCCGTCTACCGATACAAACTGAGGCGCAACAGACAGGTTATCCAATGCCAGGTGCATCGCTTTCTGCGAAGCTTTTAAGATATTAATGGTATCAATCTCGTCCACGTCAACCATTGCCACGCTAAAAGCTAATGCCTGCCTTTCAATATAGTCTCTTAAAATTTCCCGGTCGCCGGCCTTCACCTGTTTACTATCGTTAAGCAGGGGATGATAAAACCCGGCTGGTAAAATAACGGCTGCCGCAAATACGGGGCCGGCATAGCAGCCCCTTCCCGCTTCATCGCAGCCGGCATCTGCAAGCTCTGGCCGGAAACAGTTTTCTAATCGTATCAATTCTTGCATTATAAACGCTCTTTACTGGTCAGCAATTTAAAACAGGTTGGCTGTACTACAATATGAATTTTTTTTTCTGTTTCAACCGGTTCACCATCAATATGCATCGGCGCCTCCTCGTAGTTGTTAATCCATATTTCACTGGTCTGAAAATAGATAACGCTTTTATTTTCGTTAATGTTTTCCTTCTTTTGAAGGCCATTTAAGCCCCCAACCTGTATAAAAGTATTATACAGCATGGTAAGTTTCGATTGATCGGTAACAACTACCACGTCTACTTTGCCATCTGTTAAGCTTGCCCTGGGAGCGATAGTAAAATTATTACCAAACTGGTTGCTGTTTGCAATACTTATAAAATAGGCCTCCGTTATAAACGTTTTGTTGTTTAGTTTTATTTTGAACGAATAGGGCCTCGCTGTAAAAAAATTACTAAAGATCTTTTTTACATAAGTTGCCAGCCCGCGCTGGTTGGCTTTGGCAAAATCATGCGCAACCTTGCCGTCAAAACCAATTCCGCAAAGCATACAGGCAAAGCGGTTATTAATGCTGAAACCATCTACCCCCTGTGAATGATTGCTGAAAATTATCTCGAGCGCTTTTTTTATCGTTTTAGGAATACCGGCGCCAAAAGCAAGGCCATTTCCCGATCCGCAGGGTACGATTCCAAATTGCACAGGCATTTTCATCAGGCTGTCTACCACCTGGCTTACCGTACCATCCCCCCCCACTATAATGATGTCGGTGATCTTTTCTGTGAGAATTGTTTCTTCAAGAAAAGTATAATCTCCGTTGGCCACTGATGGAAAAAACTGGAAGGGAATACCGGATTTTAGTGTTTCTGCTGCAATGGTATTTTGAACACTATCTTTTGAGCTGGTGCCTGAAACGGGGTTGACAATGTAGATGATTTTACGCCGCATATGCAAATGTATTTGTAATAAAGTTCAGTTTAAATACCTGTATTTTTTTTGCTAAAAAGCAACAGGCATTTAACAACGAGTTTAATAATAGGGCATTAGTATTTATCTTTATACTCTGATAAAAAATTGAGAACTCAATGAATTTTATATTAAAAGTGTTGATCACCGGCCTTATTGCTTACCTTCTACAAAATATATTAAGCGGTGTTAGATTTGTTGATATGAAAACTGCAGCCCTGTTTGCACTGGTGCTGGCGTTATTAAATGCGGTGGTAAAGCCGATCCTGGTTATCTTAACGATACCGGTTACCGTGTTTACGCTGGGATTGTTTCTGCTGGTTATTAACGCTTTCATGGTTTTGCTGGCTGCCAATTTTTTTAAAGGTGTTTACGTTGACGGGTTTTGGTGGGCACTGGCTTTCAGCATTTTATTATCCCTGGGATCGTCTATACTTTACTCCCTGGTGGGGGGTAAAAAAGAATAATTATTGCTTTATATCAAGTAAAAGATATTTTTTTGGATTTTTTAGAAAAAGCATCTAATTTAGATCCCTAATCAAAACATTAATCAAAAGTCCTGATGTTTCTACATCAGGGCTTTTTTTTGGCCCCTTTACTACAGTTTTTACATATGCCTTTGGCAACTACTTCCAGTTCGGCAGACTGGTATCCTTCGGGCAAATCAACCTTTGGCGTTACCACGCTGTCCAGGCAAAATGTATTGTTGCACACGTTACAAACAAAGTGTACATGATGATCGTGGTGATGTCCCTCGCCGCAATCATCTTTACAAAGCGCATATTTAATAGAATTATCAGAAGTGGGAATGGTATGAATCAGTCCTTTCTCAACAAAGGCCTGCAGGGTTCTGTAAATGGTTACTCTGTCGAAGTGCTCCCCGGCATTTTTTTCGATATCTGCATGAGCAAGGGCTCCCCCGCTGTTCAGGAAAAGTTGTAGTATCTTTTGCCGGCCGGCAGTTACGCTTAATTTATTAGCTTTTAGTATATTTTCTATTGACCTCATACCGGTGGTTATCAATTTTTGAGCTCCTTTTCAATATCCCTGATAAGGCCGTTTATTTCTCTTTGCTTTAAGCCATCGTAAATAGCCAGCACATCCCCTTTGCGGTTCACCAACGCCCAATGCTGGCTATGTATAAAATCGTCTTCAATATTATTTAAGTTATTAGCCGGATCATCAATTGCATAGCTCAACCTGGCCATATTATACAAACTGTCTTTCCGGCCCGTAAGAAATATCCACTTCTTCGTGTCTACTTTCATAGAGTCGGCATAAGCCTTTAACCGGGCAGCCGAATCGGTTTTAGGATCGCAGGTATAAGATAATATACGGAAATCGGGCTCGTTTTTAAATTTTTCATACACCTGCTTCAGGTTATCATTCATCATAGGACAAATTCCCGGGCAGGTGGTGAAAAAGAACTCAGCTACGTAAACTTTACCATCCACATCTGTATTGGTAACCGCCTGTCCATCCTGGTTAATGAACCGAAAACGCGCCACCTTGCTTACCGGTTCCAGCTTGCGGTCGTTATAACCCGGTATAAACCAGGAAACAATACCATAAAATACCAACGACAGGGCTACAAAGAAAACAATATAATAAATGGTCTTTTTACGCACGGAAAACTCTTTTTAAGAAAACAAAATTACTTGATAGTTGTTGAAGCGCCACCAACAAATGTTAGCGGAAAATATTCCTGAGCCGGCGGGGCCGGCAAAAGGGAGGTAAAACCAGGGGTATGTATCGCCCACGCTACCCGCTTAATAATAAAAAGTACGGGTAACGAACATCAAGATTGCAATTCGTTATCTCTATTAATAAATTGACAACTTTGTGCCGAAGTCGTTATTTTTGAAGCTTAATACTTTTAAAAAAGTAACATGGAAAAAGAAGCGTTGAAACAACAGGTTAAGGAGCAAATTGTAAAGTTTTTGAACCTGAATACCGTGAACCCGGCTGATATTAAGGATGACGAGCCCTTGTTTGGCGAAGGGTTGGGACTGGACTCGATTGATTCGATTGAACTGATTGTAATGCTTTCCCGGGAATACGGGATAAATATCCAGGACCCCAAGGAAGGAAGAAAAATATTAACCAATGTGAATACAATGGTTGACTATATTGAGCAGCATCGAACCAAATAAAAATTTCCCTCGTGAGCCGAATAGTAGTAACCGGTATGGGTATTATTACTGCCATTGGCGAAACAGCTGATGAAAACCGTAATTCCCTGGTTCATGCCAGAACCGGTATTGGTAAAGCCCGCTTTTTCAATAGCAGGTATACAGCGCAATTACCATTTGGCGAAATTAACCATGCAACAGCATTCCTGGCGGAAAGGCTGGGCATTGGAAGTCATATTGCCACCAGAACAGATATCTTAGCCTTACATGCTGCAAAGCAGGCTATTGACGATGCGCTGCTTTCCGAAAACGAATTGACAGACAGCACCACCGCTCTTATTGGAGGCAGTACTGTTGGCGGAATGTGCCTGACAGACGAAATGTATGCAGATGCCAACGCTACCGGTACCAGCAGTTCGCCCTACCTGACCTCTTATTCTAACAGTGCTAATACCAGTTTTTTACGGCGCTATTTCAATATAGGAGGCATTACCAACACATTTAATACCGCTTGCTCTTCCTCCGCCAACGCTATTATGTATGGCGCCAGGCTATTAAAAAACGGGCTGGCTAAAAAAGTAATTGCCGGGGGGGTAGACAGCCTCTCCAAGTATACAGTGAATGGCTTTAATGCACTTATGATATTAGCCGGAGAGCCCTGCAGGCCTTTTGATCTGGAAAGGAAAGGGCTGAATCTCGGTGAAGGCGCAGCATTCCTGGTTTTAGAGCGGGAAGAAGATGCCGCTGAAAAAAAAGTATACGCCGAAGTGAAAGGATATGGCAACAGCAATGATGCCTTTCATCCCTCCTCCACTTCGCCGGAAGGCGACGGCCCTTACTGGAGCATGAAAAAGGCACTGGAAACGGCAGGTTTACAGCCAGGAGATATCGACTTTATTAATGCACATGGCACGGCAACCGAAAATAACGACGAAACGGAGAGCGCCGCCATGCTTCGCTTGTTTGATCGGCCACCGGCTTTTGCCAGCACCAAATCTTACACAGGTCATACGCTGGGCGCAGCGGGGGCTGTTGAAGCGGTATATAGCATCTTAAATTTACAGTACCAGGAAGTGTACCCCTCCCTGCATTTTAACGTACCTATTACCACTACCGGCCTTAAACCGGTAATGCAATATGAACAAAGGAGCTTAAACCACGTCATGTCTAATTCGTTTGGGTTTGGAGGCAATTGCACTTCCCTGATTTTCTCTAAAATATAAAGCAGTGGCTTTTACCGGATATTTTCCGGTCACAACCACATAAAATTTCTCAATTAACCATTGCATATGTACATCCATCAACACATTTGTATTTCGCCACAGCAAACCAACGGTGCTGTTGACTTAGAAACAATAAATGCTTCTGTTGAGGGAAAATTACTGGCAATAGAGCCGCAGTTGCAGGGCGTGCCCCCTGCTATGCTGCGCCGTATGAGCAAAGCGGTGCGAATAGGTATCGGCGCAGGATTACCTTTAATTAAAGACAGAAAAACAGACGGCATAATTGTTGGTACCGCTAACGGGGGGATGGAAGATTGTATCCGGTTTTTAAACCAGATCGTGGACTACGACGAGGGATTGCTAACGCCTGCCAACTTTGTGCAAAGCACCCCTAATGCTATTGCAGGGCAATTAAGCCTGCTTACCAAAAACAGGTCGTATAACGCTACCCATGTTCATAACGGGCTGGCATTTGAAAATGCGCTGATAGATGCAAAAATGAGCCTTTCTGAAAAGCCGGGCCATCAATACCTGGTTGGCGGGGTAGACGAGATTTCTTCCTACAATTACAATATTGATTACCTGGCCGGCTGGTATGATAAAACTAAATCGAACGAAGATCTTTACGGTATAGATGCGCCAGGCACAATAGCAGGGGAAGGCGCTGCCATGTTTCTGGTAAACACCGCTGCTGCCGGAGCCTGGGGCTGCGTAGAAGCTGTAGAGGCTTTTGAAAGCACCGACAAAGAATATATTGAGTCGAGGTTCAAACGCTTTTTGAGCGCCTGTGAAGGCGATACGAATCACACTTTATTTGTTAGCGGCGAAAACGGCGACAACAGGTTTCTGCCGGTATATGCTACCTGTGAGTTTGCCATCGGTTCGTCCATTCCCGTAGTACGGTTTAAACATCTCACAGGAGAATACCCTACTTCTTCATCGTTTGCCTTGTGGCTGGCCTGCTATGCTTTGAAAAACCAAAGCTTACCTGCACATTTTTATAAGAACGAACATAATCTTAAACAAATCAACCAGGTAATTCTTTACAACCAATACCAGGGCAGGCAACACAGCTTTATATTAATATCCGGGTAGCATTATTTTAATATTTCCCTGCATTTTTGATACCGGCCCCGGTTTATTTTTGTGCATTATTATTTTTAACCCCTAAATAAAATCCAATGCAAACAAAGCAACTGTTGATGGCAGCCAGCCTCTTTATATCCCTGGCGGGCGCTGCACAAAAAATCAAAAAAACACAAGGTGATTTTTCACCGCTGAAGGCAGAAAAAAGCATTAACATCGAGTTTAAGTATGACGGTCTTGCCGTAGGAAAATTTAAAAATGAAGACGAGTATATAGCTAAAAAAACGGAGGACTATAACAAAAAAGAAGCGGGTAAAGGCGATAAATGGGCAACGGACTGGAAAGGCGACCGTGCAAGGGCATATGAACCCCAGTTCCTGGAACAGTTTGGTGAAAAAAGCGGATTGAAGAATGAAAAGAACGCAAAGTATACACTGATCTTTCATACTACGTTTATTGAGCCGGGGTTTAATGTGGGCGCATGGAGAAAGAACGCTTATATCAACGGCACAGCAACTATTGTTGAAACCGGTAACCGCAATAATATTGTTGCCGTAATAAATGTAGAAAATGCACCGGGCCGTGATGCTATGGGCGTTGACTTTGATACCGCCTGGCGTATTTCTGAAGCCTATGCCAAAGCGGGTAAATCTTTAGCCAATTTTATTTTTTAGCGGGGCGTTCTTTATCGTCGGTATCGGAAACCAGATCGGCCAGCGCCTTTTCTTCCAATATAATTCTTGACGTACCAGCGGTTTTATTCTGCCATTTAATGAGCCGGATAAAACCGTTTTCTATTTCTATTCCGGTAATATCTCCATCTGAAAAACAGCAGCAGCCTGTATTAAAGTAAGTAGGTTTTATAGTAGCGTAGTCTTCCTGTAAGGTGTCAAACCGTTTCTGATAGCTTTTTACCTCCTCATTAATTTTCGCGATCAGCGCTTCATCTTTATGTGATTCTGCGAACCTTAGCTGCCGGTGCAATCGCTCTATATGAGTAAGTGATTCAAAAACCGGCTGATGGGTATGGCCGGTTATCAGCATCATGTTCTTTTGAGTGGCGCTCCACTCATACATTATTTCATTGTGCAGGGTTTTCTTGTATATATTATTTGAAGGCTCATTGGGATTGATGCGCAGGTAAGCCTGTAAGGGCGCCCATATGCGGGCTATAAAAAATTTTGTGAACCAATTCCCGTCACTATTAGCATCTCCCTGATGCCCATGCGTGCATAATATCTGTAACGGCTGGCCGTTTATTTCGGTTGTAAGAACAACCCCTTCATAAACCTTCACTTTTTGGTTGTAGATGTTTTCGAGCTCAAAAGAAGCTAAAGGATCATTGGCCCAATAGAGGTCATGATTACCGAAGATTTTGATAAAGGCATTTTTCGAAAGGAATCTTCCTTCGAGCTCAAACGTTTTCTTATATGCCTTTTTTACCTGCCAGAACAGGTTTTCCCAAAGCTCTTCGCAGTCGCCCAGGTTAACCAGGCAAAAATTGTTCTTTTCATAATATTCCAGCGCAGACAGGTAACTGGCCTCAGCTACAGCAAAATCATCGGCTCCGTTGCGGTTGCCTTTGTGTTGATCGGAGAAAATAATAAAGCGACCTTCAAAATCGCTCAAGGATATAACGCGTCCCTTTTTGCCGAGATCGTTCATAATATCCTCATACAATTTGCTAAGGGCATTATAAATCCTTTCTTTATCGGGCCTCGACGAAAACCTGTCGGATAGCCAAAGTATCGGTCTTCGTAGCAAATATTGAAAGAATTTGCGCATGGCTGCAAATGTAGCAATAGCCTTGTAATAGTAATAAAGCGGAGGGTATCGGCTGCCTGCAGGGGTTTCCGGCTACATGCCCGATGTGTTAAAATACAGGCCCGTAACGGAGCTTTTTATCGTTACGGGAATAATTATCCGGATAAATAATATCGTGAGCCGTCTCATATCCCTCATTGGCGGCGTCCATGAGGCGGCGCTGCAATCTTTTGTTCCGCACTTTACACATTACACCTGTTACAGTAGTTGCAGCAACACCTAATAACACTAATCCAATTAAGCTATATGTAGACTTCTTCATTCCAATAAAATTTTTCCAATATCATTATTTTCAAGCCAGCCGTAACGCATTCGTTTTAAGGCAACGGGTATTGATTTATAGCAAATTATATACCGGCTTAGGATAATAACAAATTTACTTAAAAAAGTTTTTGCCTGCTCACCAAAATAACAGGTTTTTAATATAACCCAACGGATTGCTTTTTAAAATTAACAACACGGTAATAACTTTCAACGGCTTCTGCTCTGGCTGAACAGCCAGTTTAATAACCCCGGCTCAGCAAATGTGGCATCCCAGCTATTATGGTTGGCCTCCGGAAATAATGTAAACTTAACATGCACCTTGTTCTTTTTCATGGCCGCAACCATTTCCTCCGAATAACGGGGTAATACTATATCATCTTTTCCTCCGTGAAAAACCCACCATTTTGTTCCTTTAAGATTAGGCGCTGTAGCCGTGCTGGCACCACCGCAAATAGGTATTGCAGCAGCAAATGTTTGCGGCAGCCGGTTTACCAGCTCAAAAGTGCCCATACCACCCATGCTAAGTCCCATAATATATACCTGCTGTTGCCTGATACCATACCTGGAGCGGAGGTCTGCCATCAGCTCTATTAGCAACTGCATAGGGAAAGTAGGTGTGCCGCCATTGGCAAATTCAAAAACCCGGTTACTGCCGCTGCCTGCTATTTTAACATTGCTCCAGTATGATCTTTGACTGCACTGGGGAAATATCACTATTGCCGGGTAGTTCTTCCTGTTTTCCTCCTTAATGAACAAGGCTCCCCCGTGGGTCAGCTGCTTCTCATTATCGTTTCCTCTTTCTCCTGCCCCGTGTAAAAAAATCACCAGCGGGTATTTTTTTCCTTTTTGATATCCCTGCGGCAATAAAAGCCGGTAAGGAAGAGTGTCGTTATTTTTAATGTACCAATGTTTTTCATAAGAATCGAAAGATTGAGCATAAAGCTCCTGTACACCCAAAACACATAAACCTATTGCTAATATGCATACCAGTTTTGTTTTCATATGTTTTATATTTAAACCCTTTATTTAACAAGCGATCTTTTGAGCAGCCACTTCCCTGCAAATTAAACCTGTATTTGTTACAAAAACGCTTTTATTTAGTGAATGTTATGTTCAATAAAAGAATGCATTTATCTTTATGCCCCTTTATTAATAAGCAATACGCTTGATAAAAATTCTTATTTCGTCAATATATGCAGCTACAACTACCCAAAGTGATTTCCGGAACCAGCTTATTGGGAAATCTTTATAAGGAAATGGCACATGAGGAGAAGCGGGCAATTGTAAACGCTTATATCAAGGCTTCGGAAAGCACACCATTGTTTGACAGTGCCGGAAAATATGGCGCGGGACTGGCGCTGGAATCTCTTGGAAAATGTTTAAAGGACCTGGGGATACAAAAAAACCAGGTATTGATCAGCAATAAGCTGGCATGGGTGCGAAAACCACTTGTTACACCAGAGCCCACTTTTGAAAAAGGTATATGGCATAACCTGAAGCATGATGCAGAGCAGCAAATAAGCTATGATGGTATACTCCGATGCTTTGAGGAAGGGAACGAATTGCTGGGCGATTATGCAGCTCAGCTGGTATCTGTTCACGATCCGGATGAGTACCTTGCTGCAGCTACCAATGAGAGCGACTACGAAAAAAGATATGATGATATACTGGAAGCTTACAGGGCGTTGACGGACCTAAAGAATAAAGGCGTTGTTGCCGGTGTGGGCATTGGAGCCAAGGACTGGCGATCTATAGAAAAAATAGCTAAAGATGTACCGTTAGACTGGGTGATGATCGCCAATAGCTATACCATCTACCATCATCCTAAAGAGCTGGTTGACTTTGTATCCAGCCTGCACGAGCAAAATATATCCGTGATCAATTCTGCCGTTTTTCATGGTGGTTTTTTAATGGGGAGCGATTATTTTAATTATATACAGCTCGATCGCAATAACCCTGAACATAAGCATTATTACAACTGGCGCGACAGGTTTAACAGCTTGTGTACCGAATATAATGTTGAACCGGCGGCCGCCGCTATTTATTTTGGCCTGCATGTTCCGGGCGTAAAAAGTATCGCCTTAAACAGCAGTAATCCAAAGAGAGTGCAGCATAACCTAGAGATGGCCAATGCCGAAATCCCCGCTGCATTCTGGCAGCAAATGAAAGAAGAACAACTTATAGACAATAATTACCCGCACTTATAGAAGATGAAAACATTGATATGTACGTTACCCGGCCGGTTTGAGTATGGAGACATTCCTCAACCGGAACTGAAGGCCAATCACGCGTTGATCAAAATAAAAAGAATTGGTATTTGCGGCACCGATCTTCACGCTTACGAGGGTACCCAGCCGTTTTTTAATTATCCGCGTATCCTGGGTCACGAGCTTTCGGGCGAACTGGTTGATTTTGATAATGCTCCCGGCTTTGAAACAGGAGAAGCCGTTTCGGTTATTCCCTATTTCAGCTGCGGTATCTGTATTGCCTGTCGCAGGGGCAAACCCAACTGTTGCACTGATATTAAAGTATTCGGCGTACATATAGACGGAGGTATGAAAGAGTATATTTCTGTTCCCTCACAATATCTTTTGCATGGCGAAGGCCTGAGCTTTGATGAGTTGGCGCTGGTAGAACCCCTCGCCATTGGCGCACACGGTGTAAGACGTGCCAATGTGCAGCCTGGCGATTATGTACTGGTAATAGGCGCCGGCCCTATAGGTTTGGGAACGATGGAGTTTGCCCGCATAGCAGGAGCCAAAGTAATTGCGCTGGATGTAAATGAATCCCGTTTGGCATTTTGCCGCGAACACCTTAATGTGCATGCGGCTGTAAATGCGATGGACAGTAACGTAGCCGACCAGCTAAAAGAAATTACGGAAGGAGATATGCCTACGGCAGTGATAGACGCTACCGGGAACCTTAAAGCTATTAATAATGCGATTCACTACCTGGCACATGGTGGTAACTATGTGTTGATAGGATTGCAAAAAGAACCCTTTTCTTTTAGTCACCCCGAGTTTCATAAAAGAGAAACAACCTTGATGAGCAGCAGAAATGCAACGCGTGAAGACTTTGAACACGTGATCAAAAGTATGAAGGCCGGGCTGGTAAACCCCAAAACTTATATAACGCATACCGTTCCGTTTGATGCGGTAAAGGATCATTTTGAATCATGGCTTGACCCTAAAACAGGAGTAATTAAGGCAATGGTTCACCTGTAGCAGGCTCCTGTTTATATCCGGTTGGAGCATTGGCGAAAACACGTGCCTGGCCTGAGGAGTTTTGAGAAGATTACAATAAAATAACATAGTTTTGATCTATGGGTATGATGGCAAGAAAAAAATCGGCAAAGAAGGAGCTTATTCTTACTACCGCGGCAGCAATGTTCCGGGAAAAAGGTTTTGCTGCCAGCTCTATGCGTGATCTTGCCGAGAAGATTGGCATAGAAGCTGCCAGTTTGTATAATCATATACAATCGAAAGCGCAGATACTGGAAGAGATTGTTGATAGCGTATCAGAGGAATGCAAGACCCACCTCGACGACCTGGAAAAGTCGAACAGTACTTCGTTAGAAAAAATTGAGTCTTTGATCCGGTTTCATACCAAAATGATGATGAATCGTTTCGAGGAATACTCGGTTATGGTAAGCCAGTGGATGCACCTGGAGGGCGATAAGCTGGTACAGTTTGCAACCAACCGCCGCGACTATGTTAAACGAATGGAAGCCATTGTAGAAGCAGGCATTCAAAAAGGAGAGCTGAAGTCTTTAATGCCTTATGTAGTGGTATTAAATATTCTTTCTTCCGTTCGCGGACTGGAGTTCTGGCAAAGAAGCGCTAAGTCGCACACCGCCCAGGAAATGGAAGATAATATGGTAGTTCACCTCATTGGTGGAATTAAGAAATAGCAGCTTTACCAGTCAGCAAAAAAGATACTTTCCCCTTCTACAAAATTGTCAATAAAATCCCGTTGAAACCGTTGTTCCAAAAGTAACTGCGAAACGGGGTTATCTACTTTCAAAAAAGCTTTTGCTCTTACAATATCCTCTTTTCGAAAATAGAGTTTACCGTTTTCAAAAGCTTTCAAAAAGCCTGGTGCAACCCTTTTTCGCTGACATCCCTTTTCCTCATAGTAAATAACCTGACCCACATCAGGTAACACTCCAACATTTGTGATAAATTCTGTATACGGTTCTAAAAAAGAAGGATTGCTTTCAAAATCTTTTACGAAAAGATAATCAAGCGTTGATGCGCTTGGCAGCACGAGTTTTACATGGTAAATATCAAGGCCCAAAACAATTACGATATTAAAAATTTGCTGTTCATCTTTAAGTAAACAGCATCCCCGCTTTTAATAACCGCATTGCAGGTTATCGTTTCTTCTTCCGTTTTATAATCAATCGTAATAACAAGCACATTCGTTTGCGTTGGATCGATCATTTGCAAAAACTTGCAGTTAGCCGCTTCTGAAAGAAAAAGCTTTTGCCCGGTAGCTCTTTCCAGCAACTCTTTTACTATTTGCAGCTGGCACACACCCGGCAATACGGGCTGTCCCGGAAAATGTCCCTCGAAAATTTTATGATGAGCATTCAGGGTTACTGATGCTACTGCTTTCTGTGCATCATCATTAAAACTATCCAGTTGGTAAAGATTTTCAATCAGCATAAGGCTGCAAATTTAGTAGTTTATCGAGTGGTGCAATCTCATATCCCTGTTGCTGTGCATAAATGATAAAATCTGGCAAAACCTTTACGGTTATAGCCATAGTATCATGAAATAAAAAGACGGCTCCAGGCTTCAGCGACTGCTTTAGTTTTTTAAGCAAACCCTGCTCATCTTTTGCTACCGTATCCATCGAACGTACATTCCAGCCTATGGCAGTATAACCCATGCGTTCCACCGCTTTTTTAAGATTAGGATTGGTTACTCCATAAGGCGGCCGGAACCATTTTATATTGCAATCAAGTTCCTTTTTAAATACGGCATGCGCTTGCTGCAGGTCTGCTTCCATCTTTTTTGCAGAAAGCAGGTCAAACCACAGGCCATGACTGAAGCTATGTGATCCTATAATATGTCCCTGCTGATGTACCTGCCTTAGCAAGGCTGTATGGGTTGCAGCATTTTTACCGATACAAAAAAAAGTGGCCATTACATTGTGGTTGCTCAATACCGACAATAACTGTGGAGTGTAGCTATTCAAAGGTCCATCGTCGAAGGTTAAGGCTATTTTTTTCTCTGCAGTATCCGCCTTGCAAACGGTTTTCATATAAAATTGAGACTGCACAAAGTAACTTCCATAGAAAAGTACCAGTGAGTAGAAAAAAACAAGCAGGATGTAGAAAAGAGCCGGGACCTTGTACTGCATATCCAATACCAGCAGCACCAGTAGCAATACCCCAAAAGCGATATTCGCACTCCTGAACGTTAGCATGCTTTCAACAAATAAAGCGAGGGGTAACTTAACTGGTAGTTATTGTAAACGAGGAGCTGCCTGACCGGCTTATTGTTAAAAGAGCCCTTTTTTAATAAATGCGCCGCCATCCATAACGCAAAGGCAGATGCAGTCGGATACTCACCACAGTACTGCTTGAATGTGGTGAGCCTTTCCGGGTCCACCCGCCCTGCTAAGTCAAGATAATGTTTGTCCTCTCTAACATCCCCGTTATTACCTGTAATTACCAGGTCTATATCGTTTAGCGCAACACCCTGTTCTGTTAAAAAGCTTTCAATAAGGTCAGCTGCCGGTTTTCCGGGTTTATAATAGTTCTTAAAACCTGATAACTGCGCCAAAGCATTGACGGATTCTTTGCTTACTACAAAAAAAGCAGCGCCGTCTCCTGCCATAGTACCTTTACTGTTGCTCAGGGGTAATTGTAAACTCTGTCCTTCTTTTTTATATAAACCGAACCGTTTTAAAATAGCATGACTTTTTTCTGTTTTTTCATCTGCAGCGCCCACCAATACCCTTTGCGCATCACCTTCTTGCAGCAGCGATACCGCATCTGTTAAAGCCGCCTCAAATGATGAGCCCCTGTGTACATAAGTATTATTATAGTTGTGACATTGAAGCATCAGCGCTATTTGTGCTGCCACGGTATTATGGGTGGATTGTATAAACGCGGTGGGAGACAACAGTGTTTCTTTAAACTCAACCAATCGGGTTAAAAACTGGTCGGTATCGGCCAGGCAACCGTACGCCGTGCCGGTTACTATCGCATCAGGCATTTGAACACCGGCGTGGGCTAAAGCTTCTGAAGCTGCGGCTACGCCCATTTTAATAATACGGCTCATGCGGCGTATGAGCTTTGCATCTACATAACGGGTATAATCCGGCTCAATACAATGTAACTGATCGCCGGTATAGTTTTGAGGCGTCTCCAGCATTTGCTCGAAAGAAGCCTGCGGCGATACTGCTTCCGCTGAAAGTATATACACAGGATCGGCTACCTGCTTAATGATGGTACTATGGGTCATGAAATATTGATATCTGCGAATGTATATCAAAAAAGTGGATCAACTTCCCCGCGGTTCCCCTCGCCTTTACACGTTAAGATTACGAAAGATCATCTACCGACTCTGGCTTTATCATCCCGAAAAAACGCCAGCCTTCTATCATCGCCTTTAACGATCTTATATAAATTTTCCCTGCTTTGTATTATTTTATGAATGAAAAATTTCATGTACATTGAGGGATATACCAAACAAAAACGATTTCTTAAATGAAAACAAGAAAAATTACCCTTTCGGAGCAGGAAATCCCTGAACAATGGTACAATATAGTTGCCGATATGCCCAATAAGCCGTTACCGCCATTACATCCGGGTACAAAAGAGCCTATTGGTCCGGAAGCCCTGGCGCCACTGTTTCCGCAGGAATTGATTAAGCAGGAGGTTTCTACCGAAAAATGGATCACGATCCCTGATGAAGTAAGAAATATTTACAGCCTGTGGCGACCTACACCCTTGTACCGGGCCTACGAATTGGAGAAAGCGCTGGATACACCGGCTAAAATTTACTATAAATACGAAGGGGTAAGCCCTGCGGGCTCTCACAAGCCTAATACAGCTATTCCACAGGCATATTATAATATGAAAGAAGGCGTGAAGCGCATTACCACCGAAACAGGTGCGGGTCAATGGGGAAGCGCATTAAGCTTTGCCTGCAATATATTTAATATAGAATGTGAAGTGTACATGGTAAAGCTTTCTTTTGAGCATAAGCCTTACCGGAAAATTATGATGAATACCTGGGGCGCAAAAGTGATCCCCTCTCCCAGCAACCTCACAGAAGCCGGTCGCAAGATCCTTGCCGAGGATCCTAATAGCCCGGGCTCTTTGGGTATTGCTATTTCAGAAGCGGTGGAGATGGCGGCTCAGCGGGAGGATACAAAATATGCTTTAGGGAGTGTATTGAACCATGTGCTGTTACATCAAACGATCATCGGGCTGGAAGCTCACAAGCAACTGGAAAAAGCCGGAGACCTGCCTGATGTAGTTATTGCTCCTTTTGGCGGCGGCTCCAACTTTGCGGGGTTATCGTTCCCTTTCCTTAGATTAAATCTTGAAGAAGGTAAAAAGATCCGGTGTATTGCCAGCGAGCCCACGTCCTGTCCGAAATTGACAAGAGGTGTATTCCGGTATGATTTCGGAGATACGGTAGGTATGACGCCGCTTTTACCCATGTATACTTTAGGTCATAATTTTGTTCCGGCTCCTATACATGCGGGCGGGCTTCGCTACCACGGTGCAGGAGCTATCGTCAGCCAGTTATTAAAAGACGGGCTGATAGAAGCCAGCGCGCACGACAACCTGGAGGTTTTTGAAGCCGGTATCAGGTTTGCCAAAGCAGAAGGTATTATACCGGCCCCGGAAGCAACGCATGGCATTGCCACTGCCATCAAGGAAGCGGAGCGCTGCAAACGTGAAGGTAAAAGCGAAACGATCCTGTTCAACTTGTGCGGCCATGGTAATTTTGATATGAAAGCTTACCAGGATTACTTTGAGGGCAAAATAGTACGGCATGAACTAACAGATGCAGATATCCAAAAATCATTGAAGGAGCTGGATACTCCTGTTATTGCTTAGCTATACTATGGCTTAATTCTATTTAAAAAGCCTTCTGAAGTATTTCAGAAGGCTTTTAGTTTAATAGTGGGATGTGTATGCTAATTCTTCTGCCTGGTGCATTAAAACGTTGCAGGAAGCCCTATACCGGCATCAAAATAAATGCTGTCTTAGCCTGCCGATATCGGGCTCATATCGATCAGCTATTCTTTACCGCGAACCGGTCAACAGGTATTTTACCATATGCCACATTTACCACTATCTTTTTGTTTTTGTATACAACGTTGCCAAAACCGGTGGCGGTAGCAATAAAGGAAACAAAGTCTCCTATTTGGGAATCAACATAAAGCGTTTTCGTAACCGCGTCATATTGCACCCCGGTGAGCCCCTGTATCAGCCCGTAGCTGGATAAGGCTCTTGCGTACCAATGCCCACACTCATATTCGTTAAAGGGGTTTCGAACGGTACCATCATAGCGCGCTCTGCAGGCCCTTACTATATCTAAGCCTTTCTCAACTTCTCCCATTCTCATCAAATGTGAGGCAACCTGGTATTCAATTCCCGTCCACACTTCATTACTGTAAACAAAAGGTAAAGAGAGCTTTCCTCCTTTCGGCCAGGTACAAAGCAATAAACCCCCGTCGCTGCCAAGAGCAAAAGTGGGCCGCTGCGGATTACTGTGTTCAGTAAGATTTTCTTTAAGGTTATAGTTATAAACAGAGCGCAAATGGCTGGCTATCTTTGTAGCATCTACTATATCTTCTAATCCGCACATAACAGCCAGCCAGGAGCCCAGTACGCCATCAGATAAACAACCTTTTCCATACTGGTATTTGGGGCCTTCTTTTTTTAATAATGCTATGGCTTCATCCGAATAGCTTCCTCCAAAAGATTGGGCTGTGGCCGGATTCGCTGCTTTCAAATGCTCGTACTGGATGTCCTGGATAAAGTATTCCCCGTTGAACAATTTTGTTTCGAGGTAGCTTTTCCCTTGTTGCAATAATTTTTCATATGCCGTCATATCTTCTTTCATATGCCTGCCTATTGTTATTATTGCATGTAAAGCCCCCAGGTAAAAAGTAGTGGCAAAGCCGGTTGGTCCCCAAAACTCAATATCATAGGTATTGTGATGCGGCTCTTCAATAACACCTTTCCTATCGGGGTCCCATGTTTTGATACAGTAGTCGATACTCTTTTTTACTTTAGGATAAAGATTGCGCACCCATTGATCGTCTCCCGAAATCCTCCAGTCCCTGTATACTTTCATAATACCGCCCAGCTGCCCGTCTACAGCAGAATGGAAATGATGGGTGGTTGGCGAAATAGGTAAATTGGCCCGGAATACCTGGTGTCCTTCGGCATTCTGGTTTTCATTGAACTCCGTTTCGCGCAGCGACCGCTCCAATGCCGGGAACAGATGCGGCACTGCCTGCGCATAATTCCAAACATGGGTACATGATCCGTGGCAACTTCCCCAATTATCGCCGCATCCCTCCCATGTCCAGAACCGGCCATCATACTGCCTCAGTACCGTTGGCGATTTCAGAATAGTAAGATTAGCCGCTACTGCATCCAACACTTCTGAAGGAAGCGTGCTATTATAAAAGGCCGCTGTAAATAATTGGGTCTTCCTATTCAACGCTCCGTAATTTGATCTCCAGAAATCAGCGACTTCGTTAATATTGGAAAACCTGCTGCTGTACCATGGTTTATGAAACTGCAGAAGAGGATCTTGCTCTATCTTCTTTTTAAACTGAGGGTCGATTTCTCCCAACTGAAGTTTGGTATTAGGTACATACCAGCACATGAACAGTTTAATGGTTTTCTTTTCCCCCGGCTTTAAACTAAACGGAACAAACAGCGATGCGCCGGGTGCATCTTTCTCTACAGGAGAATTAGCCGAAGCTGTACCGCTTTCCAGTTGATTCCATATCATGGTAAGCCCGTCGAACCAGCCGCCTCTGAACCAACAATGATCTACAATGGTATTGTCAGCATCGGTAAATATTGCAAAATCGCCCTGCCTTTCCGGGAACTTTTCGGAGCCGGATGATGAAAGTGTAAACCCGTTTTTAATGGGTTTAATGGTATTGACAACTTCTCCCTGGCTCATGAAATTCCGGCTGTTATAAGAAAACGTTCCGTCGATAGTTTTTGCACTTATATTTTCAAAAACATATTCCATGCCTGCCAGCGGCATGGCCGAATGATCTTCATCGCCGGGGATAAAAGGGCTCCAGGCTTTAATCGTTGCTTTTACCGGCATACTGTCATCGTACAATGAAATGGTAGCAAACGGAAACTTCACCCCGAACGATGCTTTTTTGAACCTGGGCAGTCCCCAGGTAGCGCCACCTGTACCCCCCAGGCCTGCATCTCGCTGGCCAAATTTTTTCCATTGTGGAACGGGCCCTTCCAATACCCTGGTTATGCCGGTGCTGCCTTTTATGCTCAATGCGGCAAACATCGCCGGCTCAAAAAACATTTCAGGATTGTTTCTTACAGACATATGCGATATAGCACCTGTGCCTTCAACACAAAACATGCCGGCACCTATTCCCCCAAGCGGAAAAGCAACCCTGTTTAGCCGATCTCCCTGGTATAGCCGGCCACTTTCCGCGCTCGGGAAGCTTTGCTTCTTTTCAACGGGATGGTTGTTATCTTGCTGCGACTGCAATCCAGGCGTCATAAATGCCGCAATACTGCCGGCGCTCATTTTTTTTAGGAAAGATCTTCTGTTGGCCACGATATTTCTTTTAGCGGTGGTGAATAATCAGGTTGATCTACAATCCTGCACTAATTAATTGCTGAAAATAGGAGCTCCGTATTTATCAAGCAGCCGGTTATAGGCTTCCGCAGCCGCACCGTTCCCCCAGTCATAAATGGTAAACTCTCCGATGCCCAAACCCGAATCGTTGGTTTCGCCCCCATGTCCGTAATTTTCCATCATGAAACCATAATCTTCCGGACCGAAAAAAGGCCACCGCGCCTGCCATTGCCTGGTAGTTTGCGGGTTAAGCGGCGTATACATCATAGTGAAAGAAGCCCGTAAAGCCGAGAGCCCTCTTTGAATATATTCAGTGTTTTTCAATAGTTTTCCGTATTCAATTATAAGCCCCGCGAATAAACACTGGCGGGAGTCATTCCATTCACCGTCTGCATTCATCACGCCAAAGCCGCCCAGGGTGCGTATAGCCATATACGGAGGCTGCCAGGTGGCCTGACACATCAGCAATTCGTCCAGCGTGCGCCGACCCTTTTGCAGGTACAATTTATTACCGGTTGCTTTATACATTTCCAACAAGGCTTCCGCTGTCCAGTAAATACAAAAATTATTTTGCTTGAACATATTATTGCGCGGTATTTTTTTACCCACCCAGTCTTTGCTCCCCACCCTGCTGCACGACCAGTAGGTTTCGAAATCTTCCCACTGTCCTACAGGAATGATCTTCCTGGCTACAGCATCCAAAGCTTTTTGAGCTGCGGCCAGGTATGCCTTGTTACCCGTATGTTTAAACATTTTTAACAGTAGCGTAACGGAAAGGCTGGTTTCCGGCGATTGATCGAGGTACCCCATGGGCCGGTAGGTATCTATACCAAGCCAGGCAGGGAAAAACCCTTCCTTATCCTGCAAGGCCAGCAATGCATCGGCATAAGACCGGGCATAGTTTACCAATCGTTCATCTTTTTCAAGCTCCTCGTACCAAACCATCATCCAGTAAGCAGTGTAGCTCATATCTGCAATATGGTAGGGCGACTGCCTTGCATCCCAGGTAAACGGATTACGGTTGGAGTTTCCAAAATACTTTGTTTCCCACCCTTTTGACCGGTGGTACTTTTTTCCATCTATTGTTACTTCCTCCATTTCTGTAGCAATCACGCTTTTAAAGAGTCCACGTTGTTGCGGAAAGGAGAGTGCCAGCTCTTTTGTTTTTAATGCCAGTTGCTTTAGCGTATCGTTATCCGTTCGTTTAGCGTACCGGTATAAGCCCTGGGCTGATCTTAATGAATGAAACCATGCCTGGTTCCAGACAGACCGGAATTCCCGCTCATCAACCGGGGCGCGGTAATTAGGACTTTGTGTTACGTTTACAATAAACACGGGGGCACCTACCTTTTTACCATTGAGTTCGAACTCTTGCCAAACCGCCGGTCTCCAATTATTAAATGCCCAGTTGTAGGTTTGTTTTACATAAGGCTCCAGATCGGGCTGATGCAATGGTTCGCCTGTCCGGTAAAGTGGAGCGCCCCATTTATTCCACATCAACTGCAGGGGGCTTCGCCATGGATTCTGTATATCTTCGCTCCTGTTCGAAACCATTAAATAAAAACCCAGCCTCACTTCGCCTGCCGGAAAAACAGCTCCCTTATCCCTTACATACAGCACATGTTCTTCTACCCTGCTTTTGGACATACCCAGTTCCAGGTAGTTCTGCGGGGCATTCATGTCCATATACCAGGGAACAGGGCTTCCTTTTTTCAATAAATCCAGGTCTGGAATCATTACCAGTAACTTGTGCTTATCGGACATTAATATGGCCGGCGCCCTGAACACATGCTGCGCTATAATGCTGTTATTGTTTGGAGTAAGATGCGGCGACCAATGAAAACCGGGAGCAAAGGCCGGCGTAATCTTTATAGCTGCGCTATCCTGCGCAACAGGATTATTCAGCTTCCATACAACAGAAACATGCACCAGGCTTTTCGATACCATTTTAAACGAAAGCGCTGCCTTGGTTCCGTTGATTGTATTAATATGCACTTCTTTTACAAAGGGCGCCAGCTCTTTCGGCAGGTTGTTAATGCCTTTGGCGTCCATTTTTTGCATGAACAGCAATACTATCAATAAGTGAAAAAGCCGGTTGATCATTGGCAAGATTTTAAATAACCCGTTTTTCAAATACCGAAACTACTTACGGAGTTTATCGGCGCCGGTATTATCAGAGAGCAAAAGTAAATCTCTAAAGCTTAATCGATTAAGCAAAACAATTTGTTAGATCCTCCTCGTGTTTTATATCCTGAACCGTACGGGAAAAATGAATCCATCTTTATATTAAACAGGCCGCCTCATTTTATTACTTTACTTCTATGGCGGCTCTGTTACGATCTAATCAACCTCTTATTTTATGCCCGTTAACGGCGTAATATAAAATAAAGATAAAAAGAGGAATCGGCACCAAAAAGCCCGTGGCCATCCCGTAAGTATCGGCTACAGCTCCCATTAGCAGGGGGAAGACGGCGCCACCGGCAACCGACATCACCAAAAAAGCCGCTCCCCGCTTTGTTTGCGGGCCCAGGCTTTTAATGGCCAATGCGAAGATCGTGGGGAACATAATAGACATAAAAAAGAACACACCATAAAGGGCGATTACGGATGGCCATCCAATTTCAGCCCCTATCACCGGTAATAAAATACATACTGCAAGGGCATAAAATGCCAACAATTTGGTGGGTTTAAAATATTTCATCATGGCGCTGCCGGATATCCTCCCGATCATAAACAGTGCAAAGCCTATTGATAAAAAATAAGGACCGTCTGCAACATCAAATCGAGGCTCCATATGCATATCCTTATCATCGGTAAGGAAATTAATGAGGTAGCTGAAAACACCCGTTTGCGCTCCAACATAGCAGGCCTGTGCAATAACCCCTAATTTAAAATGCCGGTTTTGCCATAAAGGCTTCTTCGTAATATATCTCGAATCGGAGGGGTCCGATACTTCCATTGCTTCTCCCGGGGTTGTTGAAACATGATGAGCACCGTGAGCGGCATTCTCATCTTCTTCAGTAATTTCAGGAAGCTTCAGGCGTTTAAAAATAAATGCCACCATCAGCACCGCCAGGCCAATCAACGCGAAAGGCAACACAATAGACATCATCTTTTCGCCTTCAACATGGCTTCGGTTGCCGTAAATATAAATAGCGATCAATGGGCCAATCGTCCAGGCCAGGCCATTGAAAGATTGCGAAAAATTGATCCTGCGTTCTGCCGTTTCGGGCGGACCCAGTTTTGTGGTATACGGATTGGCCGCCGTTTCAAGCGTGGCAAGGCCACAGCCGATAATGAGCAGGCAAAGTAAAAATAATACGAAAGACTGTGCCGGAGCCGTAGCCGCTGCTATCAAAGCCCCGCAGGCAAAAAGAAGCAGCCCAAATATAACGCCTTTCTTATACCCGTATTTTTTCATGAATAAGCCTGCAGGTATGGCCATAGCTGCATAGGCGCCGTATAAATGAAACTGTATTAAACTAGATTGCCACTTTTTTAAATGCAGCATATCCTGGAAATTTTTGTCCAAAGCATCAAGCAATCCATGCGCTATGCCCCATAGAAAAAATAATGCGCTTATCGCTGCAAAAGGCGCAGCATAATTAACACCGTCTTTAACAAAAAGCGATTTTTTATTACTCATATTAAATTGTGTAAGATTGTATGAACGTTTTACTGGCTGACAAGACTAAATAAATATACAGTATTGTTGTTTTGACTGAATCAAACAAAAACGGTGTGTAGTGGAACGATGGCAATATTTTTTCATGACAAGAATCTGTTTATACTTTTATCCTTTCAAAGATAGGCTCATTAAGAATATGTTACATCATTTGCCGAACACTTTAGCCATTAAGCCTTCCTTCTTATGTAATTCAAACCGGCCATTTACAGTAAGGGTTGTAAAGACAGCTATCGCCGCCTTTACAACCCGGGATCTTATATTCATGGTTTTTGATCATTACAGCATCCTGCTATTCAATAGTTGCACCGGCATTACTTATACAGGGGGCCGTAAACCTGGCAAGCCCTGTAATCAGCTCCTTCTCCATCCATACCAAAAGCGCGCCATGCAGAAGGGCGGAATATGGTATCGGGGTTTACATTATGCATGGCCACAGGTATCCGCAACATGGAAGCCAGGGTAATTAACTGGTCGCCGATATGTCCATAGCTGATGGCACCATGGTTGGCTCCCCAATTGGCCATCACCGAATATACGTCCTTAAATGGTCCTTCACCGGTAAGATTGGGCACAAACCAGGTAGTAGGCCAGATGCGGTCGGTACGTTCGTTTAAAATACTATGTACCTCCTCGGGAAGGTCGATCGTAAACCCTTCAGCTATCTGCAATACCGGCCCCTGCCCTTTAATCAGATTAAGGCGACACATAGTAACAGGCATTTCTCCCCTGGTTAAAAAAGTAGAAGAATACCCGCCGCCGCGCATGTAGTCCCGGTTAGAAGGGCTCCAGGTGGTGGCTGCCAGGCAGGCTGCCGCTTCTTTCTCTTTTATTTCCCAGAAAGGCTTCATGGCTGGCTTTCCGTTCCTGGTTTGCTGCCCTGTGCCGTCAAGTGTGGCAGAGCCCGAATTAATCAGGTGTATAAAGCCATTAGCCGCCCGTCCGTCGGGCTTCCAGCCCGACACACGCTCCGTAGCTTCAGGACTCCAGTAAGTACGCACATCCGCAAAGATCTGTGCGGTATTGGTAAGCAGGTAATTAAACAACATCGACACGCCGTTATAGCAATCATTTTCTGTTGCTACCATATAGGGACGACGAATACCGTTCCAGTCAAACGACGAATTCAAAATAGCTTCCGAAAAATCTCCGTCAGGTAAAAAATCCGTCCACTGGCGCTGCCCCTGGAAGCCGGATACGAGTGCATTATGCCCCTGCCCTTCTTCTGCAAAGCCCATTTTGGCCAGCTTCGGGTTTCCTTCCATCAGATCGCGGATGATCATGGTCATTTTGGTTACAAACTCCCAGTCCTTATCCTTTTCCTTTCTGGATTTTATTTTTTCCTTCCGGTTATAATCTTTACCTTCTTTGCAATTTTGTTTTACCCAGGCTATCGCTTTTTTGTATTCTTCCTGGTCAAATATATTCAGTTGTATTCTTCTTAGAATTTCTGAAGAGTCTACATATTCGTTACGCATCCCCAGGTATTCCTGGAAAAACTGTGGATCCACGATAGACCCCGCAATACCCATAGATACCGAACCAATGGCCAGGTAAGACTGTCCCTTCATAATAGCAACTGCCAGGCCTGCACGGGCAAAATTCAGCAGCTTGCCCCTTACATCGTCAGGAATGGTTGTGTCGCCCATGTCCTGTACATCTTTCCCGTAAATACCGAAACAGGGCAACCCCTTCTGGTTATGCGCTGCTAATGTAGCAGCCAGGTATACAGCTCCCGGACGCTCGGTGCCATTAAATCCCCAAATAGCTTTAGGCAGCAGCGGGTTCATATCCATTGTTTCAGACCCGTAGCACCAGCAGGGCGTAACCGATAATGAAACGCCTACATTGCTGGCGGCAAATTTTTCAGCGCAGGCCGCTGCTTCCTTTACTCCTCCTATGGTTGTATCGGCAATTACACATTCTACAGGCGAGCCATCCGGGTACCTCAATTCTTTTGCATATAACGCAGCTACAGCTTTTGCCATATTCATGGTTGTATCTTCCAATGACTCCCTGATACCTCCCAATCTGCCGTCAATGATTGGCCGGATACCAATTTTGGGATAACTGTTGCTTTTCTTTTTCGTTTTAACTGCCATAATTATTTTTTAAATACTTTTTCGATTTCTTCCACCGACACTCCTAATACTTTCTTGGCTATTTGGCTTAATGCCGTTTTATTCCCGGTGAAATGATACACATTGTGGTTGTGCGTTAGCTTTTCTCCCGGCTTTAAAAAAGCTGCGGGAGACACGCTTTCAATTTCATAAAAAGGCCCCATCTGCGTGCCGTCTTCCAGAGGTCCGTCGTTATAAGCATTCATGGCGTCTCCGCTGAAGGGAGCTCTGTCTGTGCGCCATTCCTGATTTAAGTATTTACCAGAAGGATTGATATCGTATTTTACGATAGTAAGTATATTATCTACCCCGTCGTAGCTGCCCGCTATATTTTTTACCCTTGCAGGGGGAATCCCTAATTTACCGCGCGATTTTCCGTCTGCTTTAAAATATAAAATGCCATTATTATAATTGATCCGGTCTTTAGCGATCTCTCCGAAATAATCGGTTGTGGCTACTTTACCGTTTGCTGTATTATTGTAGGGGATCACGATGGTACATGCTTCGGAAGGGGTAAACATATCCAGGTTCCACATGCAGGGCGCTCCCGTTTTTTCGTCCCAGGTATTTTGTCCTTTATTGGTAAGGCTGTTACTGGTGCGGAATGCAACCGACTTTGTATCCTGTGGTAACTCAATGCCCAGGTCGGCATTGATGTCCTGGGGAGCTATCAGCGATACAGAGCGATAGGCCTGTATCTCCAAAACAGTGCCGGCATAGTTGGTAAGCGTCATGTTCTTGCTCAATACTACCGTAGCAGCATCCGAAGATTCAAGCGCCCATGCCTCTGTATCTATCGGCGCAGGGGTTTTCCAATTGGCGAATTCCATTTTGGCCCCTGGCTTGAAATACAGTGAGAATACCCCGCCTTCCGGCCCCAGCCACAAACGGTCTTCGCCGCCATATGCATTCATATGCGCATCAACAGGCCCGTCAAACGCTTTGTAATTTACCCATCCGAAGCTTTTGCCGTTGAGCCCGTTGGCGGATGACGTAAAAACCTTGGCCTGGTACCTGGGCGAAACAAGAACCTGGCTTTGCCCGTCTTCACTTTTTAGAACAATCAGGGAACTGTCTTTCTGTTGCAGAAAATTAACATCGTAACCAAAACTGCCTTTATTATGTTGCGTCATTGTAGTGTTTTCTGCAGTGCTGTCTTTTGAAGAATCATCCGGTTTTGATTCGCTGTTGCAGGAAAATAAGCAGGTTCCGGCTAACAGGAAGAGGAAGGCACGTTGTATCATTATTTTATATTTTATTTCATATGTGTTTAAGATAGTAGTTACTTAAACAAGCGGGGTTTTTTAGTTCACTTCCAATACACCGGCATCAGGAAGTTTGGGGAACTTCTGATGGGGTTCAGTCTGATACCAGTAAGCCACTGTAATAATATCTGAATGCTGTGGCAGGTATCGTCCGCCCGACTTCCAGCCCAGGTCCTGTATGGTCACTTTAAGGTCTTTATCAAACCTGATGGGGTCCATAATATGCCAGCGATACATGCCAAAACGCATTTGCGAACCATATAGTCCATCGGGTTTTAATACCTGGTGCAAACCTGCGTAAGCGGTGGAATACTCCTGGTATTGGCGGGTACGCTTGTTCTCAAAGTTATAGGAGCCACAGAAATAATCTTCGGTACCGGTACCTACAATCGTTGCATTTTCTTTGTCGCCGTCCATGAAGAACTTAATCTCGCCTTCTCCCCACCAGCCGTTGTTGGTTACGCCTACACCCATATAGGTGCCTACATAATGCCCTTTGCCTCTTACCCCATCGAGTATAGTATGCAACGAGGTTAAATTAGGTTTGCTACGCCTGTATTGTGCGTGAAAATAGGCTTCATCTTCGCCCACATCGGTAAGTGTATAGTCTACCTGGTAATAAAGGCGCATAGGCTGGCTATCGGTGTTTTGCATAGTGATCTTTATGTTTTTACGGAAGGGCATTTTCCAATAGCTGTTAAAAGCGCTGCCGGGGTTCACTGTCATCGCCAGCGAATTGAGGGGCGAAAACTCATTCCACGCAATACCGAAAAACGGACCTACAGGACTTTCTATGGAGGCTTCGGACTCCCCGTCGTAATAAACCCTGAAAATTGACAGGTTAAAATTACCGGTAGGGGTCATCCAGATGTGCTGCACGGCTCCCGGCCCTGTAATATCGGCCATGGTAAAAGTTTCACCCGGCTCAATAATAACAAAAGGATTTACTTTCCATCCTTTACCGAGATCTCTTGCTTCGTTGGCGGCATTGGCCACATTGCGTTTGCCTTTATCTTTAACCGGGTCGGCCAGGGCGCCTTTGCCTTTTTCACCGGTAAAGTTTTCCGGACTTATAGAACGGGTTTTGGCATCGGCTAACCGGGAAAGGTTACCCAGGGTCATATCCAGGCCGTTAAATTTTCCCTGCTGCGCACTTACGGCGCCTGCAGTAATCACAATCGCTAATACCAATAAAATCTTCTTCATATGGCTTGTTTTTGAAAAGGGATTTTTAGCTTGCTTATACGTTTAAGCAAACGTACATGATTAATATTAATTCACCAATTTTTGTTACAGTTTTTTATTTGCTGCTTTCGCCTAAAACAATAGAGGAAGGTACTATTACCCTGGCGGTTTTAGGAACAGCCGCATTTATATTTTTGATCAGCACCTGAACCGCCTTCTCGCTGATCTCATTCAGGTTTTGCTTGATATAGGTGATGGTAGCATAGAAGAACTCAAAAGCATCGCTCTCATCAAAACTAATAATTCTCAGGTCGTCAGGCACTTTAATGCCCCTGGCATGAATAATTTTTAATGCCTGCACGGAAATGCTGTTGGTGGCAAACACAAGCGCCTCCACTTCTTCCCCGTTTTTAAGCATTTGCGCAATTGCTTCTGCTACATGCTCTTTATAGTTAAGATAGGGCACTTTTTTCAACCATCCGGACCTGAACCTTATGCCGGCCTCTTTCAGCGCGTCTTTATAGCCCTGTATCCTGTCCTGCATATGCGTCAGCGGCGTATCGTAAGCGATCATTCCAATTTTGCGATAGCCCTTTTGCGTTAAAAGCTTTACGGCGCTATACATGGCTTCATGATTATCTGTAACCACCACATTGGTTTCCACGTCTTTAAACCCCCGGTCCATCAGCACAAACTTTACCCCTTTAGCTTTCAACTCCTCAATCTGCGATTGCGAACCCGCTACAGGTGTAATAATCAGGCCGTCTACCTGCCGGTTTAAAAAAGTATTGATCAGGTTTTGAGATTTGTCCAGCTGCTCATCGCTGCTTCCGAAAAGCACGGTATAGCCGTTCTTCTGCGCTTCCAGTTCTATGCTACGGGCCAGCGTAGCAAAAAAAGGGTTCGATATATCTGCCACAATCAGCCCGATGGTGTTGGTTCGCCCAAACTTTAACCCCCTTGCAATCAAATTGGGCTGGTAATTCATTTCAGCAGCAACCTTTCGTACTTTACCGGCTATTTCCTCCCCAACTCTTGCTTCCCGCTCTTTACCGTTCAATACATAAGAAACCAGTGCTGTTGAAACACCTACTTTTTCAGCAATATCTTTTATTGAAACTCTTTTAGTCATATATTTTTTCCTGTTTCGCTGCTATTATCCCCAAACCCTGATTACCGTGTCAAAAATACGGGTTAATAACCTGCCATTGCATTCAGGCCGCAGCCCCCTGCCCGGGCATAAGCTGCCAATGCATATATCTTGAAAAGCTTTACCCTGCATACTTCAGGCTTTAAGCATCGCCTGTTTATTTTTTTCGCAGTATAATGCGGTTAAAAGTAAGCCCGGGGGGAGCGTCTGACCGGAACATAATATTTACCGGCACTACCGGTACCGTATTGTGTGCAATCTCCACATCTCCGAGATAAATTTCTGCGTCTTTTCTGCCCTGCTGCAAATCAACCCTGCGCCAGTCATATATTTTTGTTACATCCGAAATACGAACCGCTATCCTGTTGGTGGCAGCATCCAGCTTATTCAGGTACATTGCATACCTGCCATCCGGGACTTCGTTAACATTAATGGCTACGCTGCTGTTGTCGGCATCTTTCACAGTAGCATGGCCGTCTTTAAAATCAATACCTCCGTTATAGGTAATATGCCTTAAAAAGTTAGTGTAAAAAGTAACCGTATCCGGAACAAATACTTTTGCTAACCTGTTGGACGGCGCTTCGCTAACCGCTATGGCTTTATCTGCGTAGTACATCGCCACCGAAGAATAGCTTACCGGGCGATTATTTACAGGGCCATGTTCAATGGTATGCCTGATTTCCTTTGTGAACGGCATTTTATCGCTGAGAAAAAACCGGTACCCGCCGGTTCGGCTCAAAGGAATAGAGTAGCTGGTGCAGCCGCTCAGTGCCGCGCCAGCCCTTTCCGTCCAGCCTCCCGGCTGCGCGTACCAGCCGCCGTTGAAATAATCTTCGCTTCCCGTTCCGTGAAGCCTCAGTTCACCATCGATGTAGGTTTGATCATCTCCTTCAAAGAATTCAGTAAAATTATTATAATCTCTTCCCTGTGCCTGCAGGATGGTTCCTACGTAATGGCCCCTGCCCAGCCCTTCCAGGAAAACATACGATTGCCCGTTAACCGGCTCATCGTGGTACCATTTTGCATAAAACCGGCCTTCATTAGCCGCTTTCTTCTGAGCAGTATAATGAACAAGGGTTCTCAGGCGCAAGGGCTTCTGCTGTATCTCATCAGACTTCCTGTATTCCAGTGATATGGTTGCATTTTTGTCAAAGGGCATCGGGAAATAGCAGTACAGTTTACCATTGGTTGCTCCTATTAATAAGCTCTCCATGGCACGCTCTCCGAAAGCATACCCGAAAAAGTCGGCGACAGGAATATGCACAGCCGGCGAGGATTCATTATCCCAGGTTATTTTTATGTCGGCCTGTTTGTATAAACCGTTAAAAACTTCTGAAGGATCGAGCTCTATGCCCGTGATTCTGCCACCGGAGGATAGGCGTGCAATCGTTGCTGATGCGCCCGGGAGCAATTCAATTTGATTTTCTATTGTTTTAATTCCTGGGTGCTTAAAATTATCAATCGCCCGGTTTTTATTGCTCCACAGGTTAACCACCTTATGTAAAAGGCTTTTGTGAGCTTCCGACGCAGCAGGGTTGAATGTCTCTATTTTATAGGTTTTGTCATACTCACGGTACTGTACCTGGTGAAACATAATCTTTTCGCCCCGGAAAACTATTTTACAGCCTTTGGCATAGGGAATGGGAACATAACTGTAATATCCTCCTACCATATAAGCATCTACCAAAGGCTTTAAGAATGGCTCCACTTTTCCGGAAAAAAGATCATTGAACTTTATACTTAAACCGGGCCTGCTGCTACCATCGAAGTAAAAATCCAACGTATCATTGGTTGGTGTGGGTGTCCATATCCGCTCAATAACGCCGCTTCCCTGTGCATCAAATATAACAAGCCCTTCTTTTTCCTTTCTGATAAACGAGTATTTTCCACTGAAACCATCGTCGTTACCTCCGGTACGATCATAAGAGGAAACCTGTTTAACTACCGTGCCTTCTACGTACCGGGGCAAGAGGCTAATATCGGACAAGCGCCTTAGCTCTGTTTGAAAATTGACTATAGTCTGCGCCGCGCACGGTATTCCGGCAATCAAAACGGCTGCAATAAGGACACTCTTTTTTATCATTGCTAACAACATCATATTTTTATTCAAATTTGTTACATTTTCTGACCTATAGCATCAATCTCTTTTGCAAAGAGAAACAGGTGCGTGTTATAAAGATTTTCATATCCGATTAATTGCCCAAAAGATACCCCTCTTTTTAGTCATTATTGCTGTTGTATTCTCAGGGCATTTAAATAATAAAACCCTGTGGCATTATCATTCAAATCGCCTGCTGTTATCGTTATGTATATATTTCCTTCCAGGTCTGGTGTAATGTTTTCGGCACAGGCAACATTTGTTTTATTGGACCCTGTCATCAGGTTCACCGTTACTGTATTTTGGCCTTTGGCAATGTACTTTGTTTGCCGTCCCTCAGACGTACCGCCCCTTGATCCCAAAAAGCATATTCCGTAATAATGATCGCGGTTGAGGCCTGACAGCCGAATAACACTTTGTTTTACCAGCACACCACCGAACGCCGCCTTGGTATTTCCATAATAAGAAGATCCGGAAACAGAACTGGGCATATTCAGTATGGTTGTTGTTGTTTTCTCTCCATCCGGGTTCATATTATTAAATCCTTCCGTTATGGTAAGCCCTACCGGGGTTAGCGCTCCGTCTTTATTTCTTAAGTAGGCAATGGTTGTGTTAGCGGCAGGGCTGGTAAGGCCGTTCCATCCAAATACAGGTACGGTTCGTTAAACTCCGGGCAAGCGCTACTGATACGTATTTGGCGCACTTAGCTACTAAAAAATTTACAAGTCGGAAAAATGGCTGCTTATTCGTTTAAGCGAAAAAACGATTTTTCTATTTCTCAGCCAAATATTTCACAGGAAATATTTTTACCCCCGGTTTTTCCTCGGGCAGATATATGGACTAATGTTTATTCTTTTCCATGCGTTCCGCGTTATAATCTGAGAAAACGGCTATCGATATACGCATATTTTAAGTTATCATAAAAACACGGATCCGTGCATATGGTAAAACGCGGGCTGTTTGTACCCATAAATTAAACCTTGCTGAACACTAAAGAAGAACAGTTTCCGCCAAAGCCGAAAGAGTTAGACATTACATGTTGGATGTCTTTATACAGCAGGTTTGTTACCGGTGCAAAAGGAAGCTCTTTCATAGGGGTTTGCAAGCGCAGATTGGGAAACACAATGCCTTTTTCAATAGCAATAGTTGCATAAACGGCCTCAATTCCGCCGCTTGCGCCCAGGGTATGGCCGGTAAACGATTTGGTGGAGCTCATATCGGGATATGTGCCTTCAAACAATGTTTTAATAGCGGTACCTTCCGCTATATCATTGTTGTTGGTTCCTGTACCATGCAGGTTTATATAACTAATGTCGCCAGGCTTTAATCCTGCTTTGGCCAATGCCTGGCTCATGGCCAGCCAATTACCCTTCCCGTCGGGCGAAGAAGCCGTTTGATGATGGGCATCGTTGGCATTAGCCCATCCGGTAATGGCTACAGCCGGTTTTTTTTGCAGCGTTTGCGCTACCGTTTCAGAGACCAGTACAACGTAGCCGGCGCCCTCTCCCAGATTTAATCCCCTGCGGTTGTCGTCGAAGGGCTGGCAATATTCGCTGTCCAGTATCATCAGCGTATTAAATCCATTCAGCGTAAAACGGGCCAAGGCATCCGTGCCCCCGGCTATCACCACGTCCAGTTTGTTCTGGCGTATCAACCGGGCACCCAAAAAAATACTGTTGGCAGAGGAAGAGCAGGCCGTACTAACGGTAGTAACAAAGTCCTTTATTCCTAAAGCATCTGCTGCAACTTCAGTTACGGCGCCACATTCGTGATTAACCACTTCGCGCAAATGCCCGCTACCGCTATCTTTTAAAAAATGCTCAAAAAAATCTTCTGTTTTATCCATGCCTCCCACGGAGTTGGCCGAAATAAAACCGGTACGCCAGTTGTTTATATTTATACCGGAAGCCGTTAATGCCTCGCGGGCTGCGGCCGTGCTTAAAAGAGCGGTCCGGCTGGTGTGTACGGGCAAACCCGTAAGGGCTGCGAGCTCCCCGTTACTCAATTTCACTTCGGCTACGGGCAAGCTATCCCTGTGAGCAGATTGCAGCCGCTGCATGCCCTGCATCCCTGCTTTACCGGAAACCAGCGCCTCAATGTTTTCTGCAACATTGTTCCCAATGGCGGATATTACGCCAACACCAGATATATAAACGCGCGATGACATTAGTTAGCAGCGCCGGCTTGTTGTTCTAAAATATAATCGGCCATAGTGGCTACCGAACGAAAAATGGTTTGTCCTTCTTCCGCACTTTTTAGCTTGATATTGTATTCCTGCTGCAGCAATACAATCAGCTCCAGGGCATCTATCGAATCAAGACCCAACCCTTCTACAAAAAGCGGATCGTCGTCCCGGATATCTTCCGGTGTTTTTCCGGCAAGATTTAATTGCTTTATGATTTGTTGCTTTAACTGATATATTAACTCTTTCTTATCCATCAAAAATTCTTTAGTAAGTTTTACTGTTCACAGCCATTTTCTTTCTGATACAAGGTTTCACTCATGCACCTGTTGTTTTACCCGGCTGCGCATTCCTGCTTTAAACTATCGGCGGTAAAGTTAATGCCATTCTCTTTTCCTTTCTCCACTAAAAAGAACCGGGCATCCAGCGCTCCGTCTTCAACATCTACCCACCCGCATATACAGGCTTTAATTCCCTGGTGCTGCATCAGGTTATTCACATAAAATACGGTCCACTCCGGGTCGAATTCTTCACTGATAAAGAAGGCATTCTCGCCCTTGAATCCATATCTTATGCTTATTTCTCCAATAACAATATTGGGTAAAGTATAAACAAACAATGACGGACTTGGGAAGGTTTTCGACGACTCGTAGTAATTAATATCTGCTTCTATACTGCCGCTACGGTTCGATAAAACAATACCAATTTCGCCTGGCTGGTACATGCTTTTATCAAACCCATTCAATAAAACATGTGCGGCGGCAATACCCAGCTTGCAAAGCGCATCCATTTTAAAAAACTTTGGATAATTGATATCCAGCTTTTCATAAATGTCTGAAAAAAAGTCCCCGTCGTGCCCCGGCTCCAATACAATTGCATCGCCGGATCTAACCTCTTTCCTGCTAATACAAACGCTGCCCGATATATATATGTCCTGTTGTTCCAAGTTATAGACTACTCCGGATCTTTAAACCCGTTATTAATGTAGGTGATACTGTCCCTTAAATGGATGGTTTTAGCGAGCTTCCTCAATGCAGTGTCATGATTTTTAACATAATCATTCTCTAAATCCCAAACATAACCTGCCAATACCGAACATATTTTACGTTTGATCTCGGGGTCCTGGTCGTCGGCAAAAAAGACGGTATCCAAAGTGCCCTCATACCAGGCCATTACATAACTGCGGAAAGTGTTCACTCCCTGCATCATGATATCCATATACTCCTTATTCCAATCCACGGCTTCTCCCCGTAGTTTTTTCACTACCAGCTTACCTGCTATCTGGCTGGATACCGTAGCCAGCGTAACGCCTGAAGAAAATACAGGATCTAAAAATTCGGTTACATTACCCGTCAATACAAACCCGTCTCCATAAAATTTGTCGGTTGTTGACGACCAAGACTGTAATACCCTGGGCTCAAATACATATTCGGCCTCCTTCATTCGCTCTGCTATATATGGCTGCGACGCAATCAGCGCGCGCATGATCTCTTCCTGCGTTCCGGTGAACTGCTCAAAAAACCCGGGATCAGCCACAAATCCTACAGAAGTGATCCCTGTAGAAAAAGGAATAACCCATATCCATACTGCTTTATCATGTACAATAATGGTAATGCGATCCGGCTCATCATCCATAGACCGTTTGGTATCAACCAGGTGCGTAAATACTGCTTTACGCGGAGGCAGGTTAGACGGGCGCTCCATTCCAAACAGCTTAGGTATTACACGTCCGTACCCGCTTCCGTCGATAATAAAACGTGCAAATATTTCTCTTTTATTGCCGTCTTTGTCTTCCACAGTGGTGGTGGAAGTGCCGTCCGGATTAAAATGAATGCCGGTAACACCGGTTTGATATTCTACCGGAACACCCTGGCTTTCCACGGTTTTTGCCAGCGTATGGTCGAAGTCGGCACGTGGCACCTGCCAGGTCCATCCCCAGCCGTCCGTAAACTGGTCATTAAAAAAGTAGTTACAGATCTTGCCTTTCTTTTCAAACTTAGCACCGTTTTTTTGCTGGTAGCCCCTTGCCTTCACTGCATCTAAAAATTTTGCCTCTTCCAATGCCTCCATACAGCGCGGCAGCAGGCTTTCTCCGATAACAAATCGCGGAAACTCTTGCTTCTCCACAATTTTAACCTTATAGCCAGCCTGGTTTACAATGGATGCAGCTACTGTACCGGCCGGACCGGCACCAATGACAAGAACGTCTACTTTTTCGGGTTGCATAAAATGCGTTTGAGTTTATAAAATTTTAAAGTTCGATATTTTATGTTCTGTACAGACAGATCTGTTGTGTTACGTATTGAACCCCTGTTGCTACAGGCACCAGATCAATTATTTGCGCTTCTTACATTTTAACAGGGTATGGCTTAGCCCGATACCGCTTGTTTCTTCCACAATATCAAACCCTGCTCTGTCGATGGCTTTTTTAAACACACGGCTATCATACATCTGGCTGTTGCCGTTGGCTATGGCTGTAAAGTAGATGGATAACTGCTGAATACAAAAAGCGGCCGTTTCAAAACGTTGATTATCCCAAAACGCCTCTAAAATGTAGATGGCTCCCTCTTCATTTAAAGCCCGTCCGCAACGCTTCATTATTGAAACAATTTCATCCTCCGAAAAACAGTCCAGGAACTGGCTCATCCAAACCGCGTCATAACCGGGAGGAAATTGTACCGATTCGTCTAATACGTTGGCGGGATAGAAGTCTACGCGATCTGCCAGGCCCAGGTCTTCAATATTCTTTTTGGCCATGGCTGCCTGCCCCGGGAGGTCTACTATAGTAATACGTACATCCGGATCGAATTTAGTGGATGCCAGTGCCCATTTTCCCGTATTTCCGCCAATTTCCAGTAACTTTTTTATATGGTTCTCCGGCTTGTAGATATGTTTTAGCACCAAAGGAAAAGCAATGTCAGAAAAAAAGTGATCGTACTCGAACCAGCTTTTTTGTTGCTGCGGCTGTAATTGAGAAAGTCCCTCATATACCGTACTCCAGTTGCCCAGCTCTTTCAGCCCGGCCGGTTTGCCGGTATCAATTGCTTCTTCCAGATGAAACAAACCCTTATAGCAAATGTCCTGCACGAAATTCATATTCACATTCGTAAGCGGATCATGCAAAATAAAATAGCCGGTTTTGGCTAAATAATATCTGCCGCCTTCATCCACAGTCACCATTTCCATTCCCAAGCCTGCCTCCAATAGCACTCTAACGCCGTATTCAGCAATCTTTGTCTTTTCCACAATACCCGCAAGTGTGATGCCTGCTCTGTTCTCTTCTATCACTTTTAATATTCCCTTATCTCTTAATAACCGGGCTACCTGAAATACTATCGGGCCATGTGCAATCACCTGTGCATGATGCTTCGCATCTATCGCCGATTTTTTGTCTTTGGCGTAAAAATTCGTCATTTATTTGGTTTATGTTTCTTTTGTTTTCGCAGGAGTTGCATTAAGCACCCCTATCCGGATTCAATATATTTGTTTTTATTGTATAATGACCAGAAATACCGGTAGCATTAAAACACCGTATTATGCTTTTTCCCATACCACTGCCGCATTACAACCCCCAAAGCCCGACGCCGTTTTAAGACAGGTCTTCAGCTCGGCGTGCTGCAAGGTACTGCAAACGTTTATATTTTCGGCGGTACCGGGTATTGCAAAACCTTTGGTGGGAATGATCGTGTTTTTGCTCAACCCGTGTACGCTAATCACGCTTTCCACCAACCCCGCAGCGCCTAAAGTATGGCCATAATAGCCTTTGAGACTGTTTACCGGCACAGATTGAAGACCGGCCAGGTTCACCGCTTTGCTTTCCATATCGTCGTTGTACAAAGTTGCAGTTCCGTGTAACGATACAAAATCTATTTGTTCCGGTTTAACTTTTGCCTCGCCCATGGCCTGCTGCATGGCCATATACAGCTCCTGACCGGTTCTCGACGGACCTGATATATGATTGGCATCGTTACTGATACCCCCACCCTTGAGTTCTGTGGCACTTTCAGCCGGCTGGTGAACGGAAAGGATCATGGTAGCGGCGGCTTCGCCCAGGTTTATTCCTTTTCTTGCCGCATCAAAAGGACGGCAAGGCTCATCACTAACTGCCTGGAAAGACTGAAAACCGGATAAAATAAACCGGCTGATAATGTCGGCACCGGCAACAACAATATTTTCGTAAAGCCCCGCCTGCAACATCCTTTTCGCCGTGATAAGCGCTACCAGGCCTGAAATGCAGGCATGGGAAACAATTACAGGCTTAGAGGCAAAACCAAAATGACCGGCAATTTTTTGAGCAGACGAGCCCAGGCTGATATCCTTTTTTAAAGAAGAGGATATTTCGTTTTCCTCCAGCAAGCTGATGTTGCCCTTAGTAGAAGAAATGATGAGGCCGGTTTTGTTATCGACCGCGCGGATGCCGGCCCGGTTTAAAGCGTCTTTGATCGACAATGCTAATAGCGACTCGAACTTTGTAAAAGAATCAATGGTGTATTGCTGCCAGAAATCATCTGCAAACAAAGCGCCGTAAAATGCCTGGGAGCTCCTTGTTCCCGCTTCATGCCGCTTTATATTGCTGCCCCCGCTGGTTACCTGCATAAAATTTTCCCGGGAAGAAAGTGCAAACGGAGAAACAATATTATCCGAAATCAGGAAAACCCTTTTCATCTGTTCATTTTTATCCATTTCTTATGGTCAGGTGGTATTCTACATAAAACCTATTCATTTTTATATGGTACAAAGACATGAATATTTTTTATGCCAGGCTCATAACACCTTTTTAAAAGCTACGCTAATTGTAGTTGCTTTTTCCATTCCAGGAAAAACGGAGGATTGTTTAACAATAAGGTTTGTGTGTCTTTATCTAAAAATACCTGCGTAGTAGTGCCTGTTGCTACCAGGCTTCCGTCCAGCTTTTTAAATAAACGGTAATTGAATATTATTTTGGCCGCTTCACAAGGATGGTAAGTAGATTCTACTACTACCGTGTCGCCAAATTTGAGCGACTTCTTGTAATTGCATTCCGCATGAACAATGGGCACCACAACATTTTCATTGAAAAAGTCCATATAGCCTATACCATGCTGTTTGCCAAATGCCTCGCGGCCATCTTCAAAATAGCGAACATAATGGCCATGCCATACAATACCGAGGGGATCAGCCTCGTTAAAACGAATTAATACTTCTATGGTATGGCTAAGTGTTTTCATTAGTTGGACTTCCATTTCTTGTACTCAGATTTTTCAATCTGATCGATTATTTTTTTAAACCCCGTGGCCCAATAGTTCCTGAAACTGAAGCCGGATCCTAATGCACCTTCCATGCGCCTGGTCATTAGCACTTTGCGTGTTTTTATGTCGAAAAGCGTAACCCAAAGAGACAGGGCCTTTTTAGTTTTACTCATTCCTTCTACCACAAATACAAGACCGGTTCCCGGCTTTGAGCCCCCGTTAAAACCACTGATCAACGTCTGGATATCTTTTTCGGTAAGCCGGTTGAAATCTTCAGAATTGGTTGACAATAACTTATCAGGATCGGCTTTCTCATTTCTTTTATCAGTATAGCTTAAATCGTTTTGAAGCTCAGATCTCCGGAAAGCGGCGGCTACATCATACTTCTTATATTCGTTAATGATAAGCGCGTTGATCCCGGCAAACTGGCGCTCCACAATATCCCTCGGATTGGCATTAGGGTCGCCCATTAACCTGGCCTTCGTAAAATCGATGCCATAATAAAAAATAGGCGTTTCGGTATTATTTAATACCTCCGACAAGGTTTGAGATGTAGCAGTAACACCCAGCATTAAAAACATCAATAACCATAATAATTGCGATTTCATTGTTTCTCTTTTAGTTGTTTTAGGAAATAAATATTTTCATTTCGCAGGAGACCAGGTAGGTTCCATTTACCGAAATGGCCCCTTCAATAATAGTCGCGTTAAATATCTGGTTCTTTACGGTAATAGCAGTTGTAAGTGTATCACCAATTTTAGGGAGGTTACTGATTTTCAGTTGTTGTACTGCGCCAATAAAACCAACAGGTACCGGTTTTTGCTCCTGCTGACAGATATAACCCATACGCGCAGCTGCAGTTTGGGCAATATTTTCGATCAATGCCGGCTCCTTTAACGTTCCGTTTTCCACGAAAAGGTTATCTGCTTTTACCTCGAATGTTGTGGATGCCCCGGTTTCGTCGCACGACTCCAATGTATCGATCATCACAAAGGGTGCTCTTTGGGGAATATAGGGCAATATGCTTTTTGAAATGCTCACGGCGCTTTATTAATGGCGTTAAAAGTAAGGAAACTTACCGACTATGTGCGGGTATACCTATTTCCAGAAATCGTAATAATTATACCACTGCGTTGGATACAACTTTACCTTTTCTGTCATAGCTTTTACAAAGGCTTCCAACACTTTTTCAGATGAGGTGTGGGGCTCATCTCTGTAAACAACACTTTTTGTTGCAAAAAAATGATAATGAAAAAGCGATTCCTTTAATGCAAAAACAAAAGTTACAGGCACGTTCAAGCGGGTGGCCAGGGCAAACGGGCCTTGGGGAAAATGAGCATATTTTCCTAAAAATTCGGCAGGCAACGTTTTGTTACCCGGTAAAAACCGGTCAGAATGCATGCATACCAGCTCATTATTATTGAGCGCCTCCATAATTTCATAAATATGAGAAATATTGTCTCTTATAACGATGATGTTGGCGTTGCGCCGGCCTGTTGTATTTTCAAGGTATTGTTTCAGTTGCTGGTGCTCCCCATCAAACATCACAATATTGATCCGGGTGTTCAGCCTTTTCAACAAGTGGCCTGCAATTTCCCAGTTTCCCACATGAGCGCTTAAAAGCAATCCACCTTTGCCCCCGGCAACCATTTCGTGCAGGTATTGCTCCCCGTCGAAATTAAACGTAAAACGGTTCGGTATCCCTGCCATCATCACAATACGGTCGATAAGCGCCTGTCCAAACCAATAGTAGTTTTGATACAGGCTTACCAAAGATTTCGTTGCCGAAAAGCCGAGCCGGTGCCTTAAATAATACCATATATGCCGGGACGATGTACGACTAAACAGAAAATAATACGCCGCAACAAACAGCAGCAATATATAGGCAGGAAGCACGCCCAGTTTTTTTAAAACCGCAATAAAAATTCCATATCCGGTTTTATTACCCTTGGATTTACCTTCCCATTCTGCCATTGTACGCTAGATTTGGGCGCAAAGGTATGTTTGAAAAAAGATATTGGGTTGCCGATACAAATACCTTTTTACTTTTGAATTAATTTTTTATATTGATCAGATGAGGGATTTTTTACAACAGGTATACCTGGATAATACACTGCAAAGCTACCTGATAGTAGCCGTTATCATTTTTTTGGGGTTTTTGTTTAAGCGGTATATTGCTCATTATATAGCATCTTTCTTCGCCTACCTTATTAAAAGCCGCTATAAAAACATAGACCCGTCTATATTCAAAAATCTTATTGCCAAACCGTTAGGGCTGTTTATTGCAGTACTGATTACCTTGGTGGCGCTTGACCGGCTTACCTTTCCTGCTGCGTTAGACTTTAAAGTGTATAAGATCGGGATTAAGGAGTTACTCCGTATGATCGGCACAACGCTGATGATTGTTACCTTTTTCCGTTTCCTGATCAAATCGATGGATTTCGTGGTTCTTTTGATAAAAGACCGCTATATGCAAAGCGGAGACCAGGCTAATCATCAATTGGTGTTCTTCTTCAAGGATTTTATTAAGGTGGTGATCGGGTTAATTGGCGGACTGATGATCCTGAAATATACTTTTAATTATGATGTTAAAGGGCTGGTTACGGGGTTAAGCATTGTAGGTGCTGCTATAGCATTGGCGCTCAAAGAAAGCCTTGAAAACCTCATTGCCTCGTTTATTATTTTCTTTGACAAACCTTTTCAAACCGGAGACGCGGTTAAAGTAAACAGTTTTAGCGGCGTAGTTGAAAAAATAGGCCTGCGAAGCACGCGCATCCGTACAGATGCGAAAACTTATATTACCGTTCCCAATAAACAAATGGTAGATAGTGTGCTGGACAATTTAAGCAACCGAACGCAGCGTCGCGCTGATCTAAGGCTTGAAATTGGCGTGGATACAGCCCCGGATAAGGTAAATGAATTGCTGGACGGCATCAGAAAAATTCTCACCCAACCAGACATCCAGAATTTCAACCTTTTTCTGACCGAAATAACATCTAACGCGCTCATTATTACGGGTGATTATTATACAGAGCCTAAAAATATCGCCCGGTATAACCAGGTGAAACAAGGGGTAAATCTGGCTATACTCCGGTTGATGGAAGATATAGGTGTAGACGCTTCAGGCAAAACAACCAGCATCAGCGTTGTAAACCCTCCGGCTGCCTGATCAGTTCGTGCTTAGAGCTTTGGCCAGCTCCTCATCAAACTTACCGGTGACGCCATACTCCACCACCCTGCCGGTTTCTTTACCGTTTTTTAAAATAATGATGGTAGGTACGTGCTGCACATTGAAATTAGTGGCAAAATGTGCCGCATCCTTTTTAGTTCTGTCCAGCGCAAACAGTGTAACCCTTTTTTTATCAACGCCAGCTTCTCCCAGTATCTTGTAAAAGCGGGGAACTACGTAGTGCGAGTCGGGGCACCAGGTACCGAAAAAAACCATAAAAGCAACACTGTCTTTCTGAGCGCTGAAACGCTGTACCACTGCGGCTGCAGGATGATACATATTTTCATTTTCTGCAAACCATTTAAACTCAGTTGAGTCTGCCCTCAGCAGGCTGTCTGTTACAAACCCCTTCAGCAGCTTTTTTCCGGTGCGATCCTTAACGGCTTCGAAGGACTGTGCCTGAGACCTATTTAACAACATAAGAGAAAAGAAGAATAGGGTTAGTTTCCTCATGAATTATAGTTTATAGAAGATTTATATTTGAGTACAGGCTTTCTGCCGGTAATAAGTAACAGTATAACTAAGAGTTGGTTTAGTATACCTTAATAATAAAAATGAAAGATTGGTAGAATAAATCATAAGCCCCTGCACCAGCCTTTAAAAAATCAAAGGGATGCTTTGAGCTCCAGGAAAAAGGCCTTTATTTTTTCCAGAGACTGCACCGCAGCAAATTTTTCGTCGGCCTTTTTATTGTTCTTCAGGTAGTCGCGGGCTCCTTCAATAGTAAATTTCCGCCTGCGCAACAGATCATATATCAGGTAAAGATTTTTTACATCTACAGGTCTGAAAAAGCGATCTCCCTTACCATTTTTCTTTGGTTTCAAAATATCAAACTCACTTTCCCAGTAGCGGATCAATGAATGATTTTCTTTAAACATAGCGGTAACCTCTCCCATGCTGTAATACTGCTTCGCATATAATACATCGTCTCCCGGCATTTCAATCATTTCGGCTGCCAGGCTATGCTCCTTCACTGATTTACGCCCTCTCGGACTCCTTCTATCCTGTAATACATCATTTGCAGGGCCAACAGCCGCTTTTTCTCCCGTGCGCACTTTATCCTCGCCGGAAAATTCCGCAGCGCCACCTTCCGTTTCAACCTGTTCCTCCAAATCATCTTCAGGCGCCTCTTCCACAGCCGTGTCTGCGGCTACATCAATCTGTTCTGCAGCACTGGGCTCCGGCTGTTCCGCTACAGGAAGCGCTTCCTCTACCTTTTCAAAGGCTGTTTTTTCATCTTCCACCACTTCAATCTGGGCTGGCGGTCTTAGTACATGCTTTTTAGGCTGTGGCAATGGATCAACCTTATCCATTTCATCGAAAAAGGAAAATGAACCCTGAGATTGAGAAGTAGTCTTCGCCATAATTACAAATCTACTGATATTAGAATAATTCCGAATTACAAGAAAATGTTAAGGAAACCAGTCGTGATCTTACCAGTCAGAGATCCATACTTTATAAACGCCTGATTACACCGAATATTTTATTACAGGCCCTGCCCCCTGCTATAAAAAGAGAAAAAACGGGTTTAACCAGTTGGCTGAGCATTGATTTATATGCTTGGATATAATATGCTTCATCGCCTGAAAGCCTTTACCAGAGCGAATTCTAGGGCTATTATAGGTATTTGGAAAAGGAAAAAGATGTTGCAACTTGGTTTTATAACCGTATTTATATGGCTTAAATTTGTGTAACAATAACACATACGGTTATTGACTGGAGCGGAGAGATGTAGTGTAGAAGGACTTCAAATAGATTTTTCGAAGATTTTTCATATGGCAAGCAATCGTTAGAGGTCAGTCCGTTTCTACGGAAGGACCTTTTTTAATTAAAAAGCTTTGGGGGGCCAATAAAAAAATCCGGGAAAACCCGGATCAAAATTTTAAATCAGCACATGGCCGGCAATCGTTAGAGGCAATCAATTAGAGGTCTTTTAAAAACACCTGCTACGCTTAGGAGGAGTTTCTCTTTACACCCGGTTCGTTTTCCTGATATAAAGGTTCGCTAAGGTATAATTATTTTATATACCGATTAACTTTTTTTTAAACTTTTTTTAAAAGGTGTTGATAAAAAGTCAAAAAATACTTGTTTCAAATCAATTACATTGATGATTTAGAGGTGTTTGGAAGTAACAATGAAAATCAGCTGTAATGCAGCTCTAATGGGCACTTGATACTATTTTACCAGCTTTTGCGGTGAGAATATTAACATTAACTTATTATTCGGATCACTTTTTGTAATCTATCTTTGTATCAGGAAGCGAAAAGCTTCTAAAAGAATTAGATTTTAAGTTTTTTTCATATGGCAAGCAATCGTTAGAGGTCAGTCCGTTTCTACGGAAGGACCTTTTTTCATTTAAAGATGCTCCGGCATTGCGCCACAGTTTTTAATAACCCGGCTTTTACAATTGTATTTGGGTTATTTATACCCTTGGGCGTACTGCAAAAAAACGGCTGAAACCCTTTACTATAAAGGGCCCGGGCAAATTTATAGGGGTTGAATACAATTAAATGGCAAGTTATTTGCTTTTGTATTTGTCGTTACTGCAATTATTTTTGTATCAGAATAACACAAAGGGGTTATTACAGAGGAAAGGAAAACGTGAAGAGCGACATAAACTAGATTTTTCGAAGATTTTTCATATGGCAAGCAATCGTTAGAGGTCAGTCCGTTTCTACGGAAGGACCTTTTTTCTTTTTAGGCTGTTCTGTTACTTAAACCCATAGTTCCCTGCAAATCCCAAACAGGCTGATCTGGATAATGTTCCATTCTTATATCAGCTAAATCGTTTTTTGTAGTTGGCTGTCTTTTAAAACTTTCTTTGAAATACAGCATGGTAAAGGATTGTAGGGGAACTAATGCCCTTTGGAGGTAAGATAACTATCAACAAGTTGCTTTTATATTTGTCGTTTTGTCAATTAATTTTGTGTAACAATAACACAAAGGCGTTATTACAGAGGAACGGAAACAGTGAAGGGTGATATAAAATAGATTTTTCGAAGATTTTTCATATGGCAAGCAATCGTTAGAGGTCAGTCCGTTTCTACGGAAGGACCTTTTTTCTTTTTAGCCCTTTTTACAACGCAAAAGGGCTGCCGTTAAGCAACCCTTTCTTTTGCGGGATTTAAAGGTTAGATGCTACTTGGTATTGATTTGGTTGATGAGATTTAAAAGCTGGGTTTCTGAAACCTCGGTAAGTGAAAAATTATAAGAGATAAAATCTTTTCCGGCCGGGGGCGCTCCAAACGTCACATCTCTCATTTCCGCATAAAACTTCCCGTCTTTTGCACTCATTGCTAAAAAAGTACCCGAAGTGCCTATGGGCATTGAATTCTGGTAGCTTAAAAAACCTTCTTTACCGGGGGCGGGGTTTAATATCATCACCGAATAATTGATCAATGTATTCGTTCCTGCTTTTTTAAAGAACAACATGCTGGGCGTTTGACCTGCCGAACCGGTTTGCCCGTTGAACTTATCGCCAAAATATCCCAGTACCGTTGTTTTAGGATTAGGATCATTGTATAGTGCATCACAATTTCTCCACTGGCCCAAAGCATCAAGCGGAAAAATAGTAGTACCGCCATTAACAGCTCCCCAACCCGGGATCTGGCTCCAGTCGATGCCTTTAGATACCGAATACTGAATGGTTACAGATGTAGGCTGATTGTCATGGTTATAGCCATTATTGGTGTAAGAAACTGTTGTATCTCCCTCCCACATAGGCGCCTCACGTTTGGCCCCGGTAGCTGTACCCACCGGTACCATTACAGTTGGTGGCCGCTGCACTACCGCAGGATTTATGCGCAGCGCCGTATCATTTTTGCTGGCGTTTACGATGATCTCACCAAAAGATTCCAGCATTTGGCCCGAAGAGGTAACGGTTGGTTTATTCGCCAGTATCATATCGCTGGCTTTTAAAATATCTTTGGCACTAACCGTTACCGCTCCCGCAACCGGAGACCCATCGGGCTTAACAAAAGCATTGGCCGGGAAAGTGATTTTTGTACCGCTTTTTAAAGTAATAGTGCCGCCTGCCGCAGCATCAAGATTGAATGTTTCTGTTTGGGGCGCATGCTTTTCGAAAAAAGCCTGCATCATGCGGGCCGATGCCCGGTCATCACCAACAGGAATAGCAGGGTTATCATTCTTCTTACAGGAAACCAAAGCTAAAATGGTTGCAGTAGCTAGTGACAGGGGTAAAAATATCTTTTTCATAACTATGGGGTTTTATGTTTTTAAACTTGTTTACAGGTATATCCGGCACCAGAAACAATTGTTACCCCATAATTGGAAATCTTTTATATTTTCTTTTCAGCAGGAAAAAAACAGCAGCAACCGCCGCTATAACCGCCAAGGCTATAAGATACCGGTAGCAACCAGGCTCTTTGTTTTGGAGCAGGACCGGGTGATTTTTTCCCTGGTACAGCAGTGCGGCCCAGAGCCAGGGATTTTGACTGGCAACAGCGGTGTTGTTTTTTAAATATGCAGCGCGGGCTCTCCGTAAGGCCTTTGCGGGTAAATGAACCTCTTTAAGTTCCTTATAAAAAAGCCGGGTTAAGTCTGCGGTTGCCGCATCGTCTACTTCCCAGCGGGTAGACAGAGCGCCGCCTACCCCGGTACCGATAAACGCCCGGCCCAGACTCATGATTCCTTCATTATGCTGGCGTGCTCCCTTGCCTGTTTCACAGGCGGAGAGCACAATTAACGGGCAGTTGGCAATATTGTATTGAAGCTGCCCCAGGTACAATTTCTTTTGCAGCACAATAAAAGGCTGCTGCGTACTATCTCCTGCTACAGCGTGAGACGCCAGGTGTATAATATTACGCTCCTGCAAAGAATGATAAAAAGCGCTGTCGGTTGTAGCTGTTGCGCTGCTGTAAGTACATTTAAACTGTCTTTGCAGATAGTCTGCCTCTTTTTGGGTAGACGGCAGGGCGGGAAACCCCAGATAATCATTCTCAAAGCTAAAAACATGAATACCAGAGGTTTGATCTTTGCCCCGAGCGGTAAGCTGCAGCAGGGAAAACTGGTAAGTAATCGCATGCTGCACGCCAAAATAAGCGCCCCCGTTTTCATGGGTGGACAGCGCTTCGAAAGGGAGCTCATGTAAGCCCCCTGAAGGCGAGATAATAAAATCACCACCCGGAATGATCTTCCAGGGTAAATACTTTTTAAGAATGGAATAAGAGGTTTTAAAATAGGTTCGGGGGTTATTACTAAAAGACCTTGGACCCGAGTAAAAGTATTGGTTGGCAAAATCGCTGATGTCCTGTAAATCTCTGATAGTGGAGTCAACAAAACCCGAAAGACCTTTTCGGTCTGCTTTTATTATGTATAGCCCCTGGCTTGTATGATGATAGCTGATCAAATTATTGATTTTACGGCTTTCGTTTACCTGGTTTTTAAACTCACTAAAAGACGGCGCAGATAATGATTGTGAAAAACGGCCGCCTTTCAAACTAAGCTCATACTCTTTCCGGTTAATTCTTTCCTTTATCAGCTCTTTTTCGTTCGGAGAAACAGCTTGTGCAAGCAAAAGATAGTTGTTACGCAGCTCGCTGAGATTCGCTGTATTTAAGGCGGCGCCTTCCTGCCAGGCCCGGCTCCGCTGCTGCTCATACATGAGCTTGCGCCCCTTCGATAGTTCTGTCATCCATAACGCCTTCCATAAAAAGCTCTCATTACGAGTAGCCTCAAACCAATGATGGTGCATTGCTATGGCGCTGTTGGTTTGCGCTTCGTTAGAATAGATGTTGCTTTTGCTGTATAACCAGGGGTCAATAAGCTGCTGGGTATAGTAGTCATTTAAAACAGCCTGTGTGCACCAGTAAGAACTGCTATCTATGTGTTGTTGCGCTTCATAGCAGAGCGCAAGCCCAAACATAGCCGTTGTTACATTATAGTCGGGATATAGGTTCAGGGAGTCCGTTTTAAAAAAACTCAATGTTTGTGTAAACCAGTCCCTGCACAGGCCTGGCTGTCCCAATTTGAAAAGATCAACCGCTATTTCGTTCGATAGCCGCGCTTTATCTTCTACAGACGCATTCCCGGCAATGTCCCAGGCCAGTTGCAGATAGGAAAGCGCTTCCGAATACCTGTTATAAGTATTTAAAATACGCGCCTTGTTAGTTAACGCCGCGTGCCGCCAGGTAGTATTACCAGATGGAGGGACCATTAAGGCTTTCCGGTTCCAGTGGGTGGCACTGTCTGTTTGCCCTTTTTCCAGGTATGCCTCTGTTTTCAGGTTATATAACAAGGCGGCAATGCTTTGTGAAGGGGAGCTCAGGCTACCAATCGCCAGGTTAATAATAGCATGAACCTGCCGGTAATCCCGCATATAAAAATACGTGGTAGCCAGGTTGGCGTACAAGCCCGGAAGCATTTGGCGCCTGTTCTCTTCTTTTGCCGACGTTATAACTAACTGCTGTATGGCAATTGCCTTGCTGAAATCACCTATCCGTGTATAATTATTTCCCAAAGGCTTGCCCACATATTCCTCATACTCCATTTCTTCGGCCAGGCGGGGGTGGCTTTTATTTTGCTGGTAAAACAGCAAGGCTTTTTCATACCACCCGGTAGAAGCTCTTATTTGCCTGCTTTGCAGTAAATGATACCCGGTATTGATAAGCAATTGATAGTAGCCCAGCTTTTCATGATAAGAAGCCGGCTGCCGCCATATATTATTGAATACGGAGTCGGCTTTATTAACCAAGGCAGGATCCTGGTCCAACGCATCAAAAGCATAACTAATATAACCCAGTAAAGAATCTTTTGCTTTCAGATCGGCATAAACAGCTGCAGACCCCGACGGCTGCAGGGCGGCATTACCAGACAACAATATTGCTAACGCTGCCAAAAGGATCAACAGCGCTGGCTTACAATAACGGGTTGATTGAATTAAAAACGCCATCCTGCATATATATATCCCAAACTACTGTTTTTGCCATAGTGGTAATACCGGAATCCCAGGTGGGGGCCGAGCTTTACTTTTCCCAACTGCAAATCCATAAAAGGCTGAAAGCGCCAGTTACTAAAGGCCTTAATATCTTCTGTCTGTTTTATTTTGTAGGGGTCTGCAGCCGCCCCGTTTGCTCCTGTAATATGGTAAGTATTTTCCGATTCGATCTTTCCGCCGATATCTGCCGTTACTGCGGCCCCGGCCCCAACGGAAAAGTAGTTGCCGATATTATAACGCAACTGTAGCGGCACCAGCCTTAACTGGCTTATTGCATGTGTTTGGGCAGAATCGAAAGTTTTATACGCATACTCCTGCCGGTCACTTATCCTGATAATTCCGGGCCGCTCTATACCGATAACATTAGCGCCCGTGGTTTTCAGCCCCTGCTTGTAATATAGCTCTACCTGCAGGTAAGGACGGTACGGCGCTAACGGGGCGATACCCACACCGGTAACAATACCATTACTGGCGGTGGCGCCTGAGCTAAAAGCATTTTCATAGCCGGCCATAAAAATGGGAGAAGGGCTTTTTTTAAACCGGCCGGTGGCATGGTTGGTAATCACCGGTTCGTTTTTATCGAAGTAGATCGCGGTTCGGGATTTAAAGGGTTTATTCTCCAGCTTTTTGCGTGTAACAATGCTAAACTCGAGGAAACCTTTGGTGCTGTCCTTATCCTCTACTCCTTTCTGACCGGTTCCGGCCAGGTAAATTCCGTGGAATGTAAATACGGCGCCTTTTTCATTTTTAACCAGCTCCCAGCATCCCCGCTTTTCTTTTGCCAGGCTATCGCAGGGCGGGCAAAAAGGCGACATATCTGTAACTTGTATCGTACCGGGGTTTAAAACATCAGCCATTGTCATATCTAATGCAATTTTCCTGGCAGGGCCTTTGCCATTGTTCTGAAAACGAACTTTATAATTTAAAGGTTTATGTTTTTTTAAAAAGCGATAGCTGATGCGTCCTCCCTTAATATTCATTTTGTTCGGATCGTGTGAGTTTACCACGGGAACGCTGAGCTTATGCATAACAGGTTTGCCCTTTTCCGGAACATATACACCTGTTATGGTAAGCGTGGCATTCGTGTCTTTGATCATTTCAGGCGTTACATGCAATTGCAAGAAAGAAAACCGGGCGTCTCCGGCGGGGGTTTCTGTTACAGGTGTGCTATACACATTTTTATAGAGCGAAATGGTGCTGGAAAACAGTGCTGTTGCTGCTGCGGCTTTCACGCTTACGGGAAAGTTAGAGGCGGGGCTGCCGCTTTCAGTGATCAAAAGATCGTTTTGCAGCGAAGGCATTTCCTCCGCTTTTGTAAACGCCATTAGGGGCGCCGCGCTATTGTAGGTTCTGAAACCTGAGGTATCAAAACAGGTTTGATCAAACAGCTTTTCGTTCAACATCAGGTATAGGCGTCCTTTTTGCTGCTGTGCTTCAGTATTCTTCCACCCAACAATGAGCACCATGGTATCATTGGGTTTGGCCATACAATTATACTTCAGCTCAAACACGCCATTGGCCTTAAAAAACTCTCTTTCTGCAACGGATGCCACATTATCTCTTACAGGCGCCGGTTTATTGACCTGTATCTTTTGTGTTTTGCGTTGCGGCTTTCGCCCGTCATCATAATTATTAACAGCATATAGCATTACTTCATAAGTATCTGCTTTTGCATATAGGTGCTGCGGGCTTTCGGCGGTACTGAAGTGGCCATCTCCAAAATCCCATAGATAAGTATAAAACGGCGCGGGCGCTCCCGGTATCTGGGTAAGCGCAGGCAATTTTATGGAAAAGGAGACCTTATTACTGCTGTCGGTTGTTGCAATAATGGTGCTGTCGGCCTGTTGGGCGATAACAGTAAAAGAAAAAATCAGTAAGAAAAAAGTATAAAAATATTTCACGCCGGCAGTTTTTCCAGTATATCAGGGAGAGACACATTTTGTTACCCCGGTTTTAATGGCTGCCTAAATTTATTTAATTATTATTACAGAAAAGAATTTTCCTACATTAGCTTCTTATAAACCAGCCTCTTGCACGCCGATCAACAATATATTGACGCCCTCAGGCAGCACGATTCTCCCCGAATTGAAGATATATACCGGAATTTCGCACCTGGTATCAAAAATTTTTTATTGTCGAAAGGCGCCAGTATGGAGGAAGCCGGCGACATTTTCCAGGAATCGATTATTGATGTATACAAGCTGGCTCAAAATAAAGACTTCACCCTCACCTGCCCGCTGGAAGCCTTTCTACTGCTGATCTGTAAAAGGAAATGGATTAACCAGGCAGAAAAAAATAAACGGCATGGGGTAACAAACCCGGTTGATGAGGGATATACCCTGGTAGCCAGCAAAGATGACGAAGCCGCTGCGCTTTACGCCGACACTTTGGAAAAGGAAGAAATGGTGGTGGCTATGCTTCAGAAAATAAGCGACCGGTGCCGCGAGATCATCATAGGCAGTTATGCCAACAAGTCCCAACAGCAGCTGGCCGGGGAACTGGGTGTAAGTTATGCCTACCTGCGGAAGAAAAAGTCTCTTTGTATGGCAGAGCTGATATCATTGGTAAGAAACAATAAAAATCATGCAGCATGAGCAATTTTGAAAAAATAGAAGCTTATACGGAGGGCTGGATGAGCGGGCCCGAGCGTGCTGCCTTTGAATTGGAGTTACAAGCAAACAACCAATTGAAACAGGATTATGAAGACTGGTTAAAAGCCGATGATATACTGAAACGTCATATCGGTAGCTCATCGGGTATTACCGACCTGAAGCAAATACTGGCGCCACTTACACAGCAGCATTTCCAAAAAGAAAATATTCAAAAAGCAAAGGTTGTATCGATCAAAAAATACCTGGTGGCCGCGATTGCTGCGGCAGCAATATTTATTATTTACCTCTCTTTGCCCGCGGGGATAGAGCACTCCCCTATTCCCGATATGCCGCAGGCCGTGGTTAGGGGATCGGAAGACTTATCCAATAAAGGGGCCCGGTTGTTTAACGAAGGAAAATATAAGGAAGCTTTGCCCTTGTTGAAGGAACAGGCTTTAGCAGATGCTGAAGATGCTACCGCACAATTCTTTTATGGCGTTGCCCTGGTAAAGACAGAAAAATATAATGACGCCCTAGCTGTATTAAAGCCTGTTTCGGAAGGCACATCCGCTTATAAAGAAGACGCGGCATTCTTTGCCGCCTTATCCGCTTATAAGCTCAACCGAAAGCCTGAAGCATTAGGGTTTGCTGAAAAGGTAAGTGAGGGCAGCGCCTATTACCAGCCCTCTCAAAAGATCATTAAAAAGTGCCGCTAGTTATTAACGCGCCAGAACCGGCCAAATAGGCCGATATATTTTTCTTTGCTGGCCGCAGCCACCCTTTTGCCTTGTTCAGATACGGGGTTAAAATAAGTTACCGTAGCATTGGAGTAAATCAGTTTGCTTTCATACTCCACCAGTGGAGGGGAGCTTGCTCGTCCGGCAGCCGGCTGAATAAACCTGTTAAAATCAACCTCCTTCGGATTGGTAAAGAAGGCAATCAAAATAGCAGCTATAATTAGCAAAGAGATTAGACGACGGAATTTCATAACAAAGATATTATTCTCAAAACAAGTATAACGGTATACACTCCCAATAACGTGAGCAATGAAAATGAAAGATATTTTTCCCTATAGCGTTTTTGTTTGTAAGGAATGAGACTTACCAAAAAACCGAGAAAGAAAGATACAATGGGAAAGAAAATAAACAGCGTTTTAATGACGCTAGCGCGAATCTCCCTGGCAGATGGATTATTGCCCCACAGATCAGTTATGCCTTCCCGAACGGGAGTTACCTTGTAAACAATAATAGCCATCACAAAACAGCTAAAAACTAACGCTATCACCGCATTTTTGTCTGTTAAGTACTTTTTAGCAGGCTTTTCGTCAAAAATACTTTGCTTTATGTCGGAGAGTTCTCCCATTAAAAAATTTACTCGTTATTAGCAAACGTATTAGCTAAATAAATACTCTACATCTTCTTTGGTCAACGACTTCACAAACCCCGATTCATCAGAGATCAGGTCTTTAGCCAACGCTTTTTTCTTTTCCTGCAGCTTTAATATTTTATCCTCGATCGTGTCTTTACAGATCATCCTGTAGGCAAAAATATTCTTGGTTTGGCCGATGCGGTGTGTACGGTCTATTGCCTGCTGCTCTACTGCCGGGTTCCACCAAGGGTCTACAATGTATACATAATCGGCCGCGGTAAGGTTTAAACCCACTCCTCCTGCTTTCAGCGAAATCAGGAATACCCGTACTTCATCGTTCTTCTGGAAATTCTGTATCGCTTTTTCCCGATCGGGGGCAGAAGTGCTACCATCAAAGTATTCGTATTTCACGCCCAGCTCGTCCAGTTTCTGGCGAATTAATCCGAGCATACCCAGGAACTGCGAAAAAACCAGCGCCTTATGATCGCTCATGTCTTCGGTGATCTCCCTTGCCAGCTCTTCAATTTTGATAGAGTGATTTTCAAAAACATCCTCTTCATTCAGAATCGCCGGGGAGTCGCAGATCTGGCGCAGTTTCATCAAGCCCTGCAAGATGGTTAATTGAGATTTGCCCAGTCCCTGGTTATCTATGGTACCTAAGATCTTATCGCGGTAATCGTTCCTGTATGCATCATAAATACGGCGTTGCTCATCGCCCATTTCACACCAAAGGATCATTTCCTGTTTTTCGGGCAGATCTTTTGCAACCTGCTCTTTGGTACGGCGTAAAATAAATGGATACAGGATCTTTCTAAGGTGCTCCTTTCTTTCCTGTTCTCCCAGCTTGTCGATTGGGATGGCAAATTCCTGCCTGAAGAACTCCATGCTGCCCAGCATACCGGGGTTTAAAAAGTTCATCTGGGCATAAATATCAAATGTGTTATTCTGCAAAGGCGTACCACTCATGCATAAGCGGTGCTTGGAGTTTAATAAAGATGCTGCCCGGGTTACTTTACTGGCGGGGTTTTTTATGGCCTGGCTTTCATCCAGTACCAGGTAATCGAATTTTACATTCAGGAAAAGCTTGATATCACTTCTCAGCGTACCATAGGTTGTGATGGTGATATCGTGCTTCATAATTTCATCGGAGCTCCTGGTTCGGGTACTGCCATGATGAATGCAGTACGTTATACCAGGTGTGAATTTCTTAATCTCATTCTCCCAGTTATAGATCAGCGTGGTAGGACAAACTACCAACGCCTTCATATCGGGATGATTGTTCTTATAATGTTGCAGGAAAGATAAAGCCTGTATGGTTTTACCAAGACCCATGTCATCGGCGAGGATACCGCCCCAGTTTATATGTTGCAGGTAGTTCAGCCATTGGAATCCTGCCAGCTGGTAAGGCCGCAAAATAGGCTGCAGGTGTTCCGGGGCATCTACTTCATAGATCTTTTCAAAATCTTTAAGCCGGTTATATTTTTCTTCTAACTCAAACTGCAGCTCCTCCTCGTTTTTTAATTCGAAAAGTTCATCTATTACATTCTTATGATACTGGGAAAGCTTTAATTTATTGTTGCTGCCCTCGCCTACCCTGAACAGTAAGGCGTATTTCTTCAACCATTCATCTGGTAAAATACCCAGGGTTCCGTCATTTAGCTGCACATATTGCTGCTTTGCCGCAAGCGCCCGTTTTACTTCAGCGATAGATACTTTTTGCTCTCCAAACATAATATCCACTTTGGCATCAAACCAATCGGTATTACTGCTGATAAAGATCTTGGTTTGCGGTTTGGCTGTATTAAAACGGAAATTACGCAGCGCTTCATGCCCGAATACGGGTACCTGCATTTCCTTCATGGCATCTACAAACAAAAAGAACCAGTTTTCTTTTAATATTTCAACACCCTTTAAGGCCAGGGTTCCGTCTTCTTCATTTACCACGAAATTAGAATGCAGGTTTTGCAGCCGCTGTACAAAGGCCTCCTCTTTGTCCTTGTTGCGATGGATGGCCAGCACCTTGCCGCCTTCCGGAATTAACATAACAGGTTTGCCGGAAGCGCTGGTTTCATGCCCTTTATAGGAAAATACAGGCCGGAAAACCAGGTAATCGCCCCGTTCTGTTAAAAACAGCTTTACCTCGGGTTCGGCGCCCTTGATCGTTTGTAAAAGTGAAGGATCGAAATCTGTTTTATAGTCCCTGGAAAGCGGAAGAATAAATTCATGCAATTTCAGGGGCCACTCTTCCAACGACATGGTAATTTTTCCATCAGCCGTAAAAGGCTGCACCAATGTTACGGTATCCGCATCAGGCATAGCAAACAGCTGGTGGTTATACAGGTAAACCAATGAAGTAGGCGCTTCGTTCTCCTCTATCCCGTGCACCATTCCCCGAGTACGTACCAGGCATTCACAGATAAACGCATCGCCGCTCTTATCTATAAAAAACTCGATAGCAGCCGGGGTATCCATTGCATCAACGCTTTGAAGGTTTTGCGTTATGAATTTTTTACCGGCCGGTAATATAAATGCCAGCGTATTTTCTCCGCCGTCTGCCAGCAATTTTTTAATCCGTGGCAGCAAATATTCGTTCGCCAGCTTTTTTTGCTCCTCATCCAGCTCACCCGTGAGGGCAGGCTCTTCCAGCGAATCGGTAAACGGCGTATTGCGGATGATATATTTTTTTAATTCCGAATCCTGGAGCTTTCTTACATTATTGAGCAAGGCTACATCCGCCGGATCGTAATTGGTTGTATCGATATACTTGGCAATATCGAGCACTTCTACTTTGCCGGCAAAACTGTTCTGATCTTCATTTGCCTCACCAATTACGGTGTCGATTGAAAAATAGGGGTATGTTTTTTTATTAAAGTTAAAGACAAAGCCCAGGCGGGTGGCTGAGTGCTGAGCAGCTTCCACCGCAACATCGGCCTCGGCAGCTGTTTCCGTTGCCTGCTGAACCGCAGCCGGCTTAGGCGCCAGCGCGCCCGGCGTGTTCACCCTTTTGATCTTGCTGTCCAGTACCCGCAAAAACGGTTTCCCGTCTTTAAATACAAATTCAAATTTGCCTTTCAGGTCATCGGCCAATGAATAACCATATGCTTCGAGTAACTTATTCTTTTCAACATCCCGGTTGCGAATAGTGTCGAAATAATCAGCGCCATGTTGCCTGATCAGCTGCATAAATACGATAACCTTGGGCAAACAAAGCGGGAACTCGGTATCTTCATACTCACAACTGGTATCGAAATTCCTTTCATCATTCTTTCTAATAACAACCGTATAATCTTTATCGGGCAACGCCACATTAGCTTTTACCGTTTCATCCTTAGCTGATATAATTTTCGCCTTTTTTTTCTGAAGAAATTTTTCTGCGTCATTGAAGCTCTCGCTGCTGCAAAGCGCCCGCAGAGAGCGAAGGTCGAAATTGCGCAGTTTAACAACGGTATGTCGCTGATCGTAGTATACTTCCTCATCGCCCAATTGTCCTTTGTCCAGCAATTCCTGTAACTGAAACAGGGAAGCCACTTCATGCTTACAAATGTCTCCCAGGTTGTAAGGGCAGGTACAGCGAAGCGATATCTGTTTAGGGTCGCTATATTTTTGAATATACACTTTGTAGAAACTGCTGTAGGTATCATCTTTTACCCGGAAAACAATATTCCCGGTTAATTTATCAAACTCCACCAGTTCCACGAAACCCAAAGCATGGGTTTTCTTTCCGCGCCTGATCACTTCATCTGTTCCGTTGGTATAAACGTGTTTTAAAATATGGGGTAATGCCAAAACTTGTTCTTTTAATTTATAGGGTCGTCTTTATTTGTATTGTACCCGTTTCTACCAGTATTTTTAGTAGCCGGAGGACTGTTAAGCGATCCTTGCGGCTACGCCGTGCAAATGGGACAATCGGCAAAAATAAAAGAAAGATTTCCGCTTTTCCATAGGTTTTGATGAATATTTTATTTCCGGAAAAGAGCTGAAAAGAAAGCCGTATCTTTGTACGTTTTTTGTGAAAAAAAATCATATGGAGCATCTTATATTTAAAGATGCATAATGAGAACCGTTAGCCCTCTTAAAAAAAGCTTTCTTCTTTTTCTATTACTGTTTCATATTAGTCAATCTAGCTTGTCGCAGACAAATGTTAACATCGCCAGATTTACCCATAGCCTGATGAGGAAATTTAATGCCTTTGCTTCTCATACGAATGATACAGCGCCTTTCACACAAGCCCTGCTGGTATTTCAAATAAACGATAAGTATAACTGCAACAGGGCTTTTTTTACGGACAGCGCGCCCGGCTGGCAAAAAGAAGAGTTGAAAAGAGTGCTTCCTAAAATTGATTTAAATGAAATTTGTCAATATGCAAAGGCAAAAAAGTTTAGTGGAAATTTAATTTTTTCTTTTATGGTAAAAAGCGAGTTTATTAAAGATGCTGTTGATGAATTTGACGTGTTTGATAACTTTGCATCTTTGTTCTCGCAAAACGGTACAACGCTTCGCGGGAACTTTCTGATACTTCCTCCAATAGGAATAACTGTAGGCCGAATTATCAGGTGTTACAGATCTGCCAAAGAATATCCGCTGCCGAACCCCATCCAACCCCGGTACTAAAACCTGAGCTTACCGGCTATGCGATGATTTAGCCCCGCACCAGTTTTTCTTCTTTATACAGGGGCAATACATCGGCCACATCAGGCGTCAGGCAAAACTCAATATCGTCAATATAGCCGAAACGATTGACCAGGCGATGGTAATGCGTAAGGTTCTCTGCGTATTTTAAAAGGTTGGATTGGTTTTGCGTGTAAAGATGATGCGCCATTAAGGAGCTGTCGCAATGAATAGTGAAACGATCTTTTACTTTATCAATCACCGCCCCCGCAAACAATGTATCCTCTATATTGAAGCGGTCTTTCCATCCCGCGCATGCGAGAATCACGTTTTTGTTTTGCCTGACAAGATAATTACAAACCGAGCTCAGGTTGGGAAATGAACCGGTAATAATATCGTCTGCACCATTAGCCAATGCCATATGCAGCAATTTGGTTCCGTTAGTGGTAGTGAGTACAAGTATCTTATTTTCAATAAAATCTCTGGTATACTCCAAAGGAGAATTGCCATGGCTCAAACCCTCCGCCAACTTACCGTCGCGCTCCCCGGCGGCAACGCCGCCCACTTCGCGGCTCATTTCAACAGCCTTGGGCACAGCATCCACGGGGATGATATATTGAGCACCGTTGTGCAGCGCAGAAGCGATAGTGGAAGTAGCACGAAAAACATCAATCACAACAACAACCGTGTCTTTTACATCGTATAAATGCAAAAGCGCCGGAGACAAAGAGGTATAAAGAGTAGGTTTTTGAAACATTATATTTAAGACATTATGCCGCAAATGCCCGGCCTGTGCGGACGGACAGGCACGAATCTTTTGATTCGATACCCGTGTTGTACGTTTGCAGCCTGTTTTTTAAACAAAAGGCATTTTAACTATTGTAGCCGCCAGTTGTTTATCGCGCACTTTAATAAAAATATCAGAGCCGATAGCAGCTTTAGCGGTTTGCACATAACCAAGGCCAATTGCTTTTCCAAGGGTGGGAGATTGGGTACCTGATGTAACCACGCCAATATTGTTGCCGGCTTCATCTACAATTTCATAACCATGACGGGGAATGCCTTTATCGGCCAGCTCAAAACCCACCAGGCGGCGCTTTACACCTTCTGCTTTTTGCTGCTGGAGCAATTCTTTTGCCGTGAAGTCTTTTGTGAACTTGGTTACCCAACCCAAACCCGCTTCTAAAGGGCTCGTGGTATCATCCAGGTCGTTACCATATAAGCTATACCCCATTTCCAGTCTCAGGGTATCGCGTGCGGCCAACCCGATGGGCTTTAAGCCTTTGGGTGTGCCCACTTCAAAAATGGCGTTCCAGATTTTTTCGGCAGCACCCTCTTTATCCTCGAAGTATATTTCTACGCCTCCCGCCCCGGTATACCCTGTAGCGCTTACCAAAACATTAGGAACCCCTGCAAAATTTCCTTTTGCAAACGTGTAATATTTGAGATTTAAGATATCGATATCTGTAAGTGGTTGTAAAATAGCCGTTGCCTGCGGACCCTGGATGGCCAATAGCGCCGTTTTTTCGGAAATATTGTGCATCTCCACATTATCGGTATTATGCTGAGATACCCAGTTCCAGTCTTTATCGATGTTGGCAGCATTCACTACCAGCATATATACGTTATTTTCTTCGATACAATAAACGATCAGATCGTCCACAATACCTCCCTGCTCGTTGGTGAATGTACTGTATTGAGCCTGGCCGTTTTTTAACTTTGCCGCATCGTTGGTTGTTACTTTTTGTATTAAGGCTAAGGCGTTCTCTCCTTTTAAAATAAATTCGCCCATGTGGCTAACATCAAAAACACCTGCATTTTTTCTTACGGTATGGTGTTCTTCATTAATGCCGCTATAGCTTATTGGCATATTGTAGCCGGCAAATTCGGCCATTTTTGCACCCAGGGCAATGTGTTTCTGTGTAAAAGGAGTCTGTTTCATTTATTTATTTTAATACGTCTTATAACCAGCGAACGGCAAAGGACCTGCATGCCGGGGCATTATTTCCCGGATGCAACCTTCATATAACTTTTTGCGGGCCAAAGGTAATGGCTATTTGGTATTTGAAATTTCTCCCCGCAACTTTTTATTTGCGCACCGGGAACCGCCGTGTAACCGACCGGGAGAAACATTTCCGGATGATTTGAAGATTCTGATTTAACTTTTGCAGATGAAAAAGCTTGAACTTACCGGTTTATTATTCATCTTTTTAACCATGGCGCAGGGGCAAACAAAAAACAGCAAATGGCTGGAGAACTTTTTAAGGCAGAACGCATCTCCATTATTGACCCGGGTTTTAGACCAACCCGACACCTTCAGATACCAGATTATTTATACTAAAATAGACCGGAATATAGAAAACCTGCCCAAGTTCACCAACTATTATCTCAATGTCGACAAAGAGACTTATTTCTATCCGGCATCTATGGTGAAATTACCCACCGCTTTAACCGCATTGGAAAAAATAAATTCCTTAAAAAACAAAGGAATTGACAAGTATACGGCAATGCTCACCGACAGCAATTACAGCGGCCAGACCGCGGTGCATGCCGATACTACGTCTCCTACCGGGCTACCCAGTATCAACCAGTATGTAAAGAAAATATTTGTGGTGAGCGACAACGATGCCTATAACCGTTTGTATGAGTTCTGTGGTCAGCAATATTTAAATGAAACGCTTTGGAAAAAGGGTTATACAAATATGCGTATTACACGAAGATTTGTAAAAATGACGCCGGAAGAAAATCGTCATACCAATGCTATCCGTTTCCAGGAAAATGGTAAAACCGTCTATACCCAGGAACCCGCAGTGAGTAATGCGGCCTTCGATTTTAGCAAAAAAATTCTCATTGGTAAAGCACACCTTGACCAGGACGATGAACTGGTAAACGCTCCCTACGATTTTACAATGCATAACAAAGCCACATTGACCGATTTGCAGCAAATGATGCAATCGGTTTTGTTTCCGTCTTCGGTTCCTAAAACCAGGCGGTTTGATTTGACTGAAGATGATTACCGGAAACTTTATCAATATATGTCAGAAAAACCTTCTGAAAGCGGGTATCCGCAGTATGATACTACGGAATTTTTTGACAGCTACACCAAGTTCTTTTTCTTTAAAGACGGCAGGCAAAAAATACCCGAATATATCCGCAGCTTTAATAAAACCGGCTGGAGCCATGGATTCCTGACCGATGTTTGCTATATCGTTGACTTTAAGAACAACATAGAGTTTATGCTAAGCGCCTGCATTTATGTAAATAAAGACGAAGTGCTTAATGATAATAAATACGAGTATACCGAAACAGGTTATCCATTCTTCAGAGAAATCGGAGAAAAGATTTATGAATACGAGCTAAAACGGAAAAGGAGTACAAAGCCCGACCTGAGCCAATGGAAACTGAAGTATGATTAATTAGTTTTTGACCCGGTTAAAGACAACTTTTTATCCATTCGTTTGTTTTGAACATCATTGATTTGCATCATTTTTGCAGGCAATACTGATGTATAGGATATTTTGAGGCGCAGGTGCTTTGAGCATTTTTCAATTTTGTTTTATTTTTACCGCATGAAGTTTGAAAAAATTCATAATAAAGGACAAGCAAGGCTTTTTAAGAATGATTACCTGGAGATGCTGACTAAAACGCATCCCTTGGTTATCTGGGGTATTTATATCCCTGTCATTTCTTATTTGTTGTATTACAGCGCTACTACTCTTAATTTTTCAGTAGGTTATGTATTCCTTATCTTTTTTTGTGGTATTTTTTTCTGGTCGTTTTTTGAATATATAGCGCATCGTTTCATTTTTCACTGGGTAAGCGATAACCCTACTGCAAAAAAAATAGCCTATGTAATGCATGGTAATCACCATCATTATCCGAGAGACAGGCAGCGCTTATTTATGCCACCGGTTCCAAGCATTATTATAGCATCCGTTTTATTCAGCCTGTTTTACCTTGTATTAGGCCGCTATGCTTTTATGTTCTTCCCTGGCTTTATGTTGGGATACCTACTTTATGGCACCATGCATTATGCCATTCATGCCTGGAACCCTCCGTTTAAATGGATGAAAGGGCTTTGGCGTAATCACCATTTGCACCATTACAAAGACGAGCATAAAGGCTTTGGCGTAAGCAGCACCATCTGGGACCACGTTTTCGGCACCATGTTCGATCTTAAAAAGGAGAAAGAGGATAAAGAAAAGGTACAGGAGCTGATGTTTGGCAAGAAATAAATAAATTTTCAACAATCTATTTATACAAATCCGCTGCTGGCGGATTTTTTTTGCTCTGATCTCAAAACTTCTCTACAACCCCTAACCCGAATAACGCGAAATCATATTTAACCGGGTCTTTCGCATCAAGCAATTTCAGGTTTTGGGTAAGCTCTTTTGCCGCCAGCCAGTCGTTGCCGGGCCGTTGCAGCAAGTTAAAATGTTTGGCAACGCGGGCTACATGCACATCCAGCGGGCAAACGAGCTGCGAAGGCTTTATGCTTTTCCAGATACCAAAGTCCACTCCTTTAACAGCACCTCTTACCATCCAGCGCAAAAACATATTGAGCCGCTTACAGGCAGATTTTTTAAACGGTGTGGCTATATGCTTTCTCGTACGCCTGGGATAATCTGGGAAAATATCTTCATCAAAAAACGAATTGTAAAAACTAACCAGGGCCGGCTCTACATCGGGGTCTGTTTTTTTCAGGTGTTTTGAAAAAGCTGTTTCAAGAGATTGTGCCCCTGAAACTTTATAATGGTATTGCAGGAAGTCGAGAAAGTGAAACAGGTCGGTAGCATTAAACGTGCGATGGGCGAAACCCAAAAACGGCTTTAGATCCTGTTCTTCAAAGTTCAGTATAAAATCGTAGGGGGCATTGTCCATGCCTGCGAGAAGCCTGTTACAGGAGCTGATGATGCTTTTACGGTTGCCCCATGCCAGGATGGCTGCAAAAAAGCCGGCTATTTCAATATCCTGTTTTTGGGAAAAGCGATGGGGTATACAAATAGGATCATCCTTTATGAAGTCAGGTTTTTCGTATTGTTCAACTTTTTTGTCCAGGAATTCTTTCAGCTCTCCTTCAATTACTTTCAAAATCTGCTTTTTTGTATAGCTGTGAGTTACATTGTTTGCAACGCAGCAGCCTGTTCATCAAATCTATCATCCTTTACAAAAGCGTAGGTTTTTTTATTGATATGGTAGTATTTGATCCATCCTTTTTCAACCAGCGCGGTAAGGTCTGTACGGGCCGTTTCTTTAGATATGCCGTATACCGAACGCAGCTCGCGTATCGTTACCACCTTCGAGCCGTCTTCTTTCAGCCATTGCAGTACAGAAGTTTGACGCTCATTATAGCCCGGTATTTTCTGTACAGGCTTTTCCACCCTTTCCCTGGAGATACGTAAAGCAAAATCCCGCAGCGATTTGAATGCCATCTGAACAGACTGAATATAAAACTGCAGGAAATACCCCGTATGATTTTCATCGCTTTGTACCTGCGAGAATGTTTTATGGTACTGTTGTCTGAATTTGGAAATGACATTGGATACCGACAGAAACTCCGTGACCCAGTAACCCTTTTTAAATAAATACATTTGCGACAGTAGCCTGGCAATACGACCGTTACCGTCTTTAAAAGGGCGTACCGTTGTAATGATATAATGAATAAGACCGGCTTTTACCAACGGGTGTATAAAAAACGGTTCTGCATCATTATTATAAAACCTTATTAACTGCTCAACTATTTCCGGGATAAGCGTTACGTCGGCCGGCTTATACGCTGCAGACATATCTACCGCAGATACATCGACTTTATTATTGGTACGATATTGCCCTATTCCCTTTAGCTTTATCGTGTCTCTTGTTAATATTTGATGGAACTGCAAGAATAAAGCCTCTTTAAGATCTTCGTCTTTTTTTGCGTAGGCCAGCTGGAGCGCTTTAAAAATATTGATGCAAACCTGCTCCGCAACATCCTGCGGCGCACGCTTTTTAAGCAGCATTTCTTTTGCTGCTTTTTTAGACACTGTTATGCCGGCCAGCTGCGCCGAGCTGATGCTCTCCTCTAAAAGCGCGTTTGTTTTATGCCGGTGCACCTGCCGGGGCTCCAGCAGCACGTGAAAGTCGCGGCCGCCTGCCAGTCCTATATCCAGCTGGTGCAATTGAGCCTCAAGGGCATTGCTGATCCACCATTTTATTTCTATCGACGAAAAAGACAGCCGCCGGTAAAACCCCTGTTCCCGCTCGGCAAGTACTTTGGCCCATATATCCATCCGGTAATCAGGCTCCGGGATTTGCATGTCTTTAAACTTTTCCCAATGAACATAATTGTTATTGAGATTAGAGATCAGTTTTCGTAAAGCATTATTGTTCTGGTTCAGCTGCTCCATATTTTGCATAAAAACCGGCAAATTTTAGCGAATATAGTTATTTTAACCTATTAAGTGCATCGCCATTTAGTAGCCAGGGGCCGTTTGTTTTCACCGTTCCGGTTGCTACTTAGGCAGGAAAATACCTAAAAGCAGAAGAGGCAGGAAAATGATAAGAATGGGAAGAAGTAAATTCACAATAGATTTTCCTATCGAAAACTTTTGCGCTTCTGCAACACCGATGATAAGCAGTACTACTGTCCATATCCCTAAAATCACTTCTAAAATCAGAGCACTGTAAAACAGTATATTGGAAGATATCCCGGCGCTTATGATATCTCCGCCTGTTTTAAATACTTCAACTCCATAAATACTTAATTCCGGAACCAGAAGGACCAGTGAAAGTATAGATGGTATGTATGCATAGGCCATAACGTTTAAAATAGATTTTGCATTGCCCTGGCCCTTAAGCCATTTGCCCGTCCAGTTAATTAAACCCGCGTAAATGCCGGAAATAAACCATCCTACCACCCCTCCCACAAAAACGCAAAGTCCAATTATACCCCAAAGTGACATTGTATCTCCCATACCCTTATCGGCCGCCTTGCCAAAAGCCCTTGATACCCCTCCCAGTATCAATAGAGCCGTTACATATTTATCATAATTTCGGTAGAGGACGTATTTAAAAACCGTTCGTGGTGAAAACCAGATCTTTGAAAATATTTCCCTGTCAGTTAAATATTGGTATTGTTCAATCTCTTCAAAAATACTTTCCATCGTGTTTATTGGTATTGTTTAATAATAGGCGGCTGTATTTCGATAAAACAATCGCTTACCATAGAGCCTGACAGATTTTGAATCTGCCAGGCTTTATATCATTCTGCAGCTGATGATCATTTAGCCGATCGCCTGCTTCAGATCATCGATCAGGTCGTCTGCATCCTCAATTCCTATACTCAACCGGATCAACGAATCGCTGAGCCCGTTTTTTATTCTTTCTTCGCGCGGTACAGACGCATGGGTCATAGTAGCCGGATGATTGATTAACGACTCTACTCCGCCCAGGCTTTCTGCCAGCGCTATAATCCTGGTTCCTTTTAAAACCTTTACAGCGGCATCAACCGACTCGTCTGCCAGCTCAAAGCTCATCATTCCTCCAAAATCACGCATTTGTTTTCGTGCAACCGCATAGCCGCTGTTATCTTCAAATCCGCACCAGTATACTTTTTTTACCTTCGGATGCCCCGACAGGAATGCCGCCACTTTTTTACCATTTTCACAATGGCGCTGCATACGAACATGCAACGTTTTAATACCTCTTAACACTAAAAAGCAATCTACAGGGCCGGGTACTGCGCCACTGCTTTTTTGGATAAAGAACAACTTTTCCCGTAATCCGTCATCATTCATCATTAATGCGCCCATAATAACATCGCTATGCCCTCCCAGATATTTGGTAGCTGAGTGCATCACAATATCGGCACCAAGATCTAACGGGTTTTGCAAATAGGGTGATGCAAATGTGTTATCCACTACCAGTAAAGCATTGGCTTCCCTGGCGATGGATGCGGCGGCTTCAATATCCGTAATATTCATCAGCGGATTTGTTGGCGTTTCTACCCAAATCATTTTGGTGTGGCTGGTAATGGCCGCCCTGATATTAGACGTTTGGGTAGTGTCGGTATAAATGAATTTTATACCAAAATCGGCCCATAATTTAGAAAATAGCCGATAGGTACCTCCATACATATCGTTGGCGGCAATAACTTCATCTCCCGGCTTCAGTAAACGTACCACCGCATCAGTAGCTGCCACACCGCTGCTGAAAGCCAATCCGTGCTTTGCATTTTCCAACGCAGCAAAAGCGGTTTCCAGCGCTGTACGGGTAGGATTGCCGGCCCGTGAATAATCGTAGCCTTTATGTTCATTAGGTCCCTCCTGTACATAGGTTGAGGTCTGGAATATGGGTGTCATAATAGCTCCTGTGGATGGATCCGGTTCCACACCAGCATGGATGATCCTGGTATTTAGTTTCATACTTACTTGTTTTATATAAGCCGTAGCGGCAGCCGGCCTTCCGCAAAGTAAAAAGAAAATAACGAATGTTATCTTACCGGCAGCCTTAACCGTTGTTTATAAAACGATAACCCACAAAAACCAGGAACCCCTTCTTGATCTCAATCAATCTATGAAAAACTTCGTAGTTGCTTGCCGTTCGTCCTAAAACGATGCTTATCACCCTGTAATACCTTGCTGCGAAGTTTACCGCTTAAATGATTTTTCGACCATTCATTGATAATTTTCAATCAATTAGTCCATTAGTTAAAATTATTTAACACAAAACAGCTTGCCGTTGATCAATATTCACTTGCTAAAGCGAGGCGGCGGCAGATATCTTTACCCTGTTAAAGCGCCGTTGAATCAAAGAAGGGTTGCATGGCTAAGGTGAGTTTGGCAGTAAAAAAACCGTCATTCACCGGAGGTTTTAGGGTGGTTGACCCATATGCGCTTGATGGATGGTGACTACCGGATGTATGTTTGTAACACAAATACGATAACACAAACTCAAAACAATTAAACTTAATAAAATGAAAAACTTAATTCTTTCCGCCGCTTTTATCCTGGCCCTTACAGGCAGCGCTTTTGCCGGTTCGGTAGAGCCCGCTAACGAAATGGTACTTAAAACGTTCAGCCAGATATTTAAAGAAGCCTATAATGTAAGCTGGAGCAATACAGGGAAACATTTTGAGGCCTATTTTGTAGGCGATAACAATATTAAAACCCGCGCGCTGCTGGATGCCAAAGGAAACCTGATACAAACCATCCGCTATTATAAAGAAGAGGAATTGCCTTCAAACGTTCTGTATGCTGTAAAAAAAGAATTTAAGAATAATGAAATCTGGGGAGTTACAGAAGTATCCAACAAAAACGGTGTGACTTACAGGATCGTTTTAAGAGACGATAAAAACTATACACATGTTAACGCTAACAGTGTTGGCGAAACAGAGGTGGTGTCAAAGTATAAAAGAGGCGACAAATAAACCTAATTAAAATTTTCTCATGTAAAACAACGGAGGGGGTATTCTTATCTTCTCCCTTTTTATTTTATACGGGTATTAAATGGTTATGGGAAGTTTCACCAGCGCATCATCCCAGGCTATAATAAGGTTAGCCCCTGTATCAGACTTTTCAAAAACCATTGTAAAGTACTCCATTACCGGGTTGTAATAAGTAACCGGTACTTCCACTCTTAACAGGTCTTTGGAAACGTCCTGTTTCAGGCCCCATAAATCCAGGTCGTTATTAACGGCAATAGTCCAGTAGCCGGCTTTGGGAATGGCATAGAGGGTATATCTGCCAACCGGCAGCTTTTTATTCCCGATAGTTACCGGTTGAAAAACATCTAACTCTGTTGCTTCATTCGCGCCCAGCCTCCAGGTTTGACCATATTTAAGAATTTCTTCGAATAGCTTACGTCCCTGCAAATGGGGCCGGCTGTAAATAACCCGCATTACCGGGGGTGGCGTTTTAGGATCAGCTATTTTCTGCTGGGGATATTTAGAAGGAAAATAGCTCATGTCCATTGGTGAAATGTCTACATCAGCATAGATATTATTATCCTCTATTACGGGCGGGTTGGCCTGATGCCCGGCTGAATCAGATCCCGAATGTTGAGGAGTTGAGTTGGTGGTAGATTGAGTGGGTTTTTCTTTACAACCCCCAAGCAGCATTGCTGCAACTGAGGAAACCAGAAAACACCTATAAAGCACAGTCATGTAATTGTTATAATATGTATTAAAATAAGAATGGTAATGTTGCAGAAACAGTATCCCAGCCGGCTACAAGATTTACGCCGGTTCCTGCTTTTTCAAGATCGATGGTTAATGATTCAATAGGCTTATCCATTCTTTCAACAGGAACCGTTACGCGGCAAACATCTTTTGCAGCATCATACTTAAATGCACCCCAGGTATCCGTTTCTTTATTGATGATGAACGTCCAGTTCTTCTCATTAACCAGGGCGTACAGGGTGTACCGACCGGCCGGCACTTTCTTCCCGCCGATTTTTGCATCTGTAAACAAGTCGAGCTCAGTTGCCTCATTTGCGCCCAGCCGCCACACTTTACCATAAGGAACTATTTCAGAACCAAAGATCTGGCGGTTGCTTTTATTGGGCCGGCTGTAAATAACGCGCATTCTTAAGGGCTCTTTTGTTCCTTTCACCTTTAGTGACGGATAGTCTATAGGAAAATAAACCTGGTCAAGAGGCGATTTATCTATAGGCGCCCATTGCTGGGCATTGGCAGCGTGTACGCCTGCTATGGCGCACGCTATTAAAAACAACCACTTTTTCATGTTTCTTTTTTATTTTGGCGATATTCATTGCAGCTGATTGTATTATAATCAGGCAAGATGATCTGATAACAACTGTTGCATCTTATCAAAGGCAAAAGATCTCAACTCCTCCCAGAATGCTTCAAAGCAACGCTGCAAAAACGTATAATGTTCGTCAAAAATTTTTGCAGCCGGACCACTATCCTGCAAATATGCGGCTCTTTTTACTAATCCTCCAAAACTTCGGTAAATACCTTGCCGGGTATGATATCCATACAACCAGTTTTGGGATTGCATATAGTAAAACATTTGCTCAAAATTCGAGGGCATTTCGCTGCGTAACCGTTCTAACTGGCTGTATGTTGTTTGGGAGAAGCGGTACAGCTCATCGTTGCTGGCAAATATTGTTTTTTCTGTTGCCAGAAAATGATCATATACCACATCAATAAAAGCGCCGCTATATAACCCATACTCACTTTTAAAAACTGTTTTTGCCTGCCGCGTTACCTGGTGGGTATCTGTGAAATCGTCTATAGCCCTATGCAGTAAAATGCCCTTGTGCACTACCGGCGGATAAAGAAATTGCTTCTTTCCCTTGACAAAATCACTGATCATGTTGCCCAGTAAGATCTCTTCATTGCCAAAAGACAGGTATGCATGAGCCAGGTAGTTCATTTTATTTGCTGATGAAGTTTGCGATGTCCGTTACTAACTGAGGCACAACCGGCAACGACAGCTGTGTGTAAGTGGCTCTGTCTTCTGCAAAACCTCCCGGTGATTTTTTTAATACATGGTTCATGCCCGTAATAAGAGAAAATACGGCATTGGGCTGGCACCTGTACAGCTCTTCACCCTCGCTTTGCTGTACCTGGTAGTCTTGCGAGCCCTGTACAATTAATACCGGCATCGTTAGCTTTTTTATTTCGGCACATGGGCTGTACTTCATCCATGATATCATATAGGGCTGAATGCTGGGACGAAACAGTGAGAATAACAGGGGCGGAACAGAATCTATTTTCTCTCCTTTTTTTAACCGGCCAAAAAGTGAATCCGCCGGGGCAGCTAATACAGGCGCCTGTTGTTTTAGCTGCCAGCTAATAATTTCATCGATGGGTTTTGCCGGGCCTGAAATAGATATGTACTTACTGGCCTTTACCTTTTGCGCTGCCACCATAGCTATCAGCGAGCCTTCGCTATGGCCTGCCAAAACCAGCTGTTGAACTCTTTTGTCTTTTCTTAAAAGAGCTGCCCAGTCTTCCAGGTCCTTTATGTAATCATCAAAAACCAGCTTCGATTCATCTTTTCCGGCATCTTTACTGGCCGCAATGCCTCTTTTGTCGATAAGCAGGGTTGCAATATTTTTTTTTGCCAGCTCATTAGCGAGCATCAGGTAACTATCCGCATTTACACCCAGGGGGTTATTGCCTTTCCGGTCGGTTGGGCCGGAGCCCGGTTGCAATATCACCAGGTTGAACCTTGCTTTATTTGCCGGTACAATCAAGCTTCCAAAAAGATCGCCGGTTGCTGAATGCAGGGTAACGGCCTCTTCGGTTTGCGCCTTTGCAATACCGGTAATAAATATGAGCGTAAAAAGGATCCAAGGTCTATACATAGGGTTCTTAATAAATGAGGTAAGTTAAGAAAAGAATAACCTTTCTTCAATATCAAAAATAGATATTTTTGCGGTCCGCAATGTCTCACACTTTTGTGATCTGAAGGCGAATCAAAAGTTTTTAAATCATGAACAAAGGACCCGTTTCAAATTTTATTCAGCATCATTACCGCCATTTTAACGCAGCCGCATTGATGGACGCCGCCAAAGGCTATGAAACTCATTTGCTCGAAGGAGGTAAAATGATGGTGACATTGGCTGGAGCGATGAGTACCGCTGAGCTGGGTATTTCATTGGCTGAAATGATCCGCCAGGATAAAGTGCACATTATCAGCTGCACGGGGGCCAACCTGGAAGAAGATGTGATGAACCTGGTGGCACACAGCCATTATAAAAGAGTTCCTAATTACCGCGATCTTACACCACAGGAAGAGTGGGATTTACTGGAGAACCATTATAACCGTGTAACGGATACCTGTATCCCCGAAGAAGAAGCCTTCCGCCGCTTACAAAAGCACCTGGTGAAACAATGGAAGGAAGCGGAGGCTAAGGGTGAACGCTATTTCCCGCATGAGTTTTTATATAAAACCGTTTTAAGCGGGGAACTGCAGCAGTACTATGAAATTGACCCGAAAGACAGCTGGATTGTTGCCGCAGCAGAGAAAAACCTGCCTATTGTTTGCCCGGGCTGGGAAGACAGTACTACCGGAAATATTTTTGCAAGCTATGTTGTAAAAGGCGAACTGCAGGCAGCTACTGTAAAAAGCGGTATTGAATATATGGTTTGGCTTACCGAGTGGTATCGCAATAACTCGTCGGGCAAAGGTGTTGGTTTCTTCCAGATCGGAGGTGGTATTGCCGGAGATTTCCCCATTTGTGTGGTTCCGATGATGTACCAGGACCTTGAGTGGCATGATGTTCCGTTCTGGAGCTACTTCTGCCAGATCAGCGACAGCACCACATCTTACGGCTCTTACAGCGGCGCAGTACCTAACGAAAAAATTACCTGGGGTAAGCTGGACATTCACACGCCTAAATTTATTGTTGAAAGCGATGCAACTATTGTGGCTCCTTTGATGTTTGCCTGGATACTGGGCTGGTAGTCTTAAATACCTCCTTATAATACATAGGCTTTGCGGGCCCCCATTGTTCTTACAGCAGTACAATGCCCGCAAAGCCTACTTATTTTTTATAAGAACTTATTAGCTTTTTGCCGTATATAGTTGCTGTTGGCTATTTTTGTTGTTATTACTATCAAAAAAACTGCTATGAAAAAGCTAACTATTGTTTTAGGACTATACTGCTTCCTGATATCTGGCTATGCACAGGAAAGAACGCTAGAGGTGAGTTCGGAACGTAAGGCGGATAAATCTGTTGAAATATCATACAACAAAACAGAACCAGGATATTATACAGTGGTGCTTAATTTTAGTGAGCTCACCAACAGCTCCAGGCCGCAGGAGACTATCAGTGTAACCGGAAAGGCCGGAACACTGTTAACACTAAAGCCCACAGATCCTAATCAGCATATTGGATACCGGTATGGTTACCGGTATATAAGGGGCCAGTTTAAACCCAGGTTTAATGCTGATTTTTGTTACGTATTGCCGTATACCCCCGGTATAAAATGCGAGGTAGTTGAAGCTGGTTATGCGAATCAGCGGTATTTTGGCGCGGAAAAGCCTGCCGATTGGAAAAGCTATTTCTTTTATACAGACAAAGAAGAGATGGTAACCGCCATTAGAAAAGGAATGGTTGTTGAAGTGGTTGACGAATTTGAAACAAGCGAAAACATAGAATTTACTACCCGCCAGAATGCCGTTATCGTGGAGCACGAAGACGGCACATTGGTAAGATACCTGGGCTTTAAGAAGGGGTCGCTTCAGGTAAGGCCGGGTGATGTCGTTTTACCCAATACCCCTTTAGGTGTCAATACATTCCGTTCAAAAAATCGTTATGCCATCAGCATTTTTATGTATTACCTAAGCTCTTTGGATTTTGAAAGTCTTCAGAACCAAACATTGGCGAAGCAAAAAAGTTTATATTCTATTATTACACCGCGGTTTGTTATTGATAATACTTCCTGCATTTTACTGGAAAACAGGAAAACATATACTTCATTTTCGAGCAAAGAAATTGTAATAAAAGAAATGAGTAAAAGAGAACTGAAAAAATATACGGCAAAATGATGATTACTCTTCTCATAGATTTTGCTTCCGCAACTCTTTAAGCGCCGCTTCCAGTTGCGTATCTGTTCCATTTCTTATATCAGAAACAACAGGTAACACAACAATATCAGGTGCAATTCCTTTCCCAACAAAATCGCTCCCATCGGGATATTGGTCTCTTTTGGTGCAAACACGCGCGCTTAATCCTCCGGGCAGTTGAAATCCTAAAGGCTGACCGGTGCTGCCCCCCGAAGATTCCCCCATAATTAAACCCCTGTTTAAAGATTTAAATGCAGCAGCAAAATCTTCAGCCGCAGAAAATGTTCTGGCGCTTATCAGTAATATAACGGGTTTAGAGAATAGCTGGTCTTTTACCGGCGCTATACCGTTGCTGTTTCCCCAGGTATCCTGCAATCGTCCCCATGCCCTGAATGAAGCAGTGTATTGTCTGGTATACATTTTATGAACGAGTTGAGGCTCGCGGATCAGGTATCTTAATATCTGCCAATCGGAGCTGCCGCCTCCATTATTTCTCAGGTCGATTATCAGGGCTTTTGACTGAGATATTTCCGGATATTTTTCTTTAAATACCCTTGACCCTGTATCCGTAGCAAAGGAATTGATGGCCAGGTAGCTGACATTTCCAGGTAGTATTTTATATTCAACCGGAGCACTGCCCAGTTTTTTACTTCGCTCCGAAGGGCTTACGCGCGAAATCGTTTGATCGGAAATGTTTCCCTTAAGATCTTTAAGTTTTAAATAAACCGGCTGTTTAACAGATCCCGCCAGCAAGGCATAGTCAAAACTACGCACAACCAGGTCCTGCGATGTAGAAGCGCTTTCGTAAGGAGTAATGAATTTAGCAGCATATTCTTTAACCGGAAGTCCGTTTACCGTTAGCACCTCCATTCCAACTTTCAAACCCTTTTTTTGCATTTCCGGGTCTGACTGTACGATCAATACCTTGTCTTCAATTAACCTGGTGCGAATAAGCGGGCGGGCATAAACTTCTTCCATCAGCTCTTTAGGCGCAATAATATTGGTGTGCCCGTCCTTTAGCCGGGCGCACATTTCGGTTAGTACCCTATAGTATTCTAGGGTAGATTTCGTATTTTTTACCTTTGGTAAATACTCAAAATATAAAGAGTCGATATTTATCCCGGGAATTAAGTCGAAGTTGACAAAGTTATATTTAGCTTCAGACCAGAACCTGGAAAGCCCCGCTACTTTTTCTTCTTCTGAAATATCTTCCCGGTATGCGGTTTTAAAAAACCTGGACTCCCAGAAATCAGGCTTATTAAAAAACTGTTCGTTTTCTTTGGTTTTCATTGCTTCTCTTTCCTGTATTTTCTGAAGCAACAGTGCCCAATCTTTTTCACTATGCAGGGATTTCAGATCACTGTCTTCGAGCATGGTTTTTGAACTATTAAAGCCGTCGTCTATCGCTTTTCTTAAATAATTTAAGGCTAGTTTTTTATTACCTGCCAGTGCAAAATAGCAGGCTGTATTATAAAGGGATATTTCAAAAACGCCTTCTTCCAGTTTCTTTTCGAGCTCCTTTGCAGATATCGACGCCTGTGGTTGCGCAAATGCCGCAACATAGATCAATACAGGTACTACCAACAATAAAAACTTTTTCATATACACAATATTTAATCAATCAAAAAACTATTTAAGTGCAAAATATAATACCGGCGTTGCCTGGAATTGTAAAAAACAGACAGGGGCTCAGGATTGAAAGGAAACCAAAACATTGTCTTCGATGCAATGCAGCGATTGGTGAAGCTGTTTTGGCGTCATCCTGGTAAATAACCTGATATCTTTTATAAAATGACTTTGGTCGTAGTAGCCGCAGTCATGGGCAATTTCTGTAAAGGAGTTCTTTGTTTGCTGCATTTGCCACAAAGCTTTTCTGAACCTGATAATTTTTATATACTCTTTGGGGGAGAGGTCCAGGCAACGTTGAAAAGTCCGGCTTATCTTTTTCTCCGAGCATTGAAGCGTTTGCACAACTGCCTTCAGGTTGAAAAACGCTTCCTTATGGAGGTAATACAGGCACTGTTGTAAAAAAGGGTTCTCAAATGCAATCAGCTTAGACAGCAGAAACTGCTCTATCCTTGCTCCACGGTTTTTTAAATCCGCCGTGTCAAATACCGTTTCAAAAAAAGTTATGCCAGCTGCGCCCCAAAGTTCATACAAGAGGTTTTCTCCGAGCACATAGGTTTTAAGCGGTTCTTTAAAAAAATGGTAATATCCCAGAGGGGTAAAGTCGATACATATTTCATCAAAAATGCCCTCTACCTGGAAGTGGTGTGGAGCGGAATAGAGTCCTGATATATAGGACTGGATACCGCTATGGCAGTGAAATTTCTTAATACCGCTGCTGCAATGGGCCAGCATCCTTTCTTTAACAACGCCCAGGCAAATATTATTATTGGCATAAGAAGTAATAACGGTTGTGTGGTTGGCATTGCCAGAGTAATTAAACAAAATGTATTGAACCAATTTTGCGAGACCAGGATGCTTTATTTTATAAGTACTGAATTTCATAAAAGCAGCAATTATTACAGTATACCGTAAATTTAAAACTAAAAGGGACGCTAAGCGTCCCTTTGTTGTTATGATGGGTTTCGGTTTCTTTGATCTTGATTAAAAGACCACCCGTAAGTTACGTTTTATTTTTTATTGTGTCAATTTTAAATCGCGCTTCAGCATGTTGTTCCTGTTGGCCATTTCCCAGGCGGTATAGAAAATCATTTGTGCACGTTTTGCCATTAAAGGGAAATTGATCTTATCTACCGTGTCTGTGGGCTGATGGTAATCGGCCTTTAGCATCCCATCATAAAAGAATAAAACAGGCACCCCTTTTCTGGCAAAGTTATAATGATCGCTCCTGTAGTAGATCCTGTTAGGATCATTAGGGTCGTCGAACCTGTAGTCAAGCACCAGCTTTGTGTACTTGTTATTCATGCCTTCGTTGATTTTCGGCAAATCTGTGCTTAGCTTGTTATGTCCTACCACGTATACATAGTTCTGTGTATCGGCGGTCATTCGTTCGGTGTCTATACGGCCGATCATATCAATGTTCAGATCTGCAGTTGTTTTATCTAATGGAAAGATCGGGTGTTCTGAATAGTATTCAGAGCCCCATAAGCCTTTTTCTTCGCCACAAACCAGCATGAATACAACAGTTCTGCGCGGCCCCTTTCCCTCTTTTTTCGCTTTGGCAAAAGCTTCCGCCATTTTCATCACGCTTACGGTTCCGGAACCATCGTCGTCGGCGCCGTAGTAAATATTTCCTTTCTCATCTATGCCCACATGATCGTAGTGTGCTGTTACAAAAAGATATTCATCTTTTTTATCTGAGCCTTCTACCAAGCCTACTACGTTACTAACGGTGGCGATTTTTTTGCCTGAAGCATATTGTAATGCAACCGGAAGCTGGCGGGTAACAGGATCAATAACGCCGGCACCTACGGAGGCTTTTATTTCACTGATACTATGGCCATCTTTTTTAATTACGTTATCATTAATAAAAAAGGCAGGTATTGCGTCATTCTCCTGCTGTGTAGCTATGTCTGGCTTGGGCCTGTAGGAGTTGTTAAGCATTTGTTGCGAAGGAAGCTGATCGGCAATGATCAGTACTGCGGCTGCTCCTTTCTTTTTTGCATTTGCTATTTTGTTGGCCGTGAAAACGGGCGACTGTCTGCGGGGCTTATCTGTTTTGAAGCCATCCGGCTGGCCGGCCAGCAAGATGACCAATTTACCTTTTACGTCAGTTGTTTTATAGTCATCCCGCTTTTCATCTACGATTCCGTAGCCGACGAAAACATATTCTGTAAAACTGAGGTTAACCTGCTGTGGCATCTGGATCCAGGGAGCAAAATCAGACCATGCGTTAAACGGTATCCCGCCCATATTTAAAGAGAGCGTTGACGCACTATCTTTTTCCAAATCAAAAAACTGCCTGTAGCTACCTTTATTGCCCGGCTGTACACCAAAGGCTTTGAATTGTGTTTCAATATAATTGGCCGCTTTTTCGAGACCCGGAGAGGGTGTATCTCTTCCTTCCATTTCTGCGCCAGCAATAATGCTCAGGTGCTTTCTGAGATCGGTTGTAGTAATTGTTTTGGCAAAGGGTTGGGGATCTGCCGTTTTTTGTGCCTGACCGCTAACACTGGCCAGCGCGCATACCGCTAATAGTAAATTCTTTCCCATATAAAAATGCTTGTTGAGTTGTAAATGTAACCAACAACGGCAAATAAATGCCTACCGTTTATCAAAATATAAAATATGATACCCCCCTGTTATAAGGAGCAAAGGAGATAACTATAATCTGTAAAAAATGAAGGCCTGCGGTTAATTAGGGAAGTACGTGCAGCTGGGGGCTTCATTAATCAGACCCCTGAAATCTTATCGACCCGGTTGGCATGGCGGCCGCCTTCAAAGGCTGTATTTAAAAATACTTCTACCATTTCTTCCGCCGTACTTTCAGAGACAAAGCGGGCGGGAATACAGAGAACATTCGCGTTGTTGTGCTTACGCGCCAGGGCCGCTATTTCATCATCCCAACAAAGCGCTGCCCGAATACCCTGGTGTTTATTGGCGGTAATAGCCACCCCATTGCCACTGCCACAAAGCAGGATGCCCAATGCGCAATCTCCCGATTCAACGGACTGTGCAACAGGATGCGCAAAGTCGGGATAATCAACCGCATCGTTGGTAGCCGGTCCAAAATCTTTAAAAAGCAGGTCTTTTCCTTCAATAAATGAGATAACAAATTCTTTCATTTCAAAGCCGGCATGGTCAGAACCTATTGCGATCGGCTTGCTGAGATCAAATGTTGTTTCCATAATTACCGGTTTATTTAACTCCACTCTTCTGCGGTATTTTCCGCATTCTTTTTTTCACCCCTGGCTGCCAGCGCAATGCTTATTTCAAACAACAGGTATAAAGGCGCTGCCACTACAGCAAGGCTAAACGGATCGGTTGTCGGGGTGATAATTGCTGCTGCAATCAAAATTACAACAAAAGCATGACGCCTGAATTTGCGAAGGATCTTGGCAGTTACAATACCTGCTTTGGCTAATAACAATATCAATAAAGGCAATTGGAAAAGTATGCCGATTCCTACAGTGGTATAAGTCATGTTTTCGAGGTAATCGGAAAAGGTGGGCATGATGGTTATCTTATCACTTAGCTTATAATTGAAATAAAATTGCACCATCAGCGGCATTAGTATAAAATATCCGAACGCCACGCCAATAAAAAACAACAGGGATACCCAGAAGATAATTCCCGAGGCCTGCCGGCTTTCTTTTTCAGAAAGCGCTGGTTTTACAAATTTCCATATTTCCCAGAAAATGTAAGGAAAGGCTAAAACAAACCCACCGATAAACGCTACCGTAAAATTGGCAATAAACTGGCCCGTCATGGTTGTTTCTATAAACTGCGTCTTTACCTCTTTAAAGCAAAGGGATTCGCCGACTCCAACGGCCCGGCCCATTTTACACATCCATTCAGCAGATATAAAATTGGTTCTTGTTGGTCCGAAAACAATATCATCTATAAAAACGTCGGTAAAGATAAAAACGATGATAGCACCGATAACAACAGCTAAAATTGAGCGTATTAAATGCCAGCGTAATACCTCCAGGTGGTCAATAAACGACATTTCGTCTTCGTTACCCTGATTTCTCTTCTTAAAAAAATCCATTATAGCCATGTACGTAAAATAAGTACGCAAAGATGCGACTTTATAGTTAATAGTTTATGGTTGATTGTTCATAGTACCCAATATCTGCTTTCGGGTATTAATTGGTATTTAGCGGGCTCCTCCGTCTACTATAAACTACCGATAATGAACTATTTCAGTTTTTTGAGCTTTACCATTTCAATACGGGTATGGGTTACGCCCAGCACATCAAACTCATAATCGCCGATGATAATACGTTCTTTTTGCACAGGAATGGTTTCATGATGGTTAATGATATAGCCCGAAAGCGTCTCAGTATCATGCCCTTCAAAGCTCAGGCCATATTTTTTTTCAATGTAGTCTAATTCCAGTCGTCCTGAAAATATATATTCTCCTTCGGCGATCTGTTTTTCTACAAATTTTTCCGTGTCGTACTCGTCCCAAATTTCGCCAAAAAGCTCCTCCAGCACATCTTCCATGGTAATAATGCCGGCAGTTCCGCCAAACTCGTCTACCACCCAGGCAATGCTTTTGGCCTCATGGCTAAATTTATAAATAAGGTCTACTGCATTCATACTTTGCGGTACAGCCAGTATATTAATAAGGATGCTCCTGATGTCTGAAGGTTTTTTAAACAGATCTAACTGGTGTACATAACCCAGGATATTATCGATAGTGTCTTCGTAAACAATAATGCGCGTTCTTTTGGTTTCGATAAACCGCTGATGCAATTCTTCAATGGAAGTTTTTACATCAACGCCGATCACCTCCTTACGGGGCACCATTGACTGCCTGATCTTTATATGGGGTAATTCCTGCGCATTTTCAAGTAGCTGGGTGCTGGTTTCGGCCTTGGAGCTTTCATTAATGCCGTCTGAGAAAACAAACCGCAATTCGTTTTTACTTAACGGGGACTTGCTTTTATCTAACCGAACATTAAAAACATATTTAAGAATCCAGTTGGTAAGCAGGAACATGCCTCGTACAAATGGTGCAAACAGCCAGAAAAAGAAACTGAAAAAAAGAGAAAACCCGCTGAGCAAGGCATTGCTTTTGGCCCTGAATAATGCTCTCGGGATAAATTCGGCAAAAATCAACGCCACTAATACATTAAAAATTATTTCTAAGAAGGTTTGCACGCCATCGGAGGAAATATTAAATCTGTTCCAGACGGGCTCTACTACCTCGTGCGTTAACAATACGAAAATGGTTAATGCGATAATATAGCCGGTGATAGCAACGCCAAGAAAAACGGCCGGAGCATCAATAAAGCGGCCCAGCCGGTTACCGGTAGCTGTGTCCTGTTTTCTTTTTAATTCGATGTTCAGCCGGCTGGCGCTGTAAAAAGCCATTTCTATTCCCGCGAAAAACATCATAAATAACAATGCGGCGCACCAGGAAATAAGTGTTACGTCCATATTCTAAAGATACAAAGGCCGGTTTGAATAATAAATGTAAAAAAACAAATATTACGGGTAAAATTTTAGGAATACGAGCCGCCCAATAAGCAACTTGCTCATAGTCAAAACTGTTATTTAGCCAGGAATGCAGTGATGAGCTTTTCGGCTTCTTCACAGGCTTCCTGCAAATCGTCATTTACAATGGTGTGGTGAAAGTGATGGCTGAAAGACATTTCATATTCTGCTTTATTTACCCGGGTTTGCAAAGACTCTTCGGTTTCAGTACCACGGCTGGCCAGTCTTCTTGCCAGTTCTCTTACCGATGGCGGCTCAATAAAAATCGACAACGATGTTTGAGGATATTGCGTTTGTACATGTATGGCGCCTTTTACATCTATGTCCAGCAGCGGGCACTTATTTTCTTTCCAGAGGCGGTCCAGCTCTTTTTTGAGGGTACCATAGTATTTTCCTTCATATACCATTTCCCACTCCACAAACTCGCCTTTTTGTATTTTTTGCTGAAACTCCTCCACTTTCATGAAATAATAATCCCTGCCATTTACCTCATTCCCACGCGGAGAGCGGGTTGCCGCAGAAATAGAGAACGCCAGCTGCGGAAATTTTTCCAGTAAAAAATGAGTGATGGATGTTTTACCAGCCCCGGAAGGAGCTGTAATAATGATTATTTTTTTATTGTGGGAAGCCATACACAAATTACGGCATTTGTGCCGGGAGAAAAAAATTTGAAGAATTAAGTTTGTAACACCTGTTTGAGTTACATAAGATAGAATTTTTCTCTCAGGAACATTATCATATTAAAAGCCGGTGATTGGGTGCCCGGCTTTTGAGGGCCATCACATCACAATATCTCTTCTACACTTATCCTGATATTGTCGGCCATTTTATGCGTTGGCAGGTCATTTTCATCGCCACCAAAGGGATCCTCAATTTCTTCAGCAATCAGTTCTAAACTGGCCAGTACGTAGGTAATGAATACCACAACAGGCACTACCCAATAACCCAGCTGAAATACATAACCCCAGGGCAGCGTCAGCAGGTAAATAAGTACAAACCTCTTGATAAAAATACCGTAGGAGGATGGAATGGGCGTATTTTTAATTCTTTCGCAGGCGCCACATACATCGGTAAAAGATTGCAATTCTCCATTTAAAAAAAGCAGCACTTCCCCGCTTATTGTGCCATTACGATACAGTTTTTTTACATGCTCATAAATCAGGCCTGCTACCTGGTTGGGCACATGCTTTTCGGTATCAATAGTCGAAATAATCTTTTTCGTTTGCTCATTTTCATCAAAGAGCATTACACGCGTACGTTCTTTTAGCAGGTGCTGGTGTAATGCCTGCGCATAACCCGGAATGATTTTTCTAAAAAATTCCCGCTCTTCCCGCTGATCTTCTCTCAATACTACAGACAGTTTCAATGCCAGGTTGCGGGAGTTGTTCATTAACGCACCCCAAAGTTTACGTCCCTCCCACCACCTGTCGTAAGCGGTGTTGGTTCTGAACACCAACACCAGTGATATCGCAAACCCCAGCAACGAATGCAATATTGGCAGGTTTTTGATCACACTTTTATCTGAAAGCTTCCAATATCCCAGCTCGAGGTAAGCAATAAATGCCGAATAAACAGCTATAACCAATAATATCCACCAAAGCTTTCTTAATACATCGGCCTTGGTTACTTTAAAAAGAATACCGAGCCAGTCTTTTGTATTGTAGTATTTCATTTGTTATATTGATATGTTGACAAGGATAAAAAGCCGTCAACGTTTAAACTTATCAACTTGTTAACTAACCACCCGTCTCACATCTGCACCCAATGCCTGTAAACGGGCATCAATATTTTGATAGCCCCGATCTATTTGTTCTATATTCTGGATCGTGCTTTTCCCTTCGGCGCTCAGGGCTGCGATCAACAGAGCCACACCTGCGCGGATATCCGGGCTGCTCATGGTAATGCCTCTTAACTGATGCTCTCTTTCTAAGCCAATAACCACCGCCCTATGAGGATCGCAAAGAATGATCTGCGCGCCCATTTCAATCAGCTTGTCTACAAAAAATAGGCGGCTTTCGAACATTTTCTGGTGTATCAATACGCTTCCCGTTGCCTGTACGGCCGTTACCAGCACAATACTTAGTAAATCCGGTGTAAAACCCGGCCAGGGATGATCATAAATCGTCAATACGCCACCGTCCAGGTACTTTTGTATAGTATAGCTGTTCTGTGAAGGGATATGAATATCATCTCCTTTAAACTCCATGGCAATACCCAGTTGCATAAATTTTTCGGGAATAATTCCCAGATCATTAATGCCGGCGTTTTTTATGGTGATATCGCCCTGGGTCATGGCGGCCAGGCCAATAAAAGATCCTACTTCTATCATATCCGGCAACATTGCATGAGTGGTTCCTCCCAGGTAATGCACCCCTTCTATAATCAATAAGTTACTACCAATTCCGCTGATCTTGGCGCCCATGCGGTTAAGCATTTTACACAACTGCTGTAAATACGGTTCGCATGCCGCATTGTAAATGGTAGTGGTTCCCTTTGCCATGGTGGCTGCCATTACAATATTAGCCGTTCCGGTTACAGAAGGCTCATCTAACAGCATATAAGTGCCCCTAAGTTCTTCAGCAGTGAGGTGAAAAAAGCCATCTTCCTGGTTGTAATCCAATTGTGTTCCCAACTTTTGGAAGCCTATAACATGAGTATCTAACCGTCTTCTTCCAATTTTATCTCCTCCCGGTTTGGGGATAAACGCTTTTTTATAACGGGCCAGCATAGCCCCCGCCAGCATTACACTTCCGCGAAGCCTGCCGCTTTTCTTTTTAAATTCCGGGCTGTGCAGGTAGTCGATATTTACATCATCGGCCTTAAAAATGCAGGTGCTGCGACTGGTTCTGTTCACCTTTACATTCATTTCTGAAAGTAATTCTATTAAAAGGTTAACGTCCAGTATATCCGGTATATTGTTAATTGTAACTTCTTCGGGTGTTAACAACACCGCACTTATTATTTGTAATGCCTCATTTTTCGCGCCCTGTGGTATAATTTCCCCCTGTAGCTTCTTGCCTCCGCGTACTTCAAATACGTTCATTGGTAAATAGTTTATATTAAAACGAAGATAGGTGGAAAGTTATTTCCACGGTTTGGCGCTTACACAAAAAATGGTCACCGGGTGAGGACGACCATCTTGAACGTATTAAAAAACTATTTTTAATAATACGGGCTGATGAGAATGTATATAACCGGCCCCGTAACAGCAACATATAACCAGAGCGGCCAGGTAATACGCGCGATTTTTTTATGACGCGGATACTCTCCTATAAGGCCACGATAGGCGGTAAATAAAATAAACGGGAGAATGATGCCCGCCAATGGAATATGGGTAAAAAGAATGATGTAATAAAAGGTTTTTAAGCCGCCCGCACCGCCAAATTTTGTATCTCCCGCAAAAAGATGATGGCAGATATAACTGACCAGGAATAAGATGGATAAAACCATCGCAACAAGCATGATCTTTTTATGAAGCTCATAGTTTCCTTTTTTTACAACCCATAAAGCCGCTATTAACAGTACTGCAACCACCGAGTTGATTATGGCATTTGCAAAGGCGAAAACATGTACATCAAAACCCAGGTCTACCTGCAGGTGCACGCGGCCCAGCGCGGTTACTATTAAAAATACAATTATCGAAAAAGATATAATCAGCCAATTGGCCCTTTTATCATTTTTTTTCCAACTAGCTTTCAGCATTTCTTTTCTTTTTAAATAATATCATAAATAATCCTACCGCCACGGCTGCAACTAAAAAAGCAATAGCCAGCACCTTTACCGGTAAGCCGCTTTTCTTACTGCGGTCTTTCTCCAATGTTAATAAAACGGCGTCTCTTGAAAGCTTTTTCAGATCAGCAGAATCAAGCCCGTGGTAGTAACCGCGGATATTGCGTTTGCCATCGATCAACACAAAATGATCAGTATGTATAAAGGAGGTATCTATGCCTCTTCCATCTACCAAACCCAGCTTCAGATCGTTAATTGCCAGGTCATAAATGGTTTTTTTATCGCCGGTGAGCAAATCCCATTGTTCGGGATTGATCTGGAAACGGTCGGCCCATTTTTTTAGCTGGGCAACAGAATCTCTCTCCGGATCTACAGAAAACGACAGATAATGTATATTGGTGTTGGTTTTATCACCAACCCTTTGCGCGTTGGTAATTGCTTTTTCCAACGTGCGCATGTTGGTAGTTAACGCCGGGCAGATAGTGGGGCAATGGGTAAAAAAGAAATCGGCAATAATGATCTTTCCTTCGTAGTTGCTTAAGCGTACCGAGTCGCCCAGCTGATTGATCAGCGAAAAATCGGGCACTTTGTGCCATACAGTATCTGTTACCTGTTTGCCGTTCTCCAGGCGTGTGTTGACACTGTCGGGCATATAACGCCTCGGCATTGAAGTTGCTTCATTGCTGTAATGGCGAATAACTAAATAACAAGCCAACGGCAGTAGTAACGCCATCAAAACAGCATATAAACCTTTTTTACTCAAGGTAAATGAATGTATTTAGTGAACGGATCTTTACCCGGGAAGCCGGTAAAAAGGCCCGGTAAAAAATTTTCGCGAAATTCGTAAAATTAAGCGATAGCCCGGCACGATTTCTTCTTTTTATTTGCACCGGCTACATTAATAATACACCTTTAAACTTATTTTTAAAATAAAAATGACGCCAATGACCCCTAAATTTTTCGCAGTAGTGAGCGCTGCTGTGCTGATCGGTTGCAGCGGTACCAGCCATGAACCAAAGCCCGGTGCACCGGCAGATAAAGACACAACTATACACAATCTGCCGCCGGTTGAAACCAAAGAGGCCAACACTACCTATAAACCGGCGTTTGCAGGACAAACGCGGGTTGCTGGAATGAAAACCTCCACCGAACTCGATATTAAAGTGATTTCGGAAGGCCTGGTAAACCCCTGGGGAATAGCAGTAATGCCCGATGGCCGGCTTCTTATTAGCGAAAAAGGCGGAACACTGCGTATTGCAACTACCGGCGGGGAATTATCTGCACCCATTTTAGGTTTGCCTGCTGTAAACTCCGAAGGCCAGGGCGGGTTACTGGGTGTAACGCTCGATCCTGATTTTGGTAGCAACCGGATGGTTTATTGGGTGTTTTCGGAAAAAACAGGTGGCGGAAACCTCACTGCCGTTGCCAAAGGCCGCCTGGCTGACGATGAAAAAAAGATTGAAAACCCGGTTGTAATTTACCGTGCTACTCCTGCGTTTGCAGGTACCCTGCATTATGGCGGACGTATCCTTTTTGACAAAAACGGTAACCTTTTCGTAAGTACAGGCGAACGTTCGGCTTTAGAAACGAGGCCCAAATCACAGGACCTTGGTACCGGTTTGGGTAAAATTGTGCGCATTACAAAAGAGGGTAAGCCGGCAGCAGGCAATCCGTTCATCAATACTGCGGGCGCTATGCCGGAAAACTATACTTATGGCCACAGAAATGTACAGGGCCTGGCCATTCACCCCGAAACAGGCGATTTATGGGAAAATGAGTTCGGCGCCCGTGGTGGTGATGAAGTCAACCGCATTGAAGCCGGCAAAAACTACGGCTGGCCCATTATTACTTATAGTATTGAATACGGTGGACAACCGATCAATAATGGCCTTACTCAAAAAGAAGGAATGGAGCAACCTGTATATTATTGGGACCCTGTAGTATCGCCCAGCGGTATGACTTTTTATTCCGGCGATCTTATTCCAGAATGGAAGAATAATCTTTTTATCGGTTGCCTGAGCGGATCACATATTGTACGGCTGGAAATTAAGGACAACAAAGTGGTGGGTGAAGAGCGGTTATTAACAGACCGCCAGGACCGGTTCAGAGACGTGCAGCAGGGAAAAGACGGTGCACTGTATGCGGTATGCGACGGTGCTCACGGGAAGCTTTACCGGATCGGTAAAAAATAAGAATTCTTGCAATGGCGCTCCGGCGCCTTTTTTTTGTTTTATATTTTGGTGGTAGACAATCCTTCCATCGGTCGGAATTGTGTTACTTTTGCGCAAAATCTTCAAGATCAAACCTCAAATCTCAAATATTCTTGTCACCGGCGGTACTGGTTTTGTTGGCGCCTATATTATCAAAGAACTGGTGCAACAGGGATTTTCGGTACGAGCTATTAAACGCACCACTGCGCAATTGCCTGAGTTTATCGAACCAGCCATTTTAAATAAGGTTGACTGGGTGGAGGGCGATATTTTAGATGTGGTAGCCCTGGAAGAGGCAATGCAGGGTATAGATGCCGTTATTCATAGCGCTGCTGTTGTTTCTTTCAGCAAAAAAGAGAGAAGCAAAATGTACCATGTAAATATTGAAGGAACGAAGAACGTGGTAAATACCTCCCTGGAAACCGGGGTTCCGCGGATCGTGTACATAAGCTCTGTTGCGGCGATAGGCCGGAAATTAACCGGCGGAACGGTAAATGAAAAAGCGCAATGGGAAGATTCGAAAGCAAATACGCATTACGCTATCAGTAAGTTTAAGGCCGAACTGGAAGTTTGGAGAGGGTTTGCAGAGGGACTGGAAGGCGTTATATTAAACCCGGCCACCGTTTTAGGCTATGGCAACTGGAACCAGAGCAGCAGCGGTATTTTTAAGAGTGCTTATAATGAGTTTAAATGGTACACGAACGGTGTTAATGGCTTTACAGATGTGGAGGATCTGGCCCGGGCCGCAGTAATGCTGCTGGAAAGCCCTATTACCGAAGAGCGTTATATTGTTTGTAATGATAACTGGCCTTTCCGTAAACTGTTTGATACTATGGCCGATAATTTTGGAAAAAAACGCCCTTACAGGGAAGCCACGCCCTTTTTATCAGCTGTTGCGTGGCGGTTAGAAAAAATCAAGTCTTTATTCACAGGACGAAAGCCGCTTCTTACCAGGGAAAGCGCCAAAGTAGCTAACAGCTTTACGCGGTTCGATAACGCTAAGCTGCTGAAAACGCTACCCGGCTTTGCTTATACACCCCTGGAAGCGACCATTCAAAAAGCCTGCAACAAATACGCCGCGAAGCCCGGAGCCTAATTTAATGCGAAACCGCTTTTAGTCCGATAATAGACCCTATCAGCGTAATGATAAAAAAAACACGCCAGAAGCTGGCAGGGTCTTTAAAAAAGATCATTCCCATTAATGCCGTGCCTACAGCTCCTATCCCTGTCCAAACCGCATATGCAGTACCAATGGGCAATGTTTGTGCAGCTTTCATTAATAATACCATACTTATAGTAAGCGCTACGAAAAAGCCGGCGTACCAGGCATACATTTCTGTACCCGATGTTTCTTTAGCCTTGCCCAGGCAGGAGGCAAAAGCCACTTCAAATAACCCTGCGATAATCAAAATAATCCAGTTCATATTTTTAATTTGCCGCAAAGTTCCGTTATTAACAGCAGGATTTTTTTTACAAATGATAAAAACGGTCTATCGTATTTCAGCCCTGATCCGGCTGAGGCTTACCTGCGTAATGCCGAGGTAAGATGCAATATGGCCCAATGACACACGGTTGAGTAAGCCGGGCTGTTGCTCCAGCAAGTCTTTATAACGCTGCGTTGCCGTCTTAAATTGCATCGCAATAAGCCGCTCTTCGGTTTTGATTAATTCCTGCTCCGCCAACTTTCTTCCCCAATTGGCAATGTACAGGTCTTCATTGAAAAGTGCCTGCAGCTTTGGGGATGCTATCTGGTAAAGCACGGTATGTTCAAGCAGCTCAATATCTTCATAGCCCTTTTTGTTTTCAATATAACTTTTCATAGATATTACAGGATCGCCCTCCTGCCCGAACCAGAAGGTAATTTCGCTTTCTGCCGCTTTTTGATACGCCCGCACCATCCCTTTTTTAATAAAATATACAGATGTTTCCACTTTTTGAGCCTTGAGTAAAATATGCCCCCTGGAATAACTCACTTCCTGCATGGCGGCAGCAAGTGTTGCCCTGGATGTTGCAGGCAGCGGATAAATACCGTCGAGTATCAAATCAAGCTCCATTCAAATTATATTGATTGTTTACTTATACCAACTTCAAACCGGAGAAGCGCCTGGTAGGGGTTACCTTCCAGCTTAAGAAGCCGGGCAAAAGCCGCTTCTGTTTTGTACCCCTGTTCTTTTAAAGCAACCACCTGCTGTCGAAACACTTCTCCGTATTGGTTCAGCAACTCATGCTCTATCACCAGGTGCCGGTAGCCCAATTGCTGCCGCGTGGGAATATTCTGTGCAAAGATCTCGATCTCAAAACCATCTGCAACGAAATTCACTACTACTGTTTCTTCCTTGCCGGTTTTTTCGCGAATAGAAAATTTTTTTTGCTGCATGAATAGGTTTTTGATTTCTGCCATGTACAGCTCCTTGTTCTTGAAATGGCATAAAATGTCAAGGTCGCTTATAGCTATGTTTATATTGATAGGTATCGTTCCTGCCAATACCGGGTCGAAAGCATACAGTTTTTCAAAAATGCGGTGCTGATGTAAAACGGTATATGCCTGCTGCTGCCGGAGGGTCCCGTTTTTAGATAGCTGATATCATGATACTGCATGGGCGTTTGAAATTTACGCCGAATGTAATCCTTATTCTTTCATTAAGACTGGCATAGGTTGCCTTATTCAATGTCCCTGTCCGCGCGTTAATGGTTCGCCAGATATTCGGGCAAAAGCTTACCAATAAGTTCATTCCAGCCCCCGTTAAAGCTGCTACGTGCAAAATCTGCTTTATCCTGTGGAAATGTTTCCAGTCCGAAATGATTTAGTTTCAGTGTTGTTTTACCGCCAGACTCACTCAAATTAAACTCTACCAGTGAAAAGCCGGGAATATCATCATAGGCCCAGCTATACTGCAGTTTGTACGGCGGGTTTACTTCGTAAACAGTGCATCGGTGCAGGTATTTTTCCCCGGTATTTCCAATTCCGGGAAAGGAGAACTGAAAACCTTCTTCCGCTCTGAAATCATCTAAAGTGAAATACCATTGCTTCATCTGGTCTTTATCGGTAAGCGCTTCCCAAACCTTCTGAATGGGTGCATTCAGTTCTTTTTCTATTACCAACGGAGGAGATTTTAGCAAGGAAGGATACTCGTGAAAGATGCTGGCAGCGTATCTAACCTGGATGGGGTAACAGGCCGCGGCCTGTTCTTCTGTACCAAAAGGATGGATTGCATCGCTCCCGGTTAACCGCCCGGCAAGCAAATCAAGAAGATCGTGAAAACCGGATGCGACATTTACAGTAAGGCTTTCGTCTATTTTGCTATAGATAAGCTGCAAAAGGGTGGTATTCGCGTCAATGGACGAAAGCGCCCAAACGGCCTGCTCGGTCTCCCAGGTCCACACGAGTTTTGTTGGAGGCTCAACTGTTTGTATGGTTCCGTAAGACCTGGTTTTATCTTTATCCCGGAATTGAAAAATGATTTTTTCTCCCGGTTTAAGATCAAGGTCGATATCGGTAAACCAATACTTCAGCTCTTCGGGGTTGGTTAGCGCGTTCCAAACCTTTTCTATGGGATGCGGCAATACTCTTTCAAAAACAACCTTGAAGCCGTCATTTTCTTTTGATATTTTTCCGAGTTGATTTTTCATATTTATCGTTTTTAGTATCGGGGATCGTATTAAGATAATCTTCAAGGGCATCCAGCTTCTTTGTCCAGAACTCCCTGTATTGGGCAACCCATACATTTACTTCATTCAACTTCTCAAGTTTTGCCTCGCAAACCCGCTCGCGCCCGTATTTTTTAACCTGCACCAGGCCGCATTCCGTCAGTATTTTCAGGTGCAGCGATATGGCCTGGCGGCTTACATCAAACTGATCGGCTATATGATTAACATTAGCAGGCTCCCGGGAAATTAAACCGATAATGGCTCTGCGGGTGGGGTCTGCTATCGCCTGAAAAACATCGCGCCGTGCTTCCATAATATGCAAGTATTTGCTTGCAAATATATGCGCAAACATTTACTTGCGCAAATTTTTTTAATAAAAAAAACGGCGTTTCCGCCGCTTTTGAAAAATATGATGCTGATTTTTATAAACCGCCAAAGCTAAGCCCAATAGTATATGGCTTCAGCTGCGGGCCCGCTCCGGCTTTTAGCAGGCTGGTAAACTGGTAGGTGCCAAACAGGGTAAAGTGCCCTACACCGATACGTGCCGTGCCTACTATGCGCGTAGTATTGAAATAGGTTTTGCTCGATTCTTTTAACAGGTAATTAGGGCTTGAATTAGGCTCCGTAATACGGCTGCGCGTACCGCCTTTTAACATCGTTCCTACTTTTACACCCAGGGCCACTTTAAAACTTTTATCACTTTGCTCGGGGTTTGATGTAAAGCGCAACTCAATGGGCGCTTCCAAGTAGGTGGTCACTACTTTGGTTTTTTTCACATTCACATTTGCAGTATCTCCCCCGTAAAAACGCATGGTTGTGGTTCTTCCTTTAACGTCAGCAAAGCTTCCGTCGAGGAAAACGTGATCTGAACCAACTCCGGCGCCAATAGCCGCGCTTAGTTTGGGGGAGCTTTTAAACGGAAAATCGAACATGAAATAAGCGTTGATGCTTCTTGATAAGCCCTTGGTGCTAATGCTATCCGGCGCGTCCATCCAATTTGTATAACCCAGCTGCACTAAAAAGTGATCATTGGCACGGTTCGTTAAATTATATTTCTTCTTTGGCTTTTTAGCTGGCTCGCTCACCACCAGTTCAGGTCTTACTGTGGTATCGACCTGGGCAAATACACTTCCTGCAAAAAGTAGAGCGCACGCAGCAAATAGAATTTTCTTCATAAATATTTTAGATTGGCGCAAATATATTTTTATTTCGGTTAAAAATAGGTTAATGCAGGCTTGCCCATGATAACATTTTTAGAGATTGCTATAGTTCGGTCCCATCTGACTTGTATTTTGATCTGATTTCCCGGGATAATACTCCCTTCCGGCCCCAAACCGGTGATGCCGAGAAAATTGCTTTTTTTCCAGAACAGAGAATAAATTACTTTATTTCCACCGCATCGGCAGGTAACGGAGCCTCTCCCATAAACCGGAGAAATATGTGTGCAAGCGTTATAACGTCTTTCTGGCAATAGGTAACGATACGTTCCAGGTTTTTTTCTTCATAATACACTTTGGCAACCATACTTCCGTCGATATCATCCTTGGGGGTTGGAATTCCGAGACTGTGCGCCAGCAGGTTCAACGTAGTGTAACTTTTATAGTCTCCAAACTTCCACAGCTCCATCGTATCCAGATGGTTAACCTCCCAGGGTTTCTTTCCTGCTATATTCAATAGCAAGGGAATGGGCAAACTGTTAATAATAAGCCGGCGACAGATATAAGGAAAATCAAACTCCTTCCCGTTATGTGCACAAAGAAATTTCGGCTCGTTGCTGCTCCATTTCGTCAGCATTTCGCTGAAGCTTCTGAGTAGTTCTTTTTCATCTTCACCGGCAAAGGATTTGATAACCAGTTTGCGGTTATTCTCCTGGCCTTGTATTACGCCACAGCTGATACAGATAATTTTCCCGAACTCCGCATAAATACCGGCCCGCTCATAAATGGTTTCCGGGGTTTCATCCTCCCTGTTTCGTAGCAGTACATTGGCTTTATTGTTCCACAGCACTTTCCAGTCGTCCGCCAGCTGATCGTAACCTGGCGCCTGGGGCACTGTTTCGATATCTAAAAACAGGATGTTCTGTATAGGATAGCTGCTTAACATATATATTAAAATTAAGCTGATTTATTGGTAAATGCTATAAATACTTGTCCCCTTTTGTTCTTTTGATCTCCGAAACATAGTCTTTTATCTCCTGCTCCTTTTCCTTTTTACAGATCATCAGTACATCGTCTGTGTCTACCACAATATAGTCTTCCAGCCCCTGTACCAATATCATTTTCTTGTTAGAGGAATGGATCATACAATGATGCGTATCAAAAACCATCACATTCTCTCCCACAACAGCATTATCAAAATAGTCTTTTTCCATATTTGCGTGAGCGCTGTTCCAGGTGCCCAGGTCGCTCCATGAAAAAGAAGCCGGGATAATGTAAACATTGTTTGCTTTTTCCATGATGCCGAAATCAATAGAAATGCTGGGACATTGAGAATAAACAGATTCTATTGTTTTCTTTTCGGCAGGGGTATTGAGTTTTTCCTTTTCCCCGTCGAACAGCTCGAACACTTCGGGCAGGTGCTGTTCAAATGCGCCGATAATGGTTTTGCATTTCCAGGTAAAAATGCCGCTGTTCCATAAAAAATCGCCGCTTTCAATAAAGGTTTTAGCCAGCTCCAGGTTCGGTTTCTCGGTAAATGTTTTTACTTTATATATTCCAGGCGCGGCTTCCAGTCCCTCATGCTGTATATATCCATACCCTGTATTAGGATGGGTGGGCATGATCCCTACGGTGGTTAAAGCGTTTACATGCGATACAAAATCGAGGGCTTTATGCATGACACCGCCAAAATTTTCCTCGTCCAGTATATGATTATCTGCCGGCGCCGCAATCATAACCGCATCCGGGTTCATCTCATGAATTTTAAACGCGATATACGCAATGCAGGGCGCAGTATTTTTCCTGAACGGCTCGGCCACAATATTCTCTTTGGGTAGCGCCGGTAATTGTTCCTGTACAATATGGGTGTAGTCTTCCGAGGTTACTACAAAGATGTTTTCGGTAGGAACAATTTTGTTATAGCGACCAAATGTAGCCTGTATGAGCGTGCGGCCCGTACCCAATATATCTAAAAACTGCTTTGGAAAACCTGTTCTGCTTTTAGGCCAAAACCGGCTTCCAATGCCCCCAGCCATGATCGCTACATAATGATTCTTATTCATAAATTAAATTAACCCTTCTTTTAATAAATCGTGAATGTGTATGATGCCGGAATACTTCGTTCCATTAGTTACCACCAGTTGGGTGATAGCGTTTCTGCGCATCATATCTAATGCTGTAACAGCCAGCTCTTCCGACACAATACTTTTAGGGTGACGTGTCATAATATCCTTTGCCGCAATGCGCTCGATATCGGTACTCTTTTCCAACATTCGCCGGAGGTCTCCGTCGGTAATAATGCCGATAAGATTGTTCTGTTCATCCACTACGGCAGTAACACCGAGCCGCTTTTTTGTTATTTCCACGATCACTTCCTTTAGCGTCTGGTTAGCGAGTACCGAAGGTTTTTCGTTGTGCGCACAAACATCCGACACCCGCAGGTATAACTTTTTTCCTAGAGTGCCTCCCGGATGAAACTTGGCAAAATCGCCATCTTTAAATCCCTTTAATTCCATCAGGCAAACAGCCAGGGCATCTCCCATTACCAATTGCGCCGTGGTGCTGGTAGTTGGCGCAAGGTTATTAGGGCAGGCCTCCTGCTGCACCGTGGTATCTAAAAAAACATCGGCCTGCAATGCCAGCAGGGATTGATCATTGCCCGAAATGGCTATGAGTTTATTACCAAAATTTTTAATAAGAGGAATCAGGGCTTTTATTTCGGGACTGTTGCCGCTTTTGCTGAGGATGATCACTACATCGTCTTCCTGCACTATTCCCAGGTCGCCATGCAAGGCGTCGGCTGCATGCATAAAAATAGATGGTGTTCCGGTGGAGTTGAACGTAGCTACTATTTTTTGCGCAATCAGCGAGCTCTTTCCTATCCCGCTCAAAACAACCCGCCCCTTACAGTGCTGTAATAACGTTACAGCCCGGTCAAAATTATCGTTAAGCAACAGCCCAAGGCCTTTTATGGCCTCGGCCTCCATAGCAATAACTCGGAGAGCGATATTTTGGGGTGATTGTAGCATCATTTACAGCAAAAGGCAAAAATATTGGTTTATACATTCAAAAAAAGAAAAAGGTTTCCGGGATCATTTCAAACGGGCCTATTGTTCGCCTGAAGCTTTGAGGTTCAGCAGATAAGAACAATATGTCCTTAAATACTGCCACCCCATAATATTCCCCGCAGAAACTTTAACCTTTTTTGCTTTTAATCGTTTCATTAGTTAGACTAACTTAGCACCCCTTTCTAAAGAATATTTTTTTATTAAGGAGAACTGGTGTATCTTTTTACACTTGATTTTTTTAAATACTATGGATTTGTAATAATGGGAGTTAAATCAGCAAAAGCGGCTCCGAAAAAAGCCAAAAAAGAACCTGAGCAAAAGGCGAAGCCTAAAATAGATCTGCTAAAGGAATTGCAGAAAAATTTCGGATTTAAACAGTTTAAAGGCAAACAGGAAGCTATAATAGAGTCTTTACTTGCGGGAAATGATACGTTTGTAATAATGCCAACAGGCGGCGGCAAGAGTTTATGTTATCAGTTGCCGGCGGTTATTCTGGATGGAGTGGCGATCATTGTTTCTCCACTTATCGCGTTGATGAAAAACCAGGTAGACCTGGTGAGGGGGTACAACAGCAATGATGAAATTGCACATTTTCTTAACTCAACCTTAAATAAAAAAGAAATAAAGGAAGTTCACGACGACCTGCTTTCGGGTAAAACAAAATTACTTTATGTAGCGCCGGAAACATTAACCAAACAGGAGAACCTCTCTTTTTTCAGCGACCTGAATATTTCTTTTTTTGCGGTAGATGAAGCGCATTGTATCAGCGAATGGGGCCATGATTTTCGCCCTGAATACAGGAGACTGAGAGAAATGATGGACCAGATCAATGCAAAGGTTCCGGTTATTGCGCTTACAGCAACCGCAACCCCAAAGGTGCAGAGCGACATTGTGAAAAACCTCGACCTGCGTAACCCGAACATATTTATTTCTTCCTTTAACCGGGAAAACCTGTACTACGAAATTCTTCCCAAGATAAAAAAGAATCAAACGGACGAGAGTATTGTGCGTTTTATTAAGGGAATGAAGAATAAAAGCGGGATCATTTATACGCTCAACCGGAAAACCACCGAGGAGCTGGCCTCGATTTTAGAGGCCAACGGAATTAAAGCCGTTGCCTATCATGCGGGCCTTGATGCAAAACTGCGTGCAAAGCGGCAGGATGATTTTCTGAGTGAAGACGTACAGGTGATTGTGGCAACAATCGCTTTCGGAATGGGTATTGACAAACCGGATATCCGTTTTGTGATCCACTATAATATCCCCAAATCAATTGAAAACTACTACCAGGAAACAGGCCGGGCTGGAAGAGATGGGCTGGAAGGGAAGTGCGTGTTGTATTATTCGCATAAAGATGTAAGCAAGCTGGAGCACCTGATGCGTGATAAACCGCTGAGCGAGCGTGAAGTTGGCGCCCAGCTGATCAATGAAACGGTGGCATATGCCGAAAGCGGCGTATGCCGCAGAAAAGTGATCCTGAGCTATTTTGGCGAACACTTCCTGGAAGAAAACTGCGGTAATTGCGATAACTGTAAACATCCGAAAGAAAAGATAGAAGCCAAAGCAGAAGTTTTGGTGGCGCTGAAAGCACTAAAAGAGCTGGACGAAAAATTTGCCACCGACTACCTCGTTAATATTATCGGGGGCAAACTTACACCACAGGTAAAAATGTTCCGGCACGAAGGGTTAAGCTGCTTTGGTGCAGGTAAGGACCACGACGCTCATTTCTGGAACTCCCTGATCCGGCAAATGATCCTGGAAGGCCTGGTTAGAAAAGATATAGAAGAATACGGCGTATTAAAAGTTACTGATAAGGGTATCGATTTTACAAAGAAACCCAAAAGCTTTACCATAGTTTTGAATAATAAGTTTGAAGACGCTGTAGGTGACGACGAGGAAGCCGGAGACGGTAACGGAGAGGGCGCTGCGGCAGATGACAAATTATTTGAAATGCTAAAGGAGCTTCGCCAGAAGCAGGCTAAAAAAGTAAACCTGGTTCCGTGGGTTATTTTCCTGGAAACCTCGCTGCAGGATATGGCCACACTTTACCCTACCACGTTACAGGAGCTGGAAAAATGCCAGGGTGTAAGCGGTGCAAAGGCAAGGCGTTATGGAAAGCCCTTTATAGAGTTGATTGCGCGTTATGTAGAAGAAAACAATATCGTTAAGCCGGATGATTTTGTGATGAAAAGCGTGGTAAACAAAAGCGGCAATAAAGTATATATTATTCAGCAAACGGATAAAAAGATACCGCTCGAAACCATTGCAAAAAACAAGGGATGGAAAATTTCTGAGCTACTGGAAGAGATGGAAACCATTGCAGCCAGCGGCACCAAGCTGAACCTGGGATATGCCATTGACGAGATGCTCGATGAGGCAGACCAGGAGGAGATCATCGAATATTTCAAAACCTGCGAAACCTCATCCCTGGATGTTGCCCAGCAGGAACTGGCCGAATTTGACTTTAACTGGGAACAGCTTAAAATCATGCGGATCAAGTTTTTAGCAGAATATGGCATGTAACTAACATTTTTTTGACAATTATTCACATTGTTATAAAAAAACCACTATTTTTGCAACCCGATTACGGATGGTGCGGTAGCTCAGTCGGTAGAGCAAAGGACTGAAAATCCTTGTGTCGCCGGTTCGATCCCGGCCCACACCACGAAAAAATCCACTCTTTCCAGAGTGGATTTTTCTTTCAAAATGGCTTCCCCTCTTTATGCATCTCCCTCTTTATGCCTTCTATTACGTCCTCAAGAAAAATGACTTTGTTCCCTTTTTCAAGAGTTTTGAGACAAGCATACTGAACGATATTAATAATGTTGCCTCCCGAAAGATCGTACTGCTTTACCAGCGACGGAACATCGTTGTTATTGCCAAACCCCATTTTTTCGGGAAAAGCGTTTTTCCAGATTCTTTCCCGCTCCTCAGGAGTGGGCTGGTTGAATTTAATAATAGCGTTAAACCTCCTGATAAAGGCTTCATCGATATTGCTTTTCATATTAGAAGCTAATATCACCAATCCGTCAAAATCTTCTACCCGTTGTAGTAAATAGGACACCTCCTGGTTGGCATATTTATCGTGCGCATCACGAACGCCTGTTCTTTTACCAAATAAAGCATCTGCCTCGTCGAAGAACAATATCCAGTTTTTGGCCTCTGCCCTGTTAAAAAGCGCCTCCAGGTTCTTCTCTGTTTCACCAATATATTTTGAAATTACCATCGAAAGATCTATCCGGTATACATCCCTGTTCGTGTGTTTTCCCAGCAATGTGGCCGTAAGCGTTTTGCCGGTACCAGGAGGGCCGTAAAAAAGAACGCGGTAACCCTGCTTTAGTTTTTTATCCATTTTCAATCCCTTCATCAACGTCTTTTTATGCTGCAGCCAGCTTTGTAGTTCCTGTACCTGCCGCATGGCGTCTTCGCTTAGCACCAGGTCGTTCCAACCCAGCGCTGTTTCAATATGTTTGGCCGGAAAACTGCTGCTAAACCTGGGCTTTGAGGCTTTCCCGATCAATAAAAGGTCTACATACTCCTGCGATAAAACCAGTTTGGCGCTGAACGCGGGATCTCCTGCCGCTATGGCTTCCAGCCATAAAATATTTCTTTTATAAAAAAAATGTTCCGTTGAAAAATACCGGGCAACCCTTAGCCTTTCGCCTACATCCATGCCTGCCAATACAAACAGCGCCGTTTCTCCCGTGGGTTGCATTCCCCTTTGATTCCCTGTTCTTATTCCCCCGAATTCCGGAAATTCCCCTCCCTGTGGCAAATACTGCTGTATAGCTGTATCAAAGAAGCCGGGCATAATGTGAGACACCAGCGCCATGGTTACAATTACATACTCTTCAATGTTGAGTGCCGGTACCGATTTTATTTTGGGCACTGCAATATCTGTCGGCAAAATCCTGGCAGGCTCCTGCTCCTGTTTGCTAAAGAAATAATAGAGGCGCTGGCTTATTGCTGTACTCAAAAGGTCGAGGCCCGCCCGGATATGGCTTGATTCATTGCTCATATAGAAAATGTACTTTGTATGTTCCACCACCTTTGCGCTACCCGGCCTCTTGTTTTATGTATCACTTCTCCCATAAACCTGAAGTCAAAATCATAAACTTCGCCGCTGTTGGTTATCCGTCCTGTAATACCCGGAAAATCTTCGCCGAGGAACCTGCAGCCGGTAGCCTGGTTGGTGTTACCCTCATCGTCTACATAACGGTTCTCCGGCCTCGCCGGTCTGTCGCGTCTTCCATAAATAGCGTTTAAGGCCGTATTTCCGTCCTGGTGATAATTAGGAATCGCCGGCAGCCTTCCGCCGGGCTGGGTAGTAAATATATTATTTAAGGATACTTCGGTGCCACCGCCGGCGGGAATAAAGTTTACATCTCCACAAATGTATTGGCGGTACTCGTAGTCTTCGCAATTATCGGGAGGCAGGTGAATATCAATAGTGAAATGGCCCAGCATGTCTGTAGTACCGCTTCCGGCAGTAACATCTATTTGCCCGCTGCCCTGTACATTAAACATCACCAGGTTGTCTAGATTGGTCATAGTAGTATCCCCATGAATCGTTGAAAAGGTTTCGGGCCCCGCTTTTCCATCTGCAGCCAGAAAGAGATCATTATCCTGGTAACGGGCTATTGCCAAAGCGGTTTCCCGGTCAGATCGTCCCGTTGGAGAAATACCCAATGCGGCCTGTAAAATGCTCAATTGTGCCGGAGGATACATTGCCCTGTTATAACGAATAGCTGTGCGGATTTCTTCTTCTGTTAAAAGAGCTGGTTGAGGTGGCGCCTCCTGTTTCATCACCCCCGGCTCAAAAAAGACAGGCCTTTGTATGGGCTTAATAGCACCCGGAGTTGGGTTCCGGGGTTTTTGTATTTCGGCAGCTTTCATCTTTAAGAGTATTTTATTTCGACATTCGTAAAACCTTTCACCGAGTGGTAGTTTATCTGTTGTATTGCTGAAAAATCAAGATGAACGCATCCATGAGAGCTAAAATCTAAAGGACCTGCATGGAGGGCCTCTCCTCCGTGAAAGAAAACAGCGTAGCTCATGTTCGCAGAAAGGTTTTTGGAATATCGTTTCATAGGGCCTTCCCTTTGAGTTTTATCTACGGTTCCCGAGTACTTTCCACTGTTATAGCCAATACCTTCTATTCGTGTAACTTTATACAAACCCTTTGTGGTCATTCCCAGGTCTTCCGATCCGGCCGTTGCACTGAATGTGAGGTCGGGCCATTTTACAGGGTTATTGTAATACTTTACAGTTCCGGTACCTGTATAGGTAGTATAACCGTTCACATCGGTAACGGTCTTGTCTAATGTCACCAGGATTTGTTCTATCCAGGGTTTCGTCTCCTTATCTTTTTTCATCGAGAAGGAATCTTCCACAAGTGAAGCCGTATCATTTTTCCCGAAGTTGAATGCTTTTTTGTTTCTGTAGGCCCGTATACTTCCCGTTTGTTGTAACACATGTGTTAACTCGTGCGCCAGCAGGCGTTTGCCGCTCTCTGTTCCGGGTTGATATTGGTTTTGATTAAATACTATATTGCTGCCGGATGTATAAGCTAACGCATTAATACTCTGTGCCGACCTCGCCGCAACGCTATCTGTATGAATTTTCACATTTGAAAAATCATATCCCATCCGGGATCCAAAAAATTGCTGCGTTTGAGCAGGTAAGGCTGTTCCTTTATTGCCCAGGCTCTCTACGTAATTGGTCAACTCCTGAGGAGCGGCAACTTCCGCGTTGCTTTGCTCCTGCCGCTGTGTTTTTTTCGCAGCCTCTTCGCACGGGGTGCATTTATGCTGTACAGGCATGGATGCCGGCTGAAAAAAGAAGGCGTTTTTTGCAGAATGATCCGCCATTCGCATTACTTTTTCCGCAACAGCGTCTGCCTCCTGCTCATATATATCATTCGGTGCTCCAACCGTTAGCTTAGCTTGCAGGGGTTGAAAAAAGCGATTGCCGGCAGTTGCAGCTGCTTTTCCCTCTGTTGTTTTCATTTGTGAGGTGTACATCATTTAATTTTACGGTTTAGTATGCTCATAATCTCCACTCCGTTGTGAGAGGAGCTGCCATCCAGGGTAATTTTATATAGCTTATACTCCAGGGTAAACGATCTAATAAAATATCCTCCGACCGGTTTTCTACTCTCAATAGCCAACCATTAGCTGTTGAATCCAGCTTTCCTTTTCTCCACACAAATGTTTCCAAAAGCCCGGTAATGGATGTACTTTTTAATACATCCCAGTATTCAATTACTGATAGCAATAGCTCTTCGCATTCCTTCTGTTCATCGCCGTTAACGGGATGTGCCACTGGTATCGGGTCATTATAAGGAATGCCACAAAGAATTTTAGGTAGTACCATCGAAGCATCGGAATAATCTTTTTCTGCATATAAAAGGTAGTGGATAAGACTCAACGCTTTTGTTATATCCTCGATCTGTTTGTGCTCATTGGTTACCAATAGCCGGTCAAATAAAACGGGAAGAAACGGGTACAGCAAAATCAGCCCTGCGTTTTGTATCCAAATTACAGCGTCTTTTTTTTCTTCTCCTCCCTGATTATTTAATTGCAGGCTCTTTAATGATACCGCTGTTGGTATGGCCGCTGATTTATTTTCCCCATCCTGTTGACGGGGAAAAGTGATCATATCCATCCTTTTTATAAACTGGTCTTCTTCTAGCCGTTCGCCGGTTACAATTGCATTTAGAAGAACCCGTTTAGCCCTTTGTATTTGTTCCTCCCTTCCTGGCTCAACAGCCGGGAGCTTTAAAAAGAAGGATTCCGTGGTTTTGGTAACAACAAAATATGGAAGCAGCAGCAACCCTATCTTTCCGCGGCTCTCTATAAGAAACCGTTGCTGTGCCTGCGGGAATTTTAAAATCCCCGGAAGCCGATCGGCAATGGTTTCGGCATTCTCCTCAAATAACAACTCCAAAGCATCTCTTTTAAGCACCTGTTGATGAAACCAGGGATAGTATCCTTTTTGAAGATAAAACAACCAGGCATCCAATGGTCTGGTTAAGGATACTGCAGCAGACTGTGCACTGTCCTGCAATTTCAGTAATGCGGTTTCCTGCTTTTGGCGGGACAGTGCATTCCGTAATGCCTGCAACAGCTCTCTTTGAAACGCCCCGGTTCCTCCCTGTTTTGCCAGGCTGATATTAACCTCCAACCGGTTAATGCTTACCTGCTCGCCGGGGTGATATAATTCATCTAAGATTAATTGCAGCTGGTGAGGAAACTCATCATTCAAATAGGCCGCCACCCGCGCCCTCCAATTAAAAGCATTTTCGGTGGAAATACCCGAGGTTTTTACGGCTATCTTATTTACTATGTGCTTGGTTTCTGTCACCTTAACGTGGTCTTATCTTAATAATGTCATTATTGATCTTGGTTATAGAAGAGTCGAAGCTTTCTTTTTGGGCATTTAGCTTGGCAGTTGCGGTTCTGTCGGCTGTATTTAAAATTTCTGTTCTTGTTGTGGCCAGCTTTTGATCGAAGGCGCTGGCGTTATTATTAATTGTTTGGTTGACGCCTGCAATAGCAGTATTAAGCCGGGCATCATTAGCCGCTATTGATTGTGTTATTTTTGCATCAAGCGTGTTGTTAACAGCAGTAACCCTGTCATTCACTGTTTTTATATCCTGGCCGGTTTGGGCTAGTATTTCGTTGCGTGCCGATGCAATCTTAACATCCAGTGAATTAATGTCTGTATTTGCCTTTTGAATGAGCGCTTTACTATCCGTAATGTCTTTTGCAACTGCACTGAACCGGTTATTGATATTTGTTTCAAAGTCGCCCAGCTTTCCATTGAACTCTGTGCGTACGCCGGTAACCAATGTTTCAAATTCATCGCGCGTTATTTCTCCCAGCTGTGTTCCGTTTACCTTAACATTCGATTTTGTTACTACTGTATCGTACGACGAAATGAGTTTGGAGAAGGAGCTTTCATACCTGTCTTTTACCACATCTACTTTTTGTATTATGCTTTGCTCATTCTTTAAAACCTGCTCTCCCACTTTGTTGATCCTTCCATCAAACTCATTTATCTTCTGGTTCAATACCCGCTCCGACTGCTGCGTTAAATCTTTTACTTTTACAAGCTGGTCATTAATATTGAAAATCTCTGCATTTAAAATGGGGCGTTTTATAATATCTTTTGAAATAGTAAAATCAATTTCCCTTACTGGTCTTACAGGCAGGTGAGAAGTGTCTACCGAAGTTTCAACCAGGTCTGCCTTGGCAATATAAGGCAGATAAAAATCTGCCACCACTGTTTCTACATCGCCTGTTTTTTCATAAACCAATATAAACGTACCGCCTTTGCATACCCCTGCATTATGTAACATGGAGGGGTTTTGCTTCAGGAAGTTGCTGAAGATATAGCCATCCTCCACCTGCTGCTTTTGTTTTAGCAACAGGTCGCCTAACCAAAGCAGCGTTTGGGGTTGCTCCAATACAGCCAGATTCTCTATTGGCGACCTGTAAGCCGCAGCCGTAAACAATTTGGAGTTTTTATTGATCTGCGCACCGGCGTTAGCCATGTTTATATGCATATCATCCCAATCAACTTTCCCGGCTGTTTCTGCAACAGGTTTTGCCAGCAATGTTTTTGCATTAGTAATTTGGTTTTCCAATTCTGCCTTTTTTGTGAGTACCATATTTTTTAATGCTTTGGGATCGCCATACTCTTTTGTAATAGCGGGTTGATTCAGCTCGTTATCATCCGGCAGGTTAATGGCAATAGTATCATTATACTTCTTTATGAAATCGAGTTTGGAACCCAGCAATAATTTCTCTTTATCGTATAAAATATCAAGCAGCCCTGGCTTTATAGTTTTAGGCGGAATAAATCTGATCTTTTCTTTCTGCAGCTGAACGCCCGCTATGTCAAACGGCAGGTCATATTGCTTTCTCAGGTTATCGATTGTTGTATAGGCATTGTCATAGGTTTTACCCACATGCCCTTCTACCCTAAAAAAAGAATACTTATCCATATTATACGCCAGTGGCTGTGTTATATGCGGTAAGGAAGAATAAGAAGCGGCATGATAAGAAAGGATTGTATTATTGCGCTTACGCCGGCTTAAAGCTGGCGCCCAATCGTCCAGAATATTTTCGGCCTCATAGTAATATGGTATGGGTTTGTTTTCCAGCTTTTCGTGTATTGCTGCCGATGGCGTAATTCTGATAACGGACCTTTCTGGTATCGAAAAAGAAGCCACCAGTTTGGCAAGACGCGCAAAGAGTTTTAACGCCTGCTCTACTTCTTCATTCTTATTATTCAGTATAGGCGACTCTATAAACTCCTGCCGGTATTTCGACTCTACACCTGCTGCAGACTGAATTAAACCTAAAGCCAGATGTTTGGGAAATGCATCCGCGGCTATACAGCACCCGTAACATAAGTCGTATGTGCTGTCTTTAAAATCATCATAGGCCTGGCTAACATCTTTCAGCAAACCATATACATATTGCACACCCTGCCTGTTCTCTGCTATGGCTGTTTTAACCACTTCATTTAACTGAGCGAGAGCCGAAACTTCTTTGCCTGTAAAAAATTGCTTTTGTCCCCCGCCAGCCTCATAACAATCTTTTAAGACCATTGCAGCTTCGGTTGCAGCTTTTAATGGCCCCTGTAATAAATTGACGCCACTATTAATGCCGGCCCTGTAGGCAGTAAGCAGATCTCCGTAACTGAAAATATTATCTTTCTCATTTAGCAGTATTCTCGGAATTGCTACTTCCGGTAAAAAATAATCATCGCTGCATTTATTCTCTTTTATTATACTGTCGTAATCGTTCCTGTGTATTAACAATACATGTGTGCTATTGCTATACATGTCTGCCTTTCCATCGCAGTCTTCGCCGGAACAATTATCCGTCTCTTTAATAAACTGGCTATTATACAAAACAGCTACGTAGTCTGCAGGTGTACCTCCTGTTTCGAAAAATGCCGGTACAGGCATAAAGCCATCTTCCTGCTGGTCTTGTGTAAGATGCCATAGAGCTGGCGTTTCCCTGTCATTCACCAGGGAGCGGAATAAATCGTATTGAGCGTCCTTATCATCATAAGGCGCGATGCCTGTATACGCCGCATCAGTATCTATAGACAGCAGGTCTCCGTCACTGGTAACACCTACGCCTTTACTAACGGTTATAGAACGTTGTGCGATATTCACGTTAAGCCCGCAAACAATTCCCACGCCCAGCATCCGGGCCCTGGTAAGCCTGTCCTGGTAATCGAAAAACCGGCCAATGCTATTTAAATGCGCTGCAGTTAAAAGCTGGTTGGTTTTAAATATAGAGTGCCCATCAACGGGTTGGTTCAGTTTAATATTCGTGGCCATGTTATCAGGTTTTTAAATTGCCTAAATTGGTTTGATCAAGTATCACGGGGTTTTCAACAGGGTTATCACAATCGCTTAAAATGCCTGGCGGATAAATACTTTTTCGCTCACTTAGTAATTGAATCAGTTGCTGCAACAACAACAGTCCTTCTGTTGTACGGTCTTCGCCGGCCTGCTTTAACTCCAGCCAGCTTTTATATACCGGTTCAAAAGCAGCAAGCGCATCATTGCTCCACCAGCATATGCGTGGATAAATATGGGCCGGTGTTTCAAGCCTTATTGTTTTTTCAATATAGTTTCTAAAGTCTTTATTTTTGAAGCGCTCCGTTTCCGCCGGTAGTATTACGGTAATCCTGAAAGAGTAAGCATCTGCTTCGCAATCGTCACAATCGGCTCCGTTGCAAACCGGAATAAAATTTTGGGGTTCAAAAAGGCTTCCTTGCTCCTGCAGCAAATTGATATCAGGCCGCAATAAAATATGTTCTATCAGGAACATACCTTCCTCATTATTTTCTGAAAGACTTCTTCTGTTATAATTTTCAATACCAAGCAAACGGCTAAGCCGGTGTTCCATTCCTGCAACATTTTTGCTGTCCCATACAGTAACGGCATTTCCATTTTTGTCTGCCCTGTTAAAGTAGTCGTATGCCGTTGCTCTCCTGGCACTGATCTCCGGGTATTCTTTTAATAAAAAAGATTTGGATGTGATCACCTTTTGCGCAGATTGTTGTCCTTCCAGTGAATACATCTGAAGCACATATTCTGTAAAGTTTTCTGCGAACCTGGAAAGCAGATGATCCAGCAAGCGGTTCTTGCGGTCTGTTACATTGTCGTACTGACCGACTAATTCCGCTAACAAGCCTCCTTCCCTATCCATTGCCGGATAATCATCGATCAGCCATTCTATTTCTTTAACCCCTTCGAGCTTTTGAAAAAAATAGGTCCCTGTTTCCATATCAGCAATGCCGCTATCTTTTATTTGAAACAAGTTTTTTAGCTGGTTTAGCTGCGCTATATAATTGCCCAATACCTGGTCGAAAAACAGTAAGAACCCCTTTAGCTGCAGCGCTTTTATTGTTTGTGAAAAAGGTACAGATGGTGAAAGCCCATCATCTCCTACTCCATAACACTGGGGCAGGTTTCGGGTAATGGAAGTGTAAGCTTTCAGGTTACGCCACGAACCGCCCGGATAGTGATAATCATCATAAGTAACCGCCAATGCCGCGGCTCGTTCGGCCTGTAATATGCCGATCCATTTTACTATAGCCTGCTGCAGCGGTGCTTTAACCGGTATAACATCTTTATAAAAGTTTATTGCCGATTTACAGTAGCATAATACCGGTTTTTTCCCCGGCGATACCGGTAATATCCATTCATTTTTTACAGTCCTAGCTTCTTCACAGTAGTTCATCTTAAAGTGATGGATCGATCTTACTCCCGGTATATCCATCAGGAGGTTAATAATATCTGAAGCGTAGACCTTTTCTCTCAGGCCAGCTTCGCATAATTCTTCCTCTTTAAAAAAACCATGATCTAATACCGGCCCGTTAAATATATCGTCCATGGAAGCGGGTGCGCCGCCAGCCTTTTGAGCATCGATCATTTCCTTCAATGAATACTGGCGTACAGGCGGAGATAAATAGCGGGCTAGCGTATAAAGAACCCAGGGATATACTTCATTCGCATCTGCAGCAGTTTCCAGTTGAATATCCATACAAAAACGGATCTCCTGCTCCTCAACTATTGATACATCAATAAGATCTTCACACAATGGCCGGTGTTGATGAAAGCGCTGACGTACTCTATTTATTACCTCATTTATCTTTTCCTGCCGGGCTGCGCGTTCTTCTTCTGTCGCCGTTGTGTTATCGTCACAAGTTTTAATAACAGGCTCTTCATCCAATTCAATTTTTATGTCATAAAGGCCATTCAGGTCGAATGTGGTGAAAGTATGATTGGTCAAGGGCCTGCCGCCAACGATACGGCTTTCTTTTTTATCAAAAAACAGGGTTTGTTTCGATTTAAAAAGCCAGGCATTTTTTACTCCGTCGATATCGATCAACAATTTTCTTATATCCAGCCCGCTTACCGGCTCGGTTGTGAGTATTTCCTTAGAAGTAAAAAATTGCTTTTGAAAGTTTGCTTCACTTTGTTCTTCGGAAGCTAACAAATCCTGTACAGGAAAACTCGTTCTATATCCCAGGTCAGTTATAGCATAACAAAGCAGCTCAAGAATTGTAATACCCGGGTCGTGTTCGTTATAGTCCGTCCAGAAATCACTGCCCAGCTCCTGTATGTATTTCATTCCCTCTTCCCGTAACTTTTTGTAGTGAAGGGTCTTTTCTACCGGCGGTATTTTTGATATAGTTGGCGTGGTGTTCATTTAGAAAAAAGGCTTAGGTTGTAAACGGCTGAATTTGATGTTGCGAAGCGCTCACCAATATCGCTTTAGGATTAATAATAGTTATAGTATCCAGGTCTGCACTCCGGTTGCCATTTTCATCTACATGGTACATTTTCAAATCGGTCACAAAATTTACATAGGGTTGCTCTTCTATAAAATTCAGTAATACCGATTTGTTAATCGAACCTCCAAAGTATATTCCAGCTGTATTCGTGAACGCCCATGGTGTTAAGAAGTTCTTTATTGCATGGTTGAGCTGGTCCCTGTAAACGCCGAAATCTCCGGCCGAAAGAAAGCGAACTTTAAAATCCAGCAATGCCGTTTCATAATCAGGATTGGAGATAAAGACACTGGTAAAAAAAGACATCTGTGGCTGCAAAAATGCTTTTATTTTTTCGCGAACCAGTGTGCTCACTTTAGGCTGCAGGGGGTTATAAAAATTTTTGTTATGCACCTGGGGAACGACTACCAGGGTTACCGCGCCCGGATGGCCGGCCCGGCAACATGTGTCTTTATCATTAAAATGGTTCAGACATTTTACTTTATATAATTCCGGGAACTCCTGCAATACCAGGTGCTCCCAATCCCAGTTGGTTACAGCCCTTTGTTTATGTCTCAATCTTTCACTTACACGCAACTTAAATAACTCTTCTGTTTCACACGCACGGCCGCCGGATGAAGAAAACGGCTGGGATACTTGTTTGACCTGCGCAGATTTTTTAACCAGCTTCTGGATCGTTCCTGCCTGAACACTGCCCGAACCGGGTAAAGGGCCGTTGGCGCGATAGTTAGCTTTTGCCGCCTGCGCCAATACTTTTTCGAACAGGCATACAGATCCGGTATCGCCTGATATTGATGCTCTGATCCACACCAATCCATCCTGCATTAATGTATTATCTGTAGTGGCAGATTCTGGAACGGCTAACATTACGATACCGCTTTGCAACAAATTATTTGTTTCGTTTCTTAATACTTCCCTCCCGGCGAATGGCCTCCACTCGTTGTTGCAGAGTACATGCCAGGCCGTGGTTAGTGGTGCTGCATCTGCATCGGAGGTGCCTTCGGCCAATTGCAGTAACAGGCTGATACTTTGCCCGGGTATTAAATCGGCCAGGCCAATATAAAAAGAAGCAGAACGTTGCTGTGGCAGTAAGTAAATAGCGGGATCGATCATTATATCATTTCCTACTTCTTCCTGTGCCCGGTTTTTTAAATATCCGTGTTGCTCACTCTGACCAAAAAGATCTATATGAAAAAGCTGCACGTCTTTTTTATTAAACGCTGTGAACGAATTTTCATTTGAAAAATGCTGCTGTGTTGCCGCTTTGTAGCTCAACCGGATTTGCCTGATAGTTGGAGTATAGGGTTCATTCGGTAGTGACACAGTTGTGCTGCCGGCCTGCTTTATAGCCTGTTCTGCAAAAACACGCCCGTATATTTCATGCATAAAACTGCGGTTCAGTTCAAAACGAATAAACCCTCCGGGCTCGAAATTATTTTGTACTTTAATCTGGCTGGCCGCCTGTACCGTTGCCCTGGTTTTAAGCACATCAATATAATTAGGATTACTAAAAAGACTATGATAACTTTTATACACTACCGGGGAGGTCCTGAGCCGCCATTGAGGCCAGGTGAAAACGAAAGGAGATGCCGGCCATTTAACAGTGGCTCCCGCATCTGCCGGATTAAAAAGTAAAGTGGTTCCGCTGCTACCATCCGATGCCGAATAAGTTGCAGTAAAACTATTATTATTGTTGGTTCCTCCGTAAAGACTGTAATGACCGGAAAAATTGGACGGTGCTCCTAACCAGTCAACCTGGAGCTGGAATTCAGACACATTTTTCTGCATCAGCTCTCCGTAAGAAATTATAAACCCCGAACCTTTTTTAGGTGTGGCTCCAAAAGGTAAAAATGGCTTTTTTGAGTCGATACGACCCAGGTCATTTTCCATTTCCAGGCTACTTACATCCTGCACCTCTACCTCAATTTTAATATCCTCTACACGCACTGTTTTTAAAAGCGGAAAGATATTTCCTGTTTTGCCGGTGTTAATTAATACCTGTACCAGGGGATGTTTTGTATTAAAAGTATTTTTATGTACCCCCGGGTTGTAGGCTGCTACCGATGGATCTTTTGCTGAAAGCGAATAACTGATTACAAGCGTTTGACGACCTGCCTGGAAAGCGCCAAAAGTTAGCAAACATTCGTAGGCGCCCAACCATTCTTTCTCCCCCGTCAGAAATAGCTCTACGGTGTTTATCGCATTTGCCTTTTTCAAATCGCTGCCTACTCCTGATAAAGAAATGGAAAAAGTCATTTTCCTGTTACCCTCTTTCAAAAGCAATACGGGTGATGCTATGGCAAACCCTATCCGGGCTCTTTGTTTTTGTGCTTCGGCAATATGGCGTAAGCCAAAAGCATCAAAATACGGATTATCTGCCGGTAGTTTTTTAAGCACGCCGTCTGTTGTATCAGTTCTATGGGCCAGTTCAATAGCGTCATTTCTTAATACCCCCGTTTTTAAATCAGCAACCACCGCCTTGTTCAATATCACATTATCTGTTATGCCATAGGTTGCGGGTATATTGCCGATCTTTCCGGCATCCAGCAGTGTACCTTTTTCAAGTATTACATTGTTGGCATTTTTTGCCAGCTCAAAAATGAGGTAAGCGTTGTCTTCAATACCAGGCTTCATTTCAAGGCCTAATACATTGTTATAGTAAAACGCTATATGTTTTTCTGTAAACTGGTTAATATGGTCCTGCGCATGAGCAAACAATTTTAAAAAGGCAAAATATAACGCAAGATGTGGATCCAGGTTATTTCTGCTGGCTATACTACTGCTATCTACAGATTGAAAGAACTGGGTCCAGTCGCCATCTTTGCAGTCGGTTAATTTTATGTTACCGGTGATGATGCTGTTTTCAAAACTTTCAAATTCATAGAAGTTTACTTTGGCGGCAAAATTTTTGGCGAACCGGTATATATCATCGAGGCTTCTTTCGTCTGGTTTAAAGTAGCCTGGTTGCAGCAATACTGTTTGTGCTCTTTGTGTACTACTGCTGCCATCGCGTTGCAAAATGAAATCGTATGGTTTTTTTTCTGCCATTGGTTAACATTACCTGTTTCTTATTTCAGCCCCTTCTGTAATATAATAGTCGTATACGTAATTGAACCGGCTATTGGTGGTTCGTATCGTATACTCTATTTTGATTGAGATCTTTCCCTCCGGCTCTTCCGATTGATTGATTAAAACATCGTGCGCAACGATCCTTGGCTCATAATAAAGAATCGCTTTTTTTATTTTATCAGACATCAGTGTTTTTAGGGTAGTGGTCAATGGCTCAAATAAAAACTCTCTTAAGTCGCAACCATAACCGGATAACATTACTCTTTCTCCGGTAGCGGTGCTAAGCAGTACCTCAAGGCTGCTGTTTATTTCCGCTTCTTCTAAAAGCATATCCACAGTTCCTGTCTTTCTTCGAAAGGCCGGGGGAAAGCACCATCCCCGACCAGTTATACCAAATGGAGTTGACATAGTGTTATTCTTTTTATAGTAATTATCCTCCTATCTGTACGGTTGCTGCGCCTGCAATAATGGTACCTCCATGAGCCGTACAATCTCCCATCCTGGCAGCGGGCTTACCACCGATCATCACTGTTGCCGAGCCCTTTATAATGGTATCAGGCGGACCCGAGCAGCTAAGCATATCCCCAACGGTTGCAGCAGGTAAGCCGGCTATCATAACAGTTGCCGCTGATGCATTTATAACAGGGCCCCCTATATGTGGTACGTTTCCCGCCATTATGGGACAAACATGCATATCGCCTATTCTTGCTGCAGCCGGCATAGTATTTAATTTATCTGAACCAGTGATCCTTTAATGATTGTAATGGCGCTGCTGCTCAATTCTGCCTGGCCATCAGCTGATGCCTTCAACTTGTGTCCCGCACTCAACGCAGCACTTTTCCCCGCTTCAATCGTCATATCCGACGCAGCTTTTAAAACGATATCTTTTGAAGACTGGATCGTAATCCCGTCTCCATTCATTTGAATTGAATTACCATGCTCATCCTTCAGCTGAATTTCTTTTTCATCATCACTTACCAAAACGGTATTGCCCGCAGGTGTTTCAATGGTTAATGTTTTCTTTTCATCGTTCCATAACCATTTCATTTGAGACCTGGTAACAATTCCTTTTTCATGATTACTATTTGACGCATTGACAGGGGCAGGTTTGGTACTGCTATGCAGGCATCCCAAAACAATTCCATAATTAGGGTCTTCGCTTAAAAAGCCTATTACTACTTCATCTCCTATTTCGGGTCTGAAATAAAATCCGCGATTATTTCCTGCGTCAGGCATCGCCATTTTACACCACAATCCCTCCCCATCGTTATCCACAATGGGTATTTTTACTTTTATCCGGTGCTCACCTTCGGGGTCATTTTCGAGATTGGTTACCACGCCTATTTGAAGCCCTTTTACCGGGGGCGTAAAACCTGCTGCCGCCAACGGTTGTATATCATTGTCTTCGGCAAACCACTTATGATTAACTCCAAATTGCACCACGGTTTCCCAGAGTCCGTTGCTAATGTCGTGGCGAACACCACTCACAAAAGAATTGCCGGCGAAGCGATCGCCCACTCCACTAAGCTTTATCATATGACCCGGCATTACACCAGGGTAACCCGTTATCTTAACAGTTCCCCGTATTTTAGCCAGTCTGCTTTTCAGCAGTTGAGCATCAATTCTGCTTTTTAATTCCTGTTCTTTTACATTGCCCCCGTGCATTAATACAACAGGGGTATCCTGTGCAACAGCCGATATATTTTCAGAATTGATGTTTCCCGGCTCGTTTATAGCCGGGCTTTCTGCCCCGATGTTAAGAAGCTCCTGGTTTGCTGAATTCCACGATAGCCCCTGCACACCGCTGTACTGAAAGCGTGCATCGATCTCTGCATTTAACTCTTTTATGGTTGCGCCGTAAACCAGTTCCAGTATGGGTTCCGCGTCGAGCTCCGGTGCCTTTACCACCAGTTTCCCATTTTCGCAGTAACACAATTTTCCTGCTGCTTCTGCCCTGGTTTGAATATAATCCCAGTCCGTTGCAAAGTATTGCATCAACTCGGCATGGGTTACGGAAGTCGTTTCAATATCTGCATCTATAGTATAGCTTCCTGCAATATCTTCAATAAGCTGGCTGTCGGAGATTTCATTAAATACTTTTCTTTTCGGGTTCAGGGTCATTTTAAAAGAAGCGTCGGCAGCTTCCACTATCAATGCTGTTTCATTCACATTAATTTTTATGGAGTGCCTTATAATAATTCCTGCAAACAAAAGTTCTTCCTGAGAATTATATCCGGCATTAATCTCTATTTTTTTCCCGGGTATAAAATACTCCTGATTGCTGATATCAAAATTACTTTGCGAAGCATTGCCATCTAAAACCGTTAATGACAGCCTGGGAATTTTATTTACCTGTCGGGATATAACGATACTCTTCACACCAACCATCCTTGGTATAGTTTCTCCTTCTATTTTTACGGAAAAGGTTACCACACTTGATGTGGGCGGATGCGTTGGTATGGATCGGGTTGGCGGCATTTATTTTTGAATAGGTGGAAAAAAAATTCGCTGACCATCTTCCAGTTTTCTGAAATTGGTCAGATTATTAACACGGGCTACTTCGAGATATAAGCTTTCATCGCCGTAAATAGTATAACACATAAGCGGCAGTGAGTCGCCCTGTTTGGCTATACGTATATGGGTAAGATCGGGAGAAGTAGCTAAGGTTACCGCTGCGTTTTCATTATCTGGTATATACTCCTTGAAAGAGCACTTTATTAAGGCCCGAAGCGGTGTACCGTCAGGTTTAAATAATTTATAGGTAATGTTTAAAGACTGTAGCCTGCAACGAAAAGTTTCAAGCGCCCATGTTAGCTTTACAAATGGCGGTTCATGGGCATCTCCTACATAGTTGTAAACTACGCGCTTTAATAAAGCGATCTTTGCCATCAGCTCCAGAGGAGCCACAGCGCTCACCAGGTCGGAGGGTTCAGGGATGCCGTTGGAGGGTACAACACCTGTAGCGTCCAGTAAAAATTCTATATCCATTACCTGCGGCTGGGTATAGTTATATTGCGATTGCGTTCCCTCTTTACCGGCCGCTATTTCTTCGCGGTAACTGATCGTATAGTTTCTTACAAATGATTCCGGATTGATCTGAACGAAAAACGTTCCCAGGTAGCCCGAAAAAAAATCCGGGCTACCGAAACCATCCATCCTCATTTTTTCCAGCATTCCAAACATATTCTATCTTTCTTCTTTTTCTTTTAATACGCGCAAAACCTCTTCCACACAGGCTTTCACGATATCAGCATTATTAGTACGCTGATCTTGTGCAGATACACTGTTCACATTGCCGGATGCAGGTTCGGCAATCGTTGCAGTAATTACAATTTCATTGATCTCTACAGGCATGATTTGTTATTATACCGAGGTGAAATAGCTATAACTTAAAACAATAGATTCAATAACGATCTCATTACTTTCTGCATTAAACTCCGTTATTTCCCATTTGGTGGGAATTGCATTAAATACACGCCAGCTAACCGTAGGCTGATGTTCTTCATTCAACAAACTGATCAAAACCGTAAGCGGGGCAAATTCGAAATGTTCTATTGCATTCTTACACCATTTATACAAACCAGTGTTTATAAAGAATCCCCTCTTCAGTGTAATATCACTGTATACTGCGCGGGTAGGCAGCTTATGTTGAAACCTGTTCTCACCACCCTCTCCCAACGATTCAGTATTCATGCTCATGGTTAATCCGCTGATGTTTTTAAATTTCACATCCACCGGTGCCTCTCCCGGCAAGCCCAGGAAGCTGGCTTTAAAATGAAATCCTGTAAGGGGGTACTGGTTCATAAAAGCCGGTTTTAGGGCAGGTCTATTTTAAGTCCTTCGTGTGCCAGTTCAAGTGTTTCAATGGCTACCTCGTTTCCGTCAGCTTTCAAATCGGTTGATTGCACTTTAACAGGAAAAGCATTTTTTACCTTCCATACCATTACTGGCTCATGATTCTCATTCAATAGCGATATGGTGATATCCCGTCTTTCAATCTTAGTCATTTGCACGGTGTTAAACCAGGCGTAAAATTCATTATCGTTGAGAAAGGTGCCCCGTTTCAAGGTAATATTTGAAAACTTGGTCATGCCGGGCATTTTTATTTTAGAGTATTCCGGACTTGCCCCGTCCCTGTATTCTATTACATCCAGGCTTACATCCAGCCCGGAGATTTCGGTAAAGCCAATGCGGGTGCCGCCCCATTCTACCTGGAAGTGAAATTTAGTAAGCGGGTAGGTTGCCATGATTCGTTTATTTTAAATTGATATAGTTTTTTGAACGATTGTAATGCAGGTGCTTAAGATTCCTGCATTTTATGAGAGAAGCGCAGCACGATAAACTCAGCCGGGCGAACAGCCGCCATGCCAATCTCTACAATAAGCTTTCCTTCCAGTATATCCTGCGCAGTCATGGTTTGGTTTAAACCACAGGCTACATAAAATGCATGTTCAGGCTTTGCTCCTGCCAGCGCACCCTGCCGCCACAATACAGTGAGATAGTTTTCAATCATTGCTTTTACTTTAACCCAGGTATTGGCATCATTAGGCTCAAAAACAAACTGGGCAGATGCTTTTTTACAGCTTTCTTCCACCATGTTGAAAAATCGTCGTACGGATACGTAGCGCCACTCATTATCATTTCCTGCAAGCGTACGTGCGCCCCATACCAGGGTTCCTTTGCCGGTAAATGCCCTGATGCAATTGATCGATTTTCCACTCGTAGCATCTACATTCAAAAAATCCTGTTCTGTATTGGTTATTTTATAAGTAAGCCCGCGAAGTCCGTTTACGCCTACATTTGCGGGAGCCTTCCATACTCCCCGGTTAGCATCCACTGCAGCATAAATGCCTGCTATGGTAGAAGAAGGGGGAAGCACTACTCCAAAATCACTGACCGCCGATTTTAGTTTTCCATAAGCAGAGGTATTGTAAGCAGCATTGGAGCTGTCTTTAAGATTGGATAAGGACACGCCATTTAAACTGCCCGGCGATCCATTTACGGTATGTACTATGTTAATAGTGTCTTCGCTGTACTGGTAAGGAAAAACCGTTTTGATATTGGGAAAATAAGCGGCACCATATTTCAGGTGATTGGTAACCCCGTCCCTGAAAGATTCTGCAATGGTGGCAACATCTCCGCTGGTAAGCAAACCTGCCCCGCTATGGTGCAGATCCATTATACTAAACCTGTCCTGCAGCAGATTACATTGGGCCAGCGCATCATTTTGCAATGTGTAATATTCCGATTCATCCATATTCTGTCCTTCCGGAAAAACAATCAATGTAGGTTCGTCCTCCTTTGCCAGAGCATTTAAGCCTGCACTCATTTCAGATAATGACAGCTGGTCTCCCAAGGCCCCTTTAAAAGCACCTACCGAAACAATGTAACAGGGGCCTCCGCCATTAGCAAAGTAGGATTGCAGGGCATAATACATAATGTGCCTGGACGGCGCCCCGTTAAAAGCTACGGATATGCTCTCTTTTGTAATAACACTTCCTGTTTGTTCCTGCACCAATGTCACTTCCAGGTTATCTTCATTAGCTGCCTTACCGAAAAAAGTTTCATATTCGAGCAAAGATGTAATGCGTATTGGGTTATTGATAAGGCTTGCGTTATTCCTGTCAAGCGCTTTTTGGGTATAACCGATAAACGCGGGAATAGCGGTTTCTACCTGGGCAATAGAAGGGGGAAATTTTGGAATCTCTTCTATATACACACCGGGACTTTTATAATCTGGCATAACATTGTGTTTTTAAGGTTTTAAAATAGTGGTTGGTTTACAGATTGTGTTATTATGGTATTTGCGTTTGAATAAGTACTTCCTGTATAAGCGGGGCTTCTCTTAAAGCTCTTCTTTCTGATATAGTTACCATTCTTACTTTATACAATACAGATGGAATCTGTCTTCCACCCAACGAGCCCCATAAATAGTTTACCTGTTCGAATGATAAAGAATGCAGTTCCAAAACAAGTTTAAGCGAATTAATTTCCGGGTTTGATAAATCGTTTAATGGCGCAGGTAAACTAATAGCAGATGAAGCTGGCGTAAACACCGATTTGCCCTGGAAAAATTTTATCGCCAATGAAAGTCGCTTCAATGCCAGCAGGTAACCGTTGTTAGGTGGCGTTCCCGAATTGAAATTCGCCGATACCAATACATACAGGTTTAAATGAACCGGCTGATTTTCGTAAACAGCAGCCGCTTCATTTCTTTGATAAACGGATGCATTTTTTAGTGTGTTTTCCTGCTCAATATTTACCACAGAGAGAACCAGGTTTTCGAGCAGCAGATCCTCTTTATCTGAACCCAAAAGGCTGATATTCTCTACTACTACAGAAGCCGGATCCCCGTGAGCAATCATGTATGAAGACAATTCTTCCCGAAGTAATATGAGGGCGTTTTCTATCATTGGTAATTTTTCCGGAGGAAGATCATCACAGAAAAAATGGTGTTAAATGAAACGATGACCACCTTTGGTTTCTTATCACTAAGGTAGATAATTGGCGAGCGAAAAAAATACCTAGATCGGGTGATGGTGTTGTAGAATAGCGTCTTTTAAAAACAGCCTTGTTTACCTGATATAAAATAAACAAATAATTATAGCGGCATTCTATGATAGAATTTAATCTTTCAATATTTTAGATATGCTTTTAAAAAACAATGAACCCATTAAAACTGTCTATGAAACGCTTCTTTACCTACCTGCTGGCAATCGTTCTGGTTTTAGTTGTATTTTTTGTAGCTCAAAATTATCCTGTATCCTCTCCCGGGAAACACTTACCTCGCTTAGCAGACACGTTACAATTAAAACAAAACTTTGAGCTGATACTAAATACTACAAAGCCCCGTCATTATAAAAACGTAGAAGTGCTTGACACGGTTGCCGAAAGAATCCGCCATGGATTTTCGAAGTATACGCATCGCACCGGGATGCAGGAATACAAGGTGTCAGGAAATATTTACAAAAACGTTTTTGCATCTTTTGGTCCGGATGACGGTGAAGTAATTGTAATTGGCGCCCATTACGATGTATGCGGTGAACAGGACGGCGCCGATGATAATGCCAGCGGGGTGGTGGGCATAATGGAACTGGCAAGACTTTTAAAAGATCAGCCGCTTAAATACCGGATTGAACTGGTTGCGTTTACACTTGAAGAACCTCCTTTCTTCAGAACGGAGCAAATGGGAAGCTATGTGCATGCTAAATCTTTGTTCGATAAAAAACAAGATGTTAAGGGAATGGTTTGCCTGGAAATGATCGGGTATTATTCGGATATACCCGGCTCTCAAAATTATCCTGTTGGAGTAATGAAATGGATGTATGGCGATAGGGGCGATTATATTGTATTGGTCAGGAATTCATTTAGTGGAAGCTTTGCCAATCAATTTAAAAATCTATACTTCGAAAATAATTCCATTGACGTCAAATCATTCAGGGCCCTTGGTTTTGCAGGCGGCATTGATCTGTCAGATCACAGAAACTATTGGAAATTCGGATATAGCGCCATTATGGTAACGAATACCGCTTTCTTTCGCAACAACAATTACCATGAGCTGTCCGACCGTTTGAATACGCTCAATTTGGCTAAAATGGGATTAACAATAGATGGAGTATTCAGAACAATAATAAACATTAAATAAAATTATAATATTAAATTTATTTATAATATATTTATCTTCCCATATACACCATTAGTATCTGCACATCGCTCGGATTGATTCCGGATATTCTGCTGGCTTGTCCCAGTGTTTTAGGTCGGATGCGATTCAGTTTTTCCTTAGCTTCATTTCCGAGCGAAGAAAGCTTGCCATAATCGAAACTATCTGGTATACTTAAGTTTTCCATTTCACTCATCCTGGATACTATTTCTCTCTCCTTCTCAATATAGGTATCATACTTTACCTGTATTGCTGCCTGCTCGATTTCTTCTTTTGAATAGCTTTTCAGCGATTCATTAAGGAAAGGCAAAGCGCCGGAAAGATCGGCCAGCTCAATATTGGGTCTCAGCAATATTTTTTCAGCCTTCTGCTTCTCAGTGATTTTAGAAGAACCAATAGATTCAAGGAAACCATTGATCTGGTCAGGGGTTACCATAGTGTTCTTCAAAATATCTTTTATTCCGGCAACATTTTCATTTTTTTGCCGTATTCTTTCCATTCTATCCTCCTTAGCTAATCCCAGTTGATAGCTTAATGGCGTTAACCGTGCGTCGGCATTATCCTGCCTGAGCAATGTCCGGTACTCTGCGCGCGAAGTAAACATCCTGTAAGGCTCTTCTGTTCCTTTGTTAATCAGGTCATCGATCAATACACCTATATATGCTTCGCTGCGTTTTAATACCAACGCATCCTGTTCTTTTACATTAAGGTGTGCATTAATTCCTGCCATCAATCCCTGGCAGGCTGCTTCCTCATATCCCGTTGTGCCATTGATCTGGCCTGCAAAAAATAGATTTTTGATCAGCTTTGTCTCTAAAGTATTGGTAAGCTGCGTTGGCGGAAAATAATCATATTCAATCGCATAACCCGGTCTGAATAAACGTGCATTCTCAAATCCTGGAACCGTTCTCAAAGCTTTATACTGCACATCTTCAGGTAATGAAGTAGAAAACCCGTTTACATAAATCTCCACAGTGTTCCAGCCTTCCGGTTCTACAAAAAGCTGGTGCCGGTCTCTGTCTGCAAAGCGATTGATCTTATCTTCAATACTCGGGCAATATCGTGGGCCCACACCATCAATTCGACCAGCGAACATCGGGCTCCTGTCAAAGCCGGTTTTTAATATTTCATGAACTTCCGGGCTGGTATAAGTAATCCAGCAGCAGCGTTGATCTTTCGCACTGATCTTTTTAGTATCGCTAAAAGAAAAGCCTACAATATCTTCATCCCCTTCCTGTACTTCCATCTTGATATAATCCAGGCTTCGTCCATCTACTCTAGGAGGAGTACCGGTCTTTAAACGGTCGCTTTCAAAACCCAGTGAAACCAATTGCTCTGTAATACCGCTGGCAGCCTTTTCTGCCACCCTTCCACCTCCAAATTGTTTCTCTCCGATATGAATAATGCCGTTAAGGAATGTACCATTGGTTAATACAACCGCTTTTGCTTTTATTTCATGCCCCAGGCCGGTAATAACGCCTGCAACACGTTTGTCTTTTACCAACAGGCCTTTTACCATATCCTGGTAGAAATCCAGGTTTGGGGTTTGTTCCAGCATCTCTCTCCATTTAGCAGCAAACACCATGCGGTCGCTTTGCGCCCTGGGGCTCCACATTGCCGGACCTTTGGAACGATTCAGCATTCTGAACTGGATCATAGAAAGGTCAGTAACAATCCCTGAGTAACCACCCATAGCATCTATCTCACGTACAATCTGGCCCTTGGCAATGCCACCCATAGCAGGATTGCAGCTCATTTGAGCGATCGTTTGCATATTCATGGTTACTAAAAGGGTTTTGGAACCCATGTTGGCAGCTGCAGCTGCGGCTTCGCAACCGGCATGACCTGCACCTACTACTATTACATCATATTCAGGAAACATAAGTTTGCAAAGGTACGAATTATTAGAAGGATGTGTTTTGTATCTGTTACTTCAATATATATTCATTCGTTTCACGTGGAACAGGTTTAATAAACTGATCAAACTAAACACCATTATTGGTACACTATTTTTGTTTCACGTGGAACAACAACTTATCCGTGAAACCCTTCAAAATCGGCCATCCACTTCTCCTCCATCCCCCTCATCTTCTTTGCCTGCCCTGCTGTTTTGTCCTTATATCCTATTAAATGCAACAATCCGTGAAAAATAACCCTATTTAGCTCACTAGCAGTAGAAACATGTTCCGCTCTTGCGTTTTCCTTAACCCGATCTACACTAATATATATATCAGAAACAAGTTTACATGAACGCTCATCAGATAAATCAAAGGTGATGATATCTGTATAATAATCATGCTCCAGGTGCTTACGATTGATTTGCAGCAATTCATCATCAGAACAAAAGATAAAATTAACCTCAGAACCACATTTCTTTCCCTCTCTCAAAAGCTTTTCCCTAATGAACCCTTTTAATCTCCTACGCTCTTTTAATACTACTGACTTCTGAAAATGAAACTGTATATCAAACTCATTTGTATTCATATTCCAAAATTCGCAAACAAAACACAAACAACAATGCTTAGCTTTGCCTTATGGTAAACGAATTATTATTATCGGATCTGCAGCCGGGCCAAATAGCTACCATTGTTAAGTTCACAACCGAAGAAATCTTCCTGAAGCTGATGGAAATGGGTTGTCTTCCCGGTGAAAAGATAGAAGTAATACAGAAAGCGCTCTTTAACGACCCTATGTCTATATCTGTTGCAGGCTATTTATTAAGCCTTAGAACAGATGAAGCAAAACAGATAGTGGTTAATATATAAGCTGCAATATGACCATTGGATTATATTTTGGGTCGTTTAACCCTATTCATCATGCTCATTTAATCATTGCTAATCATATTCTTAACGAAAACCTTGTTGATAAGGTCTGGTTTGTGGTATCTCCGCACAATCCTTTAAAGGAAAGCAGCTCCCTTTTAGAAGAAAACCACCGGTTGCACCTGGTACAAACAGCGATTGAAGACGATAGCAGAATGAAAGCCAGCGATATAGAGTTTACCCTTCCCCGTCCTTCTTATACTGCTGTAACCCTTACCCATCTCACTGAAAGATATCCTCAATACCAATTCAGGGTAATAATGGGTGGTGATAGCTTTCAAAACATCCGTAAATGGCGGAATTATGAATTCATCCTGCAACACTACTCCCTAATAGTATATAACCGGCCGGGATTTGAGATTGATAAAAGTATTCCCGGTAATATTACCGTTTTAAATGCTCCCCTGCTGGAACTATCAGCAACAGCTATTCGCAAATTGATCAGAGAAAAGAAGAGCTTAAGATATTTACTTCCGGAAAATGTAATTGCGGAGATTGAAAAAGGCGGTTATTATAGAAAATAACCCAAACCAATACAAATTGCCACTATTATAGGTGCCGGCAATCTTGTAAAAATCAAAGTAATAGCCGTTCCTGCCACTACCCCTATATTAATAAAACCATGGGTGGTACCGTCGAAAAGCGTTATATCTTTCAAAATATAAAAAGTAGATCCTACCATAATGCCTAATACGGAGGCATTGATACCCTCCAGGGAACGGTATATAACCGAATATTTCTTTAAACGGTTCCATATAGGAAAAAAGAAAAGCACTAATAGGGCGCTGGGTAAAAATATCCCTATCATTCCTATTACTCCGCCCAACAACTGCATAGCAGGGCCCATATCCTTTAGAGCCAGTCCGCCACTATAAGACGCAATAGAAAAAACGGGCCCGGGAACCGCTCTAACAATTCCTATACCGGTAAGCATATCCTTTTTATTGATATGAATGGCGTTAGGATTTCTTTTCCTTACCGCGTCTGGACGTACGCTATACTGCTCGTACATAATAGGCATCAATACATTTCCCCCTCCAAATACCAGGCTTCCCATACGGTAAGAGTTCTCAAACAGGTTTACCGGCTTCCGGTTAGCCCAGTTATTTTTCCTGGCCATTTCACTCACAATACCGGCCACAATAAAGATGATCGCGAACAGCCATATATTCCACCATCTTATTTTGCCTGGTTTTACCTCCACCTGCGGTATTCTTTTATTACTAAGGTTGGTTATAAATCCACCCACCAAAATAAGGATAGGTACAAAAAACGGCTTACCAAAAAAGAAGAAAGTGGCCAGCCCGCAACCAATAGCTATTAATGAAGTAACCAGGTTCTTTACAGAGTAAGGGAGGGAGCTGATACAGGCAAATATGAGAAACCCGGTAGCCATTGGCACGATGTATTTAAAAATATCAAAATGCCGGCTGCTGCCTTCTACGTACTCTACGAAAAAAGATAAACCACACATGATAGCGCAGGCCGGAAATACCCAAACCAGTAAAGTAAGCGCAGCCAAAACAGGCCCGCCCCTCTTATAGCCTATCAGGGTTAAGGTTTGCGTAGAAGATGCTCCCGGAAGAAGCTGGCAAAAGGCATTATACTCCATCAATTCCTGCTCGCTTACATAAGGTGTTTTCTTCACAAAGGTTTTCATCATCATAGCCAAATGCGCCTGTGGCCCGCCAAAAGCGGTAAGGCTATGTAATAAAACCAACTTTAAAAAATGAAGATGTCGGAGCAGCATGAAGCTGAAAATGATGAATAAAAAATCTTCTTAAAGGTAAAGATTATCAATAAAAATGTTCTAATTAATTAAGCGCGCTATCTTACCGTTACATGGAAGCATTTCTCTCTGTACTCTTTAATAAAATAGATTTTTCTCTGGCGCTGCATCTGCGTAAGAATATCCTGCAATATTTTTTCCAACCTGGCATCGGGTGCCTTTCTACGGTTGAACCTGATATAGGATATATCAAAGGAGCAGCCGTAATTATGAGAGCTTAGCTTGCTGGTTACTGCATTGCTATTTACCCGGGAGAGGCGCCTTTGATCATATAAGGTTCTGGTAACAGAGGTAACCGTAACTGTTTTCCTGCTTCTTGTATAAAAGGCAGCACCTATTTCTTTAAGCGCTTTGTAAGAGCGGGGATTTAAATACGGCCGGCTATGAGTGAGCCTGGCAATATTATAGCCCTTACCAGCAAAAATAAGCACCAGCTTTTTTTTATTTACCAGCGAGGTAACATGAGCCTGGTTCTTTATCGGCGGAATGCCTGTTGCCCGGGCCGCCTCTAAATGATAGTCGTATTGAGTCTGAGCAAAGACACCAAACGAACTACAAATAACATATAATGAAAATAATATATATTTAATACACCTGTTCAAATCAGTCAGGGTTATCGAAATCCAAAAATGATTTCGAGGGGTTTAAATATTAAGACCTCCGCAGGCACTGATGGTTTGTCCTGTGATATAACTACTCATATCGGAAGCCAGGAACAAAGTAACATTGGCTATATCTTCAGCTTTAGCAAAACGATTTAGAGGAATATCTGCCAAATATTTTTCGGCTCCGGCATTATCATTTAAATAGCTGGTCATATCGGTCTCAACAAATCCCGGCGCTATAGCATTGCAACGAATATTACGGCTACCTAATTCTTTTGCTACACTTTTAGTAAACCCAATAATGCCGGCTTTGCTGGCCGCATAGCTGGCCTGCCCTGCATTACCCATGATACCAATTACAGAACTCATATTAATAATGCTGCCGCTCTTAGCTTTCATCATAGGCTTAATAACCTGTTTTGTCATATAGAAAACGCTATTGAGGTTGATATTCAAAACATCATTCCATTGTTCCTGTGTCATTCGAAGCAGCAGGTTATCCTTAGAAATACCCGCATTGTTTACACATACATCAATAGCGCCAAATTCTTTTAATACGTCGTTTACAAAAACCTCGCATTGTTCAAAATCTCCGGCGTTACTTTTATAAGCTTTCGCCTTCACACCTAATGCCACCAACTTCTCTTCGAGCGCCTTTGCTTTATCGGCACTGCTATCACTAACATAAGTAAACGCCACATGAGCCCCATGCTCCGCAAATTTAATAGCTATAGCCTCGCCTATTCCTCTGGCAGCTCCGGTAACAATCGCAACTTTATTCTCAAGAAGTTTCATCATGTACAATGTTTAGTATGCCTGCAAAGTAAAGTAATTATTCTTTTGCATTTCCTTTTAATTGCCTGCTTCATGAACCACTATTAAAATAAACTATATTGCGCCCATGTCTATAATTGATTTTTTAAGCGGATTAAATATCACCGACATTATTGGTGACGATTCTTATAAACCCGGTCAATTGGGTAATTCTATCGACATTTATACTGAATCTTTTCCCGATGTGGATAATGCCGACATTATTCTGGTAGGATGCGGTGAACAACGAGGTAGAGGTTATCTGGGTCCGGCAAGCAATGCTCCAGAACTGGTCAGAAAAAATTTATACAATCTTTTTTACTGGCATGAAAATATTAAAATTGCCGACATCGGCAATATAAAACACGGTGCAACTTATAACGATACACTAGCCGCTTTACAAACGGTAATAGAAGAACTGCAGTTACTTCACAAAACCGTTATCATTATCGGTGGCTCGCAGGACCTTACCCTCGCCCAGTATAATGCTTCTAAAAATATTAAACAATTAGTTGAGATTACCGGTGTTGACGCTGTTATAGACCTTGATATGGAATCGCCTTTCAGAAACGATAATTTCCTGATGGAAATGTTTACGGGCGAACCTAACTATGTAAAGCACTATAATCACCTGGGTTTTCAAAGCTATCTTGTACACCCGGGTATGTTACAAACCTTAGATAAGCTGAAGTTTGATTTTTTCAGGGTTGGACATGTAAAAGAAGATATAGAAGAAGTAGAACCGGCCATCCGCAACAGTCATATTTTTTCGTTCGACATTAATGCCATTGCTAATGCCTACGCTCCTTCGAACCAGCTTACACCTAATGGCTTTAACGGGGAGGAAGCATGTATACTGATGCAGTACGCAGGCATGAGTACGAATATGCAATCGATAGGTATTTATGGTTATAATCCACAACAAGACCGCGACGAGTTGACCGCCAAACAAATCAGCCATATGATCTGGTATACTATTGACGGGCGCTATCGCAGGCTAAAAGAAGCCTCTTTTGATCAGCTGGAACATTTCAATGAATATCAAATGGCTTTTGCTGAAATTGAATCTACTTTCCTTCAAAGCAAAAAAACACGGCGCTGGTGGATGCAATTACCCGATAAAACATATATTCCCTGCAGCTATAAAGATTACCTGGCTGCCGGTAGTAATGAAATACCTGAAAGATGGTTCAGGGCACAACAACGATAACCTTCAATTTCAACCTTTAAATCAACTCTATTAATTATGTCACGTATTATCAAAACAGGCATCGCATCTTATGGAATGAGTGGAAAATTATTCCATGCGCCGTTTATACAGGCACATCCCTATTTTGAACTGAGCGCTATTGTAGAAAGACATAAAGAAGAATCCAGAATAAAATATCCTGATGCCAAGCTTTACAGATCTTTTGACGAATTGATAACCGACGAAACATTAGAATTGATTGTTGTAAATACGCCTGTACAAACTCATTTCGAATATGCAAAAGCTGCATTGAATGCAGGCAAGCATATCATTGTGGAAAAACCCTTTACCGTAAACGCAGCAGAAGCCAAAGAACTCGATGAGCTGGCCAAGGCAAAAAATTTATTATTGATTGTTTACCAAAACCGGCGCTATGATGGCGACTACAGGGCAATAAAAAATGTAGTGCAGCAAAATCTATTAGGAGAATTAAAAGAAGCAGAAATGAGATTCGACCGCTATCGCACAGGCCACAGCGGTAAAGACCACAAAGAAGGCGATAAACCGGGAGCAGGCAACCTGCACGATCTGGGGGCGCATATCATTGATCAGGCTATACAATTATTTGGGTTTCCCGAAGCTGTATTTGCAGATGTATTTGCCATGCGCGACAATATGATTGCCAATGATTATTTTGAAGTGCTTTTGTATTACCCACGTCCCTTCCGCGTAAGAATAAAAGGTACCGTGTTTGCACGTGAATCTTATTATGCTTATATCATCAATGGAGCCAATGGTACTTTTATGCAACAACGTTCAGACCTGCAGGAAGTAAAATTGCTGGAAGACACTATACCCTCCCTCGCACCCTGGATACCAACGCCCGAAGGCTTCGATGGACTTTTACACACTACCGTCAACGGAGAAACAGTACGTAAAGAAACCCGCTCTGAAATGGGCAACTATATGCTGTATTACGACGATGTATACCAGGCCCTCGCTAACGGAAAGCCCAATCCGGTGCCTGCTGCCGATGCGGTATTAACCATGCGCATCATAGATGCTGCGCTGCTGAGTAGCAAAGAAAGAAGAGTAGTTACATTATAATATAGGAACTATAAAAATAAAGAGGCAGTATTTAATGTACTGCCTCTTCTTATTATCAAATTATTTTTTATAAACCCGCCTGCTTGCTGATCTCCAGCATCCGGTCTATAGGCTTCTTCGCTGCCAGTCTTAATGCTTCATCCATAATAATATCAGGCATTTCATACTTCATACACAGGTAGATCTTCTCCAGTGTATTGCGCTTCATGTGCGGGCAATCGTTGCAGGCACAACCATTGTCAGGAGGAGCTGGTATAAATTTCTTATTGGGGCTCGACTTCTCCATCTGGTGCAAAATGCCTGTTTCAGTAGCTACAATAAACTCGGTGGCTTCGTTCTCTATTGTATACTTTAATAGCCCTGTAGTAGATCCTACAAAATCTGCCAGCTTCAAAACAGGCTCTTCACACTCTGGATGAGCAATAAATTTTGCATTCGGATGCTGCTGCTTCAATTTGGTGATATGCTCCAGGCTGAAAATTTCGTGTACCATACAGGCACCGTTCCACAGCAACATATCACGTCCTGTAACCTTGTTGATATAAGCTCCCAGGTTTTTGTCTGGTGCAAAAATGATCTTCTGATCTTTCGGAAAACTATCCACAATAATGCGTGCGTTGCTGCTGGTTACAATCACGTCGCTCAACGCTTTTATACCCGCACTGCAATTGATATAGCTCACCACCACATGATCGGGATGTTGCTCTTTAAATTTCTGGAACAACGGGGGCGGGCAGCTGTCGCTTAATGAGCATCCCGCTTTAAAATCGGGTATCACTACCTTTTTGGTTGGATTTAAAATCTTCGCCGTTTCTGCCATAAAGTGAACGCCGGCAAAAACAATCATGTCCGCATCCGTCTTCTCCGCTTCCTGCGCCAAACCCAAACTGTCCCCTATATAATCCGCTATATCCTGTATATCCGGCTCCTGGTAATAATGCGCCAGTATAACAGCATTCTTTTCTTTCTTCAGTTTATTGATCTCTTCGAAAAGATCCAAAGTAGGATCCACATCAACATCCAAAAAACCTTTGGCGTCCAGTTCCAGTTTTGCGCTTTCCAATACTCCTGCTTCCATGGTGTAAAAGTTTTAAATCCGGTGCAATGATACGTTGCAACTTGAAATTTTCTGAAAGAATTTTTGTTGCCCTTCCTTTTATCCTAATAATAATTATATATATATTTTTAAAAAGAAAACTTATTATTATTAGTAGTGTGAATTAGTGGATAACTCATAATTCACATCTATTACAAAATTAGAAGTTTATTGTTTTCCACAGGAAATCAATAGTAATTCACATAAGCATCTAGCGCCTGGCCCTGTTTTAAGGGTGTTATACACAAATCTGTGGATTTTGTATTCTTAATAAAATTTTGGTTCATTTTAATTTTACATTGTGTTAATATCTGAGGTATAATTTTAGTGAAACTAACTTTTTCAACTGCCTCACGGGCCGGATCAGTTTTTACGACCCATTAATCACATTTCATATAAACGTTTCACAGGGGGATATCCACATTTTTGAAGGTCTATTCACATATCTTTGGGGAGAAATAGTGTTACAACTACCGTTTTATAATGAGTAGTCTTTTCAAAAAAGGCCGGTTGTACACTTGCTTGCTAAGAAGGCATCTTTTATTTTAATCCCGTAATAGGGTTGTGTAAAACAACCGCACCTGTTCATAAACAGGGTAAAATGTTTCAAAAAAGTTAGTATGAAGAAGTTATTTATTGTTTTTTCGGTTTTGTTGTTTTCAATTTTGGCAAGGGCTGATGAGGGTATGTGGTTACCCCAGCTGCTGGATGCATTGAATGAGAAAAGAATGAAATCACTGGGTATGAAAATGGATGCCAGTGATATCTATAACGTGAATAAAGGCAGTCTTAAAGATGCCATCGTAAGCTTTGGAGGTTTTTGCACCGGTGAAATTATTTCAGATAAGGGCTTGGTATTAACCAACCATCATTGTGGATTTGACGCTATTCAAAATCATTCAACACTCGATCACAATTTTATAAGAGATGGATTCTGGGCAAAAACCAATGCAGAGGAGTTACCCAATGCGGGTTTGTTTGTAACCTTTATTGTAAGAATAGAAGATGTAACAGATGCTGTGTTAAAGAATGTGAATAATTCCCTGGCTGAAAACATCCGCCAGTCGCTGGTAGACAAAAACGCAAAACAACAATTGAACGAAGTAAAAAAAGAAAGTTACCAGGGCGCCTTTATCCGTCCTTTTTTTGAAGGCAATAAATACTACCTGTTTGTAACCGAAACTTATAATGATGTACGGCTGGTGGGTGCTCCCCCTTCTTCTATCGGTAATTTTGGGAAAGATACCGATAACTGGATGTGGCCGAGGCACACCGGTGATTTCAGTATGTTCAGGATCTACGCCGGTAAGGACAATAAGCCAGCTCCTTATTCGCCCGATAATGTGCCGTATAAACCTAAAAAGTCGTTATCTGTTGCTATGAACGGCATGAACGAAGGTGATTTTACTATGGTTTTTGGTTTCCCCGGCCGTACCACCGAGTATTTACCCAGTGAAGCGGTAAACCAGATCATGACGGTAAACGACCCTGCTAAAATTTTAATAAGAGACAAAGCGCTGGCGGTTATTGATAAATATATGCGTTCGGACGAAGCTATTAAAATTCAATACGCTTCCAAGTACGCGGGCATCAGCAACGCCTGGAAAAAATGGCAGGGAGAGGTTTTAGGACTCACCAACACCCATGCAGTGGCTAAAAAACAAAAATATGAGGCTGAATATACCCGGTTATTGAATAATAATCCGGCGCTGAAAGCGAGTTATGGCGATGTGCTGAACCAGCTCAACGAGGGGTATAAAAAAATAAAAAATTTCGCGCTAACGCGCGATTATTATCTGGAAACGACCAGCAAAATAGAATTATTTACAGTAGTACAAAGAATACGCGCCCTAAATTCTAAAAAGGATAAACCCGAATATGCAGAAGCACTCATTGCCGAGATTAAATGGATGGACAATTTTTTAAAAGAGATGAGCCTTACAGTAGATAAAGACCTGTTCGCTGCTATGATGCAATTGTACCTCGAGCAGCCATCGGAGTATATAGCACCGCGCGCAAAAGAGGAATTTGCAAAATATAAAAATTATAAAGCCTGGGCCGATGATTTATATAGCAAAAGCATTTTCGCTAATCAGCAAAAGGTAAAAGAGCTGTTAAATACAGATCCCCGAAAATTATTTGAAGCATTAGATACCGATTTGGGTGCGCAGCTGGTTTTGGCTATTTCTAATTTATATGATAATGAAGTAGCTCCCCAACTTAATAAAATTCAAACCTCTATTAACCAGCTGCAAAGGTTGTATATGAAAGCGCAGATGGAAGTGTTTACCGGTAAAACATTTTATCCCGATGCCAACAGTACCTTAAGAGTAGCTTTTGGAAATGTTAACGGTTACTCCTCTCCTACCGGGAAAAAATACGAGTATTATACTTATCTGGACGGGGTAATGGAGAAGTATAAACCCGGGGACTATGAATTTGACGTGCCTGAAAAGTTACGCGACTTGTATAAGAAAAAAGATTATGGAAAATACGGGGCTAACGGAAAGATGCCGGTTTGTTTTATAGCATCCAATCATACCACGGGAGGCAACAGCGGTAGTCCGGCGCTGGATGCGCACGGCAACCTGGTGGGTCTGAACTTCGACCGGGTTTGGGAAGGTACCATGAGCGATGTGAACTACGACCCATCTATTTGCCGCAATATTATGGTGGATATCAGATATGTATTGTTTATAGTGGATAAGTTCGCCGGAGCCGGGCATTTGGTGAATGAAATGAAGCTGGTGTATCCAAAAAAATAAGCCGGGAATTTTAGTTAACTTTAAAGAAACTAAAAAAAATACAACTATGGTAAACAATAAACACATAGCTACTTTTATTTTGGGCGCGCTGGCCGGACTGGCAGCAGGTAAGTATGCCAGTATGAGCGACGAAGAAAAAGAAAAGCTGATGGCCAATCTTAAGGAAAAAGCCAATAACTTAAAAGACGAAGCAGTAAAAACAGCCGGCCAGGCAAAAGACTACTTTTCTGAACTTACCACCAAAGGAACCGATGCTATTAAAGAGCATTTCCCGGGAGCTGAAAAATGGATGAATGATATTTTTGGTAATAAAGAAACAGCAGCCGCAACCGATGCCGAAGCGGATCAGCCTAAAAGCTAATAAGAACGATTAAAAAAAGGAAGCAATTTGCTTCCTTTTTTTTGGGTATAACTTACAAAAGCTGGTTGGGATTGGGAATCAGCTTTAAAATTTTATGCAGGTTTTCCTGGTAATGCTTTTTGTCGAGCTTATAGTAAAAAGCTCCTTTTTTAGAATTGCTTTTGTCCTTCTCTTTTTGCTTGATCAGGAGCTTTGTGGATAACATCTTACGACTGAAATTACCCTTATCAAAACTGGTATCAAAAACATCTTCAAAAAGACTTTGCAATAAAGGCAATGTAAACTTCTCTGGTAACAGCTCAAACAAAATAGTATGCGAAGCCGCCTTGTACTGTAATTTTTTCTGCGCCAGGTGCACCATGTCGTTGTGATCAAAAATCAGGTTGGGAAACTCTTTGATATTAAACCACTGGGCTTCAAAATCAGTATTGATGGATTCTTTGTATTTATTAATATCAATCAGGGCGAAATAAGCAACCGAAATAGTTCTTTGTACCGGGTCCCTGTCTGGAGAAGAAAAAGTATGATACTGTTCGAGGTAAATACCTTCAAGCCCTGTAAGCGTTTTAAGTATGCGGTTAGCCGCTGTATCGGCGCTCTCTTTGTCGTTCACAAAGCCGCCCATTAAACTCCATTTTCCTTTTTCGGGTTCCAGCCCGCGTTTTACCAATAAAATCTTTAGCCTTGTTCCATCAAAGCCAAAAACAATACAGTCTACCGCTACGGTAAACTTGGTGATATGCTGATATCTCTTCTCCTTAGTCAAAGCTAAAATGGATTAAAGGTTATAAAGATTAAAATAAAGAGCAAAAATAAAAGATTTTATTTGTCATAAAAACAATTAAATTTGATTTACCTGTACAACGATTGCGGCAATGCTAAAATAAAGATTTGCATCATCTACTTAAAAACAAAACGAAAAAATGCTTAAAAATGTTTTTTTACTACTGTTACTAATAATAGGAGGTTACACGCAGGCCCAGGAAAAGACTTTTGTAGTTTCAGTAAACAAGCCTATAGCGCCTATTCAGCCTACCATGTGGGGTGTTTTTTTTGAAGACATCAATTTTGGGGCTGATGGAGGTATTTATGCGGAGTTGGTTAAAAACCGTTCTTTTGAATTTACCAGGCCACTGATGGGCTGGAAGGTAGAGCAACAACCGGCTGAGGAAGGGGCTGTATTGATTCAAAACAGGGGTATAGCCCATACAGCCAATCCGCGTTTTGTAAGAGTTACTGTAAATAACAGAACTAAGGGAACCTTATCAATAACCAACGAAGGTTTTAGAGGAATGGGTATTAAAAAAGGGTTGCGTTACGATTTTTCGGTTTTACACAGGCTGGTATCGGGTAAGGTAAAATTGTATGTAGAATTACTGAATGCCAATAAAGAAATTATAGGTAATACCGAAATGGTACCTGACGGAGGAACCAACTGGTCAAAACTGGCCGCCAGCTTTACGGCCAGTCAAACCGAAGAAAAAGGATCAATGCGGCTGGTGTTCGAGGGTAATGGCATTATTGACCTGGATATGATTTCTCTTTTTCCCGGCGATACCTGGAAGAACCGCCCGGGAGGAATGAGGGCAGATATGGTGCAGATGCTGGCTGATATGAAGCCGGGGTTTATACGTTTTCCTGGAGGTTGTATTGTAGAAGGTTACGACCTTGCACAAAGATACCAATGGAAAAAAACAGTGGGTCCCTTGGAAGAAAGGCAATTGTTGATTAACCGCTGGAATTATGAATTTGCACACCGGCCGGCGCCGGATTATTTCCAGACCTTTGGCCTGGGCTTCTTTGAATACTTCCAGTTATGTGCGGATATAGGCGCTGAACCCCTGCCTATTTTAAACTGCGGTATGGCCTGCCAGTTCAATTCGGGCGAGGTGGTGCCGTTAGACCAGATACAACCTTATATTGATGATGCATTAGATTTGATAGAGTTTGCAAACGGAGCTGTAACTACCAAATGGGGTAAACTGCGTGCAAGCATGGGGCATCCCGAGCCGTTTCATCTAAAAATGCTGGGCGTGGGCAATGAAAACTGGGGCCCGCAATACCTGGAACGGTTCAAAATTTTTCAGGAGGCGTTAAAAGCAAAATACCCCCAAATTAAGCTGATTGCGAGCTCGGGTACCGACCCCGTGGGTGAGCGGTTTAACTTATTGAATACGGGGCTGCGTGCGCTGAATACCGATTTTATAGATGAACATTATTACCGGCCCCCCCAATTCTTTTTCAGTAATATCAACCGCTATGATAATTACCCCCGAAACGGATCGAAGGTTTTTGCCGGGGAATACGCATCGCACGTACCCAATATCAACGGAGCTGTAAAAAGTAACTGGCTGGCGGCACTGTCTGAGGCCGCGTTTTTAACAGGGCTCGAACGGAACGCTGAGGTAGTACAGATGGCCTCCTACGCTCCGCTGTTTGCACATTATGACGGCTGGCAATGGGCGCCCGATCTTATCTGGGTTAATAATCTTCAGATAGTAGGATCGCCCAGCTACTACGTGCAAAAATTGTATTCTTTAAACAAAGGAACAACAGTAATACCTGTTCAACAAGATAATAAGATCATAGATGGCAAAGACAGTTTATATGCTACTGCCGCCATTGATGCTGCATCAAAAGAAGTTATAGTAAAAATTGTGAATGCACTGCCGGGTGAACAAAAGATCACATTAAATTTTGAAGGGGTAAAAAAGCTGGGTGGCACTGCCGTTCATACCGTTTTGCAAAATGATGATTTGAATAAGATCAATACTATTACGGATCCGGATGCGGTAGCTCCGAAAGTGATAAATCTGAAAATATCGGGTAAAAAGCAGGCAATTACCGTTAAAGGATATTCTTTTAACGTGATAAGGATTAAATATTCTTAATAAGCATTCAAAAAAATAAAACCCGCTTTAAGCGGGTTTTATTTTAACAGGCTTCTTCCAGCGCCGGCTCTTTACTGTCTTCGGCAGCGATATGATATTCCTTTAAAGGCATCATCCTTTTTATAAGAATAAAGCCGCCGAGCGCTGCTACAATAAACAGCACATCGGCTAACCACAAATAATAATAGCCATAGGCGTCAATTATTTTGGTTGAAAGGAACGGCGTGATAATAAAGGCCATTGAAAACCCAAGCGAGTTGAGGGCCATATAAGATCCTTTATTATCAGGCCCTGCGCGCAAAGCGCCTACTGTAGAAGTAAAAGGTAAAACCAATATTTCAGATAAACTGATCAATGAAATAGCAAAGTACAAAGCCCATAACTCGGTAGTAAAAAGATAAATTAAAAAGCCGGGAATGATAAACAAAGTGCCCAGTATAATACTGTTATAAATTGAAAAGCGTTTTTGAACGATACTTACTATTATCATTTCTGTAAGCACGATAATAAACCCGCTATAGCCCATCAGGGTGCCAATAGCCTCTTTACTCATACCCGCTTTTTCATCGAAGAATAAGGGCATGGCATTGAGCAGCTGGCAAAAAGGAATAAAGTATAGCATACAGATAAAAGCGAAAAACAAATAAGGTTTATCCCGGTAAGCCGAAGCACGCTTTTTACTGTTTTCCGCAGGCAGCACGCTAACGGCGGATTTAAGATTTCTTCCTTTCCTTTTGTTGAAATAGCTGTAAAAAAGTATAGCTGCCATAAGGCAACCTATAGCATTACCCCAGAATAACAGATCGTAGGAGATAGCAGCGAGCAGGCCGCCCAAAAAAGGACCGAAAGAAAAACCAAGATTGATCGCCATCCTGTTTAAAGAAAAAGCGCGGGTTAAATTTTCGGGTTTTGCATATCTGGTAATAGCTGCCGAATTTGCCGGCCTGAACAGGTCGGCAATAAAAGTCAATGTGAAAATGCCTGCAGAGAGTGCTTCAACCGTATATAGTTTGCCGATTACAATATACAAAGGCGCTGCCAGGAACAGGCTCAGGCACTGTACTTTAAAACTACCTAGTTTATCAGTAAGCCAACCTCCCGCAATATTTCCCAATAGGGAGCCCAGCCCGAAGCAGCTCAATACAATACCGGCTTGTTCCAAAGAAAAATGCAGGTGATTGCGCATATAGATAGCCATGAAGGGCAATACCATTGCTCCCGTTCTGTTAATCAGCATTACCAGGGCCAGCATCCAGGCAGGTGTTGATAAGCCGCGGTAAGAATCTATATATAAATTAAAAAATTTCCTTGTTTTCATTCGTACATGGTTATTGATTTTAGTCGAATATCCGCCCGGATGACCCGTTCGGACGGGGTGCCTTTGATGATTAAATTTTCATTACCCTGTACAAAGGTTCAAAGAACTCCGTTGGAGACTCCTTCGGAGTGTGATAAAAATGAAAATTTTAATCATGTCGGTTTCATTGCGGTTCCTTTGCAGCATTAAAAAAGCCCGGTACGTTAGCGGTACCGGGCTTTAATTATAAATGTTTTATAATTAAGAGTTCATACTCGCCAAAAATTCTTCGTTGCTTTTGGTTCCTTTCATACGCTTCAATAATTCCGACATCGCCTCTTCTGTCTTCATCTCAGCCAGGTAAACACGCAGTAAATTCATTCTTTGCAATACCTCTCTATCTAATAAAAGGTCGTCGCGGCGTGTAGATGAAGCGGTGAGATCAATTGCAGGATAGATACGCTTATTAGCCAATCTTCTGTCCAGCTGAAGCTCCATGTTACCGGTACCTTTAAATTCTTCAAAGATCACCTCATCCATTTTACTTCCGGTATCGATCAGGGCTGTAGCCAGTATCGTTAATGAACCGCCATTTTCAATTTTACGGGCGGCGCCAAAAAACTGCTTAGGCTTTTGCATCGCATTCGCTTCAACACCACCGCTCAATACTTTACCTGAAGCAGGCGATACGGTATTGTGCGCACGGGCCAAACGGGTAATAGAGTCCAGAAGGATAATTACATCATGACCGCACTCTACCAGTCTTTTTGCTTTTTGCAGGGCCACCGTAGAAACTTTAACGTGCTTTTCTGCCGGTTCATCAAACGTAGAAGCAATTACTTCGGCTCTTACGCTTCTTTCCATATCTGTTACCTCTTCCGGTCTTTCGTCTACCAGTACTACCATCAGGTAACACTCAGGATGGTTTTCTGCAATAGCATTGGCTACTGCTTTCAACAACATTGTTTTACCGGTTTTAGGTTGTGCTACAATCAAACCACGCTGTCCCTTACCTATCGGTGTGAATAAATCAATAATCCGGGTTGACAGATCAGACGGACGCGTAAACAGGTTCAGCTTCTCGTATGGGAATAAAGGCGTTAAATAGTCGAAAGGTACACGGTCCCGCACTTCATCGGGGCTTTTACCGTTGATGGTATCAACCTTTAAAAGTGCAAAATATTTTTCACCTTCCCGCGGCGGGCGTACAGCGCCATGCACGGTATCGCCCGTTTTTAAACCGAAAAGCTTGATCTGTGAAGGAGATACATACACATCATCGGGGCTGGAAAGATAATTATAGTCAGACGACCTCAGGAAGCCGTAGCCATCAGGCATCATTTCCAATACACCTTCGCTTAAGATAACACCGTCAAATTCTACATTGAAGGCGGTTTCTTTTTCTTTTCTCGGGCTAAACGATTTAACAACCGGCTCCTCAATTACTACAGGCACAGGGTTGGCGAATTTTTCAGTTGCCTTAAAGGCCTGCTCTATAAAAGAGGCGGTGGCGGGGTCGAGGCTGAACTCTTCCTTGCTGTCTCCCGGCTCGTCCAAATATTCTTCCACTCCTTTATCTTCAGCAAAAAGACCTTCTGTTTCTGCTGATTCTTCTTTTTTAGCGGCTGCTTTTTTCTTTTTAGCCGGAGCCTTGGCTTTTTTAGCCGGGGCTTTGGCTTTTTCAGAAGAAGCACTTTTAGATTTTTCCTCTTTTTCTCCGGTTCCGTCGTCTTCAACAAAAGCTTCTTCGGTTCCTATAGAGGTAGTGGCTTTTACAATACGTTTTCTCTTAGGTTTAGCTTCCGTAGAGGTTGTTTTAGATCCGGCAATAGCCTGGTTATCTAAAATCTGGTAAATAAGGGACTGCTTATCTAATTTCTTCGCATCAGGAATATTCAACTGCTCGGCAATATCCAACAGTTCCGGAACGAGCATGTCGTTCAATTGTAAAATATCATACATAAGGGTAATCTTAATTAATCAAATACCGGCTTTAGCATGCTGATTAACAAAAAAAATAATTGAAATTGTTTTTTGGTGAACTCTTATTGAAATGAAAATCAATAATTAGCAGAGATGATCACAAGCCTTCGGGTCATTTCTTCTGCGAAATTAGGGAGAAATGAACAACCTTCAAAAATTTTTAATTGTTAAAAATCCTTCATTATTGATGTTTAACATACTGGATGGGAAGTCCCGTGCGCTTAAAAACTGCAGCTGGGTTATTGCCTGCCTGTTCGAATCTGTTGCCGGATACAATGTATTTCCGGGCTTTTGAACAATGGGAACAACAGCGCCTTTTACAAAATTTCCTTTTTTATTCAGGTAAACTTTTAGCAGCGGAGCATAGCCCATTGGCCCATGAAGGGATATATTACCATAGGTAGCAAAATTTCCCAGGCTATAGGCAATAAGCTTGTCTTTATAAATTTCCATTCCCCTGGTAACATGAGGGCCGCTGCCAATGACCAGATCTGCGCCCGCGTCAATACAATGGTGCGCCATTTCATACACATTGCCACGGCTTTCATTAAAACTGGTTTCCTGCACTCTTAAAACAGCTCCTGCGCGGGCGCCCTCTGCCCCGCCATGAAAAAATATAACCACAATCTCGGCCAGCTCTTTGGCTTCTTTAATAACCGAGCTTATTTTTTTATAATCGTTGATATAAATATGCCGGCCGCCATGCCCCACACCAATAAAGGCCAGTGTTAAAGCCCCTTTCCGCAATAATGCTATTTCACAATCATTTTTAAGGCCCGAAAATGCAATTCCCTGTTCTTCCAGCGCTTTTTTGGTTTGTACAATGCCCTCGTCTCCAAAATCGCCGCTATGATTGTTGGCAATGCTTAAGAAATCGAAGCCGGCCTCCTTAAAGTAAGCTGCAAAATGCGGCGGCATCCGGAAAGCATGGCAGTTTTTACCGGATTTACATTTCTTGCTGACGGTTGTTGAATCGGCAATAACGCCTTCCAGGTTCCCGATAGTGATGTCGGCATTCTGAAGTGTATCTTTTAGCTGATCCAGTATGTTGCGACCAGGCAACCGGTTCGGATCGGGATAATTGCTGCCTAGCATCATATCGCCTACAGCAATAATGCTTATAAGTGAATCCTTCTCCGGAACAGACTTTGTTCCGGCCACCATGGGCGCCTTAGGATACTGGGAGCAGGAGCACCAAAAAAATATAGAAAGTAAAAAAGCAGCGTTTCTCATAACAGCACTACAAAATTACGATAGAAGTATATCTGCCCTATATTTTCTGTTTGAAGAAATTAAAAATTTTTTGGCATTTTATCTCAGAATCAGGTATACGGCCTGCTCATCTTATCTTTGCTGCCCTAAATAAAGTGAGATGTTTAACAAAAGGATCAAAATTAAAACGCTTTTGGCGCAGGATCCCGATAGCTTTCGGGAGCAGGAGGTAACGGTAATGGGTTGGGTACGCACTTTTCGTAACAACCAGTTTATAGCTTTAAATGATGGAAGCACCAATACCAATTTGCAGGTTGTAGCCGAGCTGGGAAAATTTGATGAATCGCTTTTGAAAAGGATCACTACTTCTGCCTCCTTAAAAGTTACCGGGGCTATCGTTCCTTCTTTAGGAAAAGGGCAAACCATGGAGCTGAAAGCAGCATCGATTGAAATACTGGGAGATAGTGATGCAGAAGTTTACCCGCTGCAACCCAAAAAGCATTCACTGGAATTTTTAAGGGAAAAAGCACACCTGCGTTTCAGGACCAACACATTTGCTTCTGTTTTCCGTATCAGGCATGCCCTGGCATTTGCAGTTCATAAGTTTTTCAATGATAAAGGATTCGTGTATTTGCATACGCCCATCATCACTGCAAGCGACGCCGAAGGTGCCGGGGAAATGTTCAGGGTAACCACCCTACCTTTCGAAAATACTCCCAAAAATGAAGACGGATCTATCAATTTTAAAGAAGATTTCTTTGGAAGATCGACCAATTTAACCGTAAGTGGCCAGTTGGAAGGAGAATTAGGAGCCACGGCTTTTGGTGAGATCTATACTTTCGGTCCTACGTTCAGGGCAGAAAACAGTAATACAGCGCGCCACCTGGCCGAGTTTTGGATGATCGAGCCGGAAATGGCTTTTTATGACCTGGAAGACAATGCCAACCTTGCAGAGGAGTTTATTAAGTACATCATCCGTTATGTATTGGAGAACAACCGGGAAGACCTCGACTTTCTGGCAAACAGGCTGGCGGATGAGGAAAAGCAATTGCCGCAGGACAAGCGCAGTGAAATGGGCCTTATAGAGAAGCTGGAATTTGTAATCAACAATGAGTTTCAAAGATTAACCTATACAGAGGCAATAGAAATATTAGCTAACAGCAATCACAATAAAAAGAAGAAGTTTCAATACCCCATTACCGGGTGGGGAATGGACCTGCAAAGCGAACATGAACGTTACCTGGTAGAAAAGCATTTTAAAAAGCCGGTGATATTGACGGACTACCCGGCAGGAATCAAGTCTTTCTATATGAGATTGAACGAGGACGGCAAGACCGTAGCCGCTATGGATATACTGGCGCCCGGAATCGGGGAGATTGTAGGCGGGTCGCAAAGAGAAGAAAGACTGGATGTGTTGCTGGAGAAAATGAAAACGATGAACATACCCATGGAAGAAATGTGGTGGTATGTGGATACCCGCCGTTTTGGTACGGTGCCTCATGCCGGGTTCGGGCTGGGATTTGAAAGAATGATCCAGTTTGTTACGGGTATGAGCAATATTCGTGACGTAATTGCCTTCCCGAGAACACCGAAGAGTGCAGAATTTTAATGGGATAAAAGAAATCTAGTATCAGGGGAGCTCGTGGTTTAAGCCACGGCTCTTTTAGTTATGCGATCCAGGTTTGCTTTACTGTAGAAATAAACCATTTTCCGTTGCTTCCCTTTTTTATAAGAACAAAATACCCCTTACCACAGTTGCCTTTACAGCTAAAGCCCACGTCTATTATACCCATTGTTTGGGCTTTATTAAAGAGAATTCTGGAGATAGACAACCTATTATAAGTATTTGCTTTTAAATTGCTGGTTATTTTGAAAGGACCTTCTGTTATATCTTCTTTAAGAGGTAATTGGAGCGTACCTGTGTCAGCAATTGCCAGCATGGTGTCCGAAAGAAGTCGTTGGGCATAAGTAATGTCTTCTTTAATGGGTTTTACTACCGGGTTAAAACGTATCAGTAACTTACTTGTATCAGCACGTAAGCTATCCATCTCTTGTTGCCACAAAGACAACTTATTAAGCTCCTCCCTGGTTAGAAGGGTGCTATCCGGAACTATAGGATATCCATCTTCTTCGAAGCGTATACGTTCATCACCATGAATAGGCGGCGGAATATCGTATTTTCTTACATCAATGCAGGTAGCATCCACTATTGCAGGGAAAAGCTCATACAAAATCTGCTTTTCAAGTTCATTATTCGTTGGCTTGCTTTTGCAGCCCGTAATCAGGATTATCAACAATAAAGAACAGATGACTTTTGACATTGACCTTATTTCAATTGCTCCTTAAAAAAATCAACCGTCCTTTTCCAGGCCAGCTCGGCAGCAGCTTTGTCGTACCGCGGCGTAGTGTCGTTATGAAAGCCATGATTTACCTTAGGGTACATATACATGGTATACGTTTTATTATATTCTTTCAATGCAGCTTCATACGCAGGCCAGCCTTCATTTACGCGGGTGTCCAGTTCGGCATACTGGATTAATAAAGGGGCTTTAATCTTTGGTACATCTTCAGCCGGTGGTTGCCCTCCATAGAAAGGAACGGCAGCATTTAGTGTACTAATTCTTACCGCCATCATATTAGCGATCCACCCTCCAAAACAAAAGCCTACAACACCTACTTTTCCATTACAATGCTTATCGTTTTTCAGGTAATCATAAGCTGCAATAAAATCTTCGAGCATTTCGTTCCTGTCCCTCTTGGCCTGTAGTTCCCGCCCGGCATCATCTGTGCCGGGATAGCCGCCCAGTGGTGTAAGCGCATCCGGTGCTAATGCAATAAAACCAGCCAGCGCGGCGCGCCTTGCTACATCTTCAATATGCGGGTTAAGTCCCCTGTTTTCATGTACTACCACTACCCCGCCTAATTTTCCTTTATTATCAGCAGGCATGCAAAGCAAACCTTTTATAGTGCCGCCTCCTTTGGGAGATTTATACTCAATATATTCAGACTTAATACGGGGATCTGCTGCAGCCACCTGTACCTGCCCTTTATAATCGGGCATTAAAAAGCTCATGAGTGAAGTTACCGTCAACCCACCCACCGCATAAACAGAAAGCTTTTGCACAAAGTCGCGGCGATTAATACGGTTATGCGCATAATCATCATAAAGGTCAAAGACCTCTTGTTTGACATCTTCTTTTTTTATAGGCATCGGATAATGTTTTAGAGACTATAAATTTATTATATTTCGGTAAAACCAGGAAGCATTATGCCAAACGCCGCATGATTTTTTGAACCATTATGCAATAAATTCCTGCACACTAAAAAATGTAGTATAAACAAAATCTCTATTGATAACCAATGATGTAAGAACGGTTTAAGAAATTCACCCAAAATATTTAGAAATATACCCCTATACTTAAGAGATAAAAAGTCATATTGTCTGGGATTGCAAACAAGAACAACAACAATGTATTTGTAAAATAACAACGATGCTATTAAAAGAAAGGATACAAATTTTTATTGTCATGAAATGGACGGCTGTATTTTTTATACTCTTATGCCTGCTGACACTAACAGCATTTTCCAAAACACCTCGCAACCTGCTGCAAAAACAAGCCAATGAGCAAGCTGTAAAAGAAGCATTGGTACACCGGGAAAAATGGGTTACCTACCCTTTATATACCGACCGCGCCGGATGGGACCGGTTTTTAGGAACGAACAGGCCGGAAATTATCAGCAACGGTGAAAAATACCTGAATTACGAATGGCAGGTTGTAACCGCAAGCGATTACCTCGAGTTTTCGCGCAGCGGCTCCCGTGTAATAATGGAGGAGCCTTATAACAAAAATCTTAACGCCATATCGTCTTTGTTCCTGGCAGAAATGGCGGAGGGCAAGGGCCGGTTTATGGACCAGCTGATCAATGGCGTATTTGCCGCCTGCGAAATGACTTCCTGGTCTTTATCTGCTCACCTGTCCATACAGTTAAAGAACAAGCGGTTTCCCGATCATAACCAGCAGATCATTGACCTGGTGGCAGGCGATGTAGGGTCTACCTTTTCGTGGATCTATTTTTTCCTTAATAAAGAGTTTGATAAAGCCGATCCTTTAATTGCCCAGCGGCTGAAGTATGAAATACAGAGAAGAATACTCGACCCTTACATGAACGTCAATCATTTCTGGTGGATGGGTTTTGAGATTCGTCCAACACAGGTAGTGAATAACTGGAATGTTTGGTGCAACAGCAATGTGCTGCAGGCGTTTGCTTTAATGGAAGAAGACAGGGACAAGCTTGCCAAAGCGGTATATAAAACGATGCAGTCGGTTGATCTTTTTATTAATTATAATAAAGATGACGGGGCCTGTGAAGAAGGCCCGTCTTACTGGGGTCATGCGGCGGGTAAACTTTATGATTACCTGCAGGTGTTGTCGGATATCACCGGGGGCAAGATCTCTATTTTTAATGAGCCCATCATCAAAAATATGGGCGAGTATATTTCGCGTAGCTATGTTGGAAACGGATGGGTGGTAAACTTTGCAGACGCTTCGGCCAAAGGTGGTGGCGATGCGCCTCTTATTTATCGCTTCGGTAAGGCCGTTAACAGTAAAGAAATGCAGTCATTTGCCGCATACCTGGTACAGCAAAAAAAGGAAGATCTCCAGGTAACCGGCAGCCGTGATATGTTCCGCACCCTGCAGAGTATCGCCTATAATAAAGAGATCAGTACTATAACCCCTGCATTGCCGGCATCTCCTTATACCTGGTATCCGCAAACAGAGTTCTGCTATATAAAAAACAAGACCTACTTTTTTGCAGCAAAGGGAGGGTTTAATAATGAAAGCCATAACCACAATGATGTAGGAACATTTTCTTTATATGTTGATACCATACCGTTTTTTATAGATGCCGGCGTAGGTACTTACACGAGGCAAACATTTGGCAGCGAACGCTATAATATATGGACCATGCAAAGCAATTACCACAACCTGCCTATGATCAATGGCGTGGCACAACAGTTTGGGGCAGAATATAAATCGCGCAACGTCAGTTTTAATGCAGCGACAAAAAAATTCAGCCTGGATATCAGCGGAGCCTATAACCAGGAGGCTGCTGTTAAAAACTGGCAACGGAGTTATATCTTATCAGAGAAGGCATTAACCATTGAAGACGCTTTTGACCTTACTGCCGTAAAAGAGCCCACTTCCATTAACTTCCTGGTAGCTGCAAAACCTGCTATTGATAAAGAAGGAATCGTAATAATTGAAAAAAACAACCAAAAGGTGGCGCTTCATTATTCCAACAATATTTTTAATGTTTTTGCAGATACCATAACACTGGAGGATAAAAGACTCTCCAATGTTTGGGGAAGCGAGGTGTACCGGGTAAGGCTGGTGGTTAAAAAACCTCAGTTAAAGGGAAAGTATACTTACACGATAACAAAGGCTGGGATGTAATGATGCACGGTCTTAATTTTTAGATTTAGAGCTAAATTCGCTGGGCGTCATATGAAAGTACTTTTTAAACTCACGGCTAAAGTATTTTCGGTCGTCGTAGCCTACTGTAAATGAAACTTCATTCACCGTCATATCCGTTTGTTGAAGTAAAGCAGCCGCCTTTTTAAACCGTTGTAATTTTATAAACTCGTTTACAGACATGTCGGTCAACGCTCTTAATTTTTTATAAAGAACCGGCGCGCTCATGGCTACTTTTTTGGAAAGCAGCTCCACTCCAAATGCAGGATCATCTATATGCTCTTCAATAAGGTTCATTACTTTTTCAAGAAAAGCTTTGTCAATTTCGTTGATGGGGGCTTCTGCTGCCACACCAGCGGGTTGCGTATTTAATGTAGTTAACTCTTTTGTGATTTTTTGTTTTAGCTTTTCCTGCGCTGTAGCTAGGTTACCCACGCTAAGTATTAAAACTTTTGTACTAAACGGCTTGGTAAGATAAAGATCTGCCCCCTGCTCCAAGCCGGTTACCTGCTCGTTTTGAGAGCTTTTAGCGGTTAAGAGAATAACAGGAATATGGCTGGTTCGCTCATCTGTTTTTATTTTTTTACAAAGGGTGTAGCCATCCATTTCCGGCATCATAACATCGCTGATGATGAGGTCTGGTATTTCAGCGCAGGCTGCATCCCATCCCAGTTTCCCGTTTTCGGCTGTTATAATATTAAATCTCTGAGCAAGCGTATCCTTTACCAGCTGCCTTAGCTCTGCATTGTCCTCAACAATAAGGATTGTTTTGCGCCCTGCATCTGAAGTATCAGGGAGGTTGGCCTCAGTTGGCGTATCAATTAGCGTAACGGAAGCACTTGCAGCTGGTTGGGAAGATACGGGGCCGTTTTTATTAACCCCCGAAAATTTTGCATGGAGCGGAAGTGTTACGGTAAATACCGTACGCCCGGCTTTATCATTTTGAGACGGGACGCTTTCTACCGATATGGTTCCCTGGTGTAAGGTTACTATATTTTTTGAAAGTGCCAAACCGATACCATAACCGGTATTCTGCAAACCGTGATCGGCCACCTGGAAAAAATTGGTGAATAGTTTATCAATATACTGGGGGGCAATACCTCGCCCGTTGTCAGTAACTTTTATGATCACATCATTGGTACGGGTGATCACCTGCAATTGAATAAATCCACCTTCGGGAGTAAACTTAAATGCGTTGGCCAACAGGTTAAAGAAAACTTTTTCCAATTGCTGCTCATCAAAATGGAGCGCTATAAAATCTTCATCATGCACAAACGACATTTGAATGTTTTTGGATTGTGACATCTCCCTGAAACTCTCGTATATATTTTGCAAAAAGGGAATAAGATCCTGCTTTATAGGATTTAACTGAAGATGATTGGTTTCTGCTTTTCTGAAATCCATCAATTCGCTGACAAGATTTAAAAGCCGGTTGGTGTTGGATTTTACCTGCGTGAGCTGTTGGGCAATAAACGACTCTTTTTTATTCTCGGAAAGCAGGCGCTCTACAGGTGCCATGATCAAGGTGAGGTGGGTGCGGATTTCGTGAGAAGCATTGGTGAAAAAGTTAAGCTTAGCCTGGTGCAATTCGTCTTCTTTTTTCAGTACTTCCCTGAGAAAGAAAAAACGGGCAATAATAAATACAATGGCCGCCGCCGCTAAAATGTATAAACAATAAGCCCACCAGGTAAGCCAGAAGGGGGGATTGACCTTTATTTGCAAAGAGGCTGTTTTACCCCATAAGCCATCATTGTTGGCGCCATTAACCACCAGCCGGTAGCTTCCGGGAGGAAGATTGGTATACGTTGCCGATCCTTCGGCCGTTTCTTTCCAGTTTTTATCAAAACCTTCGAGCATGTACCGGTATCGGTTCTTCTTTGTTTTAACAAAGTTCAGTAGTGCAAAATCAATGGTAAAAACATTCTGATCATGGTCAAGAGTTAAGCTGTTGATAAGAGTAATATTTTTGTCCAGAATTTTTTGCGGACCATTTATTATAACCTCCTCATTGTTCAGCTTAAGGCTGGTAAAAACAACCGGCGCTATGTAAGCATTTTTTTTAATGTCAGACGGGTTAAAATAAGTGATGCCATTATAGCCGCCAAAATAAAAAAGCCCGTCATTGCTTTTTAAGAAAGAGTTGAAATTGAACTCGTTGCCGGCTATCCCATCGTTTTTGGTGTATACCTGGTGGGTATTGTCCACGGGGTGAAAGTGAACCAATCCTTTATTGGTACTCAGCCATAATGATCGATCGTTTGCTGCAAGTATACCCAGGATATTGAGTTTAAGCAGGAAATTATTGGCGTATTTAACCAGTTGTTGCTTTTTTTTATCAAACCGTGCCACGCCAGCGCCGCTGGTACCCATCCATATGTCCCCATTAAGATCTTCTGTAAAGCAGTTAACGTACAAAACGCTGTCTACCTCTTTCGAAACGCGACCCGATAGGCGGTATACGCCCGGAGCGCCGGAAATCCAGATTTCATTGCTATGATCTCTGTAAAGGTACCGTCCCACACCCCTGACGTTCAATGCCGGGGTTTTCTGCGCATGTAATACAATGCCTTCCCGTTTAAACAGGTGGATGCCTTTGTTGGACGTTACCCAAAAATTATTGAAAGGATCTTCAACAATGGATGTTACTTCGCTTTCCGATCTGTTAACTGAATCAATTACGTATTGCCTGATGCTTTCACTGCCGGGTTGTAAAACATTCAAACCTCCGCCATGTGTGCCCGCCCAGATGTTGCCGTCGGCATCAAGGTATAGCACTTTTACCAGGTTTGATCCTAAAGAGCTGGTAACTCCGGCGCGATTTTTATAATTAGTAAAGCTTTTCGTTGTTCTGTTCAGAAAATTAATGCCCCCACCCTCTGTGCCGATCCATAAATTATGGTTATTGTCTTCTACTATACTACTAATAACATTGTTACTGATGCTATTGGGTTCGTCTGTATTTTGTATGACCGAAAAGGGCGTGTTGTAAGCATAAGTAACATTTACGCCGCCAAAGTAGGTGCCCACCCACAGGGAATTGTTGGCATCTTTGTAAATAGCGTAAACGGAGTTTTGGCTCAGGCTTGCCTTGTCTTTCGACTTATTAACAATGGTTTGGAAAGAACGGGTTGCCGGGTTTAAAATACTAATACCTTCCTGGGTGCCAATCCACAGCAAACCGTTGTTCCAGGTAAGGCAACGGATATTGTTATTAACCAAACCAGAACTGTTTTTTCCGCCACTTTGATAGGGATAGGCTGTTTTAGATACTACGTCAAACTGATAAATGCCGTTATTAAGCGTTCCAACCCAAAGTTGCCGGTTTTTGTCTTGTGCCAGGGCTGTCACCGCATTTGCATTTTGTGATCCGGGTATACCGCTCAAAGGGCTGAAGTGTGAAAACCGGTAGCTGTTGTTCGTTTTTTCTATATAAGTAAGGCCTTTATCTGAGCCCACCCAAATGCCATTATTTTTATCTTCAAGAATGGCCCTTACAGAGTTTCCTGCCGTTTTGTTAAGGAAAGAAACAAAAGGCGACCCATTTGGAGGAATCATATACAGGCCGTTGGCAGAGCCCACCCATATCTGCTCCTTCGAATCTTCGTAAATACAAAAAACGCTAGCAATCTGGTTGCTGAACGTAATCCGCTCGAACCGGTCCTGTACCACGTTATATTTATTTAGCCCGGCCGACGTACCTACCCAAACGATGCCTTTGGAATCGGTAAATAAGAAAATGATATGGTTGCTGAATAATGTGCCGGTATCATTTGCATTAGACCGGTAGGTTTTAAATCGTATACCGTCATACCGGCAAAGTCCGTCAACCGTACCAATCCACATAAAACCCATTTTATCCTGGGTAAGAGATATGGCGCTATAATTGGGAAGCCCCTGCTCAACAGAAAAATGCTGAAATGATACCGGTTGGGCTGTGGCAATAGTGAAGCAAAAACCATGTAAAAGCAAAAAAACAAACAATCTGAGCAGCGGCATATAGAGACAGAATTACACATACAAAATAAGCAAAACATTCCAGCGAAGTAGAATAATACGAACAAATTAAAAAGTAGCCTGTTTGATAATCAACACTTTAAAATAGCGTTTAAAAAATTCACCCCAAAAACTCGCAAAAATACCCCTACTCCGGCTATAGAAGGATACATATTGCATCAGATTGCTTTGCGACACAATTGCAGTGCTTAAAAACAAAATTGTACTTTCTAAAAAATCACTACTATGCTATTTAAAAGAATGATGCAGGCGATGCCTGTTATCAAAAGCAGGCCTTTAGCTTTTATGCTATTGTTACTGCTACCGTTTGCGGCTTTTTCTCAAACGTTAATATCGGGTACTGTTGTAGATGAATTTGGCAAGCCCGTTTCCGGCGCCTCTGTTGTGGTAAAAGAAAAGACAACAGGTACGTCAACCAATGCAGAAGGAAAATTTACCATTAATGCAAAGACCGGTGATGTGTTAACCATTAGTTCTGTTGGATTCCAAATACAGGATTACAACGTAACCGGTAATGAAAATATAGCCATCACCTTAAAAGCGCTGACCGGCTCTTTAGAGGATGTGGTGGTAGTGGGTTACGGAACAAGAAGCAAAAGAGACGTGGGTGGCGCCGTTTTATCGGTTGATGAGAAGCTGTTAAAAGACCGTCCGGTTACCAATACGCTTTCGGCGCTCCAGGGTGCGGCGCCGGGACTGGTTATTACCCGAACCAACGGGCAACCGGGCCGTGAAGGCTGGACGGCCCGTATCAGGGGTATAACATCGCTTGGAGCCGGTAATGCACCGCTGG
>Ga0136846_1208246_pt1 | contig 183329 bp, 164 predicted proteins | sample HopSoiMetagenom2_FD_96841 | JGI IMG/M metagenome (GOLD analysis project Ga0136846, IMG submission 96841) | Grasslands soil microbial communities from Hopland, California, USA - 2 Assembly 2016 (version 4) | ecosystem: Environmental > Terrestrial > Soil > Grasslands | place: USA: Hopland... | reverse complement strand
GTAAAAGAAAAAATGGAAAAAAAGAAAGCCTTACAGTAAGGCGGCTGCAGGAAAAACAAAAAGGAAACGGAATAAATTAAATCTGAAGTAGTGTGGGATAGACTTGTTTATGCCGTAGTCTTTTTGGCGTTTAATAAATCATCAATGCAGCCGCATAACTTCGCTTTCGCTTTGCCCATTTTCTTACAAAACAGGTTATAACTGCTTGTTGTGTCTTTAAGAGAAGGGAAAAGAAATATCACTTGAGATTGCTCTGAGATTTGTTTGTCTGGAATTGTGTTTGCTGAAGAATGAAGCAATCTCAATTCCCAATAATGATTATCCGGTGCAGTTCTCCGGGCTTATTTGCCGCAGGCGGAAAAGAAATAAGACAGGTGTACTGCACCGGGTCTTTGATGATAGAAGAACAGAACGATGAACGGAGCGTCGCAACGGAAGATGACTAAAGATTCGAAAGCTGGTAACAAAAGAATACTACTTACCCGACAGAATAGAATAGTTCTTAGTTCTTCTTGCTTCATCATGGTCACGAATACAACTAATAGATTGTAGCTGTAAAATATATTCAGCAGGTAATTTATTTTGTATGGCACCGGTTACAATAAATTCATTATACCAGTCATACGGCAACAAAGCATCGTCTATTGCTTTACTATCGGCAATATAAACCTGTGCAGCGTAAGAGTTGTTGACTTTATCAAAAAAAGTTAATGTGTCCTCATTGTAACCTTTGCCTAAACCTTCTGCTTTATCAAGCAGGGCTTTCTCATCACTATCAATCGTAAATAATACTCCCCAAACCAGTTCGGCAGGATTATCAGTCTTTATAATATTGGCTTTTGCAGAACCATCTTTGCTTACTTTGTTGCAAACTAATTTGTAGCCTGGAAGAAATGCATTAGAAACTTTCACTGCTGAAGGAACCCTTTGTGTAAGCCTGCTCAAATTCATATTTGAGCCGTAAGCAAAAATAAACATATATTATTTTGATTTGGTTTACAAATTTACATACCTTCTTTGGTTGTCTGGAATTGTGTTTGGCAGGACAGGTTATGTATATCTGGCGATAGCCAAACTCAATTCCCATTTTCATTGTCTGGCACAGTGGTTCTGCCATCTTTTATAATAAAGGAGAATGTTGAAAAGGCAGAAGGACTGTGCCGGGTCTCCCTGATAATTAAGAAAATCGGTCTAAATTAGCAGTTCACTAACTAACTGTTTATGGCAATCTGGAAATCGTATAAAATATCGGACGTAATAAATGAAATCGAAGAAGAAAAATTTGTTCTTCCCGTAATCCAAAGGCGACTGGTTTGGGATGAGGAAAAAATGGAATTACTGTTTGATACCCTCTTGAAAGGAGATTCCTTTGGTGGTATAATGGTGATTGAGGAAGAAAAAGGAAGTAGGCCGTTGTTTAATTACCGCTCTTTTACAAAAGATGGTGGCATCATTAATTCAAGGCAAGTGGATTCTCTAACTCAACTACAGAATTTTGTTATTGACGGGCAACAACGATTGCAGTCTTTCTATATTGGATTGAAAGGAAGTTTTAATGGTAAGGTGTTGTACTTTGATTTGTACAGCGATTATAATACAGAATTTGAATTTAAGTTTGAAAAAGAGGAAAGTAAACTTCCCAAGCAATCAAAGGGAAATGAGGACAGAATTATACCTGAGCATAATTGGTATCTCGCCAGTTCATTACTTAAAAGACTAAAAGATACCAACGATGAAGACCAGGTAGCAGAGGAGATAATAAAGGCGCAGAATATACAGGATGCAATTCAAATAAAACATGTTGAGAAAAATATAAAGGCCTTTTACAAGAATACATTGACAGCAGATTGTCTCGGTATCTCAAAAGTGTCAGTTAATAAATCATTTGATGAAGTAACCAACAAGCAAAGAATAGTCGAACTTTTTCGAAGATTGAATGATGGCGGCACCAAGCTATCTTCTTTTGATTTAGTAGCTTCAGTACTCAAAGGTTTTGAATGGGAAATGGAAAGCTTTTTGGAAGAAACATTAAAGAGCTATGAAGAAATCGGACTAACGCAGGATAATCTTATTAAGTTTATTTTTTTGTTGCAGGACAACCATAAAAAAGAGATGGCTGCAATTGAAGCGGCGGATGCACAGTTTGCCATTAAGAACAGGGAAAGAATAAAAATTACCCTGAAATGTCTCAAAGACTTTCTCATTAATTCAAAATTGTATTATTACTATAAAGAGGGCAACCGCTCCTTTATTCCATTGTTTTTTATCGCCTATCATCTTTTTCATAAGCAGATAAGCGATGGGGAATTGGAAAAATTCTTTGCCAATTTTGATGCTAAGAATACAGAACATCCAAGAATGGAGAAATGGATATACCATTCTCTGATTAATGGAGTATTCAAAAGCAAAGGTGCTGGATGGATACCATATAAAACAGGCATCCGTAAGCTATTAGATAAAATGCAGCATTTTAAGAACAAAGATTTTCCAACCGATGAATTGTTCCAGGTTTATACTTACCATCCAATAACATTTACCCGAGCCTATAGTATTGGCAATCTCGATGAATTGGAAAGTTCATTTGTTTATTACCTTATGTATGACAGAGGACAGACCATAAGAATAAACGATATTGACCACATCATGCCTAAATCAATATTAGAATCTTTAAAGATTGAATCAGCAAAAATCAATAGCATCAAAAATTTTCAATTGATAGATTTCAGCACTAACAGGGGATTGAAGAATGCAAGTCCTTTCAAAGATTGGATTAATAGCCATGTAGCGGACAAAGCAGCTTTTGTAAAGCGGCATTTAATTCCAGTTGATGAAACATTGTGGACAGAGGATAGATTTGAAGACTTTGTTACAGCAAGAGCAAACCTGATATTGAATTGTATTTTGACGCATTTAAAATAGCTTTTAGAATTGACTGCTAAATGCTTGGAATTATACTTTATATAGCGAAGCGATGAAAGACAAATTATTTAAGAATCTCCTGCACAGTGCCGAAGGGTATGCTATTTTCAATTCCGGGGGACAACTCACTAAGGGGTATAAGCCCGACACGGTTTTAAAATGCGGGGAAGATTATATCATTATGGAGTGTGACACAGGAACAAGCCGAAAGGGATATTTGGGTTCAATGCTGAAAGCAGCAAGATATTTGACCAAGGAAAAGAAGGGCATACTAATACTGGTAATAAAAGAAAAGCCCAATACAACGGTTAAGCAAATTGCAGAACATCTTCGGGAATATTTGGCATGGCTAAAGCCGCTTACTAACCTTAGAATAGTTTACTTAATAGAAACAACTAAGTATTGCCCGGATAAAATCCCTTTAAAACTTTTGAGTTCAGAATTTGAAAAATGTGCTATTAAAATTAAGGCCGAAATTTTAAAATAGGTAAGAAACTATTTTAATAAGGCTATGCACAACAAGATTTATTCAATTGTATAGGTGGACAAGCAACAGTGCCGTAGCTGCAAAATACACAACAATCACCCTGCTTTGGCTTTAGTATAGTTTCGCAGTTTGTACACTTGTAAAAGTATTGGCAAGCATCTGTTGGCATTATTTCTTCTTTTTGAAAGCCGCATTGCGGACAAGTAATTGTTGACTGTAGTGTAATTGTTTTCTCCATTACATTTATTTTTTGTCGCAGCAAGATGACGAATCACTGCAAGTTTTATTGATTCCTGTTTCAGAAATAATGCTACTATTTATCAGTTCATAGCTTTTTACTTTGTATCCTGTTTTATTAATTGCTGCCTCAATTGTTTTTTCATCTACTTTTGATTTATCAAATGTGATTAAACTGTTCTGGTTGGTATAAGAAGTTTTATAAGCTAACACTCCATTTACTTTAGACAGTTCGTTATTTACATGCTCCTCACAAGCTTCGCAGGTCATGCCTTGTATGGTGAAGTTTATCTGCTGTTTGTTATCAACCACTGCAAGTGTTGTTGCCTGTACTTTTGGTTTTGGATAAAACATTTTTGCATACAGCGGGAAAGTCATCATCAGTATAGCAAAAACAGTTACTATTGTTAAAAAGGTTTTGGATTGAAGAAATGAAGCCTTCTTAGTTGCTTCACAATTGCAATCTACATCGTTTGCTTTAGCTGGTTTTAATTTAAGATACCATGCAAAAACTAATACAGCAATTGACAGTCCTATTAAATAAGGTCTTGCCGGCTCTATCCATGAAAAGCTAGCAGCAATGCTGCTGCTACCGGCAAGTAATGCAATAACAGGGGTGATACAACAAAGCGAAGCTGCGATAGCAGAAAGAACACCTGCGCCGGTAAATGTGCCTGATGATTTTATACTTATCATACTGTTTCCAGTTTTTGAGTTTGTACATTAATATGTTTGAAGAATGGCTTTAAAATCTTTAAATTATCCTGTGTAAGTGAATAATAAATTGTTTGCCCTTCTTTCCTGGTTTCAACAATGTTTCCATCCTTCAACTTTCGCAAATGTTGTGACACAGCCGGAATACTCATGCCTAAAATATCAGCAAGGTCGCAAGGGCATAATTCTTTTTCTTCTTCCAATAAATAGATAATCTTCAGCCTTACTTCATTTCCTGCTAAAGCCAATATGTTAGACAGGCTTGCAAAAGACTTTTGTGCAGTCCTCAACTTGCTTTTACAATTCTTTATTTGTTCCTGGTCTGCAAACAACCTGATACAAGTATTGTTTTCCATGAGGCAAAGATAGGAGAAATAATTATTTAAGCAAATTCTTAAATACGGACCAAGCCACATAACATTACCTATTAAACCTTCATCTTCTGTATCCTCACCGCATTCAATATCGCCAGTAAGGCAACGCCTACATCAGCTATTACAGCTTCCCATAAGGTGGCAATTCCTCCTGCACCTAAGATCAACACAAATATTTTGACTGTCATGGCCATAATGATATTCTGCCAAACAATGCTCCGGGTTATCTTTCCAATTTTGATTGCTGAAACAATTTTATGTGGCTGATCGTTTTGAATTACCACATCCGCTGTTTCAATAGTAGCATCACTACCTAAACCACCCATTGCAATACCGGCATCTGCCAATGCAACTACTGGTGCATCATTAACACCATCACCAACAAAAGCGATATGCCTTCCTTCATCCTTCAGTTTCTGCACTTTCTCAACTTTACCTTCCGGTAGTAAATCACCATAAGCCTCATCAATACCAATCTTCTTTGCCACTTCGTCAACTACAGATTGCTTATCACCTGATAGCATGACAGTTTTTATATTAAGACTGTGCATGTCTTTAACCGTCTGTGCAGCATCTTCTTTAATTTCATCTGCGATTGTGATATAACCTGCATACTGATTATTGATGGCTACGACAACAATTGTATGAACAATGCTTTCAATTTCTGCCGGATAGGGAACATTAAATTTCTTCAAAAGTTTTACATTACCTGCCAGTATTTGTTTCCCATCAATTTTACCTTTCAAACCATGTCCTGAAATTTCTTCTACTCCTTCTGCCTTTACCCCGTTTGTAATATCACCGGCATATTCAGTAACGGCCTTGGCAATAGGATGGGTAGAGTTTTGTTCGAGGGCTGAGGTCAGTTTCACCAATTCCTTTTCCTCTATATTTTTTGATACAACTTGCTGAACTTTAAAAACACCTTTAGTCAATGTTCCTGTCTTATCCATCACCACTGCATTTACCTTTGTCATTACGTCTAAAAAGTTTCCTCCTTTAAATAAAATGCCATTTCTTGATGCCAAACCAATCCCACCAAAATACCCCAATGGAATAGACACCACCAATGCACAGGGGCAACTGATTACAAGAAAAACCAATGCCCTGTAAAACCATGTTTGAAAGTTGTAATCAGATACAAAGAAGTAAGGAACGAAACATACTGCAACGGCTAAGAAAAATACAATAGGAGTATAAACCTTTGCAAATTTTGAAATGAATAATTGTGTTTGTGATTTCCTCGCAGTAGCATCCTGCACCATTTCTAATATCTTACTCAGCTTACTGTCTTTAAACAGTGCGTTTACTTTTACCTCTGCAACGGTGTTGAGATTTATCATCCCGGCTAATATGGTTTCTCCTTTATACTTTGTATCGGGTTTGCTTTCGCCTGTTAATGCGGCGGTATTGAAAGAAGCATTTTCTGAAAGCAGTTCCCCGTCTAAGGCAACTTTCTCTCCTGGCTTTATTTGAATGGTTTCTCCTAATTCTATAATGGAAGGGTCAGCAACAAGCGGTGAACCATTTCTTATTACTGTCACTTCATCAGGCCTCACATCGAGCAGGGCCTTAATACTGCGTTTTGCATTGTTGACTGCTGCATCCTGGAACCATTCCCCAATTTGATAAAATACCATTACTGCCACACCTTCTTCATATTCTCCAATCACAAATGCACCAATGGTGGCCACACTCATCAATACAAACTCATTAAAGAAATCACCCCGCTTTGATCTTCTGAAAGCAAGGTCTAACACTTTCCGGCCAGCCAATAAATAGGCAACCAGGTTTATTATCAATGATGCAATTTTAGGCAGTTCTATTTTGAATACATACTCCAGCACAAGTAATACGATCAATATAAGCAATGCCAATAGCAAATCCCAATGGGTTTTCCATCCGGGTTCATCTTTTTCTTGCCCCCCGTGATTGTGCCCGTCATCATTACTGTGCATGGGCACCACTTTTGCTTCATTCAACTTTTCATCCAGGTCGCAGCAGGCTTCCTGCTCTGCAATTTTTGTTTCATCATGTTTATATGCCATAAAAACTTATTTAATGTAAAAAAAATGTAACGATGCCTACTATAATTAATACCATTCCGGTAATTCGTTTTTCGTTATGCTCTATAAATTGTGAGTTCATCATCTGCACTCCTTTAAAAGCAAGCATTACAAGAGTGATAATTCCGGTGATGCTGATTGCTGCATACACTAAGGCAAGTAGTAAAATATCATCCCAACCATAGGCTCCTGCTGCAAGAAAAAGACTTTCCACTTCCAGGCAGGGAGATAGAAACATCGTTGCTGCGAATATCAGCACCCATTTGGTTTTCGATTTTTTATATTGCTGTACATCCTTGTTGGCAGCATGATGATGGTGCGGCAGGTTTACTGTAAAATAGATTAATCCGAATATTATCAATAGTACCGGTGCAATTACATGCACATATCCTTCATATTGATGTGCCAGTTTTGAACCAACCATTCCCAATGCAAAACCAAGAATAACAGTGCCCAGCACATGTGCAGATGCTGTGATAGATGCTACCAGCATCAATTCATACTTTTCCCATTTCTCCGACTTGGCAATAGCCACCAATGGCAACCAGTGGTTTGGAATAAGTGCATGAGTAATGCCTAATAATATAGTGCCTGTTATTATACTATACATGTCACAATAATGTTATTATACAATTTAATTTTAAACAATTAATCAGCGTTGTCTTTTTCGTTATGCTTATTTATCATTTTCTTCTTCCATTCTATATACCAATGCTGGTGATGTAATGAAAGCAGAAAATACAATGCAATTGCCCCAACAATTGCGATAATGAACATGTTGAGGCCTACTGCCACACCAACTGCTGCGGTACACCAAACAGTGGCTGCTGTTGTTAACCCATGCGATGTTCCGGCACTGCTGTTTCGATATATGATACCAGCCCCCAGGAACCCTACTCCTGTAACAATATTAGCTGTCACTCTTGATACAGCGGCTACATCGCTTACAAGATGTGCCGCAACAGCAGTAAATAACGTAGCTCCGATACAAACGGCGGCATAGGTTCTTATACCGGCATCCCGGCCATGCTTTTCCCTGTCAAGACCGATAAAAGCACCAAGCAGAAATGAGATGACAAGTTTGGCAACAATAATTAACTCAATTTGTATATCCATACTGTATTTATTATTATCTAATTATTGGTGGGTACGGAAACCCTGCCACTCAAGGTTTTCCATTTTTAAAACGGGACAAACAAGGCAGGGCTCCGACCCATGTAAAATCTATTCTTCCTCTTCCACATTATTCATTTTCGACAATAAATCATAAGCTCCATTTACTACTACTTTGCTATTCCTGTCAAAACCTTCGGGCAAAATCACTTCGGTATAACCATTTTCCGAAATATCAGTGGTTACTTCAATTCTTTTGAAAGCAATATGTTTTTCAACAGTTGCATTTTTATCAGCATCATCTGGCTTTTTTTCCTCTTTCATTTCTTCTGATGCAATAAAAATGTATGACTTGCCTGCCGATTGTACAATCGCCTTATCAGGCAGAGCAGTAGTGGTAGCAACACCAGTTTCGACTATTGCTTTCAGGTACATGCCAGGTAATAGGTTTTTATCTTCCTGCAACAAATGACCATGTACCCGAACCGTTCGCTCAGCACTGATTTCACGGCCAATCAAATGCACTTCTGCAAATCGTTCCTTTGTTTCATTATTCAACACAAAACGAATTTTTTGGCCGATTTTTAATTTCGGAACATCCTTTTCAAAAATGATAAGCTCTGCATGAAGGTGGCGGGTATCTACAATTTCAAATAGCTCCTGGTTAGCGTTTACAAACTTGCCTATGTTCACCAATACCTTAGTAACATAGCCTGTTATAGGAGCATAAATATTTGCCCTGCCGGAGATGTTTCCCGGATTGATTTTATCAGGATTAATATTGATGAGTTGCAGCTTTGATTTTAAACCCTGCACCCTTGCCATCATACTATTGTATTCGCTGCTGGCTTTTTGCACTGTTTTTTTTGCATTTACATTTTCTTTTGCCAGTTCCTGTTGCCGTTCTAATTCTTCTTTCAGGTAAACCAACTGGCTTTTATAGTCCAGGTAATCTTGCTGAAGCTGGATAAATTCAGGGTTTTCGAGTACGGCTATTACTTCGCCTTTTACTACTGGCTTGCCTTGTAACAAATCAGTATTTTTTAAAGTACCTCCATAGGGAGAAGAAACAGTTAATAACTGCTGCGGAGGAACATCGAGTACTCCCGATGCCCGGATAATACTGCTGAGATTTTTATCTTCAACAGCGCCATATTGTATGTTGACGGTTTTAAACTGGTCTTCAGACAAATCCACCATGTCTGCTTCTTCGGTTTTCGTTTCTTCTGCCGGGGCAGCTTCGGCACTTCCTTTGGAAGAGCAGGATGAAAGGCATATAGCGGCCGTAGTGAGTATAACCAATGAACTTAAAAATTTCTGTTTCATATTAATTTTATTTTAGCCCGTTCTTATTAATTGATGCCGCCGATAAATTCGATAGCAATAACGGTTTGATTGTATTGGTTTAAAAGTTTTGTGTATTCCTGTTTTACAACAACAGCATTATTGAGTGATTGCGTTAATTCATAATAACCGATTTCGCCGGCAGTAAAAGCTTTTTGTGCCTGGGTGATGATGAGATTGGCTTGCGGTAAAGCAGTATTGCGGTAGTAGTTGATTTGAACTCTTTGTTTTTGCAATTCGCCAAACAGCCTTGTCAATTCGGCCTGCAGGTTGTATTGATAATTGGTCAGTTCTGCTTCACGACGCACCCGGTTTATTTCTGCCGCTTTTACTTTTTCTTTTTGCGCCCTGGCAAATATGGGAATGCTGATGCCCAAATTAACACCCTGGAAACGGCGGCCAACTCCATAATATTTATCAACACCGTTTACGGTTTGATAGCCCACCAGCGACTGGTTGAAATAGCCTACTGAGAAATCAGGTTTTAATCTCGATTGCTCAACAGCTTTCTCTCTGTTTGCAATATCAATTTGCTGTTTAATAAATGCCAGTGTAGGGTTGGCAGCAATGGCAGCAGTATCAAAATTTACCTGTATCTGTTTTTCAACAAGTAAAGTGTCGGCAATAGCCGTAACAGAAGAATCTGCAGTAAACACTTTCAGACGGTTTAATTCAATACGGTAATCTTCTTCTGCATTTCTCAATTGCGCCTTTATCTCATTCACCTTGCTTTCAGCATTATAATTTTCCAATGCATTTGTTTCACCCGTTTTGTACCGTAATGCTGATGCCCTCAATACATTTTCATAAATAGCCAGCATTTCTTTCAGCAATCTTATTTCCTCTATCCAAAAACTTAACTGGTAGTACGATGTTTTTGTATTAGCCGCCAGTTCAGTTTGATAAACTTTTAATTGCAACTCACTGCTTTTGATATTTGACTCAGATAGCTTTATGAGACTTTTGAAGTAAGCCGGATTAGGTATGCCCTGATTAATGCTGAAATTATTATCATAAGTAATGCGGCTGTTGTACTGGCCAAAAGTTACGCCGACATTTGTTTTGCCATAGTCCTTTACCGTTTTTTTCAATTGTTGCTGGTAACTTATATCCAGCGTTCCTACTTTTACCAAAGGATTATTCTTCATAGCTGATGTAACAGCCTCATTAAGATTTATGACTGTCTTTGGTTGTTGAGCATTTGCGGCAAAGGATGATGCTAAAAACAGGATGAATAATGAAGGGAAGTGCTTAGCCGGAGATATTTTTTTTACTTTTGGTTTTATCTTTTCAAACCAGGTATATAACACCGGTAGCACCACCAACGTAAGAAAAGTAGCTGTTATCAATCCACCTATTACAACTGTTGCTAATGGCCGTTGTACTTCCGCACCCGAACCTCTTGATAAAGCCATTGGAAGGAAGCCCAATGAAGCAACTGCTGCAGTCATTAACACCGGTCGCAACCGCACAGAGGTCCCTTTTAAAATAATGGCATTTATGTCAGTCATGCCTCCTTTTTTCAACCGGTTAAACTCACTGATAAGTACGATGCCATTTAGTACCGCCACTCCAAACAGTGCGATAAAACCAACACCTGCCGAAATACTGAATGGCATACCCCTGAACCATAAGGCAAATACACCGCCTATTGCACTCATGGGTATAGCTGTAAAAATGAGTAAGGAATATTTAATTGAACCAAACGTAAAGAATAGAAGCAGCAGGATTAATGCTAATGCAACTGGGACTGCAACGGATAACCTTTTGTTAGCTTCTTCAAGATTTTTAAATTGTCCTCCATAAGTAATAAAATAACCGGGGGGCATTTTTACCTGCTTCTCAATTTTTTCCTGCATTTCTTTTACAACCGATGAGATGTCCCTGCCTCTTGTATTAAAGCCGACAATGATTCTCCTCTTTGCATCTTCACGTTGTATCTGGTTAGGGCCTAACTGCAAATTGACATCTGCTACCTGTTCCAATGGAATCTGGTTACCATCAGGAGCCGCAACAAATAATCCTTTTACATCATCAATACTCTGGCGGTTTGCTTTTTCCAAACGCACTACCATGTCAAACCTTTTTTCACCCTCGTAAACAATGCCGGCAGATTCTCCTGCAAAAGCAGCACTAATGGTGCGGTTTATATCTTCTACATTTAAACCAAACTGTGCAATCTTATCCCTGTTTAGTTTAACGACAATCTGTGGAAGCCCGGTTACCTGTTCTACATATAAATCTTCTGCACCTTTTACCGTAGGTACAATCACACCAATTTTTTTTGCCAGGTCTGCCAGCACATCCAGGTCTTCTCCAAATATTTTAATACCTACATCCTGGCGAACACCTGAAATCAATTCATTAAAACGAAGTTGTATAGGCTGCGACAACCCATAGGAAACACCGGGAATTTTTTCCAGTTCCTTTTGCATCAGTTCAGCCAGTTCTTCCCGGTTATGTGCACTGGTCCATTCCTTTTTATCTTTTAAAAGAATGGTAATGTCACATGCTTCTATGGGCATAGGGTCGGTTGGTATCTCAGAGGCACCTATCTTTCCAATCACCTCTTTTACTTCAGGGAATTTTTTCATCAGTAAATCAGAAGCCTGCGTTATTTTTTCAATCGTTTGGCTTAACGAGCTACCTGTAAGCAACCTTGTTTCTACCGCAAAATCTCCTTCTTCCAAGGTGGGAATAAATTCACCACCTAAGGTTTTAAAAATGACAAGGCTGATTACAAATACTCCCACAGCAATGCTCACCACCAATAATTTTATCTTTAATGCGCCACGTATTAATGGTGTATAAAGCCATTGGAAAAACTTCATCATTTTATCAGAAAGGTTTTCTTTGTGGCTTATTTTTTTACTTAGAACAAGGGCACTCATCATGGGCACATAAGTAAGTGAAAGCAGGAATGCACCAAGTATGGCGAATGAAACTGTTTGTGCCATTGGGCCAAACATTTTTCCCTCAATGCCGACCAGTGCAAGAATAGGCAGGTACACAATTAAAATAATGATTTGTCCAAATGCAGCAGAGTTCATCATCTTGCCTGCTGACTTATATACTTCATCATCCAATTGGTCTTGTGTCAGCCTTCCGGGTTTTCGATGGCCTAACTGATGCATGGTTGCTTCCACAATAATCACAGCGCCATCCACAATTAACCCAAAGTCAATAGCGCCTAAGCTCATCAGGTTACCAGATACACCAAATAGATTCATCAACGAAATAGCGAAAAGCATGGCAAGCGGAATTACGGAAGCCACTATCAACCCGGAACGGATATTGCCAAGGAAAACCACCAATACAAAAATCACAATCAAGGCACCTTCAACAAGGTTCGTTTTTACGGTTCCGATTGCCCTGCTGACTAAAGCACTTCTGTCAAGAAAGGGTTCAATGACTACACCTTCCGGCAAGCTTTTCTGAATCTGGATTATTTTATCTTTTACACTGTTAATTACAATGCTGGAATTTGCTCCTTTCAGCATTAATACAATGCCACCAACTACTTCCCCTTCTGCATTACGGGTTAATGCTCCGTATTGCGTGGCATGCCCCAACTGTACCGTTGCAATATCTCTTACCAGCACGGGTGCACCACTGGAAGTTCTTGTAACTACAATTTTTTCAATGTCAGTGATTGTTTTAATAAAGCCTTCGCTGCGGATAAAATAAGCGTTGGGTTTTTTATCTATATATGCACCACCAGTATTCTGGTTGTTTTTTTCAAGCGCAGTAAATATATCAGCAATGGATAGATTATAGCTGCGAAGCTTATCTGTATTCAATGCAATTTCATATTGCTTTAAAAGACCGCCAAAGCTGCTTACATCAGCAATGCCGGGTGTGCCAAGCAACTGACGACGGACAATCCAATCCTGTATCGTCCGAAGCGACATAGCATCGTATTTATTTTCGTATCCTTTTTTTGCATGTAAAACATATTGATAAATCTCACCTAATCCCGTAGATATGGGAGCCATTTCCGGGTTACCGATATTATTGGGTATCTGGTTACGGGCTTCTATCAGCCGTTCACCTACTTGCTGACGGGCCCAATAAATATTTGCATCATCATGAAATACGACAGTAACTACAGATAATCCAAATCTTGATATAGAACGGATTTCCTGCACTTCCGGAATGGTGGCCATTGTTTGTTCCACCGGAAAAGAAATTAACTGTTCTACTTCCTGTGCAGCAAGCGAAGGGCTTAAAGTTATAACCTGTACCTGGTTATTAGTAATATCGGGCACGGCATCAATCGGCAATTTTTTTGCCGAGTAAACACCCCATATTATTAATGCAAGTGTAAACAGGCCGATGACCAATTTATTTTTTATGGAGAATTGAATGATTTTATTAAGCATATTTCTATTTAATGTTTTGAAACAAGACGATAATACTTAATTATAATTCCGGCTATAGCCATCAGCATTATAATGCCAAGCACTATCATTGTAATTATTTTTGTAACCCGCATCCACTTGGGTTTTACAGGGTCTTTGATCTTGCTGTAAACTGGTTTACTGCGGGCCATTGACTTTTTTCTCTTAGTCATAACCACATTGTAAACGAAATGATAAAATGTATAGTCAGCGCATGATGATGCACTGATAAGAATGGGGAATTAAGCAGCTATTTTGGGAGGCTGCCAGATAGAATAGGAAACTTCTGAATTAAAATTCTCGTTATGAAGGGGATACTTTTCAGATTGGAAAATAATTTTTACAACCTGAACTTTGTTCAAACGGTTATAAAATGCGGACGCTGCACAGCACGAACAGGTGCAAAAAGGTGTGCAGGATTCTTTCGAATGGTTGTGTTCCTGGTGATTGGTGGAAGCCGAAATTTTTACTTCTGCTTTTGCATTGCACTCCGTACTGTCGCTACACTGAAGGCATGACAGGTAGAGCAGGAAAAAGCCTAAAAAGAAAAATAAAAATTTCATTGTTACAAAAGTAACAGGATATATTGCAAATCCGGATAAAACATCGATCTAAAATGGTAATATGGTTGCAAAAAACTGTAAATCAAGTGCTTTTTTCTCATTTCGACAAACAGATTAAAGCAACTAAAAGGCAAGATTCGCTACTTTAATTGTCTTGTCCTTACTATCTGACCACGCAAAAATTAAATTTTTACCAGATCTCGTCATCTGAGGAAATCCGCTTGATCTCGATTCTGCCGAGGAAGCAATTGTTATAGAAGCTTCTTTTTTACCATCCTTGTAAACTTTCACTGCTTTTATCACAGAACCTTCCATCCAACTGACCATTGCACTCTTATCATCCAGCATAACAACATCTACACGGCCAATCCCTTTTCCTTCATCAATACGAACAGGAGCATTAAAGCTAGCACCTCCGTCTGTGGAGAAAATGACATTCACCTGTGCTTTTTGATCAGGTGACGAAAACCATGCTACGGCAACAGTATTATCCTGTGCCGCAATCCTTGGGCCATTGACGGGGCATCCTTTAATCTCCCAGTTGTCTGAAAATATTGGTTTGGGTTCTGTCCATTGACCCTTTACAAACCGGACGATTGAGATATCTCTTATTTCTGCTTCTGACCTGTCTCTATAAACTACAACAGGCCCATCTGCAGTGATGGCAGCACTTGTCTGGCAACAATCACAAACCCGGTTATCTAATTCCCATTCGCTGGATTTCTTTCCCTGCTTATCTACTATTGCGCCACGTATTGTCATCTGTCCATGATGTCCCTCTTCATGTTTTCCTTCACCTTCCATTGCTGCATTCCTTCCATCAAGCCATGAAATAAAATAATTGTCTTCGTATGGCACTATTGAAACAAAACCATGCTCTGCTTTTTTACCATCATCATTAAGGATTTTTGGAGCACTCCATGTCTTTCCCTGATCAGCGGAGGAAACCAGCTTTACATCGTATGTGTAGGTGCTTTTTTGGCTTTTCTCTAAAAAATGCACTATCATGTTATTTGCACCATCCGAAGCTAAAAGTGGATAATCTGCCCAATTCACAAACCAGTTATCGCCTGAACTTATCACAACAGGCTCAGACCATTGTTCATTCTTTAATGCAGAAAATTTCAATAAGCTTTTCTCCTTTGTTTTCTCTATCCAGGATAAATAAACCAACCCATTTTTATCAGTAAATAAATACGGTTCTGCGCTGACTGAATCAGCAGGTGATGAAAGATACTTTAAGTTACTGTCAGCAATATCTGCCGATTCATTCTTTTGACTGTCTGTTTGTTTTGGTGAATTCTTGCAGGAAGACAACGCAACGATCAATAACAATGCAGTTACTAGCTTATTCATTTTTGTTTACAATTTTAAGTATCATGTCAATATTGCTCTTTTCGTCCCATTTGCGATAACCCGATTCAGAAAAAACAAGATCCCCTTCAGCATTAAATATATAGGTTGTTGGCAAAGCCTGAAAACCTAACTCTTCGCTGTTTTGGATTTGGCAATAATTGAAATTAAAATCATGAGTTTTTTTGAATGCCTCAATTTCTTCAATTGCTTCGCCGGAAGCTATTAAAAAAACAATTTCTTCTTTATTCAAAATATTCCGTGCTTTTTCGATCGTTGGCATTTCTGCAATACAAGGCTTGCACCAGGTAGCCCAAAAATTAAGAAATATTGTTTTCCCTGCATACTGTTTTAAACTAAACGAATTACTTTTTAAGTCTGCTAATTTTATTTTCTCAAATGTCGTATCTGGCAGAATAGTAACCGTCTTGTCTTTATTCACTTCTTTGCAGCTTATAAACAACAAAACAACTGAGAGGCTTAATAGCCGGAGAGTAATCATCTTTTGTAGTAACATATTTGACATTATGGATGGTGTAAGTTATGAACATGATGTAAAGAATCCATTGTATGGTGATGACAAATATGATGTCCCGGATGATGTTCACAGTTAACGTGGTGATGATTGTTGGTTATGGTAACAAGTGAATCATTGAGATGCCCGGGATATTGGGGATGATGATGGCCATGGTGATTAATAGTTGGATCATAAGGTACCCATTGATGGCTGTGATCATCATGAGTGTATGTACCATGATGATAGACATTGTGGTGATGCCAGAACAAGGAGTCATGATGATGATAGACGCTGTCCCAATAAAGACGCTGCGTAGGATTCGGAGCGGTTATGAGGCTATTCACTGACTGTCGCATATCGGATAATTCCCCGGTCATAGCAACAGAAGCAGCAAGATCGTCTTGCTGAATAATTTCCGTGGACTCATTTTTATTGCAGGACAAAACAAAAACTGCTATAATTAAAACGTAAATCGGTTTCATATTTTTTTGTTTGATGTAGTAATATTTTCAATTAGTTTGATTCAGTATATTATCTAAAAGTCTTTAAATAAAAGATAGTTTTTATAATTGATTTCTTACAGGCCAGGTATTTCTTTATCACCGTTTTGTTTTGATTTTGAGATCATTAGGATGACACCAATCAGAATAAAAGGAATACTTAGTATTTGTCCCATATTTATTACCATAGTATTTTCAAAAGTCTCTTGGTTTTCCTTTACAAATTCAACTAAAAATCTTACAGAAAACAGCATTATCAGAAAACTTCCAAAAACAAAACCTTGCTGTACTTTTTCTATTTTCTTTTTATATAGGAACCAGAGAATACCAAAAATAATCAGGTATGATATAGCCTCATACAATTGTGCAGGATGCCGTGGAATCATATCAACTCTTTCAAAAATAAAAGCCCAGGCAACATTGGTTGGCTTACCAATAATTTCGGAATTAAAAAGATTACCAATACGTATAAAAAAAGCGGAGAGGGCTACAACAATTACAAGCCTGTCCATGATCCATAAAAATGATTGTTTAGATTTCCAGCAATACCAAATAACTGCAATAATTATCCCAATGGCGGCGCCATGACTTGCCAATCCCTGGTATCCTGTCAATTCAAATTTTCCATTTCTAATACTGAATGGTAAGATAATTTCCAACAAATGATTTTTATAATAGCCAAATTCATAAAACAGTGTGTGACCTAACCGGGCTCCGGCAATTGTCCCAATAAAAATATAGACTGATAACTTATTCAGCAGTGAAAGGGAAATGTTTTCCTTTTTATAAATTTTTGAAAGCAACAAATAGCTGAAGTAAAAGGCAAATACAAACATTACAGAATAGTACCTGAGTGCAAAACCGCCAATCCTGAGTATCTCAGGATCTACTTTCCTTGTAATGTAAAGTACCATTGACAATGATTTATTTAACTTTCAACATACTTGCATTAATAGCTACCACAACAGTACTTACACTCATTAAAACAGCACCGGCAGCAGGGCTTAACAATATTCCCATTTTGTATAACACACCTGCAGCTAATGGTAAAGCCACTACGTTGTAACCAGTTGCCCACATTAAATTCTGAATCATCTTGCTGTAGGTGGCTTTTCCAAATAAAATCAAACTCACAATGTCTTTTGGATTGCTGTTTACCAAAACGATACCGGCTGTTTCTGCGGCAATGTCACTGCCGCTACCAACAGCAATACCAATATCAGCTTGTGCCAAGGCAGGAGCATCATTTACACCATCGCCTGTCATGGCTACAAATTCTCCTTTGTTTTGCAACTCCTTTATCTTTTCTAATTTCTGATGCGGCAGCACTTCTGCAAAAAAACTATCCATGCCCAATGTTTTACTTACACTTGCTGCCACTTTATTATTGTCGCCTGTCAACAATATTGATTTGATATTATTTTGTTTCAACGTTTTAATGGCCTCTGCTGATTCAGGTCTTATCTCATCCGACAATGCAATGTACCCTGCCAATTCATTATTGATAATTATAAACACAATCGTTTCCATGTCGTTAGCTGTAAAGCCACCAGGAACAGGAATATTATTTTCCTTTAAATAACCCGGACTGACAACCAATACTTTCTTGCCTTCTACTGTTGCTTCAACGCCTTTACCTGTAATCGCATTAAAGCTTTCTGTTACCGGAATTGTGATAGATAAGTCTTTAACCTTTTGCAGGATGCCTGTTGCAATGGGGTGCTCAGATTTTTGTTCCAATGCCGAAGCCAGACGAATGATTTCATTTTCATTCAGGTCTTTTTTCAGTGAAACAATTTTTGATACTTCAAATTTTCCTACCGTAAGTGTACCGGTTTTGTCAAATACAATGGTGGTGATTTTTCTTGCATTTTCAAATGCTGTTCTGTTTTTAATCAGCAGCCCGTTTTTCGCTGATAAGGCCGTTGATTTTGCAACAACCAACGGTACTGCCAATCCTAAAGCATGAGGGCAACAAATAACAATTACTGTCACCATTCTTTCCATGGCAAAAGCCAAGGTTTGACCTGTTAAATACCAGTATAAAAATGTACCAATGCCTGCAATAATCGCAATTGCTGTTAGCCACTTTGCAGCCTTGTCTGCTACCAATTGGGTTTTAGATTTTGATTTTTGTGCATCATCAACCAGCTTTATGACTTGGGAGAGATAAGAATCTTTCGCTCCATGAGATACGGTAACTTTAATAGAACCGTTTCCATTTATAGAACCCGCAATTACTTTATCTCCTTTTCCTTTCTCCACCGGCTTTGATTCGCCGGTAAGCATGGATTCATTCAGATAACTTTCACCATCTGCTATAATGCCATCAGCTGCAACTTTCTCTCCTGGTTTTATTAATATAATATCACTCTCTTTCAGGGTTTCAGTTTTTACATCAGTCACTTTTTCACCATCCACTAAGTGAGCATCATCTGGCATTAGCTGAACCAATAGTTCCAATTCTCTCGATGCACCGGCCACAGATTTCATTTCAATCCAATGCCCTAACAGCATGATTAAAATAAGTGTTGCCAGTTCCCAAAAAAAATCCATACCCTTTAATCCAAACACAGTCGCTGTACTGTAGATGTATGCTACTGAAATGGCAAAGCCAATCAGGGTCATCATGCCGGGGTTCTTCACCCTTATTTCACCCACCAACCCTTTCAAAAAAGGCCAGCCTCCATAAAAGAAAACAACAGAGGCCAAAGCAAGCAATACATATTTTGAGCCGGGAAAACTGATATGGATATTTAACCAGTGTTGTATCATTTCTGATAGCAGCATAATAGGAATGGTTAATACCAGTACTACATAAAATCGTTTTTTAAAATCGGCAATACCTGATGCATGAGCTTCATGTCCGTCATGAGTACCCGGTTTAGTAAGTGGTACCAGCGTCATGCCGCATAAAGGACATTTGCCTGGCCCATCCTGTATTATTTGCGGATGCATTGGACAGGTATATTTATGAAACCCCTGAGTGCTTCGCATTTCTACAACAGGCGCAATATGCTCCGTATGAGAAGAGTGCTCATCTGTTGCATGTCCTGCATGTTTATGGTGAGTATGAGTATGTTCTTCCCCTTTTGCACCAACAAGAACGAGTGTCATTCCGCATTTGGGGCAGTTACCGGGTTTATCTTGTACAATCTCCGGATGCATAGGGCATGTATACTGTTCTTTGTTGTGATGATTATGTTCCATAAAACATTTTTATACGTTATCTGATAATTCAATAATGCCATGTTAAGCCAATTCCCCAATTATAATCACTGTCATAGTTTGTGCTTATTGAAAGAGGCTTGGCTATCATATACCTGAAACCGATAGCATATTCCCTATCAGTATTTACCCGGAAATCAAAAAAGACATTGTTACTAAGAGGTATGTCTCTTCTTTCCAATTGGAGTCGCAATTTACCTGTATGGTCTATCCGCCATTCAGAACGTATAAGCATTGGTAATAAATAGTAAAAACCGGCATCAAAAACCCGGCGATTGTCTTTGCTGTTGGGTTTATTGGCTAAAGGAAGTGTCTTGTTTTTTCGATAGTCAAAACCTATATAAAAGGCTAAGTATTGTTTTTTGTCTAAATAGCGGAGCAGATGTGTTTCTGTTTCATAATTACCGTTCCAGCTTGCCCTTCCTTCAAACTCCAAAGCGTTTTTATTGTTGGAAATATTGCCGGATAGCCAGGCGCCCTGAGAATGTACAGATAAGTCGAACCAGGGATAAAGTATATTGTCTTCTTTTTTTAATTCTTTGTAACCGGTTTTGGCGAATTCATTTTGTTCGCTGTCTTCATAGCTTACAATACGGGCCATACCAGCCATCATGTGATAAAGGATGTGGCAATGAAAAAACCAATCTTTCTCTTCGTTTGCTTCAAACTCAATTGTAACTGTTTGCATTGGTTGAATGTCAAACGAATGTTTCAAGGGCGAATAGTCACCCTGGCTGTTGATAAAGCGGAAGAAGTGGCCGTGCAGGTGAAGCGGGTGACGCATCATAGTATTGTTTGTTAGAACAAACCTTACCCTTTCACCTTTGTGGATTATAATTTTGTCAGCCACCGATAAAGTTTTAAAATCAAATGACCACACATATCGCAACATATTGCCTGTAAGAGTTAGTTTAACTTCTCTTGGTTTCAAAGTAGAATCCAAAGTGGTGGGATGCAGTGCCCGCAGCATATTATAGTTAAAATCTCCGGGCATACCCATGTCCATCCCCTGCATATTGTTCATATTCATGCCATTCATGTTCCCCATATCCATATCCTTTTTTGCAGGTATGGTATCTGATGGCATTTTCATTTCTTTCATATCCATGTTCTTCATGTCCATGCCGTCCATGTTCATACCATTCATATTCATGCTGCCCATTTCCCTCATCATTTTAAAATAGTCAAGCTTGGGAATATCAGGTGCATTCATTATAGCACCATTCCCAAAATAGCCGGATGAAAAGCCCACTACATCCCAGGAGGTGGCTCTTAATTCAGCTGCACCGGTTTCAGGAACAGTAATTAAAACATCATACGTTTCTGCAACTGCAATTTCTAATTTGCTTATAGAAACAGGAGTAACATTTATTCCATCTGCCGCAATCAGCCGCATATAACTCATTCCATATTGCAATGTAAAATAAGAGGAAGCGGAACCGTTGATGATGCGTAGCCTTATTACCTCGCCTGGCTTTGCATCTTTGAAATAATTTTTTTCCTGCCCGTTCATTAGGAATTTATTGTAATACACATCTGACACATCCATTGCAGGCATACGTTGCCATTCCTGCTTTAATTTGTCTTTAAATGAACCGGCAGCAATGGCTTCGCCATAACTTTGCAATGCGCCTTTTTTAATGGCATACCATTCGCCTCCACGTTTCAGGTAACGCATTACCTGGTGCGGATTTTCATCCGTCCAGTCTGATAATAGCAAAACATATTCTTTTAGTTCAGGTTCTGGCTGGGCTGGGTGAATTACGATTGAACCATATAAGCCGCTTTGCTCCTGTAGCATGGTATGAGAGTGATACCAGTAAGTGCCACTTTGAATAAGCGGAAAAGTGAAAGTATAAGTTTCGCCGGGTTCAACAGGGGATGTGGTTAGGTAAGGGACGCCATCTTCTTTATTGGGCAACAATATGCCATGCCAGTGAATGGAAGTTTCCATCTTCATCAGATTATGCACACGGATAATTGCGGTGTCGCCTTCGGTAAATTCAAGAATGGGTGCTGGTATCTGGCCATTGATTGCAATAGCATGGCGATGCTTACCGGTAAAGTTCACCATCGTATCCGTTACATATAAATCATACTCCACTTTTTTTCCAGTGTAAGCCATTCCTGATTTAATCTTTGCTGATTGCAACGGATGATTGTATGAAGTTGTTTTTTGCATCACCGAATCTTTGCCCGTACTCTTGTGCATGGAGTGGTTGATTTGTCCCATACTGCAAAAAGGAATCAACAATAAAAAAAAGAATAGCTTTTTCATTGTGAAATGTTTTATTGTTTAATCGGCTTTTTTGCCTTTTTCCGGGCAGGGTTATTGTCCGGGAAGCGGAATGTGTCCATTGGATTTTTCATCGGCATATTCATGTTTTTCATATCCTCCATTTTCATGGTGCTGTCCATTCCAGGCATATCCTTCATGTCCTTCATATTGTCCATGCCTTTCATGTTTTTCATAGTGTCCATACCGGGCATATTTTTCATATCCTTCATATCCTTCATATCTTTCATTTTATCCATCCCCGGCATATTATTCATGTCTTTCATCTTGTCCATTCCCTCCATGTCCTTCATGTTATCCATGTTCTTCATACCTTTCATTGTATCCATTCCAGGCATATTCTTCATCCCCGGCATTGAATCGTTCATGTGTGTATCATTCATGTGCGTCGTGCTATCTCCATCCATGTCCATGCCTTCCATATCTTTTTCATCATGACCGGCACCATGGTCTTTCATTAAATACCTGCCCATAGGCCCCACACCTGCAACATGTGTAAGTTTTGCCCCATGATGCCCCGCAATGGATAGGAAAATAGCAGCGATGATTGCGGCAAGCAGAACGATTAGTTCGTATAGTCTTCTGTTGATCTTAAAGAATATCCCGATACTTTTAAGTAATAAAGTAATACCTGACATCCACAAGGTTAATTGAGCATATTTCTCATGTTCCTCAAATATTTGCATAGCGGCCTTTGGTGCATCGGCAGAAGGCATTGCGTGAAAAATAGTACTTGCCGCAAGCGCAGAAAAAAATGCGGCTGCCATTATGAATAATGTGGCCCAATGGATTTGCCGCCAATAGGGTTTCCATACAACCATTATCTGGAAGGCTGCTGCCAGTAATATTAGCACAATTGGGAAATGTACTACAAGGGGATGGAGCGATGGAAAGTCTTTAAACATAAAGTATTTTTAATACTGTTTAATAATTAGCCACTTTCTCCAGGCTGTCAACTGCGAATTTTAAATCAGGGCTTAAGTATAATATCAAAACTTATTTTCAGTTTCTCCCATGCAACATCAATTGATGTTTTTCCATTCTTATTATCCGTTATAAAATATTGCAGCCTTTCGGTATGCGTATTTTTCTTTGGCTTTATTTTCAGTCTTACCACATCATCCTTTTCATCGTATTCAGTTGCTAAGTGTTGTTTCCATTGTTTATTGATGATCACTGTCCATTCCGATTTGCCGGGAATAGTAAAAATGGCATATTTACCGGCAGGGATTTCTTTACCTCCAACAACAAACGCTTTGCCGATTTCAAGAGTTGTTGCGTCGTGTGCTCCTGTTACCCATACTTCACCATAAGGAACAAGTCCACCCCATATTATTCTTTTACGAACACCGGGAGAATGATAGTTGATTTTTATACTGTCGCCATGAATTACCGCAACGGCCATGGATTTAATACTTTTCTTGCTGGTATCTTTTACTAAATTGGGATTGTAGCAAACCTCTTCTTTCTTTTGTTCTTGTGCTGTTACTGTAAGTGCTGTCGCTATTATTAAAAGCAGTAAATAAAATTTCTTTTTCATGATAATATTTATTTGTATTTATATTTTTTCTCCGCTAATTATTTGTACTTCTCCAAACATGGTTTTAAAACGGTTTTTAATAGCCACATTTTCAAACCCGGCATCCGAAATCATTTCAGGTAATAATCCCCTGGCATTTGCATCTGTTGATTTAAAACCGTCCAGGCCTCTTATTATATTAAAAAGCGTTCTTTGAACCCATGATTTGGAACGCCCAAAGTCGGCAATAAGCAACTGACCGTCTTTATTCATAACCCGGAATATCTCTGCCAGCATACTTTGTTTTACATCTGTATTAAGGTGATGAAAAACCAGGCAGGATATTACTCTGTCAAAAGCATTGCGCTGAAAGGGCAAATGTTTTCCATCATAATCAAGCAAAAAAATATCCAGTTTTTCTTTTTTTATCTTTTTTGTTGCTTTATCCAATATCTCCGTATCAATATCAATACCTGTTACTTTTGCTTCCGGTGATGATCGTTTTGCCATGATAGTTAATGTAGCAGTGCCACAACCAAAATCAAGCAGCTTTGTACCGGCATAGATACTTGCATCTGAAATCAATACTTGTTTAATTTTTTTCTCAGGCATAGTAATGCTGATAAAAAAATCATACAATGGCGTAAGCCATTTGAATCTGAGTGCAGGTATGAATTGTTTTTTCTCCACTACAATGCCTTTATTTTAAAGTGATACGCAAAATAAATCCGGTTTAAAGCGGAATGATCAATTGGTGGGTACGGAAACCCTGCTCCAGAAATTGTTTCATTATAAATAAAGAAACCAAAGCAGGGTTCCGACCCATGTGGTTTTTTTTTTTAACTACCAATTTGTTTATTCAAATTCTTTCTTCTTTTGCTCTTCCAGGTATTTCTTTAGTGCTTTTTCGCCAAAAAGTTTAAATACAACAGGAGTTACAATCATGTCTAATAAAGTTGAACTAACTAATCCACCCAAAATAACCGTAGCAACCGGGTACAGAATTTCTTTACCGGGAGCCGTAGCGTCCATTGTTAGTGGTATCAGCGCAAATGCTGCAACCAGGGCTGTCATTAATACCGGCACTAATCGCTCTAGCGAACCACGGATAATCATTTTGTCGTTAAATACTTCTCCTTCATGTTGTACCAAATGGATATAATGACTTATCATCATGATTCCATTTCTTGATGCGATACCTGTGAGGGTAATAAATCCAACCATTGTAGCAATGGAAAACACACCTCCTGTAAGCATTACTGCTATTACACTGCCTATTAATGCCAATGGAATATTCAGCATTATCTGCAAAGCAATACGGCTGCTTTTAAAATGGCTGTACAGGACTAAGAAAATACCTGCTACTGAAAAAATACTAAGAATGGTAATCAGCTTTGATGCTGATTGCTGGCTTTCAAACTGGCCACCCCATTGCAGGTAGTAGCCTTCCTGTAATGGCAATTCCTTTTTTACTGTTTCCTGCATTTCTTTTACAGTACTGCCGAGATCACGGCCCTGCACATTTGCAGAGACAACAATCCTGCGTTGGGTGTTTTCATGATTCACCGCATTAATGCTGTTCTCTATTTCTATCGTTGCAATTTGCTGGAGCGGAATTAAGGAGCCATCAGAGGCTGCAATTTGTGTATTGCGGATAGCCTCAATATTTTTTCTTGTGCTGTCGTCCGTTCTTAAAACAATATCAAAACTTTTTTGTCCATCTAATATCTGGCTTACTACTTTGCCATTGTAAAAAACTTCGAGTTCGTCAGCTACCTTACCTACTTGTAAACCGTATCGCTGCACCGCCATGCGGTCAAGCTTAATCATTAATTGAGGAACCATCACCTGGTTTTCTACCTGTACATCTACCACACCGGGTACATTGCTGATGATTGACTTCAACTGCTCTGCATTGGAGCGAAGCGTCAACAAATCATTACCAAATATTTTTACAGCTACCTGTGCTCTGACGCCAGAAAGCAAATGGTCGAGCCGGTGAGAAATGGGTTGACCAATATTTACAGTTACACCTTTTAGCACAGATAAATTCTTGCGTATGTCTTCCATTACTTTAGCCCTGTGGCGTCCTTCAGGCTTTAAAGCCACATCAATCTCTGTGTAACTTGGAGGTTCAGCATGTTCATCCAGTTCTGCCCTGCCGGTACGGCGGGATGTGAGAGCCACGTCCGGTACTTTTAAGATTTGTTGTTCTGCTATGGTCCCCAGCTTATTGCTTTCTTCCAGTGATGTACCTGCGGGTGCCACTACATTTATGGTAAAGCTGCCTTCATTAAAGGGCGGCAGAAATTCTGTTCCAAAAAACGGTATGATGCTGACAGATGCAATAATTAAAGCAATAGCAAACCCTGTAACCAATTTGGTCCGCTTTAATCCCCAATGCAATAATTTAAGATCCTGTTTCTTTAACCAGCGAACAAATGCGCTGTCAGGTTCATGTGCTGCGTCAACGGAAGAAATCTTTTGTTTCTTTTTCCAGAACGCAAGATTAATATGCTTTAAATGATTCTTCTTCTCCAGTAAATAACTACATAATGCAGGCGTTACCGTAAGTGATACTACCAATGATGCAATAATCGAAGTAATATAGGCGATTCCAAGCGGTGCAAATATTCTTCCTTCAATTCCCTGCAAATAAAACAGGGGAATAAAAACCAACACTACAATAATGGTAGCATATACAATTGAATTTCTTACCTCACTGCTGGCCTCATATATTACTTTAAGTAAAGGTTTGGGTTTGTCGCTGACCCAATTCTCTTTTAACCTCCTGTAAACATTCTCAACATCCACAATAGCATCATCCACCAACTCGCCAATGGCAATCGCCAATCCGCCAAGAGTAAGAGTATTAATCGAAATATTGAAGAACTTAAAAACAATAGCTGTGATAATGAGTGATAATGGAATAGCTGTAAGCGTAATAACCGTAGTCCGGAAATTAAGCAGGAACAGGAACAGAATAATGATCACAAGAATAAACCCATCCCGTAATGCTTCTTCCACATTCGTGATAGAGTTAACAATAAAATTCTTTTGTTGGAAAACATCTGTGTGGATATGAATGTTTTTGGGAAGAGATGTTTTGATTTCTTCGATTGCCTTTAATGCCTCATCTGTTACGGTGAGTGTGCTGGAACCTGGTTGCTTTTCAATACTGAGAATCACCGCCGGTTTTCCATTGAATGAACCGTCACCTCTTTTAATTGGCCCACCAAACTTTACTTCAGCTACCTGCTTTAAGAGTATTGGAGCTGCATTCCTGTTACTTACAACGGTATTGGCCAGATCTTCTAATGTGTTTGCACGACCAATATTACGGATAAGTGTTTCTGAACCTTTATTGTCAACAAAACCACCGGTTGTATTTTGATTGGTTAACTGCAATGCATTATCAATATCATCGATGGATAGATTATACTGCCGTAGTTTTTCACTTGAAATCAAAACCTGGTATTGCATTCTTTCTCCACCAATTGGTATCACCTGGCTTACACCTTTTACACTCATCAGCCTTCTGCGAATAGTAAAGTCAGCCAGTGTCCGCAAATCAGCAGGAGAGGTGGTGTCGCTTGTCACCGCAATCATCATAATCTGCCCCATGATGGAACTGATAGGGCCCATCACAGGTGTAATGCCTTTCGGTAGTTGAATGTTCTGTAGCTTTTCAGCTGTCAATTGCCTTGCCCTGTACACATCGGTGTTCCAGTCAAATTCAACAAACACCATCCCCAATCCCGGAGATGCGACAGAACGAACTACTTCTACACCAGGTGCGCCATTCAGTTGCGTTTCCACCGGAAGATTTACCTGTGCTTCAATTTCTTCAGGAGCCATGCCATTTGCTTCTAAGAAAATGGTTACTCTTGGCCTGTTCAAATCAGGCAGCACATCTACCGGAAGATTTACCAGCGTAAATACACCGTACACCATCAGCAAAGCGGCCATAGCAACCACCAGCATGCGATTCTTGAGCGAAAAAAGAATGAGTCTGTTTAGCATAAAAACTTCTTTAAGTATTCCGGCTTCTTATAATAGTCAGCTTCAGGAGTTGGAAATAATCATGACAGGCAGTTTGCCTGTCATGATTTTAAAACACAACATTAATGTGCATCGTGGCCAGCTTCTTTGCTGTCATGCCCCTCTGTTGTTTTTTTAATTTCATCTGCGGTTCCCTCTTTTACATTCATGGTAAAATCAACTGTATGCACTTTGCCGCCGCTTTGAAACTGAATCCAACCACGATAGATGCCGGGCATTTTAAATGTAGTATGCAAATCAAACTTGCCGCCGCTAACATCAGGATGCACATGCAAATACTCTTTGTCACTAAGACTAACAACCACCATGTGTGCTTTAGCACCCAAATAATTTTCCAGCGTATTTACATCAATCTCTTTTCCGTCTTTCATCAGCATTCCCGAAATATGCATTTGTGCACCGGTAATTAATTTACCGCCGGTTGCATTCAGCATTACAGTAAAATTGTCTGATTTACCGGTTAGCTTATCGGTAGTGTAAGTAACAACAGGCTTTGCTGCGCCTTTCACATTTACCGAAATTTTTTCAACCTGGTGACTACCACCGCTTGGCAGATAATCAGCAAAAAGAGTGTAATCGCCACCATTGTCAAAACGGGTTTCATTTTTGCCGGGGCCATTGGTATAAGCCTTCCCACTTTCTAATACTCCTATTTTATAAGAACCGTCAGCCTGGAGATCCGGATGAATATGTTCAAAATAGCTGAGGTCGTTGCTTACAACAATCAGATGTATTTTCTTTTCATGCTGCACATCCAGCGCCACAGCTTCATTCTCTTTGCCAACTACTTTAGGTGTAAATAAAAGAGTGGCTGCTTTACCGGATTCTAATTGTGCCGGAGTAGAGGCATATTGCATTTTATAAGTAAGACCGTTATCTGTACCATCAAAATGTTCCAGTTTCATACCGCACACAGGGCAGTTACCCTCTTTATCGTAAGTCTTCCCTTTTTCACAATTCATCGGGCAACGATATTTGTGTGCATGTGCTGCTGTGTCTGTGCCTGTTGTTGCAGTTTCTTTTGATGTCGAGGCGTTGTTGTTACAGCTTACTGCTATTATACCAATGGCAATAACTGCACTAAAGACAAAAAGTAGTTTTTTCATTTCCGTTTAGTTGTTTTTTTAATGTTGATGATTATGATTGTCTGCTGCTTTTGCAGGAGGTTGAGGCTTAAACTTTACTGACACTGTTTTACCACCGGTTTGAAATGTAACTATGGCATTAGCAAAAGTTGTGGCTTTTGGGTCCTTTGCTAAAAAGCCATCGCCGCTGGATGTGAGTGCCACCGTTTTTGTTGTTCCATCTGCAAACTGTAGCAATACTTCACCTGTTACACCTTTACTGATAGTAGTCTTTCCGTTTGCATCTAAGAGATAGAAATACAGTTTGGCATCTTTGGTAACTATTTCGCTGTGGTAGCCTTCTGTTGCTGATTCAACGGCTCCTCCGTGCGGACCCGCAGCATGTGCGTGTCCTTTTGCATTATGCTGGGCAAATATTTGCGAAGACATTAGCATCCCAAAAAAAAGCAGGGAGATGGAGATTATCTTTTTCATATCGTTTTAAATTTTAATTGAGTAATTATTAATGCTGATGATTGGTTTGATTGCCATCATCTTTTTTCTTTCTATCATAGTGGCAGCAACCGGGAAGCTTTTCATACGCTTTATCATCACCGGTAAATTTTTCTGTATCGTACCCAGCGGCAGCAATGGCTTTTTGAATTTTGTCATTCGTTGTTACAGCAGGGTTATACAGCAAGGTGAAAACTTTTGTTTCTCTGTTCCATTCTGCTTTTTGCACACCATTTACGTTAGCCGCTTTCTCAATAGTTTTCTTACACATGCCACAATTACCCCACACTTTAAAAGTGTCAGTTTTTACATCCTGCGCTTTTGCTGCACTGAGAGCTATTGTTGCTATCAGTAGCAGCATAATTGATTTGATTTGTTTCATATTCGTTTGATTTTGTTTTTAAAGAATTAAAATTTGAATACAATACCGTTTGGTTTTTTACCAACTGGAATGTCTTTCACCTTTGCATGGGTAGTTGCATTGATTACGGAAACGGTGTTAGCCCCCTGATTAGTTACATAACCATAGTTTCCATAAAATGCGATAGCATGTGCATCTGCACCAGTTGCAAACTCGCCATGTTTCATCCATGTATTAGCTCCCATATCCATGTAGTAAGCTACCTTGCCGTCTGTTGCATTACTTACCCATAGCTCGCTTGTTGCAGAATTGTAAGCTGCATAACCCGGTTTAAAATTGAGCATAATGGTTGCTACATTAATGTTAGTAGCCACATCAATCACCGAAATACTTTGCCCGTCTTCGTTGTCGATAAACATTTTACCGATGGAAGAAGGCCATGCACCAACGGGGTTCATATCAACAGTGATTGTGGTAATAATTGCCTTTGTAGAAGGATTGATCACGGATACTGTGTTATCCATACCATTACATACATAAGCTTTTGAACCATCGGCACTGAATGTTACTTCTGCAGGTTCCATACCTACATTGATAGTATTTTTCAACGCATAAGTAGTAGCGTCATAGACCAATACTTTACCCGCCATATCCATCAACGAGGTCCAGATTTCTGAACCATCAGGCGAATACACTGCATTGTGATTCATAGTTGGTACTTCAAAGTTTTTTAAAACTGTTCCTGTTACTGCATCCATTACAACTACTCTGCCTTTCATACCTGGCATACCACCAGTGTGCCCTCCACTTAAGTCCATACCCGGTACACCAATAGTCATGTGATGCATGTCCACATTTTGATGATGATAAATATGGTGCGGCCACATAATCATATTGCTGCCGCTTCCCATAAGTGTAATACTGTCTGAAAGTGTGTTGTTGCTTAATTTAATAACAGAGATCGTACTGCTTTCCCCATTCACTACATAAGCAGCAGGGTAATTGATATTTTTTTCCTCCATAGCATCCATGTCATGTTTCTTTTTGCATGAAGCAAAAGCGATAGCTGCAATGGCTATCAAACTCATAAATTTTATCGTTGCTTTCATTTTGTTTGGTTTTTGACATTTGAAGTGAATATTATTTCGCTTTTCGGAATGACGAATGTGTTTGTACAATTTTCCAGCCTTCTTTAGTTTTCCTTAATACCGAAGTAGCTACACCCTGGCTTTTGATTTCTTTACCGTCTTTTGCAAGAATGATAGTGTAGATATAAGTTTCTGTTGAGAAAGCGTAGTCGCCTGTTACAACCACATCTACTTTGTAGTCGCTAAAAGTGAAGGACTTAAAATCTTTCAGTTCAGGCCCCAGGTGATGCTCCAGGTAATGCCCAATCGTGCCTTCATCTTTAGCCTGTTCAAATACTTTTGAATCTTTTACAAACAGATTTACTACACCAGTAGTGTCCAGTTTTTCAATTGCTTTTTTGTAGTTGTTCAATACATTTTTTACTGCTTCTTTGTCGTTTGTTTGTGCAAAGGCTGCAATAGCAGGTGAAAGGAGCAGGAACATCATTATTAATTTTCTCATGTTATTTGCTTTTTTAATTATTGATTTAAATACATCATTTTCATTTGATACACATTTGCTGTAACAATCCTTTCTCCATCCTCAGTTCCTTTAGTGATAACAGTAAATTTGTCATTGCTTTCTCCCTTCACAATAAAGCTGATGCTATATTGCTCTGCTTTATCTTTTATAAAAATGGCAGGCTTGCCATTCACTTCTGCGATGGCTTCATTGGGTATTACCACCTGTCTTACAACACTGCTTCCCGTCATCCGCACATTTATATTTTCACCAATTTTAAACTGGCCTTTGGGATTGATAAGTTCAAAAACTACTTTTTGTGACTGATTACCTGCATTAACAGCTTGTGCTGTGCTAACCATTTTCAATTTGTAAGTAGCAGTATCAGTGTTGCTGGTAGTGGTAAAGGCTGTAGCTGACTTCATCTTCTCAACATCCGCAGTAAATACCTGTGCTTCTACAAATACCTGTTCAAGATTCGTTATTTCAAACAACGTTTCGCCGCCACTCACCACGGCGCCTATTGCATAATTAAAAGTGCCTACGACACCGCTAACAGGTGATGTAAGAGTTATTGCTTTCGTATTGCCGGTATTTCTGCCGGTATTTGCATCAAAGAGAGCTTTATTCTTTTTTGCACTTTCGTACCGGGCTTTTGCCTCTGTTATATCTTTCTTGGCAGCGATATCCTCAATAGCTTTCAGTCTTTCATACTGGGCTTTGGCTGCTTCGTATTCTGCATTTACGGAATTGCTTTGAGAAATGATACTGATCTGTGTTCCGGCATCCACCTGTTGTTCAATTACCGCCACTACCTGGCCCTTGCCCACCCGTTGACCAGGTGTAACCCTCAGAGAAACTATCTTACCTGCCTGGGGTGATTGTATTACCGCTCTTCCTTGTGGTGCGGCTGTTACAGTTCCCAATAAAACAGATGACTCGTTAAAATCTCCCGTACCGATCTTTTGGGTTTGTATATTGAAAAGAAATTGTGTCTCTTTTTCTACCATAAATATTGTGGATGAACCTCCGCTCTTTTTGGCACCAGCTTCATCGTGACCATCGTGTGCAGACACTGAATTATAAGTGGCTGTTGGCAGAAGACAAAAAAGAATAATTGCGGTAGCAATAATTTTTCTGCTCCGGGTTTTATTGATAAAAAACATAACAATTAAACCAATAAGCAACCCAATCAAACCAAAAAACCAATTGCTGCTGTACCAGTGTGTATGAGATGTATTTTCAGTTGCAGCAACAGTGAGTTCTTTACCCGTTTCGATATTATTCAGCTGAATTAAATCAATACCGGCATAGCTGTTTATGCTTACTACAAGACTGTAAGCTTTCTTTTCAGGGAAGGTTGTTTTCAATTCATAAATTCCTTTTTCTATTCTTGAAACAACAACTTTTATGTTTGAATTGCCGCTAACAGTTATATTCAGCGTTGCACTGTCGATTGGTTTGTTCGTATCAAATTCGCTGATAAATAATTTCAGTATTGTTTCTTTGCCCGGAGTAATGGGATTGTACCTGAGCAGCAATTCATACTTATCAGAAACGGCTTCTGTGGAAAAATAGCTGGTTGATGCAGCGGTTGTCTTCTTTGCATCACCATGGTCTTCACCACCGTGAGCAAATGCCATTACAGGCAATGATAATAACAATAGAATAATTATTCTTTTCATAACTGACCCATTAAGTATTGATAATTGATGACACTTAGATTGTAATTTCTTACGGCTTCGAGGTATTTCTGATAAATGCTGTAGGCATCGTTATTATTCCGCATCAAACTGATATAGTCTATTTCCCCGCTTAGAAAAAATCGTTGTGAAGTTGTAATTACTTCCTGGGCTTTTCGCAAACCCGTTTGCTGATAATATTGTACCGATTGCCAGTTAGCATGCATTTCACTGCTTGCATTAATAACCTGTCCAGATAATTCCTGCTGCAAACCTTCCTGTCTGCTTTGTATAACCTGCTGCTCAGTTTTGGCAGCACTGATATTACTCTTATACTGGCCAAACCACAGCGGGATCGTAATGCCAAAGCGAAAACGGTTGTTCCATTTAGTATCCCGTTCACCCTGGTTAAAATAGCCAAATGCCAAACCGGGCAGTGCTTTACTTTTTTGCAAGGCTATATTTTGCTTTGCTACCGCTTGCTGTTGCTGTAATAATTGCACTCCCGGATTGGCAAGTAAAGCCATGGAATCCGGAACGATTGGAAATGGAGCCTGGGTGATATTAATTGCCAATGGCTCAACTATAATGGAATCTTTAATACCCGTCATCCATTGCAACTGTGCTTTTATTGCTTTTGATCTTGTGATGGATTGCAGGTACTGGTTATGAATTTCGCCGTATTGTGTTTCAGCAAATGTCTGTTGCAGGTAATCTATCTGCCCTGCATTAAACTGGCGGATCGCAGACAACTTAATTTTTTCGTACAGTGTATCTTGTGTATACAATTGCTTTACCAGGGAATCTGTAAACTGAGCTTCGAGGTAGAGGGCTTTTATTCTATACTTTAAATCGGTGTGTGTAATTTGTTGTTCCTTTTGGGCTACACCAATTTGCTGCTTTTGCAAGCGGTATTGGTTGCTGTAAACAGTGGGGAACTCAAATGACTGTGTGATACTACCTGTGTAAAAATTGCCAGTAGGGCTTTCCCAAAAGAACTCCGGGTTTGGCAGGTTAATAGCCGACTTCAGCAATTGTTGCTGCTGCTTAACCTGCAACGAAGCAGACTGAATATTTTTATTGTTGGCTAAAGCTTTACTTACAGCTTCGCTTTCAGTAAGCACTTGCTGTGCCGAAGCCGGTAATGCAATAATTCCGATAAGGAAAACAATGATACTATTTCTGAGCATAAAAAATGATTACGGTAAAACAAATAACCCCAATTTGCTGGATGCAAAATGCAGGTGGATGAAGCCGTTAAAGCTTCACCTGTTTTACTGTAATCAAATTTGAAAACTCTGAATAGCTATACGTATATCAGGAGGAGGAGGATAAAAAAACCTGGCTTTGTATTTTGGAGGAAAGTCCTTATTTCCCTGTAATAAATCAATTCCCAAAAATGTGCTTACGATTGCAATAAACGCCGGCACATCAATACCAGCTTTCACATTTTGATTTAGATTCTTATCTAAATTTTGAAATTTTTGCACGTCATCACTGCAACACCCGCCAGGGCTTTTGGTGAAAGACTTACTATCTCCGGTTGGGACTTGTTTTGCAGGCTCATTATCATGCTGATGTTTAGCACCATCCTGATGTTCATGAGTGGTAGCTGCTAACGCCTCTTTTTCATGAACATGTTTTTTACCATCTGCATGTACATGTATTTCAGTTGCTTCTTCAACAGTATTATGGTTAGAAGAATTGAAGCCCATATCCACCCCCAAAGCACAGGCAAAACCAACTGCTGTATTTGATGCAAATACAATCAGCAGGAATAATGCTTTAAGTTGTATGGATAATCTACGTTTCATTTAGAAGCTGTAAAAATAGGGCAATTCTTTGAATGACAATGATTGCTTAGGTGTAAAGGTAATTGGGCTTATGCTTGGAAAGTTACAGAATTATGAAAAAAACTTATAAAATTGTTTTCCTGAATACGTAAACACATTTTCCAATTGCGTAAGGGATAATACCTTGTTATACAGCAATTTGCAGCCTAAAAAAAACGGCTTATGAGAAAGAAAGGGTTTGTAATAGTTATTGCTCTATCAATTTTTAGTGTTGCGAAAGCTCAAACAAAGGAAAAGGTCCAAAATGCTGATACAAGCCATGTGAAGTATTTGCCTGATGTAACTGTAGTTGGTCGAAACAGCAAAAGCGATTATCAGCAAATGCCGGAAATTGTAGGTACTAATATTTATGCTGGTAAAAAAAATGCGTTGATCGTATTGGATAATGTACAGGGAAATGTAGTAACCAATACCATGCGTCAGGTACTTGCAAAAGTCCCTGGTATCCATATTTGGGAAAGCGACCCAAGCGGAATTCAAATTGGAATTGCTGCCCGTGGATTAAGCCCTAACCGCAGTTGGGAATTTAATGTGCGGCAAAATGGTTACGATATCGCAGCAGATCCCTTTGGCTATCCTGAAGCTTATTATAATCCACAACTACAGGCGGTGCAGCGCATTGAAATTGTTCGGGGGCAAGGCTCTCTGCAATACGGTCCTCAGTTTGGTGGATTGATAAATTATATTTTGCGTAATGGCAATGAGATCAATAAACCCTTTGAATTTGAAACACAGCAAACTGTGGGCAGCAACGGACTGTTTAATAGTTATAATGCAATAGGCGGTAAAAAAGGTAAAGTTCATTACTATACTTTTTTTGATCATCGCAATGGAAATGGCTGGAGAGAGAACAGTCAATACTACACCAATGCAGGTTATGGAACAGTAACCTATAATTTCAGTTCTAAATTTTCTTTAACTGCTGAAATTATGCGTTCGCATATCCGTAGCCAACAGCCCGGCGGTTTAACGGATGCACAAATTAAACAGGATGCGCAACAAAGTTTCCGCAGCCGCAATTGGTTTGACATAACATGGACAACGCCTGCATTAATCGCCAACTATCAAATAAATGAAACGACCCGGTGGAATACAAAATTGTTTGGTACCGTTGGCGACAGGAACAGCGTAGGTTTTTTACAATCCATAACTACAAAGGACAGTATTAATGCAACAACTCTTAATTATAATAACAGGGTTGTTAATCTTGACCAATACAGAAATTATGGTTTAGAAAGCCGCATCATAACTGATTATACTATTGGTAAAATGAAAAATACTTTTTCAGGCGGCATTCGTTTATACACCGGTACTACTACGAGGCAAGCAGATGGTAAAGGAACTACCGGTGCGGGATATGATGTAACGGTTTCAGGCAACTATCCAAGGGACATAGAATTTAATTCTAAAAATGCTGCCGCTTTTGCAGAAAACATTTTTCGTATTACGGATAAGTTGTTGATTATTCCCGGCGTTCGCTACGAGTGGCTGGAAGGTTCTTCTTCAGGACGAAACGGATATACTTCCGGTGGTGCAGAAATAATTTTGCAAAATATTACACGCAGCCGCAGTTTCCTATTGGCAGGTGTGGGAACAGAATTCCATGTTACAAAAGCTACGGAAGTATATGCAAATATTTCACAGGCTTATCGTCCTATTCAGTTTGCAAACCTGCAGGCACCACCTACAACCGATGTGGTTGATCCTGATTTGAAAGATGCGAAGGGATACAATATTGATTTAGGCTACCGTGGCAAAGTGAAAAATTTTCTTCAATTTGATGTAAGCGGATTTTACCTGCAATATGATAATCGTGTAGGTACGGTTACTGTTAGCGGAACACCTTCATACCGTCTTATTACGAATGTTGGTAGTAGCACTAGCAAAGGTTTTGAAGGATATGCAGAATTTAACCCCATCAGGGCATTTGGAAAAAGCAAACATGCAGATTTAATCGTTTTTGTTTCTTATGGATACACTGATGCCAAATACAGTGGTGACCACAAAGATGCCAATACAAAGGGCAAGAAAGTGGAGAATGCACCAACCAATATTATCCGGGCTGGTATCACCGGCGGTTATAAAGGATTTTTATTAACAGCACAGATAAGCAGTGTTGGAGAAACGTTCAGCGATGCGAATAATACTGTTGCTGCTTCTGCCAATGGAAATACAGGATTAATCCCATCTTATACTGTAACTGACTTAACAGCTACATATAAGTTTTCAAAAGGATTAAATCTTAAAGCAGGAATAAATAATTTATTCAATGAAAGATATTTCACCCGTCGTGCAGGTGGCTACCCAGGGCCGGGAGCTTTACCGGCAGATGGAAGAACGTTCTTTATATCAATCGGAGCAAAGCTCTAAACTTTCTTTTTGAATATAAATCATTGTAAATAGCGGCAACAAATATTGCCGCTATTTATTTTCAGGCATGTTCGATTTGTGCGCAAGCTTCCGCACATTTTCGGCAAGCCTCAGCACAGTCTTTACAATGCTGCATACCATGCTGTGCATGTTTTTCACATTCGTCTGCACACGCATTACAGATGTCGGCACATTCAGCAAGTATATGTGCTGCATGTGTTGAACCTCTTGCTACAAATCCTGCTGCCATAGTACATATCTCTGCACAATCAATATCGAGCTTTATACAATTGGCGAGCATTTTCACATCCTGCTCATCGAGGCAGGCTGCAGCACAATGGTTACATTCAGCTGCGCAATCATTCAATGTGTTTAATAGCTGTTTATTTTTTTCGTGTGCCATAAATGAAGTTTAACTTATTAAGAATTTTTTTTCTTGTATCTAATATTTTTCACCTCCTGAATTTATACATGCGGTTAGCCTGTAATATCAATGGCTTTTCGCTTGAAGATCTTTCAATTCCTTAATTTCATTTTGCTGTGCGATTATGATGTTATTTGCAATTGTTTTTAAATTATCTTTTTTTGCGTATCGCAAATATATTCTCGACATGCCGATGGCCTGTTCGTGATGAGGTAGCATCATTGTAATAAATTGCTGATCAGTATCGGTAGCGGATTTGTTCATATCCATTGGCATATCTTTCATCATTTGCATTGATTCATTAAAAAATTTATCGTTTCCTGGCTTATTCTCTACAGGGTTACTGTTTAAAAATTTATCGAATTCCTGGATTTCTCTATCCTGATCGGTAATTATTTTACGAGCCAAAGATTTTACTTCTGAATGATGTCCGTGCAGCAATTCTAATTCTGCCATTTCTTTCGCAGCGATATGATGATACTTCATCATCATTGCAAAATCATGATCAGGATCGTTCATCGTTTTCATGCTATTGATAGCTTCCATTTGTTTCATCATTGATGACATCATTGAGTTCGAATTATCACTCTGCATTCCTGGGCTATCAGCCATATTTTTAGCAGTGTTGCTATTCTCAGATTCTGAATCTGCTTTACTATTTTCTTTACAGCTTGATATTACAAGGGCAGTTATGGATAGTATTATAATTAACCGTTTCATCCTTTCTTAATTTAATTTTTGAGTTTTAATTGCGATTTCTTAACAACCTTATTGGCAGTTGAGAAAAACTGATAAACGTTCTCATGAATGAAATTTGAATTGTTAAGATTATCTCCAGATGGAGATAATTCATTCCAACCGGGAATAATATGATTTATCGCCTAAATACTATACCAGATACTTACCAATTAATAAACCCCAGATTGATTTTTCATCAGACAAGAAGGGCATAACACTAGGAGGACTAACAATCAATATGTTACATTCGTCAAGCAGAGTTGTTGTAGTTAAGACGTACTAACCAAGAAAATGTTTGTATAAAGCATTTAGCGATGATTGGGGATTGAGTACCCCATGGGGATAACTTTATATCCCACCTTTCTACATAAAAATTGCTTTACAAATTGCTGAAGCTTCTGTTCTTAGCAAAAATAAGTTGTGCATTTAAATAACCCTATTAAAGATCCACCTTAATTGCTACAATAAACAGAGATAATAAATCATATTCTGAATAGAAGATGCGAGATGATAACTGATTTTGCAGTGAAAACTCACCTGTTTTTCTACAAGCTTAGTATCTGCTTTGGAGTCTCGTTAACCCACAGCCTTCGCTATTTTCTCCATAATGTGATGACTTTCTCCAAACTTACATAATGCATCGCAATGACTGCGGAGTTCTGAAAACAAGATGTATTTAATTGTCACATTGTTTTGTTTAATTGCGGGGCGGGAAAGTTGAAGGCAAACGTCCTTCTCTCTTTTATCAGGCACTATCAGGTAGAATACTTCATCGCCATCCGCTATGGTATAGCTTAAATCCGTCAGCCGCAGAATGCCTGAATAAATACTGGTGCTCTTTTCCACCTCAAAGGCAGCAATGACATTATTGGTTCCTTTCTGAAACCATAACACATCAATCAGCTTTACAGTATTCAGCGTTTCTTTTTCTAAATTAATTTCAGGGAATTGCTGTAAACTCATAAATGAAAAACTGTTACCACAATGTGATTTGGTACGGTCGTTAGATGCCGCAATAACATCATAGCCCAAAGCATTCCCAATTTTTAATAAATGATATTGCATTTCCGTATGCAGATTTTCTTCGTCTTTTTCCTGTTGTACACTTTCTTGGCGTTTCTCTATTAGTTTTTCTAACTTTTTGCGTTCGGGTTCTGATAAATATACATCGCTTCCCAAAATCAGCTTCTGTGTTCCAATTTCAAACAATAAACCTGCAATAGCTCCCAGATCGGATGATAATTCAGAACGATGCTGGCTATTGGTGTCAATCATTACCTCTCTCAGCTTCAGGTATTCACTCCAGCTACCTAATTTCTTTTTGTCTTTGTATAAAAAATTAAAGCCGTTGATGATAGCGGTGTTAAAAGGAGGAATAATAGTGGGATGAAGAAAATAAAGAATGCTTGCTACTGCAGGTCCAAGTCCTTTTATCTTTAAACTATCAAGCCTGATAATTTCTTTAATGATCTGTTCTTCTGATTTTGCATTCAAACAGTTTTCTAAAAACTGTCCGAAAGCCTGTTTGTTGTTTTCGTTCTCATATATATCTGGTATTCTCAATTTCGGTTTCCAGTAAAATGGATGAGATGCTCCTTCAAATACCTGCTTTTGCTCAGTGATGCAGCTAAGTACAAACTCAAGTGAGGAACCTTTGAAATCGTTGGGAAATTTTTTACTCTTAATATCCTCAATCACCTGCATTACTCCTCGCCGGATGGAACGAAAAGCTTTAAGCCTTTCTTCATTATTGATAAACCAGGTATTGTAAACCGATTGTTTATCCTCTTTGTATTGCCGTATGAGTTGGGAAGGATTTTCAGACATTTGGCTACTTAATAAGTTAGCATTTAAAAAAATTGCCGCTCCTTTAAACAGCGGTAATTTAAGTAAATCTTTTGTATCAGTTATAAATATAAAATCAGCCGAATGTTACAACTTTTGAACTTCTTACACATTCACAAACTGTTCTTGCTATATCCCTGGCTACCTGAATAATGTTTTAATAATAAGAATTACCTGTTCTAAAATAAGTCTGCACCTGGCTTTATTTTTTTACAGATTAAGCATATACATATCCTAATGCCAATGTGCTCCATACTTGTGCATTTGTTCTTGTCATAATAGGCGATGGCTTTAATACTTCTGAAGGATTAGGATGTGTAGCAGCGGGGTTTAACACCTGCCAGTCTGCAAATAACTTATCTATAAAACCATGATGTAACCAGAAGATTGGATCGGCTGGTGATGAAGCCGTTCCCATGGTGCCGCCTACTAAACCATGCAGCCTGTTATGGAAAGGTGATGCTTCTAACTGAGAAGAAAAAGAAGCAAAAGCGGTATTCGTCATAAGGGCAGCATGCTGGGCTGCCGTTGGCAATAAAGTATCGTTGAATGAACCGCCTCTTGTAATTCCCCAACGGATAAAGTCAGCGCTGTTATTTAACTGAGGTGGTATATACCTGTCTTCTATCCAGTTCCAGTAAGGAATTGTTACCAAGGGATTGATAGCTATTAATCTTGCTTCCAATTTTGCCAGGTATTCCCTGTGCCACGTCAAAAAATTTACGCCTCCATGTGCACCCCACATGTGCCCGGCAGGTGTTGTCATTGCTTGCACATGTATTTGTACAAATTCCTGGTAAGTTGGTGCAGGTGTATCCGTATCGGCTAATGCTTCAATGGCATAAATAAAACGACTCCATTCTAATGGGGTAAGATTTTTTTGATTTTTCCGACGGCGGTATTTTGGCCTGCAAAAATATTTATGCCAAAACCAATGTGGGTCAAGTAAATCTTTATGCGAAAACTTTTCAGGAATAAACTGTAAATCTTCAATGTCGATTTTTAATCCAGGTGATTTGATTTTTTGTTTGCCAATTTCTTTTGGAGCTTCTTTTAAAAGCTGCCTCATTTGTACCGGACTGATTGTCCATTCCTTTACACTTTTTGTTTTGCGGGGGAATAATTTACCGTGTGCCATAATATGAAAGGTTTAAGGTTTACTTTATCTTAATGCTGAGAAAGAATAAACGTCTCGTATTACCTATAGCGAAGAAGGGGCGTCAGACGACATTATACTATTCGAAATTTAAATATACCACCGATGTATGAAGATGTCAATACCACGAAAGTGGTATATTTTGTTTGTAGCAGGGTCTTCTCTTTCTCAAAAATTCTCATTCAATGATAGCTGATTACAGATGCAGTAGTGGCATTTTTTAGCCTGATATAATAGCTTCAAAAAATCAATTTCTTCTATCAATTCTTTATATAAATCAGAAAAAAATAGAATAATACCGTATATGTTCAACAACACTAATCCAATGATATTTATGCCCGGTTTTACATCTTCATACCCTCCATTGGATTGGCTCCCTTTTTAAAAATATATTCGCTTTGCAACAGGTAAGCACCTGTTATTACTACCACATCGCCAACATTTAATCCTGATTTTATCTCTATCCTGTCATCACTTTCCAAACCTGTTTCAACCATCACACTTTTATAGGTTTTGCTGTTTGTCTGTATCCACACTGTTGCACCCTTTCCATCACGAATAACAGCATTGATAGGTAATGCAAGTGTTTTGCGTTGCGAACTTTTCAGTAATACATAAGCTGGCATGCCGGGTTTCAATTGATTGCCGGTGTTTGGAATAGACACACGAATGAGATTAATTCTTGTATCAGGGTTGATCTCAGGGTTTACAAATTCAATACGTCCTTTAATTTCTTTGCCTTCCATATCAGGCAATTGTACAGTGGCTGTTCCGTTCAGATCGATTTCTGCAAGTTGCGAAGTGTACACCTGTGCTTCTGCCCAGAGAGTAGATAGATCGGCCAGCTTTACAATAGTTCCTCCTTCCATCACATAATCACCTTCACGAATATCGAGTGCAGTGATGTAGCCAGATGCCGTACTGTAAAACGTTGTAAGTGCTGAAGTTTGTTTTGTTCTCGCCAGTTCGTTGATCTGGGCTTCACTCAATCCCCACAACAATAATTTGTTTTTGGCGCTCTGCAATAACTGATCGAAGTCGATAGCTGTTTCAATAGCAAATGTTTTCTTCCGTTCCAAAGCAAGTATGTATTCCTGTTTGGCATTGTTGAGGTCTTCGCTGTAGATCGCATATAACGATGCTCCCTTGCTTACATAATCGCCCAGATTTTTGAAATATAGCTTTTCAACTCTTCCCATTACTCTTGAACTCACAGATGATGTTTTCATCTGGTTGAAATTGAGACTGGCTGTTAATACCAACTGATCACCGATCGTACCATTGCGAATGGTGTCGGTTTGAATATTGCCCAGTTGTATCTGCTGCTCACTTAATTGTATTTCATCTTTCTTTTCGCCATTGCTTTTCTTAACGGGTGTAAGATCCATTTTACAGATGGGACATTTGCCGGGCTTATGTTCAATTACCTGCGGGTCCATGGAGCAGGTATAGTATACATCGCTTTCTGTATGCTCATGTGATTTGCTCTTGCATGAAAAAAGAACAGAAGCTGAAAACAGAAGTATAAAAAGATGTCGCATAATTATTGTTTTACTTTAATAAAGCTTTCGCTGTCCATTAAATATTGAGCATTAACAGCAACCGAATCAGTTGATGTTAATCCACTGATGATTTGAATATGTTTCATGTGTAAAATCCCTGTGTTCACTTTGTGTGCTTTAAACCCTCCATCCGTTTTTTGAAACACCACTTTGTCAAGCCCAAGTGATAACACCGATTCTTTAGGTAACCAGTAAGCATCTCTTGAATTACCATAGATGATGGCTCTTACCTGGCTGCCGATAGGAATTTTTAAACTGTTGTTATTAAAATAAACTCTTGCTGTTAAAGTTTTACTCTCTTTCCGGTAGAAAGGTTCAATAAAATCAATACTTGCCCTGAAGTCTTTGTTGGGTGCTGTTTCGGGAACTATTCTTACGCTGTTTCCTTTTTTAACCAAGCCTTGGTTATCTCCAAAAATGTTTAGTAAAGCCCATGCTTTACTTGCGTTGTAGACGATAAAAACCGATTGCCCTTTGTTTACATACATACCTTCTTTTAGTGAAAGCTCTTCTGTTAATTGCGATACATCTTTCATCCGTTCGGATGATGGATTCATTGAAGCACCGGTTGATTCATGAATATGTCCACCGTAATTACTATACACCGCAATTGTAAAAGCAGTTTGTTTGCTTTGTATCACCTCTTTCAATTGCCGGTTGCTCATGCCCAGCAATAATAATTTTTCTTTCGCTGCTTCAATCATCGTTTCGTTAGCTGCATCATTCTTCAACAGGAACAATAAATTCTGCTGAGCCGTTAATATTTCCGGACTATAGATATCCATGATGCGCTGTCCTTTACTGATCTTCTGGTAGCGGTGACGCACATACAGTTTTTCAATCCGTCCGTTTACTCTCGCTGAAATAGTTCCGATTTCTTTTGTGTCGTAAGCAATGGTTCCCAATGCTTCTATTTCAATCTGCTCTTCTCTTTTTTCAATTGCAGTAACAGGAATGGAAGAAACCACAAACTCGTTGGTTGGTTTAAGCAAGGCATCCAAACCAATTTCAGTTGATGCTTTGCCACCAGTTTCTTTCTTGACTAAATCCATTCCGCAAATGGGGCATTGCCCGGGTTTATCCCTAATAATTTCCGGATGCATGGGACAGGTATATTCTACTGCTTCATTCTCCTGCTCATGATTTTGCTGCATAGCAGGTTGATTCATCTTTACCAATTCCATTCCACATTTGGGGCAAGTGCCCGGCTTATCACTGAATACGGAATCCTGTGGCATGGGACAGGTGTACATGTCTTTTGTAACCTCTTGCTGATGGTTGTCATGCGGATCTTTATTATTCTTGCAGGCACCTGCAATGAATACAAGGAGAATTGCTGTTATATAAATCAGTTGTTTCATTTCTTTTCAATTAACCGTTCAATTGTTACCTGCAGCTTTAAAGCCTGGTTGAGCAGCTCTGTATATTCCAGTTGCGTCATGTACAAAGTTTCCCATGCATCATAAAGCATAAACAGTTCTTCTGTATTTTGTTCATAGCCCAACTGCATGGTTTTGTAATTATTCTTCAATGCAGGAATAATGTTATCATCGTAGAGCTTGAGTTGTTTTCTTTTCAACTCCAGTTCATTGCGCATACCATAAGCCATCCCACTGTATTCATTTAGCATCATTTCTTTTTGCGATTGAAGGGCGCTGGCTTTCCATTTCAAACTCTCCATATTTGCTTTATTCATTTTGGACGACCATTTCGTAAGCGGCAGTTTCATCATGCCCATTACTGAAAATTGCATGGGTAATCCACCAAAGCCAAACATGTGTTCATATCGGATACCAAATTGAGGTTTGAGACTTTGCTTTTCTGTTTCCCGTTTCAGCCATGTAAGTGTAATGTCTTTATCAATTGCTTTCAGATCACTTCGATTATTATACAGGAGTGTGCTGTCAAATACAAGTGATGAGTAATCGTTCAGTTGATAAGTGGTATCAATATCGAAATTGATCATTGCATTTCGACCCATTAATGAGTTGATGCGGATGCGTTTTTCTTTAATATCGTTTTCAAACATCAAGCGCATGTTCTGCACATTACCCAATGCAGCTTTGGCTTTGTAATATGCACTGATCTTTTCCAGCCCATTTTTATAACGTATTTCCGCATTTTTGATCATGAAATAAAGCAGCTTCTCGTTCTGATCAAGAATGGCCAGTTTCTTTTTCAGGATCACCCATTCATAATAAAACTGCTTGGCATCATTGATCAATTCATTCAACGTTGCGTTCTTTTTTTCTTTTTCCACAGAAGACATGGCTTCCATATACTTTGCATCTGCAGTTTGCTTTTGTTTGTTGGGAAACATCTGTTGTGCACCGATCATGTATTGACCCATGCCTTCTTTAAAGCCGCCCATACCATCATCCATCTTCTTCCAAAGAGATGGATTGTAAGGTGTCATCCATAATCCACTGCTGAACTCTGGTGGCATCCAGCTTTTCGCACCCTTGGCAGCTTCATCCATTGAGCGGATCTCGTTGTTGTACATTTTTACAACAGGATGCGATACCGTGATGCTGTCAATGATTGCATCGAGTTTCATTGTTTGTGCCTTGCTGCTGAGTGCAGCAAGGACAAACAGTACCGGGAGTAGTTTATTCTTTAACATCGATCAATTCAATTTTACCGTTACGTTTTAATTCACGTTCTTTTATCATTTCAAAAATCACCGGAGTGATCAGTAATACATAAATGGTGGATGAAATGGTGCCGCCAATTAATGGAATCGTAATGGGTCGCATGATATCACTGCCAACACCTGTTGCCCAAAGAATGGGAATCAAACCAAACAATCCAACTGATACCGTCATCAACTTGGGACGTAATCTTTTTGCTGAACCTTCAATTACAAATTCACGGATGATGGCAGGTGTAAGAGTTGCTTTACTGTTACCGTGTTTTGCAACCATATTCTGCATCGCTTCATTGAGATAAATAGTCATCAACATCGCAGTTTCAATAGCCATTCCAAACAACGCAATAAAACCAACGGCAACAGCTACCGATAAATTGATGCCATAGAAATAAACCATAAACACACCGCCGATCAATGCAAACGGAACGGTGAGCATGGTAACTGCTGCTTCTTTAAATGAATGATAGGTGAAGTATAACACCATGAAGATGATAATGATGACAATGGGCAGAATTGTTTTTAATGTTTGATTGGCACGTATCTGGTTTTCCCACTGGCCACTCCATTCAAGAAAATATCCTTTTGGTAATTTAGTGATCATCTGGTTCAATCGGTCCTGCGCTTCTTTCACCGTACTTCCTAAATCACGTTCACGTACATTGAACAATACCGTTCCTCTTAACATTGCATTTTCTGAATTGATCATCGGTGGGCCATCACTCAGTTTTATATCTGCCACTGCCTCTAAAGGAATGGGGCCGAAGTCCATTGTTTGTACCTGCAAACGTTTTAATGCTGAGAGATTGTTACGGAAATCCTGTCCATAACGTGCATTTACAGAGAAGCGTTGGCGGCCTTCAATCGTTGTTGTGAGTTTCATGCCACCCAATGCACTTTCAATTACAAGATTTACATCATCAACACTCAGGCCATAACGTCCGATCTCTTCACGCTTCACTTCAATATCGATGTATTTGCCGCCGGTGATCGGTTCAACATACAGATCTTTCACACCATCAATTCCTTCCAGTTGTTGTTTGATGGTTTGAGCAAATGCATAAATACTGTCGAGGTTTTGTCCGTATACTTTCAATCCCACATCGGTACGGATACCCGTGGAAAGCATATTGATACGGTTGATGATGGGCTGTGTCCATCCGTTGGTAACACCGGGTATTTGCATTTTTGCATTCAGCTCATTGATGATGCCATCTTTGGTCATGCCATTCCGCCATTCGCTTTTTGGTTTTAAGAGAATGATGGTTTCAATCATGCTGATGGGAGAATTGTCGGTTGCAGTATTAGCACGACCAGCTTTACCCAACACATGTAATACTTCGGGAACAGTGCGAATGAGTTTATCCTGTACCTGCAACAATCGTTTTGCTTCTGAATTGGAAACATCCGGCAAGGTAACCGGCATGAACAACAAAGAGCCTTCATCTAATGGTGGCATAAATTCTGAACCCAGGCGGGTCATCATAACAATGCCCACAGTTAATGCGACTATATTGATGCCAATAGTTGTTTTACGCCATTTCAAACACCATTTCAATATCGGTGTATAAATTCTTTCCAATGTTCTTGTAATTGGATTGGCACTTTCTGGTTTTAGTCGGCCCTTCAGAAAAAAGGAAATCAATACCGGTGTTAAAGTAATTGCTAAAAAAGCATCTATTAAAAGAATAAACGTTTTAGTCCATGCCAGCGGATGGAATAGTTTGCCTTCCATGCCTGTTAGCAGGAAAACAGGGAGGAAAGAAGTTACCACGATAATGGTAGAGTAAAAAACACCAGGACCTACTTGTTTAGATGACTTTTCAATAATATCATTTCTTTCCTCGGATGTCAACGGGTCTTTATTTCGTTTGAACCACTTTGCCATGTTTATACTTTGTCTGATGAATTAATTTTAGCTGTTTGTGACTCGCTGATATGCCGGTACGCATTTTCTACCATCACAATGCCATCATCTACCACAACACCAATTGCCAGTGCAATACCAGTTAATGACATGATGTTGGAAGAGATACCAAATAGTTCAAGAAAAATGAAACCGGCGGCAACTGAAATGGGTAATTGGATAAGAATGATAACTGCACTGCGCCAATGGAAAAGAAAGATGAGCACTATTAATGACACTGCAATCATCTCCTCAATCAACGTTCCTTTTACTGAATCAATGGCCTCCTGGATTAAGGTGCTGCGATCATAAGAAGTTTTAAAGGTTACGCCGTCAGGCAGTCCTTTCTCAACTTCTTTCATTTTTGCCTTTACTGCTTCAATTACTTTATTGGCATTTTCATTATAACGCATAACTACAATACCACCGACCACTTCGCCCTTGCCGTCCATATCAAAAATGCCAAGACGTAAATCACCACCCATTTGAACAGAGCCAATGTCTTTTACCCTTACTGGAATGCCATTGTAGTTACTCAATGCAATATTCTCAACATCCTCTTTGTTTTTGATATAACCCAACCCACGAATGATATAAGCCATATCTGCCATTTCAAATTTCCTGCCGCCTACATCATTGTTATTCGCTTTCACTCTATTCATTACATCCATCAACGAAATATTATAATACTGCAGCTTCACCGGGTCAACGACTAACTGGTATTGTTTTTCAAAACCACCGAATGATGCAACCTCAGCAACACCCGGCACTGTTTGTAATGCAAACTTGATGTACCAATCCTGCAATGCACGTTGTTCGCCCAAATCCATTTTCGGTGCATCAAGATGATACCAATAGATATGACCAACACCTGTTCCATCAGGCCCGAGTGATGGAGTTACTCCTTGAGGCAATAGTCGTTGTGCAAAATTTAAACGCTCAAGTACTCTTGTTCTCGCCCAATAGATATCAACATTGTCTTCAAAAATCACATACACGAAACTCATTCCGAACATGGAAGAGCCCCGGATGTTTTTGATTTTCGGAATGCCCTGTAAATTGCTTACCAATGGATATGTTACCTGGTCTTCCATCACCTGCGGACTGCGACCCATCCACTCTGTAAAAACAATTACCTGGTTCTCACTCAAATCAGGAATGGCATCAATGGGGTTTTGCCTGACCGAGTAAATGCCATACGCAAACAGGCCGCCTGCCAGGAGCAGAACAATAAGCCTGTTGCGTAAAGCCAGCTCAATAAATTTTTGAACCATAACTTGATTTTAGGTATTCAAAGTAGTTACAACCGGTACTTAGTTAGCTTTCTCTTTTAAGTCCATGCCGCATTTGGAACACTTGCCAGGTTTATTACTCTTAATGTCTGAATGCATGGGACATGAGTACACTTTCATTACCTCCTTTTTCATTTTTTCTTTTGGTGACAGATTAAGATCCATGCCGCATTTAGAACACTTCCCGGGTTTATCACTGGTAACATCAGCATGCATAGGGCATGAGTAATTCTTCGTTACATCCGCCTTCATTTGTTCTTTTTTCGAACGTTCCAGCTTCATGCCGCAAACAGGACAATTGCCTGGTTTCTTCATAGCAACTGTATCATGCATTGGGCAACTATAAAGCGTAACATGTTTTAGTGTGTCTTTTCTGCCTGCTTTTTCCTGGGCATGGGCAGAAACGGTCATGATGGTTAACGCTGCCATCACCAGCATTTTGAAAGCTTTCATGTTGTTTGATAATTTGTTTTTGATTTATTTTTTGAGCTATTCTCCTTAACGTTGAAGTGTTACATTTTTATGGTTCTGTAATGGCAACAATCTGGCAGTTTGTTGTAAACAACATCTTCAGCTTTGTACTTCTCAGTATCATTACCGACAGATGCTATGCTTCTTTGGGCTTTATCTCCGGCATCTTTTTTAAATATGCTGTACTTCAAAACAAGTATTTGTGTATACTCATTCCATACAGCAGATTTCACTCCATCCACTGAATATGCCGCAGTTTCAATTCGTCTTTTATCCATGCCGCATGTACCGGATACTTTTATTTTTTCTGTTTTAATACCAATGGTTCTTTCTGTTTTGTCGCTTTGTGCATTGGCAAACGACACTGTAACTACTAATGCGGTTACAGTAAAAAACATTTTTAGCGTTTTCATCTTGTAAATTTTAAATGTTAGGAAATCTTTTGTTTGGCGTATAGAAACGCCAATAGCCCGACAAAGGATTGTCCGGCTTCTTATAAAGTGTAATCTTTAAATCAGGAAAGTTCTGTGGAGAATATAAACAGCAACAGCATTACTTCGGGGAGGTGCGTTACTTACGGGGTTTTCTTCAGTTACAGAAGTAATTTGTATAAAAGGTAATTCAGCATATTCAGGAATAAAGGCTGTTCCCATTATTCCCATCAACTGAAATGAAGATTCGACAATTTTTTGGTCAGTGCTATTCTTTACAAACTTAAGTTCATCCTTGCAGCAATCCTTTTCTTTGGCCTCACTAGTTTTCATTCCACAACTACCACAGGTTTCGGATTCTTTATGCCCCAAACCCCATTCCGCAAGCTTGCCCATGCAGTAGTGCATATGCACGGTAGCACCAGCGGAAGTACTGATGTACAAGACTGCTAATATGACTGCTGCGAACCTTTTCATCTATATCAAAGTTATAATAATCTATTTAGATTTTTTCCTATTTCTAGTAACCCAACACAAAGGAATGAATTTAACTCTATTAGGTATATGACAAATATCAGCTCGGCACATGAGTTCTGTAAGTATATCGACTATATGACTATTATTTACAGCAATCCTTCTTTCTCACAAAAATCGCTTTGAATATTTTCCAGAAAAAATGTCCTATTGATTTTACTATGGTCATTACATCATTGTTACTAACATAATTGCACTCATACCAATCATTAGTGCATCTTCAATAATAGTGATTGTGCTCATAGGTAAATTAAATACATCACCAAGGCAGGCACATTTTATTTTACGCTTATTTAAAACACTTTGTAAAACTCCGAAAATGCTTACCGTCATCACCACAAAGGTAACAGAATTGGTAAGGATGGGATTGAAACCGACAAGAAAGGCTATACCCAAAGCCAGCTCAGTAAAAGCATAAACGTAACCCCAGCCATTCCATTTTTTTGCAACAATATCATACATGCTGTAGCTATCAGCAAAACCTTTCAGGTTAAGCAGCTTAAAAAATGAAAAAACTAAGAAGAACCCGGCCATAAAATGGCTCATCCATCGCATCCAGATAAAATCTCCATTTATATATTCTGTCAGAAAGGTAACAGCCGTAATATAGCCGAATATCAACAAGATGGGTTTATAGGTCACTACCCATGACTTTCTTTCTTCTTTCTCTATCGCAGAAACAACAGTATGAACCTGAGTATGCTTTTCTGATAATTGGTATTTAGGGTAATCATTTAATGAAGCTTTCAAATCTTCAGTTGCTATATGCTTATCCATATCAATAACAGCTTCTCCTTTTGCTAAATCAATACTAACATTTTTAACTCCTGGTACTTTTGATAAAAGCCCCTGCACTTTAGCCTGGCAACTGCCGCAGGTCATTCCGCTAACGTTATAAGTATGTGTCATGGTAATAATATTAATGACACAAAGTTCCCTCAACAGGCACCTGACAATGTTATAGAATTATGGGAAAGAGTTATACCTATTTGTAATGAACATTGTCCAGTGATTGGCGGTGGGTACTGCCAATTTTTTTAAAATGACTTGGCGTAAGACCAGTCACTTTCTTAAACTGTGCAGATAAATGGGAAACGCTGCTATATCCTAACCTGTAAGAGATTTCACTCAGGTTTAATTCTCCATATACAATCCATTCTTTTACTTTTTCTATCTTTTGCAAAATAAAAAACTGTTCGATGGTAATGCCTTCAACTTCAGAAAATAAGCGGGAGATATAGCTATAATCTTTATTCAGTGATTTGCTTAAAAACACACTAATGCTAAAATGTTCTTCCACCTCTCCAGACTGCACTTTCTTAATCAGCAAGTTTTTTATTTGTTCAATTTGCTTTTGTTTCTGGTTATCTAATAACTCAAAGCCCAACTTTTCCAAGGCTTCGTTAAGTTGTAGAATTTGTTTTGTTGTTGGAGCTTTTGCAAGTTCTGCCTCTCCCAAACTGATATTATTGATCTGAAGATGTAGTTTTTCCAGTTCTTGTCTTACAACCAGGATACAACGATTGCAGACCATGTTTTTGATATAAAGGATCATTGATACTATTTATTAATGTGGTGAAGATACTAAGTCTCTCGCTCCTATTAATTAGTTGAATTTCAACTCCTTTAAATAGCGAGAAGGTAAAGAAATTCAAAGAGTAGTCTTCCTGAGCTGAGCTATTCAAATAAAAAAACAAATTCCATTACTATATAAGCTTTCATTAAGAAATATTAATTTTGAATTGGTTGTTCCATATTGTAAGCCGTGAACATAATGAACCTGATTGTTTAGGTTTTTGATTAGTTGTGTGTTGCCAAATGAAAATACTTGAGCATGGAATTAACTTTATCCAATGGGAATCCCCTGAAATTTGAACCCGGATTACCTTCTGATTACTCCGGGCCAATTCTTTGTGGAGCTACCTCGTTTCAAGCCAAATCAAATCTTGCGGAGCTGGTTATCCAGGAATTACACGGGGAGTATTATACGATTCGTTTTCTCATTGGAAAGTTTTTGAAAAAAGTTAATGCAAAAGGCTGGATACATTCCAACGGGCTGTACAGTTACTTTATGCTTAAGAATGGTACCCGCAAACGGATCAATACTATCGGGAATCTGCACATAAGACAAGATCAATATGCCTGTTTCTTTACAGAATCTTCAGACTGCAGTGCTGTATTTGAAAAGACAAATGAATTCAGAGCACTCGATGTTTTTTATTCGCCGAAGTTGTTGGAAGAACTGCTGCCTTACTTTCCCGAACTGAAGAATGTGATGCTCTCATCAGCAGGAATAATACTACCGGGAAAACCTTGCTGGAGCTTGCCGTCTATGAAAGAAATCATCAACCAAATTCTTGATTGCCCTTATGATGAAGCAACCAGGCAATTCTATTTTGATCTGAAGGTGAGGGAGCTATTGTATCAATTACTCGAAACATCATTTAAAAAAAATCCTTCACAACAATACTTTACGCCATTTGAAATAGCCCGTATTCATGAAGCAAGAGATATCCTTGAAACATACATATCAAAAAAGCCGCCTTCTATCCGTTCTTTATCAAAGAAAGTGGCTTTGAATGAATATAAATTAAAGACCGGCTTTAAGCAATACTTTAATACAAGCATTTTCGATTGGTTAATTGACCGCAAAATGCAACATGCCAAACATCTTATCTTAACAACAAACCTACCAATAAAAGAGATCTGTGCAATGGTAGGTTACCCACGCACAACAAACTTCATTACTGCCTTTCGCAGACGCTTTGGAATGACTCCAGGCTCCTTAAGAAGGTAATAAATACTTTTCGCAAAACTTACCGGTTGTTAGACAAACCTATTTGTCAAAAAGTTAAATGATTATTACATGATCTTTATAGTGCATAATAATTGCACTATGAGAAAACTCCTGACTGAACAATTTTTAATAGAACTGATAGCCTCTCTATTCATCTTACTTTTCCTTTACACCGGGCTTAGTAAGTTAAATGAACAGGAGGAGTTTCAAATAGTATTATCAAAATCGCCCCTTCTTGCAACAAGTGCAATAGCCCTTTCATGGCTGCTGCCAATCATTGAAATAGTAACTTCTGTTTTATTGTTTTTTCCACGTACACGTAAGTATGGATTAGCAGCATCCATGTTGCTGATGGCATTATTTACTTTATACATTTCATACATGCTCCTGTTTACGCCCAGCCTTCCATGTTCCTGCGGTGGTGTTTTAAAACAAATGAATTGGTCGCAACATCTTTTGTTTAATATCTTTTTTCTATTGCTAAGTATCCTGGCCTTGTGGCTTTCAAATAAGAATAAACTCTTTATTGCAATAAACAGGAGTAGCCGAACACCTGTAGAAGAAAGTAGGCATTAATTAATCAAGTAAATATTATTTTATGAAAAAGTATTTGTTTGGAATTTTTGCAGTAGCATTAGCAATCGGGTTTAGTGCTTTTACAAATGCGAAGGAAAAGGTTGTCGACTACTATTATCTTGACGGAGCAACATGGAAAACAGTACCGTCTGGTATTTCAGTTTGCCCGGCAGGATCAAGAATTCAATGCGAGTTGGAGATCGAAGGTCAGGATGAACTGATCTACACGCAGCAGAACGTTGCATTCCCTTACATTCGCAATTGATATGAAAAAAGTGAAGAAAGTTGCAGTAAGTTCACTTGCTGCAACTTTTAATTAATTTCTTCCAGGATTATCGCTTGCATGTGTGTTTCTCCTTTCACCAGTTTTAAACCAAATGGTTCGAGACTTTTCGCAATGTCAAACATGTCTGTCATTGAAGCTACAATAGTCAAGTCAATGTTGTATTGGATACCTGTACAATCAATAATTGGAACCTCTAAAGGGTTATACCGATAAATAATCTGTAGAATTTTGGAAATAGGCTGATTGGAAACTGAAAAACCTGCAGCATCTTTTTTTATTTCAGCTTTCTTTTGCTTAGAGACAGGTAAAATATCTTCATCAGCAATAGTTAACTTCCAGCAAGGCACAGCACAATTAACTATCCTTGCTTTATAGCCAAAGAAGAATTCCAATTCTTTTCGCAAATGATCCTGGATGCGCAATTCTGATAGTTTAGAATTTGATTTGTATAGACTGTAACAAAATCGCTTTTCAAAATCTCTTGGGATAGAGATATCGCCTTGACTCCTTTTGATTAAAGGAATGGGAAATATTTTACCATAGTATGGGTGCTGAATATCCCAGTTAACAATTCCAAAGTAGGTATACCTATACAGATCACTAAACGTTACACCTATTGCCTGAAATTTGTCCACTCCTGTATTTGCATGCAAACTTGGGGGAATAAAGAATTGCAAACTTGGAGTCCATTCAGTTAATAATGATCGGTATTGTACATTTCCCTCATTACCTCCATTTCCTTCGACGAATAAAAGTCGGTTTGGATCAAACTCGTGCAATTTCTCATTTACTGTTCGAAGGATATTTTGATTATTAACAAAGAGACGAATATTTTCATCTGTCATCTCTTCTATACCAGTGATAGCTTTTACAACCCCATTCTCATCAATCCATACATACCTCGGTACTACATCAATTTTGAATTTAGAAAATATGGCAGAATCAAATGCCACAGCTAATTTTAACTTAAACCGGCTACTGAAACGTTGATAAATAGATCTGATGCTTGCATCTTCTTTTCCTACGAGAACGATCTGAATATCGCTTTTGTATTTCTCCTGAAGTGTATCCATTTTTGGTATCATTCTAAAGCAAACTATGCAAGATGATGAGAAGAAGTCCAGTATCATTTTCTTTCCTTTGTGTGGTAGTGAAATTGTTTCCTTACTTGGCCCTTCTAATTGAAGTAAGTTTGGGTAACTAAGAATTTTATTTTCTTCAAGAGAATCCGTGTGTTGACAATATACCCCTATTGCAAGGCATGTAAATAGTATTGCCAAAAGATATTTGGTGAACATTTCGATGATATTTAGTCGCTGGGATATTATATCAATAACCGGCGTTCTGTGTTAGATTGGGATTTCTCAAAATTTCAGTTTGCGGAATTGGATACAATTGATCTGTCGTATTCCAATTATTTCCTTTTACAATTGAAAGAACAGTGTTTGCTGTATTTGTTCTTTTGAGAGTTAGCCATCGATCTCCAAGTTCAGTAAATAGTTCAAATTTCCGTTCAGTGTTTATGCTGTCGAGCAATTCAGGTAAGGACGATATAGAAAGGGGTGTAAGCCCTGCTCTTGTTCTGATTGTGTTTAAATCAGAATTAGCTTCTGTGAATTTGTTTTGTCTGGCTCTCGCCTCTGCCCGAATGAGATACTGTTCGCTTAACCTGAAGATCATTGTATACTCAGTTACGGATGTTGAATTCTGACCCACTTTATACTTAAAGGGGAAGAAATAGGTTTGCGAACCCACCGTGATTGAATTTATCCATGCTTGTTTACGATTATCTGAATTCTGAAAACTGTTTACAAATTCTGGCCGTAACGAAACAGCGCTTGGTGTGCCTGTCAGGATCAGCAGAGAACCCGGGTAGCTATTCCTCAGCGGAGCAGTAGCCATAAGCTGCCAGATTGCTTCTCGGCTATTTTTAAGAAATACAGTTGAAGGATTTGGCAACAGCGAATATGTGCCGTTGGCTGAAATTATTCTTGTGGTTTCTAATTCAGCCTCGGACCAATTTCCAATATGGAGATATACCCTGGCTAATAGGGCGGTTGCAGTCCATTTATTTGGTCTTACCCTCTCGGATGACGGAGAATTATTACCTCCCACATATTCTTCAGAAAGCAAAATAGCTGCACTCTTAAGATCTTCAATGATGAAGTTATATACATCCTGCTGGGGGTCTCTTTTTTTATTGGAATTGCTGCGATAGTCTGTTGAACGAATAATTGGAACATCGCCAAATAAGTTAATGAGATAAAAGTTAAAGAAGGCCCTTATGAATTTTGCTTCTCCGGTTAACCTTTGTTTAGTTGCCTGTGTAACACCCGTTGAAATTTCTAATCCCTCTACTATGGCATTGGCCTGGTATATGTATTTATAGCAGGTTGACCATGTGCCCAGTACTATTGCATTTTCTGGTGTCAGGTTGTTGAATGCCAAATCAATTCCTCCCGTGGTATTATCGTAATTGACAAACTCATCAGAGGACAACCCTGTTTGCTTGATAAGGTTATAAATAAACCCTTCGTTTTCCATTTGAGAATAAATGGAAGTTTGCGCACCTGTTGCAGTAGCGTCATTGCTAAAGACTGCAACACCAGTCAATTCGGTTTTGGGAGGGTTGGTATCTAAGAACTTTTTGCATGATATCAGCCCTAATGAAGCTACACAAAAAGAAAAGGTTATTATTTTTTTCATATTAAAGGAGTTTAAAAAAGCATATTAAATCCAACGGTCAATGATCTAACTGGAGGTAATAGAGTTTGTGTTTCCGGATCAAGGCCTGTATATTTCGTAAGCGTAAAAATATTTTGGCCTTGAATAAAAAACTGCAGTTCTGATATTGGGATTCTATTTTCATTTTTAGGTGTTATAGAATATGAAAGCTGAAAATTTTTGAACCTTATAAACGACCCATCTGTCAGCGCTGCATTGCTTTGACGATAAGATGTAAAAGCCCGGTTTGACGCAGAATTTGAATTTGCAAATTTCTGAACAGTTGAAATATCACCCGGTTGCCTCCATCGTTGAAGAACCAAGTCTGGTTGGTTCATAATCAGGCCGGGTCTGGAAAAGCGGGCAAGATAATTTTGTATATGTGGTTGCTTTGCGAATTGAAATAGAAGAACCAAACTAAATTTTCTATATGAGAATGAGTTCTGCCAACCACCATAATACGTCTGACCAGTGTTTATGATTGCCTGTTGATCGTTGGGAGCTGTTATTCTTCCGTCTCCGTCATAATCCTTAAATGTGTGATTACCGGTTACAGGATCGACACCAATATGCTTAAATTTTTTCTCTATAAAAAGCGGTTGCCCGATAACGTATAGATTTGCGTATGTGGAACTTTCAAGTCCTTCAAAAGAGAGAAGCTTATTCCGGGGTATTGTCAGATTTCCTGTACTTACCCATTGAAAACGCTTTGATTTTATAATCGTTCCAGTCAACTCGATCTCTAACCCTTTGTTCAGTATTCTTGCAGGAATGTTTTGTAATACGCTGCCGAAACCTGCGATGGTTGGTAAGGCATATTCAACAAGTTGATTTGTTGTAATGTTTCTGTAAAAGCTCAGATTAAAAAGCATTCTGTTTTCAAAGAATCCGGTTTCCAGTCCTACTTCAAATTTCTTTACCTTCTCCCAGTTGTAAAGAGGATTAAATAACTGTGTTGGATAAAACCCGGTTATTCCCTGGTAAGAATATGTGCCGGGTGCATATAGATTCAGGTATTTATAGTCTCCAATCTGATCATTTCCTGTGATACCCACTGAGGCTTTTAATTTGCCAAAACTCAGTATCTTGAAGTTTTTAAGAAAAGCTTCATTACTGAAAATCCAGCCAAGACCGATTGAGCCAAAATTGGCAAAACGATCAGATATACCATACCTGCTGGAACCATCCCGTCTTATTGTAATTGTTGACAGGTATCGTTTGCTCAGGTTGTAATTTATCCGGCCAAAAAGTCCAATGTACCGATATGAAATATCTGATTCGCTTGCTGTTAATATTGACGAAGCCGCTTTGAGACTGTATAGCAAATCATCGCTATTATATCCTACTCCAACCTGATAAAGTGAATTTTGCCGTGTTGACTGAACTGTGGAACCAATTAATACTTCCAATTCAGAGTGTTTAAACTGGCGTTTATAGTTTAATTGAGGTTCGATGATTATAGTTTTGATTGACTTATTTCCAAAACCTGCTGTTGCACTAAATCCAAAGACGGGATCAAATGATTTCTTCGGAGTAATCATGTTTTCCTTCGTTGCAATGGCCGAAAAGCCAGCATTCACAGAAAATTCCAAAGCTTTGGTTATTTTGTAAGACACATTGAGGTCAGTAATTGAGTTGTCTGTTTTTGTAATAAAACTGCTGTAGACAGCCGCAAATGGATTAGTCCAGGTTGAGTTTTCCCAATTTAAGCTGCCATCATCCTTATAAATTGCAGGGGCATTAGGAGGCAGAGTAATAAGATTTGAAAAATCTTGTTGAGGAAGGATATTATCAGTAAAGGTATAGGATGTATTAAGAGAGATGTTAAGTTTATTATCTTTTGTTTTATGCGTTAGATTGAGGTTTCCCGAATACTTTTGTTGCCCGAAATCACCGGGAAAAACAGTTGTTTCTTTACGATAGCCAGTTGAGAATAAAAATTGTGTTTGCTCGCTTCCACCTGAAATATTCGCATTGATATCGATTACTTGTGATGTGTTACCGATTAACACAGCCTGCCAGTTTGTATATCTCGTAGTATCCCACAATAGAAGATCTCGTGCATTTGCAACAGTCGGCGTAGTGCCATCATTAACAAACGCCTCTTTCCTCATTGCAATGTATTCCCGGGTATTCAGTAACTGCATTTTATCAGAAACTTTGCCAAACCCGGCATACATGCGAACGTTGGCTTTCAGTTTACCTTGTTTACCTTTTTTGGTCGTTATTAAAATAACGCCGTTGGCCCCTCTTGACCCATAAATAGCTGTGGCGTCAGCATCTTTCAATATCTCAATACTTTCTATATCGGCAGGGCTTAAATTATTAAATGGACTTGATGCAATACTTGCACCTCCACCAAAAGATCCACTTAATGTTGTAGATGGGAACGGAATACCATCAATGATGTAAAGTGGTTCGTTGCCGTTAGCTATACTGTTTCTTCCCCGAAGCCTCACAGTGATAAGCGACCCCGGTACCCCTGAATTTTGAATTATTTGAAGACCGGGTACTTTCCCTCCCAAAATGTAGATAGGGTCTGATACAGGCTGTCTGCTAATCTCATCAGATTTAATGCTTGTTATATTTCCAGTGGAATACCTTCTGGTTGTTTTACCATAAGCAATTATAATAGTTTCATCCAAGTTGCCCACGGCGATACTTAACCTTACTAATATGTAGTTTTCTTTGTTAACAGCTATTTCCTTTGTTATATAGCCTACACTTGTAAAAATTAGCGCATCATCATCGTATACATCTTTCAAAATAAACTCACCCCTCACATTTGTAACAGTCATTTTCCCTGATTTCTTCGCCGTAATTGTCACACCCTCTAATGCTTCTCCATTCTCATTAACAACTCTTCCTGTAATATCTATGGGATTTGTAACGGTAACACTGGTTACTGTTGGGACCGTTTTCGTTTGCACAACGACGTATTTATCTTCTATAACAAACGAAAGTGGTTGGTTACGGAAGCACTGTTCAAGTACATCCTTTAATGAGCCGTTTGTTACCTGGTAGGTAATGGGGCTGGTATTTTTAAGTTGTGCCCTTGTATAAACAAAGGAGTAACCGGTTTGCCTTTTTATTTCTTTAAAGGCTTTTTCTAATGGAGCGTTTTGGAGAGATAAAGTTACTGTTTGACCATAGCTTCTTGCAGAAGCCTGAAGGCAGGTGATTACGGTAAACAGGATTAAAAGTTTCATAGTTAGTATGCACTTTAGTCTTTCCCCCGCAGTAATAATTTGCATAGATTTGTAATGTTTGGGTTTCTGAATTCGGTTGACAGCCTCAATTGATAGTAAGGGTTAACCCAAACTCCGCCGGTAGTGCTAGTAACACTTCCGGCTTTTTGTTTGTTTTAACCGTTGGTTTGTTTAATCATCAGGGTAATACATAAATCGTTTTATTTTCAATTTTAAAATGTACATATCCGTTTAGCTCTAACAGCCTCAATAGTTTTGATAAAGGTTCATTTCTTGAAATCGTTGCATTGAATTGTTGCTTGATATCGCCTTTATAAACAACCTTTGCATCATACCATCGTTCCACTTGTTTCATGATGGATTCAATCGTTGCATCATGAAAAACAAATAGCCCGTTCTTCCATGCTGTTATTTCTTCCGTATCAATTCCGGTTCTTTTTGTTATTGCATTTGTAGTAATAATCGCCTGTGTTCCGGGTACAAGATTTTCAGCACTATTATTTTTTGCAACAGCTACTTTTCCTTCGAGTAAGGTTATTTCTTTTTCTGTTTCGTTGGTGTAAGCCATTACATTAAAATGAGTACCCAATACTGTTACTGTAGAACCATCTGTCAACGCTGCACGAAACGGCTGCTTGTCATTTTTTGTTACTTCAAAATAAGCCTCCCCATCAATTTCTACTTTGCGTTCATTGGAAGCAAACTTCGATGGGTACTTCAATTTTGTTGCCGCATTTAGCCACACTTTCGTTCCATCCGGCAATGTAACCTGGTATTGGCCACCCACCGGTGTGGAGAGTGTATGAATAGACGGGGTTTCATCAGCACTAACACCCGCATCATACACTAACTCTCCAGCGGCCGGTTTGTTCACATGAGAGCCTTTACCAATTTCAATTAATCCGTTATTAGCCGTTGTTAAATCAATAACGGAACCATCAGAAAGGGTCAGTGTTGCACGGTTGCCACCAGGCTTTAACTGAGTGGTATCAGAAACAGCTATATTGTTATTATCCGTATTGCTGTTTCCTGCAAAACGATAAATAATAAATACGCCAACAATCAGAATAATACTTGCTGCCGCTATCCATACAGGGCTTAACTGAAACTTCTTTTGGGGTATATCAAATGCACCTTTCTTTTGCAAGGCCTTATACGATTGTTCCGTTTGCACCTTATCCATCCATGCAAGATTGGCTTCAAGGTTTCGTTCATCAGTTAATTCTTCAAAGAGCCGCATATTATCATCGCTTTCGTTTACCCAGTCATCCAGTTCATCATGCTCTTTTTCTGTAATCGTATTCCTGATAAAAGCTGCTATGAGATAGGCAATACGGTATGCCGGTTGATCCATATCGCTGTAAGGATTTTGTTTCATGCTATTAAGTTAGTACATGCTGAGAAGAAGAAGCATTCGTAGATTAAAATGCCAGACACCTGTTGAAAAAAAAGTTGATAACAGGGTAAAGCGGCAACATTATTAGCGGATGCTGAATAATCTTACGCAGTGCTTTTAAACCTCTGGCTTTTTGTGTTTGTACAGTGTGAGGGTGAACATTTAATTCACGGGCTATCTGCCCCGTGGTTTTGCCTTCGAGAAAGTGCATAGTAATAACCTTACGGTTGCCTGGGGAAAGGTCTTTAAGGGCAGTATGAATGATGCGGTACACTTCGCTGCGTACCAGGTGATCGAATGGGGTGTCCAAAACGGTTTGAGAGGGCCGGGATTGCTGGTGCATGGCCGTTCTTTTCTTTTCCTTGCGGATATAGGCCAGGCTATCCCGGTGAACGACCTTATACAGGTAGGCCTGGATGGCGCCATAGCTGTCCAGCTTCCAGTGCATTTTCCAGGTTTTTACAAGGGCTTCTGCGGCTATTTCTTCGGCAATAGAGCGGTCTTCTACCAAGCGGTGGGCATGAAGGGACAGTACGGGGTGAAATTCATGGTAAAAGAAGGCCAGCGCCTGTTCATCTCCTTGTTGAAAGGCGTGGGCATACTCTTCCCTCGTTATACTGTGATTTCCCGCTTCCATTGGCAGGCGGGCAACCTATAAATTCAAAACATAGACTCCAAGGGAAAAGTGTTGACTTTTACATATTTTTGGTTGACCTTTACTATATTTACAAAAACGATCTTATGGCAACAGAGACAATGGAAAAACCGAATAAAAGACATGTTGGTAGAAACCTTCAAAGGGTTCGTATTTACTTTGGCATAAAACAAGATGCACTTGCAAAAGACTTAGATATGAGTCAACAGGCAATTTCGAAGATTGAACAACAGGAAGAAATTGAACCGGGGCTGTTGAAAAAAATCAGCGAAGTAATTGGTGTATCACCAGAAATGATTGAGAATTTCGATGCAGAAAGGGCAATCTACAATATCAACAATTATAATTATCCAGAGGCAACAATTACAGAAGGTTCGACTGCAATCGTACAACAAATTAATCCTGTTGAGAAGATTGTTGAATTATACGAACGTCTCTTAAAAAGTGAAAGAGAAAAGATTGAACTATTTAAAGTATCTAACAAATAATACCGCTAACGTAATTTTTGAAAATGGAAACAGTTAATTATACCAACATGCTCCATATGGGCCGAAAAATTGAAAGAATTCGCAGGCTTAGAGGAATGACACAGACAGAATTAGGTGAGGCTTTAGGTATTACGAAGCAAGCAGTATCAAAGATGGAGCAAACTGAAAAATTTGAAGTTGAAAAATTAAAAACAATTGCCTCTGCTTTAGGAGTTACAGAGGATGGCTTAAAAAGTTTTAATGAAGAAAAGGTTCTTTACAACACAATGAATTTTTACGACAATAGTTCTGTATCAGCATCTTCTATAAACGCAAACAATGTCGAAACTCTAAACAATTTTCCGATTGAGAAGACGATTGAATTATTTGAAAAACTTTTACAGAAAGAAAGGGAGAAGTATGAGGAGGTGAAGAAAACAAAGAAATAAAAGTCTAAATTACTCCAATGTTAAATTCGCTCGACCATATTACGATAGAGAATTTTAAATCCATCCAACACTTACCGATTCAAAATCTCAATCGCATCAATCTTTTTATTGGAAGGCCTAATGTGGGTAAATCCAATATCATTGAGGCATTGTCGCTGTTTTCAATTCCATACCTGAAAGAGAATACTTCAAAAAAAATATCTAATCTTATCAGGGTCGAAGCAGAGACAGAATTGTTTTATAATGGCAATATTGAAAGGGACGCAGTTGTTACCACCAATTTGGGTAATTGCAGGTTGGGATATAGCCCAAAAGAAGGCTTGAAAATTGATATTGATTTTTTTGGTAACTCTTTTCTTTATAAAGTCGATGATAAGCTCATTGTAAAAGGTGGTTTCAGGAATGAGTCTTTTGATCCCCCGATTAAGAAATATGTATTTAAGACCGATGTAAAATATCGGCGATCTCATTCAAAATACCTGGTGCCCCCATTTGGCTTCAACCTGCTTAGCATAATTGAGCACTATGATGACTTAAAGCAACAGGTGTATAAACTCTTTAAAGAGTATAACCTGGAAATTGCTTTTGATAAGGGTAGCCAAACGATAAAAATTATCCAGTCAGATGTAAAGAATGAAATATTCCTGATTCCTTATAATTCTATAGCAGATACATTACAGCGTATTATCTTTTACAAGGCTGCTATTGCCTCCAACAATAATAGTGTTTTGTTGTTTGAAGAGCCGGAAGCTCATTCTTTCCCTCCATATATGGCTCATCTTACTCAGGAGATGATTTACAAAAGAGATAACCAGTACTTCATCGCCACACACAGCCCGTTTATCTTAAATGACTTGCTTGAAAACGGCCGTGATGATCTTGCCGTTTTTGTGGTTCATTACGAAGACCATGAAACGAAAGTGAGAAAACTAAGCGGCGATGAAATGCATGACGTATTTCAGAGTGGAGTGGATTTATTTACCAATAATGAAAGTTTCGTTTAATGGACCTGGCTGTTATTCCTGAATGCTACGTTGATACTAATCTTGTGGAGACATTGGTTCCTCCACAAAAACAATACAATCATCAGAAAGGATGCGGGACTGTTACCAAAGTGATGAAGGAAAAGTTTACCGATAGCTTTGCTGTAGGTGTTATTGATAAGGACAAAAAAGAAGTAGATTACCTGAAGGAGTTCACTGAAATCGGCAAGTCGGATGGGCTGATTTTGCATAAACATAAAACAAGGCCACATTATATCATTCAAATCGCACCAGCTATGGAGCGTTTCATTTTTCAATGCTTGGCCAATGCAGGGTTGTCTGCTGCAGACTTTGGGCTTCCAACTAATTTAGACCTGTTTAGAAAGGAATCAAAGACAATTAACAGTAAAGATGATGACCGGTTCAAAAAGTTATTTAAGGCGTTAAGGAATGCAGGTTCAGCAGAAATTCTTCGGTTGTCTGAAATAATAAAATACCTGAAAGAAAAGAATTATCAGGCAGATGAAGGCGAATTAAAAAGTATGCTGGATTCTTAGAAACGAAAGCCAATAGCTTGACCGGAAGCATTATAACGGTAAAATAGTTTTATGATACTGTAAAACGCATAAATTCCGGCAAGCCTTACTGTAAAATGATTTGCGATTTTGCAACTAAAGGCTTTTATAGAACATTTGGATATTTTTTCTAAATAAATCCCCACTAATCTTTACTTAGTTCGTTGTCAATGTTACCATTTTTCAGAAAAATGTAACAAAAATGTATTAATGATGGAATAGAGAACTTTATTTCATTTGTTCCAAACTCAAAATGATATTGTTACTGATGGAATGCTGTTTGAAAGGGTCAACGGTAAAAAAATCCCGTTCGCAAAGCATTTCTGCCTCTACGCAAAACTTTTTAAATGTAAACGGAATGAGTTTTGAGATTATATAAGGAGGAAATTTGTCTTTAAAAATGGTATTATGATAAGAGCCGGTATTGAAGATAAGAATCGAATAGTTGACATCCTTTCCAACGCTTTTGATGATAACAAAAGCGTTAACTATATTATTCATCAGGATGCAAAAAGAAAACAACGAATCAGGAACCTAATGGCCTATTCTTTTGACCTCTGCCATTCATTCGGTGATGTTTTTCTGTCGGAAGATAAAAAAGGTTGTGCGTTGATCCTTTTGCCCGACAAAAAGAAAACTACTCTTCGTTCTGTTTTTCTGGATACTAAACTTGCAGTATCATCAATTGGCCTTGCCAATTTAAAAAAGGCAATAAAACGTGAAGCAGCGATAAGCAAAATTCATCCTGCTGGGAAAATTTATTACCTGTGGTTTATTGGTGTTGATCGAACTAATCAGGGCAATGGTGTTGGAAGTAAATTACTGGAGTCTGTTATTCAGGAGGGGCTTTCTCAAAAAAGAACAATCTGTCTCGAAACATCTACCACAAAAAATCTTCCCTGGTATGAAAAGCATGGATTTAAAACATACCGGGATCTCGATTTTGGATATAAGCTATACTGCATGAAAAGAGGTTAAGATAATTGTTGTGCTATGTTATTGCCGGGAACAGAAATGCATTGGGTCACCTTCGGGTTTGTCTGCGTGGAGCTGGTAATACTTTTCTACCTGCTTATTCACCGTTTTGCAAGACCAGATAGCAGAACTATTGGTTTAGATATATCTCTCATAGCGTTACTACTCATTTATAATATCACTGGTGGATTGCTTCCTGACCCGAATTTACCGGGCTCTTTTTTTGTTCAGGAATGCATTGCCTATGCCACAGGTTTTATTACACCTGCCTACTTTCCCTATTACGTGTACAAAGCCTTTGGACTGGAGAAAATGGAGTTCCATGCCAGGCGTGGAGTTATTTATTTTTTGGTGCTGCCCTATTTTTTATTTGTAGCTGTATTTGCTATCAGTGACGATCTTGATCATGCAAAAAATATCCTGGTTATTCCGGTGGTTTATGCACTTTGGGTATTGGTTACGCTGCAAAAATCCATTCGTTTTAAATACACCCATTCATATGCATCCCGAGATGTAAAGGAAGAAGCAAGTGTGCTTTTTTTTAGTTTAACCCCATGGGTCGGGCTACCCTTTATTGCTTATTTCAACCTGAGCCAATCGGTTGAGGCAACAGTAACCAATACCGGCTTTTTATTATTACTTGCTCTTCATGTAAAACAAACAGTGGAACAGGTAAAAACCGAACATGAGCGGTTAATTGCCTCGGAAACGCAGCTTTTAACATGGAATGAACAACTACAGGAGGAAGTGAACAAAAGAACAAAAGAACTTGAACGCATAAGTGCGGAAGAAAGGATTCTGCAAAACTGCCATATTTATCGTTTAACAGGGAGGGAAAAAGAAATCGTTCTTTTCATTTGCCGGGGCAATTCATACAGGCAAATTGCCGAAGCGTTGTTTATAGCTGAAAGAACTGTAACGAAACATGTGCAGAATATTTTTGATAAAGTAAAAGTTTCTAATAAACTCGAATTGCTTAACAAACTGGGAGCCACAGCTGTTGGACAACCTGGTTAGCTACAATTTAATATTAAAATACGCTGGTTTACGTATTAAAATACTCAGCTTAACGTACTATAATTGGTTTGTCGTTTGCCGTTTTCATTCATAAAGTTTTGCTATGGAAACAGTGATGAGTGCAAACGGTCATTCAGCTAACCTGATGTTGGGGCTGCCATTGCTCAGTCAGTATTCAGAAAATTCATTACAAAACAGACTAACTGTTCAGCAAGCGCTGTGCAAATGGTATGTTTTTTTTAAAACCAATAGTTATCGGAAAGAATCCCCGGAAAGCCTTTTTGAGAACTTAAAAAATGAAGGTATTCTGAAAAGTCTGCAGGCCGATCTGGAAATGATTCCCGGGTTGCTGATGGATGAGTTAATCAATACCACTTCCATTTCAGACAAAGGGCAATATATAAGATTGGTACAGGCATTGTTGATTAACCTGTCTGACATTTTACCGGAATCAGAAATGCATGAGCAATTGTGCAATGAAGTGGAAACCGTATTGCAGTTTATGCAGAATTTCCTGTACCAGCATTTTGATTTTGATTTCAAGATCTCTGTGTTCTACCTGAAACATTTCCAGGATAGCATAAGTCTCAAATTGGAATACTGGAAAATCAAATTGTTTCAATCACCGATTATCGATGTGCTGCAAGAATGCATCAATGAAAAGTTTGCAACTCCTGAAAACTATCTCAGCTTCAGAAAGGTCAATTACCTTAAAAATATATTCCGGCGGATTGAATGCTCAACCACTGTCATTAATGAAGTATTTATCCGGGAGTTGCTTATTAACTGCAACTTTAACTCAACAGGTTTTATTGATTATGAAATCAGTCTTATTAAGACCAAGCTAAATGATGAAAGTAGTATTGATGAGAACATAGCATTATTGAAGGCTGAACAGTTTCGGATAGCCCAATTAAAGGACAGACCAGGTGTTGGCTATGAACTAAACCAGCCTGCTGTAAAAAAACAATTAACCGATTGGGTAATTGAGAGAATAAAAAATGAAGACCTCTCTAACCTTAAAAGAAAAGACAAGGATTTGCAAATAGCCCCAGAATCTAAAATTCAGACTTCGTTATCTGTTGCAAAATTGGCTGTATTGATTCGCCTCCTGGTAGCCGATAAAATCATTATCAACAAAAGTGTGGCGCCGATGCTTCGCACAATTGCCAAACTGTTTACCACTTTACAAAAAGATGATATTTCTTTTGGCAGCTTGGAAACTAAATATCATGCACCAGATAAAGCAACATTGAATATAATGAAAGAGATGTTGCAAAAATGGGTGGGAATAGTTGGGAAATTATGATATAACGTTAACTCTTTTTGCATGGGTAAGCACTACCTGTCTTACCCGATTGTAAAAAATTTTGGGCATGTATTTGTATTAACACTTCAAACAAAAGAAGTTTACTATGCTTAGTTCAATTACATGGGGTCAATATCTTTCAGCAGTACTTATTTCCTTGATTTGCTATTACACTTATGTCGGGTACAAATATTTTCATTGGGAATTGCTGGCACATATTGGCATAAAGAAAGTGGAGCCCGGTGCTACCCCTATTGCAATAGCTGATCTTAAAAAGCAATTTGTTTCGGAACACCATTCGGATTACTTGCCGAAAGAAGCAACTGACACTGATTTTACTCCCGTTATAAACGCATTTGAAGACGAAGTAAAAGCCTATTTGCAGGAAGCAGCACATGGTACAAATAAAGCTTCCTTACTTACCGCTCTGAAACAAATATGTCAGAAATACCCGGTATTGAAAAGTTCAGACAATAGCGATGAATTGAATCTGTTCATCCTGGAAGAAGTTGAAAGATGTCATTCCGGAATTATTAACGTACAAGATATTCAGCAGCTTTGGCGCTGATGAAAGTAATGCTTCATTATCTGCGGGCAGGAAAATCAAGTGCGATGGGTTAGTATAATGAAGCATTCTTTTTTTTATTCATTTCTCAAATTAATGTGTATGAAAACAGTGATAGAAAGAAGGAAATTGATTTACGTAACAGCTTCCTTTTTGTTGCTTCTAATTACAGTATCTGCATTAGCCCAAGATGGCAACGCAGGAATAAACGAAGCTAACACCAAAGTGAGAAGCTATTTTGCTTCTGGTGTAAACCTGATGTATGCGGTGGGGGCTATCGTAGGATTGATAGGCGCTGTAAAAGTCTATCAAAAATGGAACAGTGGCGACCATGATACTGGTAAAGTGGCGGCGGCTTGGTTTGGGAGTTGTGTATTCCTGGTGATAGTGGCCACCGTTATCCGCTCATTCTTTGGTGTATAAAATTATTGCGTATGAAAGAAAGTTTAATCGGCAAATTATTAGAGTACATTAGGGATAATAACCCGGATATACTCTTTGCATTGGAGGCAGAAGATAAACTACGAGCCTGGCTCTATGATAAAGTATACAGCGCAGAGCCATTAATCCAGCAGTTAAGAAATAATAACCAACCTGATTATATCATTGAGGAAACATGCCTCGATGAAATAACGAGGGACCTGCGCCCTTCACGATACAACTACGTCCTGAACATCTTGGAAAAGGAATTTGAAATGGATTATGAACAGCTTCTTCAATCAGGATTGCTTCAGCATGAGATTATCAATATGACAAGCTACTGCAATTCCACTTTTGATGATTTACGATTCGCAGAGGAAAACGAGGATAACCAATTTATCCGCTATGCCATAACCGGTGCAGTAAGTGAGTACCTGGAAAGTAACCGTGTGAATGAAACTGTGAGCAATGAGTTACAACAGTCAGCAGAAACTTAAAGACAATATCGAAGCTATTCGTATTTCTTTGAACTGGTCAGAGGGAGATATTTTGTCTTCTGACCAGATTTCTTCATTAAAGAAGTATTCCGGGTTTGGTGGATTAAAAGCTGTGCTGTTTCCTAAAGCTGTTAAAGAAGAATGGAAGAAACTAAATGCATCGAAGGAAGATTTAAAACTTCATCCGCAGATAACGGAGCTGCATGAGCTGTTGCAACAAAAACTTACAGACAAAGAATATAAAGATGCAATTGATTCTATCCGCAATAGCATTCTTACGGCTTTTTATACTCCTGAAGTTATTCCACAATCATTATATACTGTCCTCAAAGAAAAAGGTATTGAACCAACTGCTATGTATGAACCCAGCAGCGGTGTCGGTGTGTTTGTAATCGAAGCTGCAGCAACATTTCCATCATTGAAAACAATCACCGCAGTTGAGAAAGACCTTATAACAGGTAAAGTATTAACTACATTAAGCAGTTCCTTATCTGTTCCCACCACTATTGAAATAAAAGGCTTTGAAGAAACGGCTTCTTCAGAGAATGAACAGTATGATTTAATCGTCAGCAATATTCCATTCGGCAATTTTAAAGTTTATGATAAAAGCATAAAAGAACAAGGATTGACAGATAAGATTCACAATTACTTTTTTGCAAAAGGGCTTGATAAATTAAAGGACGGCGGCTTGTTGGCTTATATCACAACTGATGCCTTTCTTAACAGCCCGTCTAACCAAGTTGCCAGGAAATATCTTTTAAACCATTCAGATTTCATTAGCCTGAATGTAATGCCGGATAACCTGATGAAAGATACAGGCAATACAGAAGCTTCCAGTCATTTGCTGATTGTACAAAAAAATCGAAACAAACAATCTTTAACAGAAGAAGAACAGCAACTGATAACCTCAATTGATCAGGAAAATGAATTTGGTAATTACTCCCTCAATCAATACGTTGTTCTTCATCCCGAAATAATTCTTGGCAACCAAATTAAGCCTGGTAAGGATCAATATGGCAAGGCGCATGAAACGGTCTGGCAAACCGGAAATATTAAACTCATAGTGCCAAAGCTTGCTGATTCAATCAGCAAAGGGATTGACAAAAGATTTAATGCCGATAATTTCAACAGGCAACTAAAACAGGTTGAAAAGCCAAAAGAAAGACAACTCACTTATACAACCATGCCCGACAATAAACCGGATAACAGTTCGGTGCAATTGGGTTTGTTTGATAGTGGGTCTGCTGCAAGTATCAACAGGGCTAACGCCTATATCAATCCTCTTGATGCCACAGTCGTAGATAAAAAGACAGCCAGAATTTTAAACGTCATCCGTACAGTAGATAAGCCGGACCATGAATTAATTGTTTTGATGACTGCTAAATCAATCGCATTCAAACAATATGTCTATAAGCTTTACTCTAACGCCGAAGAATTACAGTTCTCAGCTAACTGGATGAATGCGGCTTTGTTGCAGCATGAGTTGAGTGGCATAAGCAATATCCTTAAAAAATATGACCAGCAATTTTATAATGATGGAGACACTATATTCCATGCATCATTGGGAAACGATGATAAACTGGATACATTAAATAACGTTAATCCTTTTTACAAAGAAGGAACGCTGATTGTACATAACAACCGTGTTGGCTTTGTTTCCTACATGGCATCGGATGATGATAAACCGGTCTTTATGCCCAGCCTGCATGATAAGAAAGACCTGGGGTTTTATCAGCAATACACTGCCATAAGAGATATGTACCTGGCACTTTCCGAAAAAGAAAATACAGGAACTGCTGCAGATGAGAATGCACGAAAAGATTTGAATGAAGCTTATGAAGCATTGATTAAAGGCTTTGGTCTTTTGAATTCACCTGCTAACAGGCAACGCATTCTAAAAGATGAAGTATTTGGATTAACGATGCTTTCTTCTCTCGAAAGAAAAGACGGCGAACAATTTGTAAAAGCTGATATTCTCACACAATCATTACTACCGAAACAGGAATTTTATACAACCGACAATCCTTTAGAAGCCCTGGCGAAAAGCCTGAATGATATGGGCAAGGTGGATATAGAGTTTATTGCAGCAGCCACAGATAGTTCGGAACCTGAAACCATCGCCGCTTTGGGCAACCATATTTACATAAATCCGGCTAACAATGAATGGGAAACAGCCGACCAGTTTCTAAGCGGTAATGTGGTGAGTAAGCTACGGGTAGCGTCAGAAGCAGCTGAGAAGAATCCAGACAATCTGCAATTGTTTAAAAGTCTTTCTGCTTTACAAAAAGTACAGCCTGAAAGAATTCCATTTGAATTACTCGATTTTAATCTTGGCGAAAGATGGATACCGGAAGGCTACTATAACAGCTTTGCTTCGCATCTTTTTGAGATGCAAACCGATGTCAGTTATTTTCCTTCTGTAGATTCTTTTAAAGTAAAACTCATCAGCAGCAATGCAAAAACCAACCAGGAGTATGCTGTAACAACTAAGAGCGGTAAAACTACGTATGGAGCTTTGCTGTTAGAACATGCCTTAGAAAACACTACCCCGTTCTACACTTACGAAGTTAATCTGGGTGATAAAACAATCCGGGTACCGGATAATGAAGCCATTCAGTTGGCACATCAGAAAATAGAATCTATCCGCAATGGCTTTATTGACTGGTTAAAAGAGTTACCAGCAAATGACAAAAAGGAATTAGAGACCCTTTATAACGATACATTCAATTGTTATGTGTTGAGAGAATATGATGGTAGCCATTTACAATTTCCAGGTCTTAACAAGAGAAGGTTAAGTATTGATGATTTGTATAGTTCACAAAAAAACTCGGTTTGGCGTATTGTGCAAAATCGTGGCGCATTGATTGACCATGAAGTGGGTTTGGGAAAGACATTGACTATGGTGGTTGCTTCACATGAAATGAAACGACTAAAAATTGTAAACAAGCCAATGATACTTGCACTTAAAGCTAATGTGCGGCAGATTGCTGAAACTTACAGAAAAGCATACCCTAATGCAAGGATACTGGCACCGGATGAAAATGATTTTACTCCTGCTAAAAGATTGCGGCTATTTCATGAAGTAAAAAATAATAATTGGGATTGCATTATTCTCACTCATGACCAATTTGGAAAAATTCCACAAAGCCCGGAAATACAAAAGCAGATTTTTGAGACAGAACTGGATAATGTAGAAAGAGATTTGCATACCCTTAAAGAAATGGGCGGGGAAATTTCCCGCCGTATGTTGAAAGGACTGGAGATAAGAAAAACAAATCTCAGTGTAAAACTGCAGGAGTTAAGAAAAAATATCGAAGAAAAGAAAGATGCAGGGATCAACTTCCGGGAACTCGGAGTTGATCATTTGTTTGTAGATGAGGCCCACAAGTATAAAAATCTTACTTACACTACACGACATGATAGAGTTGCTGGCCTGGGAAATAAAGAAGGAAGCCAGAAAGCACTGAATATGTTGTTTGCTGTTCGGGAACTGCAAGCAAGATTTAACAGCGACCTGTGTGTTACATTTCTTTCCGGCACACCTATCAGCAACAGCTTGACAGAAATGTACCTGTTGTTTAAATACCTGCGTCCAAAGGAAATGGAACGGCAGCGGATTGAAAATTTTGATGCATGGGCAGCCGTATTTGCAAAGAAAACTACAGACTTTGAATTTTCAGTTACTAATGAAATTATTGCGAAAGAAAGGTTCCGCCATTTCATAAAAGTTCCCGAACTGGCATTGTTCTATAATGAGATTACAGATTATAAAACAGCCAAGCATATTAATTTGGATAAACCTGAAATTAATGAACAGTTAATCAATATTCCACCAACACCAGAACAACAGGAATTTACAAAACGACTAATGCAATTTGCCAAAACAGGTGATGGTGAATTAATTGGGAGGCCAAGACTGACAGATGAAGAAGATAAAGGGCGCATGCTGATAGCTACTAATTATGCAAGAAAGATGGCTTCTGACATGCGATTGATTGACTCCGGTAAATACAGCGACCATCCAAACAATAAAGTAAATGTTTGTGCAAGAAAAGTAGCTGAGATTTACGAACTGAGCAAAGAGCAAAAGGGAACACAAATCATATTCTGTGATATTGGTACACCTAAACCGGATCAGTTTAATATTTATGATGCACTAAAAGAAAAACTTCTCAGTGATTTTAATATTTCTTCTCACCATATCACATTCATACATGATTGGACGGATAAGCAAAAGCCAGACCTGTTTCGTAAGATGAATAACGGCGACATCCGAATTCTGTTGGGCAGCACGGAGAAGGCTGGCACTGGTTTAAATGTGCAGGCAAAGGTAGTTGCAATGCATCATTTGGATATTCCCTGGAAACCATCTGAGTTAGAACAACGAGATGGCCGTGGCGCAAGACAAGGGAATATTGTTGCAAAGGAATTCTATAATAATAAGGTGAAGAATTTTATTTATGCAGTTGAACAATCTCTCGACAACTATAAATTCAATCTTTTGAAGAATAAGCAAACTTTCATCAGCCAGATGAAGAACTGCGAACTGAATGTGAGAACAATTGATGAAGGAAGTATTGATGAAAAGAGTGGTATGAACTTTTCGGAATACATTGCCATACTTTCCGGTGATACAACACTGTTGGAAAAATCAAAAATGGAAAAGAAGATTGCGGTATTAGAAAGTCTTCGGAATGCCCATCACAAAGAGGTATTTCGTTCGAGATTCAAGCTGGAAAATTTACAAGAGGAAAAAGGAAAGGTGATTCAAACGCTTAACAAACTTTTGGTTGATGAAAAACATTATAAGGGTCAATTGACTTATGATAAAGAAGGAATAAAATTCAACCCAGTTAAGATAGAGGGATTGAACAATGCTGATGCAGAAATTATCGGCTCACATCTTATCGGACTTTATACTGGATGGAAACCACAAATTGGTGAAGACGAATACAAGAAAATAGGAAATCTCTATAATTTCGACTTATACATTCGCAGGCAGAAAGAAACCTATGAAGACAAAGGACTGTTTGAGTATAAATACAGTAATATGTTCTATGCTGAAAGTAAACAAACTGGTATAAAATACTCCTGGAACCAGGGCCATATCAATATTGATAATCCAAAATTGGCCTCCCGCTATTTTCTAAATGCCATTGACCGGGTTGAGTCACTCAAAGAGAAATATCAAAAAACTCTGCAGGAACTGGAACACAACATACCCATGCTGGAAAAATTAGTGTCAAAGCCTTTTGAGAAAGATGATGAACTGGCACAATTAAAAAAAGATGTATCAAGATTGGAAAGGGAGATTACGCTGAAGATACAGGAGAATCAGATCAAACAGCATGAAGCTGCTGAAGTAACTATCGAAGCTCCAGTAGTAAAAATGGAATCTAACACCCCAAAAAATAATAAGAGCCTTCTGCCAAAGAAAAAAGCGGAAGATGCCAAAATAAAAGGGATGAGGATTTGAGAGGCGTAGTCCTACCTTACTTACTAATACTAATTGTTTTTTGGAAAACTATTTGCTCCATCCTCTCAAACAAATAGATATGTCTAACAGCGTTTATCAAATCAACAAAGGCATTAACCGCAGCATTGAGTTCAAAGGGCTCAAAGCTCAATATATCTGGTACCTGGGTGGCGGCTTAGTAGTGTTGCTGATACTTTTTGCAATACTCTATATCAGCGGCCTGGGTATCTTCTTTTGTCTGCCGCTCATTGCTGTGCTTACTACCGCCTTATTTATGCGTATCTATAAACTCAGCCGGATCTACGGCGAACATGGCATGATGAAAAAGATTGCCCGACGTTCAGTGCCGGATGTGATAAAGAGTTATTCAAAAGTGAAACTGAAAAAGATGTTGCTGAATGAAAAATATTAATGAAATACTGCCGGTTTATGCCATTGAAAATAACGCCATCCTTTCCAAAATGGGTGATGTGACGGTTGCGTTTGATGTGCAGTTACCTGAACTGTTTACAATGAGCAATGACGAATACGAAGCCTTTCATCATGCCTGGATAAAAGCTATAAAAGTTTTACCAGTTAATAGTGTATTGCATAAACAGGATTGGTTCACCGAGGCAAAGTATAAGCCTTCGTTTGTTCAGGAAGACAATAGTTTTCTTACCAGAAGCAGCGACAGGTTTTTTAATGAGCGGCCTTATTTAGACCATCGCTGCTATATCATGCTTACAAAAAAACCTGCGAACCGAAAATTGGGTTCTTCCATTTTTAGCAGCCTGCTCCGCAGAACAATTGTACCTGAAGAAACATTGCAGCCAAAACATTTTCATGATTTCATGAATCATGTGGGTCAGTTTCAAAAGATACTATCTGACAGTGGTTTTGTAACAATGAAAATAATGCCAGATGAATTACTGGCTGATTTTGTTCTTCATTATCTAAATCTCGATAATGATGGAGTTATTCTCCGGGATATAGAATTTAAACCCGATTGGAAAATTGGTGAGCATCATTGCCAGCTTTATACTCTGGCTGATGCGGAGTTTGTGCCTGCCCTTTGTGGTTCAAGAATAAACTATGATAAATATTCTACTGATAAAACGAAGTTCAGCGTGGGCTTTGCATCGCCAATTGGACAGTTACTTTCTTGTAATCATATCTACAACCAATATGTATTTATTGAAGATGTACAGAAAACAATGCAGAAGCTGGAAAGTAAAAGACTGCGACTTCAATCACTATCTGCATATAGCAGAGAGAATGCAATCAGCAAACAGGCCACCGATGATTTCCTGAACGAAGCCATTAGTGAACAGCGGCTTCCGGTCAAAGCTCATTTTAATATTCTGGCATGGACAGACAACAGGGATGAATTAAAAAATATCCGTAATCTCTGCTCATCGGCACTTACGCAAATGGATGCTACACCCAAATTAGAAACCGAGGGATCAGCGCAAATCTTTTGGGCAGGCATTCCCGGCAATGCTGCGGACTTTCCTATGAATGACACTTTCGATACGTTTAGTCCACAGGCTTGCTGTTTCTTCAACCTGGAAACCAACTACCGGTCATCCTTAAGCTCCGTAGGAATTCGTCTTGGAGACCGGCTTAAAGGTAAGCCCTTATATGTCGATATTTCGGATGAACCAATGGAGAAAGGCATTTGCACCAATAGGAATAAGTTCATTTTGGGGCCATCCGGCAGCGGAAAATCTTTCTTTACCAATCACATGGTAAGGAGTTACTATGAAAAAGGCACACATATTGTGCTGGTGGATGTCGGTCATAGTTACAAGGGCCTATGCGATATGGTGAAAGGCTATTATTTCACCTATTCTGAAACCAAACCAATTAAGTTTAACCCTTTTTACATAGGTGAAGGTGATATACTGGATACGGAGAAGAAGGAAAGTATCAAGACACTTTTACTGGCACTATGGAAAAAAGATAATGAAACTTTTAATCGAAGTGAATATGTGGCGCTGTCAAATGCACTGCAATTATATTTTGAGAAAGTTGAAAATAATAAAAGCATCTTTCCCTGCTTTGACAGTTTTTATGATTTTCTGAAAGATGATTTTGTAAATGTGCTGAAGGGTGACAATGTGAAGGATAAAGATTTTGATATATCCAACTTTCTGTATGTGCTAAGACCATATTATAAAGGTGGTGAATTTGACTATCTGTTAAACGCAAAAGAAAACCTGGATTTACTGCAACAACGGTTTATTGTATTTGAACTGGATAATATCAAGGATCATCCAATTCTGTTTCCCGTTGTAACCATCATTATTATGGAAGTTTTTATTTCCAAAATGAGAAAGCTGAAAGGCATTCGCAAAATGATCCTGATTGAAGAAGCCTGGAAGGCTATTGCTAAAGAAGGAATGGCGGAATACATCAAGTATTTATTTAAAACAGTAAGAAAATTCTTTGGTGAAGCTATTGTAGTGACTCAGGAAGTAGAAGATATTATCTCATCGCCAGTGGTAAAGCAGGCGATTATCAACAACAGTGATTGCAAGATATTGTTAGATCAAAGCAAGTATCAAAACAAATTCGACCAGATACAGGAATTACTTGGGCTAACGGAAAAAGAAAAGGCATTGGTTTTATCAATCAACAAGTCCAATGATCCGACAAAGAAATATAAAGAGGTCTTTATTTCTCTTGGTGGGGTGTTGAGCAAAGTTTATCGTACAGAAGTATCGCCGGAAGAGTACCTGGCTTATACAACAGAGGAAAAGGAAAAAGTGAAAGTACAGGCTTATGCTGCAAAGTTTGGCGGGGATATTGAAAAAGGGATTAAGGCTTTAGCAGATGAGATTATTCACTCTAAAAACTGATAGTATGAAAACAAGAATGGTTATCCTCTTTGCAACAGCAATTATCTATGGCTGCAACACCAGCAGCAAGGATGAAATCATCGAATTCATTCCCGGCACTTATGTCAGAACCGGGCAAAATGAGTTTGGGAAGGAATTTGACACCCTTGTTATCACTATCCAAAATCTTGCAGCAAAGGAATTTAAAATTCAAAGCCGCTGGCATTATATCAGGCAGGTAGAAGGCGAAGCCAATGTTCCTGAATATAAAGTGAAAGAAACATCAGGAATTTACAATGCTGAAACAAAATTGCTGGAAGAATCTGAAACCTTAGATCATTACTCTTTTGATGTAAAAGAAAAAGCTCTATTTAATGGAACGAATAAGTTTAAAAAAATAAAATAACAGCATATGAAAAGAATATTGGCAGTTGTGGGATTGAGTATGTGCTGTATGTTTTTGCCAGTACAGGAAACCAAAGCGCAGGACCCAATTACTGAAATTATCAAAGCAGCAGTAAAAAAAGTAATTAAAGCAATTGATCTGCAAATGCAGCGGTTGCAGAATAAGACGATTTGGCTGCAAAATGCTCAGAAGACTTTAGAAAATAAAATGAGCCAGTTAAAGCTGAATGAGATTAAAGACTGGGTGGAAAAACAGCGAAAGCTGTATGATGACTATTTTCAGGAACTATGGAAAGTAAAAGCAGCCCTGGCTTATTATAACCGGGTGAAAGATATAATTGAACGTCAGGTGCTAATGGTAAATGAATACAAGGGTGCCTGGGCTTTATTCAGACAGGATAAAAATTTCACTGCCGAAGAACTGGATTATATGTACAATATCTACTCAGGCATGATGGATGAAAGCCTGAAAAGCATTGACCAGTTATTTTTAGTGGTGAATGCCTTTGCTACACAGATGAGTGATGCCAAGCGCCTTGAAATTATTAATACTGTTGCTGACAATCTTGAGCAGCAATATCTTGATTTGAAAGATTTCAATAATCAGAATAAAATGCTGACTATTCAACGAGCCAGCGAACGGGGTGAGATTGAATATGTGAAAAGGCTATATGGTATCAGCCGTTAGCTGGAACAATATTGTGAAGAACGAAAATGTGAAGTATGAAAAGAATATTGCTATTGGCAGCAGTAAGTCTGTTTGCCTTTCACTCATCAAATGCCCAAACCTTTGATGAATGGTTCAATCAAAAGTCAACACAAAAGAAATACCTGTTGCAGCAAATTGCTGCCCTGAAAGTTTATTTGGACTATGCCAAAAAAGGGTACAACATTGTAACCGGTGGGATTAGTACTATTCGTAACATAAAAAACGGGGATCTCAATCTGCACCGGGATTTCTTTAACAGGCTCCAAAATGTAAATCCTGCCATTCGCCGTTATGCAAAGGTTGCGGATATAATTGCTTACCAGGTAAAGATCATCAAACAAACAAAACTTGTTCTTCAGCAAATCAGGGAAACAAAACAATTTACTGAAGCTGAACTGGATTATTGCAAACAGGTATTTGATACCCTTTTGGATGAATGTATAAAAACAGCGGAAGAATTAATACTGGTTACAACATCAGGTGAATTGGAAATGAAGGATGATGAAAGGCTGAAACGGATTGATGGATTATATGCGGATGTACAAGATAAATATTCATTTGCCTGCTCCTTTAGTGAAGATATGGGTTTGCTGGCTGTACAACGTTTGGGAGAGCAGATGGAAATCAATCGTTCTAAAATAATAAATGGAGTAAAATGAAAAAGCTAATTGTGATCTTGATTATGTGTAGTATGAGTTTTCAATTGAAAGCGCAGAGTGAGGAAGTACAACAACTGTTGCTTAATATCGAAAAACTGGCACAGTTTAAAAAGATTTTGCAGAATATGTATGATGGGTATAAATTCCTGAATAAAGGATATACTGCGGTTAAAAACATATCGGAAGGAAATTTCAACCTGCACAAGACTTTCTTAGATGGCCTTATGGAAGTTAGTTCTGCGGTAAAAAGGTATAAGCGAATTGCAGATATCATCAACTATCAACTTCGAATAGCTAAAGAATATAAACTCGCCTTTAACCGATTTAAAGAGGAAAAGCAATTTACTGCTGAAGAAATTGATTATCTCAGCAAAGTGTACAGCAACTTGTTTAATGAGAGTTTAAAAAGCCTGGATGAACTGGCTATGATCATTACATCAGGAAAGCTGCGAATGAGTGATGATGAACGATTGCAGGCAATTGATAAGATTTACCTGTCTGTGGAAGAACAGTATTCTTTTCTAAAAGATTTTACTAATAATACCACTGTGCTTTCGCTGCAAAGAAAATCAGAGCAGGCGCAGATTGAAATGTCCCGAAGACTATACGGATTGAAAAAATAGAATTTATTCCACTTATAAAGTCGTGAGTATGAAATTGTGTGTAAGAATAATTTGCATTGCAATCGTTGTATTGCTCATTCCTCATTTTGCAGAAGCCCAGGGTATGGCCAATAGAATCCACAGCTTGCATGAAGTACTTGAAAAACTATATGATGATATGATGCCGCTGTGTAGCCGTTTGATTGGTGTTGGTCGTGGTATTGCAGGCTTCGCTGCCACCTGGTATATTGCAGCAAGGGTTTGGGGGCATATATCGAGAGCTGAACCGGTAGACTTTTACCCACTGTTCAGACCATTTGTACTTGGCTTTGCTGTATTGATATTCCCATCTGTTATTGTCATGATTAATGGTGTAATGAAGCCTACGGTTACCGCCACTGCTGCAATGGTAACGGATTCTGATAAAGCAGTGGCAAAGCTTTTGGAAATGAAAGAAGAGGCCATTAAGAAAACAGCTTACTGGCAAATGTATGTGGGTACAAATGGATCAGGCGACAGGGATAAATGGTACAAATATCACTATGGAGATAAAAGTGAAGGCTGGATAAAAAGCATAGGCAATGATATTAAGTTTGCATTTGCAAAATTCTCTTACAATTTCAGAAATTCCATTAAGCAATGGATGGCCGAAGTATTAAAGGTTTTATTTGAGGCTGCTGCACTCTGTATCAATACCATCAGAACATTTTATTTAATTGTGTTGGCAATCCTCGGTCCATTGGTATTTGGCATTGCTGTGTTCGATGGCTTTCAACATACACTCACAGTTTGGATTGCCCGCTATCTCAACATCTTCCTGTGGTTGCCTGTTGCTAATATTTTCGGAGGCATTATGGGTAAAATCCAGGAGAATATGTTAAAGGAGGACTTGCAACAGATCGCAACCGACGGCGATACTTTCTTCAGTTCAACAGATACGGCCTATCTAATTTTTATGATCATAGGAATCATTGGCTATTTCACTGTTCCATCTGTTGCCAATTATATTATTCATGCCGGGGGTGGTAATACATTGCTGTATAAGGTAACCAATATGATGAGCACTTCTACCCGTACTGTAGCTGCGGGTGGCGCTTCAATGACAAGAGATGCACTTGGGGGCAGTTACAATAAAATTGCAAATAGTATGGCGGATGCAGGTGCTTCTGATGGTTACTTCAAAGGTGGCAATAGTAACAAAGGCGGAAGCGGATACATGAGAGATAAATTGAGTGGGAAAACATAGATAGTCCTACTTGTACTACCCAATTTGTTTGAGTTTCGGAATTAGAATTGCTTACTTAAGCATAAGTGAGTTTGAAAATGTGTGTATGATGTTTCAAAAAACAAAAAATATTGATACCGCCTTCCGGTATATCCGTTTCTTTAGCCTTGCTTTTTTAATAGCCTGTGTCATTGTCTCTGTTTTTATAGCTCACAAAAGTTACCAGATTTCTTCACAATCACAGAACAAGGTTTTTATATTGGCTAATGGCAAAGCATTAGAAGCGTACGCTGCCGATAGAAAAGACAACATCCCAGTTGAAGCAAGAGACCATGTAAAAATGTTTCACCATTTCTTTTTTACACTCGACCCGGATGACAAGGTAATCCAGGCCAATATTGCAAAGGCGTTATACTTAGCTGACAATTCAGCAAAACAACAATATGATAACCTGAAGGAGAATGGCTATTACTCCAACCTCATATCAGGTAATATCAGCCAGGAAATTACCATGGACAGCATCATTATTAATACGGATGTGTATCCCTTTTATTTCAGGTATAAAGGTGAACAGAAAATAATTCGCCCCACAACTATTGTAACCAGAAATCTTGTTACTGAAGGTTATTTAAGGAATGTATCCCGTAGTGACAATAATTCACATGGTTTTTTGATTGAGAAATGGCGGACGATGGAGAATACAGATATCAACATTCAAAACCGGTAATATGTGGCTGTACAAAGCAAAGCGAAAAGATAAAGAGACCGTGGACAAAGTAACTGTTTCTGATAAGGTAGCTGGAAAGATTGCAGGACTTGGTATTAAAGTACAACAACTATTTGCCGAAAAAATGAACAGGGTTTTTATGAACACAGATTTTAAAAGATTAAAGATCATTCTGATAATTTTCTGTATCTGCGCAGGCGGTTACAGTATTTACCTTATTGCAAACAGTGTCATCAGTCCTGATAGAAAGCAAAACAGTTTTGAAGTGCAGCAAATGGATGTACCAAGACACTTTGATAAAACCGGGGAAGAAAATTTAATTCCCGAAGCTTATGTGGATGAAGAAACCTACCAACAAGTAAAACAATTCAGGAATTACATGGACAGTCTCAAACAAAAAAGAAGGAATGAATACGATAGCATCCTGCAGGCCCGGCCGGGTTTGATGGACAGTGTGCAGATGCTGGAGCAAATTTATTTATCACAAAAACAAAAATGAAGTGTATGAGCAGTGTACAAAGGACGCAGGCCTTCCTGCGTAAACGAAAAATGATGTTGGTGTTGCCCTTATTGGTAATACCATTTCTTACAATGGCATTCTGGGCTTTAGGTGGCGGCCAGGCTAAAAATGAAATAGCTGCAACAAAACAAGAGGGTTTAAATCTGAATCTTCCGGATGCAAAAATGAAGGATGATAACCTTACTGATAAGCTTAGCTTTTATGATAAGGCAGATAAAGATTCAGCCAGGTTGGAAGAATGGATGCGGACAGACCCTTATTACAAACAAAATGAAGACACATCATTTTTACCTGTAAACGAATTGGAAGTACTCACTCAAAACTCGGCTTCAAAATACAACCAGCGGCTCAATTCATCACCGTATGAAACAACTTCAAATAATCCTGAACAAAAGCTAATGCAAAAATTGGCATTGCTGCAAAAGGAAATTAATAAACAGCCGGAAGGATCAGTCAATGAAAATCCGGATGTAACCAATTACAAACAAGATGAAGAATTTTCCGGTGAAGTGGATAGGCTGGAAAACATGCTGTTCACAATGAATAAAACAAATACCGGCGATCCCGAGATAGAGCAACTAAACGGAACATTGGAAAAGATATTGGATATTCAGCACCCGCAAAGGATAAAGGAAAAGCTGAAAGAAAAATCATTACAACATAAGCGGGTGGTTTATACCGTAACTACTCAGCCTGTATTGGCAAATGTTTCGTTGATGGATACGAATAAAATAAAAACCAATACTGCGAATAAATTTTACGGTTTGGAGAAGGATAACTCAATTACTGAAGAAGGACTGGCTATTGAAGCTGTTGTTCACAGTAATCAAACATTGGTAAATGGTGCAGTTATTCAACTAAGATTGGCAACAGCTATTTTCATCAATGGAGTTTTAATTCCTAAAGGCAATCCGATAAATGGCACAGCTTCACTTAATAATGAACGACTTGAAGTAGAGATAAGTTCTATCCGCTATAAAAACATGTTATTCCCCGTAAAATTAGAACTATACGACATAGACGGTTTGCCCGGCATTTATATTCCTGGTTCCATCAGCAGGGATGTCGCTAAAAATTCTGCTGATAACAGTTTGCAGTTGATGGAACTCACCACGCTTGATCCTTCGTTGAAAGCACAGGCCGCCGCTGCTGGCATAAATACCGTAAAGAATTTAATGAGCCGGAAAGTAAAACAGGTCAAAGTGATGGTGAAAGAGGGTTACAAAGTATTGCTGAAAGATAAAAACACTGAGTCCGATTAATAACATTTAAACTTTATAAAATGAAACGATTAGTGTGTATGATTTGTGCTGCTTGGTTATTTGTTTCTGCTGTTGCGCAAACAAGACTGGCAATAACAACTGATAAAACCACAAGCCTGGTATTTCCATTCGCTATTAAACATGTTGACAGGGGCACTTCATCGGTTCTTGCACAACAGGTAAAAGAAGCTCCTGAAATTCTATTAGTAAAAGCAGCAGCAAGAGATTTTGCTGAAACAAATCTGAGTGTGGTAACAGATGACGGCAGTGTTTACGCTTTTACGGTCACTTACGATAATAAACCTGCCGTATGGGTTTATTACCTGCCTGTGAACAGAACCGTTACAATAAGCTCCTATGCTAATGCCATATTGGACAATGAAAGGATTACGAAAGGTATAAAAGACAAAAAGTATAATATGAGTGCCGGAGTAAAAGGCATATACATCAGGGACAATACTATTTACTACCAGATATACATTAACAATGAAGGCGCTGTTGATTATGATATTGACCTGCTCCGTTTTTTCATTAAGGATAAGAAAAGAAGTAAAAGAACCGCTGTACAGGAATCAGAACAGAAGCCCTTGCACATTACAGGGAATTATAACAAAGTGAAAGGAAGCAACAACACTGTATTTGTTGTGGCACTTGAAAAGTTTACCATTCCTGATAAGAAGTATTTAGCAATTCAAATGATGGAGAAAAATGGGGGCAGACATTTTCTGTTGAAAGTTCGCAATAAGGATATAATGAAAGCAAGGGTATTGCCCGATTTGAAATGAAAAGTGAACATCCCATAGCTGACGAGGTGCTTGACCTGGTGACTATCGCTTTATCAAAAGGCGAACATTATATGGCTTATAATAACAGCCTGTACTTTGTTGATAAAGATGATGTTCATTTTTTCAGCACTAAGGAAGAAGCAAATGATTTTTCTACAGCTAATATAAGTGACCGGGACAATTTCTCAGTTCTTCATTTCAACTCAGTTAAAGACGTTCTTGCACAAATACCATATGGAGAAGACATCAGGCATCAATTAAATCTTAACCCTGATGCGAATGGCTTGTACAACAAAGATGGCAACGGTTTTACAGATGCATTGATTGACTACTTCGAATCACAGAAACGATCATTATTCGATAAACAATTAAAAACAAATTTTATGAACAACGAAAATCTTCAGTATTTGACCGACAACATCAAATACATGGGCTTTGGTGAAACACTTAAAGCGGAGTTGGAAAGAAACTTGGGTGAAGGAAAAGGAGAATTTCAACTGCACTTTAAAGCAGAAATCAACAAAAAATCTTTCGAGGCCACACTCAATTTCCGCAAATCCGATTCCACGGATATGTATTTCTTCAACAACTACCATGCTTCATTAGAAAAGAACAATGGCGAAAAGAATGAGCAAACCTTCTACCTGAATAAAGGCAAAGGAGTAACTGCGAAAGAAGCTTATAACCTGCTGGATGGCCGTGCAGTTCACAAGGACCTGGTAACAAAGGAAGGTCAACCATATAAGGCATGGATACAGCTTGACTTTGAAAACAAAGACAAGAACAACAATTTTGAAGTAAGGCAGTTTCATGAGAATTATGGATATGATTTGAAAACCGCTGTAGAAAAATTTGCCGTGGCCGATTTAAATGATGCTGATAAAACAAAAACACTGATGCAATCACTTGAAAAAGGGAATGTACAATCGGTCACTATTGAAAAAGATGGCAGCAGCCATAAAATGTTTATGGAAGCTGATCCGCAGTACAAAAAGGTTACACTCTATGACTCCAATATGAAGATGGTGGCAAAGGAATCCCTGGAACAATTCAAATCCGGTATAGAGAAAGGCAGCAAGGAAGTGAAGGAAGGTCAGGAAAATGATAAAAAAAAAGAGTTGAAGCAAGCGACAAAACCTGAAAAAGAAAAGTTGGAGAAAAAAAACGGGCAAAGTCTGCTGCCTAAAAAAAGGGAAAGTAAAGGCAAAGGTTTAGGGGTGTCATAGTACATCCCTGAATCGTTTTCTAACAATCAACAGTGTTATCATGAATATTCAGAATATAACCGAACTGGCAGGACAATTACAATCGCTGGGATTTGATAATCTTGGAAATTCACTATTGAAACGGATTTGTTTCAAGCCTGAGAATTTTTATTTGAACTACAAAATAGTAAAGGATAAGGAACAATTGGAGTTTCGGTTTTATTTTGAGAAGCAAAGGAAAAGTGATGCTTATACGTTACTGTATTATGATGTAACGCTACAACAGGAAAACATCTTTGAAGAGCTAATGATTGCCGGGATTCACATAGCAGACCTTGAAAAGCAAATGACGACTATAAACTGGATGTCTGCATTTAATCTTGATCAAAAAAAGAAATTGGATCCAAACGATAAAGCAACCTGGGAGGTGGAGGCAAAAGTTGAATCTGTTGTTGAAAGTTTAGCCGCTCTTGAACAGGACGAAAAAGGTAAAGCGGTTGCATCTGCACTTAAAGTGAAGTTTTGGCTTGGAACTCCATATCATGAAATCTTTGGGAGTATTTCCTCAGTAAAGAATAAATCAGATATTAGTCAGCGGTTTTACTTTTCTGAAAATAGTGTTGGAATATCTGTTGATGAAGCATACCGTTTTCTGCAAAATAAATGGCTTGAAAAACAACTGCAGTTAAAAAAGAAACAAACAGATACAATTTCTGAAAATGATACTGACGAAACAAGTGGCACAACAGGAAGTAGCTTACTGAAAAAGCGCCGGATAAAACAGTCCTCAAAAGGGAAGAGAAACAGAGTTAACCAGGATTAAGCAGTATGGAACTCTTTCCTCCATTATCAGGATTCTATCGGGCCATTGCGGATGATGCAAGAATCGGCAGTACTCATATAAGTATTTATATGGCTTTACTGCAACAGTGGAATTTAAATGGTGGAAACAATCCCGTGAACATTGAAAGGATCTTAATTATGAAAGCTGCTAAAATAAATGCCAGGCATACATACAATAAATGTATTAATGAATTACAGGAATTCGGATATATTATATATGAACCGGCACTAAACGGCTCTATAAGCAGCCGTGTATTTTTAAACAAGTGTGAAATGTCAAAGTGAGTTTATGGCAGGAAATTCAGCAGTACCGATTTTAATCCCTTTTGAGCCAGAGGAATTCTGGTCTCAGATCCGGCTGATCATCCGGGAAGAAGTGGAACGAAATAAAAAAGAACAACCCCTGGAAAATGGCATTTTAGAAACACCGGGGTTGAATGAAAAACCGCTTTTCAAAATAGAGGAAGTTTGCAGTCTGTTCAAAGTGACAAAGCCCACTATTTACGACTGGATAAAACATGGAAAACTAAAGCGTGTAAAGATCAGGTCAAGGGTCTATTTTTTAGGCAGTGATATCAGGCAGTTAATGCAGGCTTAGCCTGTGATGGCAGTGGCTTTCACTGCCTTTTTTGTGCACAAATAAGTCTTTAAATTCAGGGCAATTTCAGTGCTAAAAACTACCTTTAAAGTGATATTTATCAAGCTGAATAAAGTGAGATAAAGTAGAGTAAAGTTCTTCGAAAAAATGGGTTTTTATAGACCAAAAAATAGACCCAAAAAAGAAAAACCCGCTACCAGAGCGGGTTTCAACGAAATCTATGCGGACCGGACGGGACTCGAACCCGCGACCTCCGCCGTGACAGGGCGGCATTCTAACCAACTGAACTACCGATCCTTCCAAATTGGGAGTGCAAATATAGGAGCGGAAAATTTAACAGCCAAACAATTTTTGAAAAAAATTCTACTTTTTTTATTTTGGTGCAATGAACCTTGATATACTCTTACAAAATGGCTATTCAAAGCAGCAGGCTAATGAAGTGGTAGGGTGGGTGGGCAACAATCAAAAACATTTTGATGAACTGCTTAAAGTCTTCCTCACACATAATGACTACCGCATTGTTCAAAGAGCTGCCTGGCCGTTAAGCTATGCGGCCGTCAATCAGCCGCAGTTAATTCAAAAGCATTATAAGAAAATTGTCAAACATCTCGATGCTCCGGATCAACCTGCTGCTGTAAGAAGAAATATACTACGGATATTCGATCAGCTTCCCGGGATACCCGACGATTACCACGGTGTGCTTATGGATCGCTGTTTTGAATATATAGCCAATCCTGACGAAACTATAGCAGCGCAGGCTTATGCATTAGGCATACTGGAGAAGCTCACTAAACTGTATCCCGAAATATTACCTGAATTAAAGACAGTAGTAGAAGTGAGGTTGCAGAATGCTGCGCCAGCCTTCAGGTCCAGGGCCAAAAAGATTTTAAAGAAAAAGTCGTAAACAGAAGAAAAGTGGAGCTAATACTGGCTTCTCTTCTTTGAAGATCGGGGAACGTTCTATCGCATCGGAGTATTGCCTTCCAGCTAAAAATAGGTTAGTCATTGGGGCACTTTAGTATGCGCTTCGATTTAATGCAATTGAAATAAAAAATCCGTTGGATGGGTAGGATATTTATAACCGTTCATCTAATACTTTTAATGGAAAGTTATCAGTGATTATCTCTTTTAATACGAATGATGAGCAAAACAGCATTCGCCAGCAGGTAAGGCAGGCAGTACAGTAACGTATAAGCATCCAGCACGAGGGCGCTATATAGGGTAAAAGCAAAGGGCAGGCCGAGTAGCAATAGCGCATGCAGCCACCATTTACTCCGGGCTTTGTCCGGCGCAAGTAAAGAAGGTAAAGAAAAAAGCGCCAGGGCTATGTTAAATCCAATGGCCAGGCCATAAGCCAGCCCTACCATATCGTTATCCTGATGCGGGCGTACAGGTAGGGGGTGTTGTAGGTTTATGATGATAAGTCCAGCCAGGGAGATAAGACTGCCTGTAAAGAAGCTCAATAAAATAATAGTACGGTATTTCATGCCGGCCTAAATGTAAACAGGAATATGATTTGGACAGATATTATTAGCAACTTTTACATATCCTGCACAGATAATTTAAGGCTCTATCCTTCTAAAAGGCATACTGTTCTGCCAGATGCGCAGGGTCTGTGGGAATTGCTGCTAAAGCTGACCTGATTTTCTGCCCACAATAGATATCGGCCTCCGGTTGGGGCAAACTACTTAAAATATCCGGTTGTGCAATCGATAGCGCATACCTGAGTGTTTGGGTTTTCTTTTTTTACTCCTATATTCATAAATGTTCAACTTGAAACGGTAGGAGCTATATGGAAAAAGCGCAATTATTATACTTGCAAAACAGGGTGGCCTATGCCAGGGATCAGCTGGCATACAAAGAGCTGTACCTGTATTTTCACCCTGCTGTTTATAAGGTAGCTTCCATTATTGTTACACAAAAAAGTTTGGCAGAAGAAATTGTGTCGGACGTGATGATCCGTATGTGGACGATGGAAAAAAAACTGGCATATGTAGAACATTTAAAGTCTTATTTATTAGTTGCCGCAAAAAATACAGCACTTACCTATCTCAAAAAATACAAAGAAAACAGTCACCTTGAAATTAGCGAGGCATGTTCGCAGTCAGAACTGTCAGACCTGCCGGACCAGCAAGTGATTAACACGGAGCTTTCACAGATAATTGAAGCGGCGGTTACCAATCTTCCTCAAAAGAGCCAGCTGGCCTACCGGCTTATCAAAGAGGAGGGCCTGCCTTATAAAGAAGCCTGCCAGGTGCTTGAAATATCTCAGAAAACGCTTGAGGCCCATATGTCGGCAGCTTTAAAAAAACTTCGCAGGGTATTGGATTTTCATCTGCTCAAAAAAAATATTTAGCTCCACTAAGGGTAACGCTTGTTTCTGTAGTCTTATGAAGGATATAGAGTAGAGACATGCAGGAAGATCGGTTTTTTATTTTGTTTTCCAGGAAACTGTCCGGCGATGCATCATCCGAAGAACTGGAGGAGCTGGAAGAGATGCTGAACAGGCGTCCTGAATTACTTTTTTTTTATAATGAGCTGGTAAAGCCTGCCCAACGGCAGGATAAAGATCTTGAATTAGCCGAGAATTCCTATATATCCGATGTAATGAATATGCAGCTGCAGGGTGTATGGGACAACGACGTGATCATTCCCGAAACCGGCCGACATTACCCGCTCAAACTGAAAAGATACCCTATAGCTGTGGCGGCAGCCTTAATAATTGCCGTTAGTATAGGTGTGATACTGAGGCAGCAGCATAATGCAATACTGCACAGCAGCAATGAAACAGCAACTACAAAGAGGTCTAAATCTACTGTGAAACTACCCGACGGAACGGTAGTGATGCTAAATGCTAACAGCAGCTTAAAGTACGACGAGGATTTTAAAAAGGATCAACGGGAAGTCATCCTGGAAGGGGAGGCCTATTTTGATGTAGCGCACGACGCCGGGCGTCCTTTTATCATTCATACCCATACAGCAGATATAAAGGTTTTGGGTACCGTATTTAATGTCCGGTCGTTTAAAGGAGATTATTTTGAAACAGCCCTGATAAAGGGGAAAGTATCTGTTTATTTAAAAAATAAGGCGGAAGGAAGCTTTGTATTGAGGCCCGGACAGAAGCTGGTTGTTGAAGACGATGAAAACAAATCCGGTCGTGGGAATGCGGGTTCTGTTAAAATTGACACCATTACCATAATGGACAGCCTGGTAGCAGAAACATCGTGGACAAAAGACCAGCTGGTTTTTGCTGATAAGCCGTTGGTGGATATTGCTTCAGAACTCCAAAAGATATTCGGGGTTAAAATCATATTTAGATCTGATAAAATGAAACAGGTGCGGTATAACGGGTCTTACAGCGACACAGATTTAAATGAAATACTTGATATCATTAATATGTCTAAGCCAATTAAATACCATCGTGAAAAGGACACGATTTATATCGATTAATTTATGTAAACCAAAAACTTAAATAAGATTATATGAGTAAAAAATAGTTTCGAACGCAATCGTTTAAGAAAAAGGAGAATGCTGATACATTCTCCCCAAGTAATTGTCCACTAAAGCGCCAACTTCAGTGGCTTTGATTCATTAACTCAAAACAAATATATGCAAAAATGCACTTGCCGTGAAGCAAGGCCCCTGTGCCTGCGCTTCAGGAAAATTCTCTTCACTATGAAGCTATCTCTGATATTACTTTGTTTGGCATTACAGGTATCTGCAACCAATTACGGGCAAACAATCAGTTTGAAAGAAGAGCATGTATCACTAACCGAGATCTTCAAAAAGATAGAGAAAAAGTCCCCGTACCGTTTCTATTTTTCAAGCGATGTGCTCCCGCAAAAGCATTTTACATCAGTTTATGCCGACAAGGCCAGCCTGGAGGATGTTATGGGGAAGATATTAGCGGGTGTCAATCTCTCGTGGAAGCAGCTTTCGGGTAACCGGATCGTTATTGCCGAAAATACGCCTGTTGTAACCGGCGAGTCGCCGATCAGGACTATAACAGGTATAGTAACTGATAATACCGGCGCACCTCTCGAAAATGTGTCAATCGTAATCAAGGGCACAGCTACGGGAGTAACAACATCTGCAACAGGGAGGTTCTCCATTAATGCAACAGAAGGTGATGTATTAGTGTTTTCACGTGTTGGATACCAGGAGCAGGAAATTACTATTGCTGCACAGGATACCATAGAGCTGGTTTTGCAGGCTACCCAGGGCAGTTTAACCGAAGTAGTGGTAGTAGGATATGGCGTTCAGAAAAAAGGAAGCTTAACCGGGGCCCTGCAAACGGTAACCGGAAAAGAACTGAGGGATATTACTACGCCCTCGGTTGAAAATATGCTGAATGGTAAAGTGTCAGGCGCTTTTGTTGCGCCCGGTTCAGGCAGGCCGGGGTCTAGAGGTGCTGTTGTCATTCGCGGCCAGGCTACCTTAAGCGGCACTACAAGTCCTTTGTGGGTGATTGATGGGGTAATTGTTGGTTCCGGCGCGGGAGATCTGAACCCCGACGATATTGAAACAATGACCATTCTCAAAGATGCGGCTTCTACGGCTATTTATGGGTCCCAGGGAGCTAATGGAGTGGTGGTAATTACTACCAAGAAAGCAAGAGCCGGTAAAACAACCCTGAGCTATGCAACCCGGATGGGCGTAAGTAAGCTAACCAACGGAAACCTGAAAATGATGAACGGCGCCGAGTTGTACGACTATTACGCGTCTTTTGCTAATGCTAGTAGCATATCGTTTCCGCGCTGGAATGCAAATTTGCGCAACAGCAATTTCGATTGGTGGGACCTGGCCACTCAAACCGGTTTTACACAAAACCACAATGTTTCTGTTTCAAGCGGGACAGACAAACTTCAGTCTTTTTTCTCTGTAGGCTTCTATGATGAAAAGGGTGCGGTTAAGGGCTATGATTATACCCGTTATAACGCACGTCTTACCCAGGTTTACAAACCGTTTAAATGGTTGCAGATTAAGCCGTCTGTTGTAGGATCATACCGTCATGTTAAGAACCGTGAGTATTCTACCACTGCTATGTACTCCAATTTCCCTTGGGATAGTCCTTACGATTCCAACGGCAACCTGGTACCTCACCGTTCTAGCCTCTGGGTAAATAGCGCGGGCACCAATTATCTTTATGATTTGCAGTGGGATCATTCGGAGAATAAAAACTACGAGTTAATGGGAAATCTCGATTTCGAAGTGAAGCTCACTAACTGGTTAACCTTTTCTTCGGTAAACAGCTACAGGTATAATACCTACTCAGCCAGCGGTTACAGCGACCCGCGTTCTAATTCTGGTTTAAATGTAAACGGGCGCTTAACCGATTATCGCGATGAATACGCAAGACGATATACCAACCAGATGTTCACTGTAAACCGAACCTGGAACAAGCATGTTTTATATGCCGTTGCCGGTTATGAATTTAATGACTACTATGCAAAAACCCTCGATGTTTATGGTACGGGCTTTATACCTGGCTTTGAGGTTTTGGATGTGGTATCAAAACCAGAACGCACAAGAGGAAATATTACCGAGTGGGCTGTTCAGTCATACTTATCGAAAGTAAATTATACTTATGACAACCGGTATTTGCTTGAGGCGTCACTGCGTAGAGACGGCGCTTCCAACTTCGGTGATAATGCCAAATATGGTAATTTCTTTTCGGTTAGCGGCGGATGGAATATCAATAAAGAACGGTGGTTTAAGGCCGACTGGGTCAATATTTTAAAGCTTCGTGCTTCCTACGGATCTGCGGGCAACCGGCCTAATACGCTTTATCCGCAATACAGCCTTTATTCTGTATCCGCAGCCGCCAGCTATAATGAAGCACCAGGCGCCTTAATCAGCCAGATTGGTAATAAAGATCTTACCTGGGAACGAACGTACACCACGGGTGTAGGCATGGACATGGCATTTTTAGATAACCGTTTAAGAATGACGTTAGACTATTACAATAAGAATACCGATAATATTCTTTACATGGTTCCTATAAGCGGCCTGACGGGTGTCACCAGCATTTGGCGGAATATTGGTGAGATGAATAATAAAGGCTTTGAGCTTTCGATAGGCGGCGATATTATTCGCAATGAAGATTGGCTTTGGAGCCTGGATGTTAATTTAGGACGTAATGTAAATAAGCTCACCAAGCTATATCCCACAAAAAATGCTGACGGCACCTATTCGGTTAAGCCGGTTATTATTGGTGACGGTCTTGGTATTGCAGGTTCCGCGCAGCGTGTGCTCGAACCAGGCCGGCCTGTAGATACCTATTACCTGAAAGAATGGGCCGGCGTGAACCCCGAAAACGGCTCTCCTTTATGGTATAAAGTGCAGCGCGACGCAAACGGAAATGAAACCAGCCGGGATACCACCTCGCGATATGCACAAGCCACTTTCGAAAAGCTGCACAGAGCCTCACCCAGCATCTTCGGAGGCTTCTCAACCAATCTGCAATACAAACAATTTGATTTGAATGCGGTATTGGGTTATGCAATCGGCGGTAAGATTTATAACTACTCAAGACAGGAGTATGATTCTGACGGAACATATACCGACCGTAACCAGATGAAGTTAATGCCTGAATGGAGCCGCTGGCAAAAACCGGGAGATATTGCAACGCATCCTGTAGCAAGATATAACAACAGCAGCCAGGCAAACCAGATGTCTTCGCGCTATTTGGAAGACAGGGATTTCCTGAGATTACGTTCTCTTACCATTGGTTATAATATTAAGCTAAGCAGGATTAATGTCAATAATCTGCGTGTATTCTTTGCGGGCGAAAACCTGTTTGTTATTACCAATTACTCGGGAGTAGATCCTGAAATACCCGCTAATGACGGGTCTGTTTTAAGCTCAACCGGCCCCTCCGTATACCCGTCTACGCGCAGGTATATGTTTGGATTGAATGTGTCATTTTAACTTAAAATATCTGCAAATACTTAAATAAAGCTTCAGTCAGCAGGAAAACAATCACATGTTCTCCGGTGCTGCACCTTAAAAGGCAGCTGGTTGAAGCACAAAAAATATACACATGAAAAAGATATTTACGATACTGATTATATCTGCGGCGTTTGCTTCCTGCGATATTGACCGTTACCCGTATGGATCAATGGACACAGACCGGATCGTTAACGACCCCGAAGCTTCATTACAGTCTTTGCTAAATGGTACCTATGCGCAGTTAAAAGCCTGGTCTGACCCCATGCACCGCTGTGGTGAATACGCGGGGGATAATATGATGATACGAGGTTCATCAACCGATGCTTTTTACGAGTTTATTTCATTTTCGCGCACACCTAATAATGGTCGCTTAAACCAGTTCTGGAACTCGGGGTATAAGGCCATAGCACAGGCTTCGAACGTCATTAATATGATAGAAGAAGGGAAAAGTGCCGATATCGACAATAAACTGGGAGAATGCTACTACATCCGGGGTATGTTGTATTTTTATTTTGTGCGGGCTTATGGGCGTCCCTATTATCAAAACCCCGAAACCAATTTAGGCGTGCCTATTGTAAACGGTACACCCAAAGATGTAATAAACCTGGAGCTGCCCGACCGTGCCACTGTAAAAGCAACCTACGAACAGGTGATCAGCGATTTAAAGAAAGCCGAAACTTTGTTAACTATCAATAATGGCCATATCAGGGCTTCAAAAGGTGCTGCCCAGGCAATGCTGTCGCGGGTGTATCTTTATATGAGCGGAACTTATCAGTCGCCCAACAGGGAATATGCACAACTGGCTGCGGATTACGCCGACAAAGTGATCAATTCCAAGGATTACGCACTGCTGCCCCGGGATCAGTTTATGAAATATAATACGTTTAAACCTGAAAATAACTCTGAAACTATTTTTGCTGTTAAACGTGTTGCATCTGAGTTTTCAGGATTCGATCATTATTATGGCGTTGGCGGAATGTATGCCAATATAGGTGGTATGGGCTGGGGTGAAATGTATGCAAGTGCCAAGTATATCGACCTGCTGAATGAAACCGGCCGTAACGACTGGCGCCCTGCCCGTTACAAAATAGTGGATGCCCGCGCAGCTTTTATTGAACCCACCTATGCCGCAGGAGGAGCTGAAGTATTTCGCTTTATTAAAGAAGACGGCCCCAATATATTGAACTACGTGCAGGCAACCATTACGCGTAGCGGAGGAACTATTACATGCAAAGAAGGCGACATTACCTATACGCTAACTCCGGTTGATGCAGCGCAGGAGATTTATTCTATTCAATATAAAGATGGAAAAAAATATACAGGCGTGATCGATAATTTTATTTCCCTTAATCGGGTATACCCACAGTTTTATATTGTAAAATGTTCCCGTGAAGGAGAAGATTCCCATCTTCATTCTCCGGTTATCAGCAGGCTGGGAGAAGTTTTCCTGAACAGGGCGGAGGCATACGCCAAACTGGGAAATTATACTATGGCGCTTGCAGATTTAAATACTATCCGCACGCGTTCTATTGTTGGCGGCGGTTATACTTCGCTGGATGCATCCAATGCAAGTGAACGTATCGATAAAGAACGCCAGCTGGAATTAGCCTATCAGGCAGAGCGTAGTTATGATGTGTTCCGTAATGGCGGATCGCTTACCCGCAGGTATCCTGGTCCTCATCAGCAATTTGAAGCGATACAGCCTACTGACTATCGTGTTGTGTATTATATTCCACAGGATGCTATTAATTCTTATCCTGGTACTTTAACGCAGAACCCCACTCAATAGGCAAACAGCTTATTGCTATGTAAAGAAAGGCTTTGCTATAGGGCAAGGCCTTTCTTTATTCAAATACATTGCCTGCGGGATGAATGAAATTTCGTTGAATGGTGCTCAGGAATTGCTGCTGTAGTTACTTATATTTTATGGCAACCTGGATTTTATTGATGGTGGTATTTCTCATTTTTTAAAATAGTACAGGCCCTGTATACCTGCTCTGCCAGTATCAGCCTTACCAGCTGGTGGGGAAATACCAGTTTTGATAAGCTCCATTTAAAATTAGCCCTGTTTAATACCGCTTCGTGAATGCCAAAAGCGCCGCCTATTAAAAAAACAACCCTTTTACTAGAGTTGTTGGCACATAGCTGTATTTGCTGTGCCAGTCCTTCAGAGCTGAACTGCGTACCTCTTTCGTCCAGGGCGATCAGAAAATCTTCCTTTTGAACTTTAGATAAGATCAGTTCACCTTCATTTTTCTTAATATCATCAATCCCCATTTTTGCAGCGTTTTTAAGCGGCGCAATAATTTCCCAGTCCAGCTTAAAGTAGTTGTTGATCCTTTTGGAAAAGTCTTCGATACCTGCTTTTACATAGGGCTCGTGATTTTTGCCGATAGACCAGAAAGAGATTCTCATATCAATAATCAGTTCAAAAAATGAAGGGGTTGTACCAATAATTCAGTCAAGCCGGTTGCAAAGTTAGGGGCTTAGTCATGAACAATAACAGGAGGGGGAAGCTCATTTAAAATGCCGCCGACTAGGCTGGCGTTTTTAAGGAATGTGCTTACTGCTCCGGAAGAATCGTATGTATCAGGAATGCCCTGAATCGCGCTATCGCAGGCTATCATTGCATGATAACCCACATGAGATCCGGAAAAGATTTGATGCCTTTCCTCGAAGCTATGTTATGAAACTCTTAAATTACATGCAGGTCTTTGTTGTAACATTGGTTGCAGAAGAAATAATAATACGCCTTGTTAACACTCTGAAAACTCATTGTTTGCAAAGCCAGCGTATTTCAATATTTCTTTGAAACAGCTGGTAATGCTTGTTTTTGCAGCGTACGGTGTGTAAGTTTATCGTTCAATATCATTTAATTAGTGTAACTTTATATTACTGCCTTGCATAGGGATTTGCATTGCGGTAAAACAAAAACACGGATCGCTCTTCATTCTTAGGAATCAGATTCCCAATTAGCAGATTTCGCAAACCTTCTATTAATCCAGAGCTTTTTATTATTAACTGTGGTAATGCATGCTATCTGCGTGTATTGGCACCGCATTTTCATTATCAATCTGATGAAAATGTTCTAAAAGATTGGATCATGAAGCAAATAGTTATAGTAGAAGACGATACCAGCATCAGGGAAGTTTTCGATATTATTTTCGGAAGAAATTATCAGGTTACCAGTTTAGAAAACGGCGACGCCATTATTGCCGGTCTCAATTATATCCCGGACCTGTTCGTTATTGATCACAGGCTGCCCGGTTATAGCGGAGTAGAATTGTGTGCGTACATTAAAGGTCATGCGTTGCTCAACCAGGTTCCGGTATTGATGATTTCCGCGACGATAGACATTGCTGAGGCCGCTATGGCTGCAGGTGCCGATGAGTTTATTAATAAGCCGTTTAATATTGATCATATCCGCGACCGGGTAGACTTCTATACAGGCCGGGCAATGTCGGCTGCTATGTAGCACCCGGTCAGCGAAATGATGATCCCGAAGCATAAAGACTAAAAAGGAGCTTTAGTATTTACATGACATCATTTTTGTCTAATAGGGATTATTTTAAGCCATGCGAACGAAAAGGCCTGTAAACCGCAGGCGATACCATCAGGTATTACGGGCATGCAGAAAAGCATAAACTTTTTTATTGCAGCATTGCTATTAGTAAGTCTTTCGCTTTTGATCGGGCTCAAACTGTTCTGAATTATTATAACGAACTGCATAATAGCAAAAGCCCGCCCGGTTGTCCCGGGCAGGCCTTTTTATAATAGAAGCGTTCGGCTTAATTGTTCACTACTTTTATAATTTTAGAATAAGATTTGCTTCCATTTGCATCAATTTGTGCAATACGGATATAGGTGTTTTTGCTATTAGGTACAGGTTCTGGATTTTTCTTCTCGCAACCAATAAAACTTACCAGAATACCGGTCAGCATTAAGCCTGGCAGTAGCAGCTTGCTGTTGCGCCGTAATCCCATTATTAAACCACCTAATGCAAGTAATGCTATTATAAAGCCCGAAGTAGCCATTGCAGTGCCCGACAGATCTGCTGAGAACTCGTAGCTTAAATGACTATCGGAGTTGCCATTGGTAGCTTTAGAACCTACGGTGCCGATGGTGGCAAAATGAACACCATCTGCAGAGTTTCTATTGCGAAGTTCCTGTTGTTTTTTTCAGATGCAGTGGTCCGGTTTACAACTCATATAGGGAATACTTCATTAAGTATTGAATTTTTAGCAGAACAGCTGCATATGAGCCGCTCTTCTCTTTACAGGAAAATAAGAGCTACTTCAAGCTATTCGCCTTACGAGATTATTGAGCAGGTGCGGTTGAAGAGGGCCGCTGCATTGATGCATGAAGGACGATTTAAGATCAATGAAATAGCCCATCCTTACCGGCTTTTCTTCTCCATCACAGTTTACTAAAAGTTTTAAAAGAAAGTATGGTAAGGCGCCGTTAGGCTATCTCAGGGAACACCTGAAGCGCAGAGGCGGGTGAAGCTATTACCGGTAAATTGCAGCTGCTAGCTGGAAAGAGTGGTACTACCCATGACCTGCCCCTGTAATCTTAAGTTCATTCAGATCTAGTTGCAGCTCGGTTTTGCGGATCTCCTCATCACTAAAATGTTTCTCTTTGCGTAATTGAAACAGCACCCTGCGTTGTTGGCCATAAATATCCAGCAGCATACGATGGTACGCTTCTATCTCTTCATGCTCGGTATCTTCATGCGATAAGGATTGTAACCGTTTATCGGTATGGCTGATCTGGTCTTCGAGATGAGCTTTGTAGAATTCAATCAGTTTGTTGCTTTGGATAGCGGCGGCATATTTGCTTTGCACCAGCTGTAAGGCGGCCGTATCCAACCTCAATTGTATCCCTGCCTGCTGCTCGTCTTCGGAAGCGATCGGGTCGATCTCTTTCAACCTGATCAGTTTGATAATAAGAGGTAGGGTAAGGCCCTGGAAAACCAGGGTAATAAAGATCACCACAAAAGTTATAAAGATGATCAGGTTACGCTGGGGGAAAGCAGTTTGGTCTGTTGTGAGCAATGGAATGGATAACGCCGTGGCAAGCGATACCACGCCCCGCATGCCGGACCAGCTGATCACTAAAGGACCTTTCCAGCCCGGTGACGGGTCTTTACGCACTTTTGCGCTCAACCACCTGGGTAGATGAGCTGCAGGATACACCCAAAGAAAACGCAGGGCAATGGTAATAGCGCTGATCAATAATCCATACCTGATGCCATCCATAATAGCGTACTTGCCCAGGCCTTCTATGATATCCGGCAATGCCAGGCCTATTAAAACAAACACCAGCGTATTCATTACAAAGATTAAAGTGGTCCACACACCCAGCATGTTTAAACGCGTGCTTCCGGTTTTAAAAACTTCGTGTGACCGGTACGACATAAACAATCCGCCACTTACCACGGCCATTACACCTGAAAAATGAAATTGTTCTGCCGCCAGGAACAATAAATAAGGCGTCATTACGGTTAGCGCGGCATCAATAGCCGGTGTAGTAGGCAGAAACCGGTGGATGACATACATCACATGCGCTCCCGCCAATCCTGTTATGATGCCCATGCCGGCAACCAGGAAGAACTGGCCTGAGGCTTCCTGCAGCGAAAAACTTCCTGTTAATATGGCGGCCAGGGCAAATTTGAAGACGATCAGGGACGACGCGTCATTTACCAGGCTTTCTCCCTCCAGTATCGTCAGTAATCTTTTAGGAACGCTCATTCCTTTTAATACCGTAGCAGCAGCTACCGCATCGGGAGGGGAAACAATGCCTCCCAATAAGAAACCCAATGCCAGTGTAAAGCCGGGAATTATTGATGCAGACGTATAAGCTATAATGGTGGAGGTAAAGAAAACGAGGCCAAAAGCCAATAGCGCAATCGGGCGTTTCCATTTCCAGAAATCATTCCAGGATGTATACCAGGCAGCTTCATATAAAAGCGGTGGTAAAAAGATCAGGAAGATCAGGTCAGGATCCAGGTGTAATCGCGGCATCCCGGGTATAAAACTAATGCCCAGACCCGCCAGGACAAGAAAGATGGGATAGGCAATTTTAATGCGCCGCGCTACCAGCACCAATAGCATTACTACAAATAAAAGACCCAGGATAAGGAGTAGGTTGTGGTGCATACTATTTGTTATTTTGACAGTTGCTTTTTAGATATCAAGGCGGCAAACATTTTTCCACCGTATATTGATTCCCGCTCGCTTATTTTTTCAATCTGTGTGTAATCCAGCTGCTCAAAAAGTTGCTGTAATGCCGTGTAGGGTATGGGATAGGGTTCCCATTGATTAGATTGATGATGATCGTATTCAACGATCAGGAAACGCGCATGATCATTCATATACTTTTCCAGGTTTTGAATCAATGCTGTTTTATCCTGTACAAAATGCAGGGCATTGGCCATAAGTATACCGTCCAGCGCCTGAATATTTATTTCGGAAGCGATAAAGTCCGCTTGTACAAACTGGACTGAAACATTCTTACCCAGGGTGCGGGGTAATGATTGGTGGTTAACATCTACTGCCATTATGGTGCTATGCGGCGGTAATAAACCGGCTATGGCTTCTGTAAATATGCCCGAGCCGCAACCCAGGTCGGCCCAGTGTTGAGGGATATTATTGCTGTTTACTCCTTTTCTTATCAGTGCTGCTGCTGATTTCGTCATCGTGTTCCTTTAAAAATTCAATCTCAATTGAGCCGGTTACTTCCGAATAGCCGTTCATGTTATAAAGCTACGGGTAAAATGGAAGGTACATCTGTTTTTAGATATATAGCCTGGGTTGGGATAAACCGCAGTTTTCAGTTTAAGCTGCCGCTGCATGTGGATGCTTTATGGCACCCCGCTCATTCAGGTTAATGTGCCTGGCCGATATCCAGGCGATCAAATTTGCCATTGGTATTTAAGCGAAATTTAAAAAAGACTTTAAAAGTTCCCCATTGGCCGGCTCTGAAATTGCCATATATGTTTTTTCCATCATTTTCAACTTTGTCGATGGTTAAAAATTTTTCAACACCTAATGCTTTTTCGAAAAAGCGTTTGAAATCTACTGTATTGCCATCGTCGGTCATTTCAGGATCGTCTGTAAAAAATGTATACCAGCTTTTGTCGCCCGATTGTAACGCTTCAATAGCTTGCTTTACTTTTTCGTTGGTGATTTTTGATAAATCCATAGTGGTTTCTTTTTTAGTGGGTTGTTGGGATGTTGTAGTAGCAGAACGACTTTTGTTTTGCCCGCAGGTGGTAAGCGAAAGGCTTAGTATCAATAAGGTGATGATAGAAGGAACTTTCATATCGCTTCATTTTAATGTGACGGACAGGTGGGTTACCTATGTATTTTTAAAAGGATGTTTCAGGTAGATGATAACCAGGTTGAGGAGCAGAAAGGGAAGTTCAACCAGCACGCCTTTAAAATCCTTATCCATCAGGTGAAAGCAGATAATGAGTAAGATACCCGCAGCCATTAGGAAATTACCCCAGACAAATGTTTTAGGAAACAGGATGAGCGTTGCTGCAATTATTGTTATGGCTCCGTTCATCATTAATCCAGATTTATTAAATCCCCATTTGCCAAACATTTTCAGCATTTCCGGCTTGCCCGAAAACATGGCATAGCCTTGCTTGAAGCCCATAAAAACAGCTACAAGGATCAATGCGGTATTGATGATTTTTAATGCCATAATTTAAGTGTATAATTATAAAAGATAACTGAAGGAAGCGAACCTTCAATTATCTTTTCAAAGGGTTTAGGAAAGTTATCTCGTTGTATAACCGCCGTTCGCGAAAATGGTCTGACCGGTAATCCACCAGCCATCTGTTACCAGAAACTCTACCAAAGGTGCAATATCTTTGATATCGGTAAGCCCGCCCAATGCCGAAGCCGATTTGTGATAAGCCACCGCATCATCGCTTTCCTGTCCGTAAAAGAATGGCGTGTCCATCGGACCGGGAGCAACTGCCGTAACGGAAATGCCACGACTGCCCAACTCCTTTGAAGCTGCTCTTGTAAAATGCTCAACAGGAGCCTTCATACCGGCATACGTAGAATACAATCCCGTGTAGGCAGCAAGGAGAGAGGTTACAATCGTGCAGATCTTGCCATTGTCGTTCAGTTTTTTGCCGGCTTCCTGTATAAAGAAATAGGCCACTTTAGCGTTAATATCACTCATGCTGTCATATTCAGCTTCAGTAGTGTTCCCAAATGGTTTCTTCAATACTTTTCCAACGGTATTAATGGCAATATCGATGCCGCCAAACCTTTCAATGGCAGCATCAAAAAGTTTGGTAATGTTTCCTACTTTAGTCAGGTCGGCCTGCACCAGGATTGCTTCAGCTCCTGTAGCCTGTACTTCCTGCAAGGTTTGCTTCGATTCTGCTTTGGAGCTTTCGCTGTTATAGTGGATCACCAGTTTTGCGCCTTTGGCCGCAAAATCTCTACTTAATAAGCCGCCCAGGTTTTTGCCGCCCCCGGCTATTAGTACAACTTTGTCTTTTGCATCATTTCTTGACATGTTTTAGATTTTAATTGTAAAAAAAATGTTTATCAAAGGTCTTCCCGGTTGGTGGATATACTATGGTGAACTTCTGGGTTTTTTAAAATCAGATAGCTTGGCGAGTTTTTGTAAAACGCCCAGCGCTGTATTGTTCATTAATGAATGATGAACAAACTGTACGTAAGTGCCCGAGAAGTCACCTTTTTTTTAACCGTTAATTTTCATAATACCCATGTGTTTGAACGTCTCCTGCAAACGGTATGTTGATGGGTTAAAATTGGTGAAAAACAAATAGAAATAATTCTCTATAAGTTCCAGTTTCTTTATTATTTGTATCAGGGAAAGTATTGTTGTAGGCATGCTTTTTTCCCCCAGCATACGCCTTATAACGCGATTGGCGAAACCGCAGATGGCACGATATGGGGTTTGTGTCATGGTTTGTTTTTTTACAACGAAAAATTAAACCTGCAGGGACAGGTGAAGATAATGGTTCAGGGAGAAAATATTTTGCCTACCAGTATTAATTCCGCGTTGGTTATATCGAAAAATGGCGGTTTCTGGCTTGGGACGGGGAACGGGCTAATAGGGGTAAATCCCCGAACCGGCCAGGTTCGTATTTATTCTACCCGGCATGGATTGCCCTCTGATATTGTAACCGGTATTGCAGAGGATAATGAAGGAGGGCTTTGGGTTACAACAGCCGGGGGCGTGGTTTTCTTCAACCCCCAAACCCAGCGGTTACCAGTCATCATCAGATGAAGGGATACTCCGGCAGCCAGTTTTCTTACGTTACTTCTTACAAAGCCCGGAACGGGGATATTTACATCGCAACCAGGGTAGCTTGATTAGAGTTAAACCTGGTTTGATACGCCAGGCAAATTTTACGCCACCGGTTTACATAACCGGTATTTCAATGCAAAACAAGCCTCTTGCGATAGATAAGGAAAACGGTCCGTTAAAACGTTCTGCTACTATGACAGAAGCCATTTCTTTTAGCTATCGTCAATCGTCTTTTGATATCAACTTTGCCGCCCTTACTTACGCTGCCCCGGAAGGAGTGCAGTATGCCTATATGATGGAAGGCCTGGATAAGAACTGGCATTATATAAAAAAAGATAATGTAAGTTTTACGGGTCTGCCTCCTGGTAATTATGTCTTTAAGGTGAAATCTACCAACAGCCGGGGCATCTGGCAGCAGAATGAAAGGGTACTGGTGATTAAAATTAATGGTCCCTTTTATACAACCATCTGGGCCTATGTCTTGTATACATTATCGCTCGCTCTTTTAGTATTGTTAGCTTTTAGGTTCTATAAAAACCGGTTAGCCGAAAAACAAAAGAGAATGACGATGTTATATGAGATTGAGATAAGTGCGCCGGTAACTTTGTTGAAAGCTCCCCTGGAAATGGCCAGGAATGATAGTAAGGAACTGCCGCGTACGCAAAAATATCTTAAGATCATGGAGGAGGGGGTTCAAAGAACTATACAGCTGATCAATCAGTTATTGACATTAAAAAAGACGGAAAGTGCACCGGTGCAGTTGCAACTGGAGCTAATAGAGCTGGTTCCTTTGCTTGAGTCGATCTATTTTATTTTCGACCCGCTTATGAAGGAGAGGGGAGTTGTGTTTAAATCAGAGATAGATGAAGACCTGAAGCTGGTATATGCAGACCGGGAGGCTCTTACCAAGATCATCACCAACCTGCTGGATAATGCGATAAAGTATGGCAACGGAATTGTAAACCTTTCGGCAATGCATGACGGGGATACTGGTGGGGTACAAATCCGTGTAGCCAGTAATGGCCCTTTGATCGCACCTGCAGACCGGGAAAAAGTATTTGAAACCTTCACCCGTTTAAACCCGAATAAAAATCAGCCAGGTACGGGTATTGGCCTGGCCTTGTCGAAATCGCTGGCGCTTTTACACAGGGGCACTTTGCAATTACAGGCAATAAACGGGTTCAATGTGTTTATTTTAATATTGCCGGCCTGGTCGGAGGAAAACTAATGTTGGACGGTTAATTGCGGACCGGGGCAGTTTTGGGTAGCTGCCTGGCGCCGGCTGAAACGAAGGGTTATAATATCTGTTTTTAATACAAAAGCTGATGGCGGAGAGCGCTTGGACTGTGCCTGATCGCAGCGGAGGTGAGGGGCATCCATGCATTGTTATACATTGGGCATAGATATTGCGTAGCAACAGTTAAAAACAGGTATATGAATGTGAAACGTATTTTTGGAACTGTCCTCACTATTTTAGGCATCATTGGTCTTATTTATACCGGCTATGAATTGATCAACAAAAGTAACAGCTACACCACCTTAATTGTAGTGGGAGTTATAGGGCTTATTTTCTTTTTTTCCGGTATCGGGTTGGTGAAAAATACAAAGGATGAAGCCTGAGTTTGAAAAATATAAATGCAGGTTACATAACCCGGGTATTAAACAAAAAAGGTTGTAGACTACCGGTCTACAACCTTTTTTTGTGCACCCAACTGTACAATTCTCGAACCATTTTATACCTGATTTGACAAGACTTGCGAATCTTATGAGTGCATAAGAATTCGGCAAGTCTTTTTTAGTGCCTGATTTTAAGCAGTTTAAAACAATAAAATTGTGAAGAATGAAAATTGATAAAAGCTATACAGAATTTATACAGTCTATTAAAAGGCAAATTGTACAAAGCCGCTATGTGGCTGCCAGGCTGGTCAACAAGGAGCAACTTATGTTATATTTTAAAACCGGATTGATGATTTCGGAGAAGATAAAGGCACAGAAATGGGGTGCTAAAGTGCTTGACCAAATTTCGGCTGACTTGCAAAAGGAATTGCCAGGTCTGAAGGGCTTTTCGGCGGGAAACCTGAAAAAGATAAGGCTGTTTGCGGAGGCGTATGCCCCCCACCTGGTAATTGGTTCTACGGCGTCGAACCAATTACGGTCGGATGGTGCTGAGGAGGCTTTCTTAATTAGTTCGACGCTGTCGAACCTAATTGAAAATGGAGCTTTTTACGGCGCTTTTACGAGTGTAAGCTTCTCCCACCATTTTGAAATTATCACCAAAATAAAGGCATGGGAAGCCCGGGTTTTCTATATCCAATCTGCGGCAGCCAATTTTTGGTCGCTGACGGTACTGGAACACCATATTGAGAACGACCTTTTTGGAAAGGAAGGTAAACTGCCCAACAATTTTGAAGGCACTTTGGCCGAAAATCTAAAGCCCTCTGCTATTAAAATGTTTAAAGATGAATACCTCTTGGACTTTATTGCTGGCGGCGAACTGGATGATGAACGTCACATTGAACAACAGGTGGTTTTAAATATCCGCAATTTCATTTTGCAAATGGGCAAAGGTTTTTGTTTTATTGGCAACCAATACCGCCTTGAAGTGGATGATGATGAATTTTTTATTGACCTGCTCTTTTTTAACCGCTACCTGCAATGCCTAGTGGCTTTTGAGTTAAAGAAAGGAAAGTTTAAACCAGCCGATGCCGGGCAACTCAATTTTTACCTGAATGTGCTGGATGAGAAAGTAAAACTGCCGCAGGAAAACAGCAGTATTGGCATTGTGCTTTGTAAAGAAAAAAATAACACCGTGGTTGAGTTTGCTATTAAAAGTTTTGATAAGGCAATGGGTGTGGCTACTTATAAAACTTCCAAACAAACACCGGTGCGAATGAAAGGTATATTGCCTGATACGGAGGCATTGGGGAAGTTATTGGAATGATTTTTTTGATACCAACTTCAGTATTTCATGGTATCTTCGTTGCGTCGCAATCCTTTCATCCGTTGGTTAGAATGGCAACAACTAAATATCCAAGTGCTTAATAACCTGAATTACTTTGCCACTGATATAAAAATGAGCAGCTTCCGATTCCTCAATATAAATAGGTGAAAAATTTTGGGTTGATTCAGAAGCCAAACAAACCTGGCGGTGCTCCTTATTAATAATTATCTTTTTAACATTTGCCATTTCATCAATTATAGAAAGAACGTAATCATTACTTCGAAAATCTTTATCTACAGCATCTATTATTACATAGTCACCATCTTCAATATTCTTCCCATCAATATTAGCTTTGTTCATAGACGAACCTACCGCTTTAATTGCAAAGACCTTTGACCTGTTTTTTAAAAAAACAGTAGACACTTTAATGTGTCCCTGAACTCTTTCATCGGCATAAATATCAGCCTGTCCGCAATTTGCTGCCCCCACTACAGGTACAATTCTAAAATCAGAGTTTGAGCTTACACCTGCTTGTCTTTTTACAATAGTTTTATTTTCTCTATCCCATTCAATCTGTTCTTTCCGTTCTAATTGTTCTAAGTGGTGTTTTACAATTTGGGGATGTGGAACATCAATAATCTTAGCAATGTCCCTTAACGACATATTACCAATATTATAAGTCTCTGCAAGCCTCAACAGCTTTTGTTGAATTGTATGCATAAATCAGGATTTTAATAAACAAGATGGTTTATATCCTGGGTCTTGAAACTCGTATAACTGAATAGAACCAACCGATGTAAGCTTTTGTCCTAAAAATACCGCCAATCCAAATGGTCCAAAATAGAAAAGATGAATCTTTTTTGAAGTATACTTACTAATCATACTTTTAATAATATCTTTCGATGTGCTGGCTAAAGCTACTGCTTCCGAATCATTTTCGATTGAAAAATTTCCGGGGGCTGAATCTGGCTGTATTGAAATTATTTTCTTCAATGGCGTTGTGGTGCTTTTAAAGTAATCTGCCACATCGGTTAGTGCTTTTCCGGTAATATTAAACACCACTGCTAATTCATTCCCCTTTGACTTTATGCCAAGTGTATTGGGACTTATTTCTGAATAAACAGGGTTATATCTTACTTTTCTTTCAGCATCAGACCTCCATGATTCTGTTTGTGGTGGTTGCAGCAATTCAAAAGTCCAATTGCCAATTTCCGGAAATATCATGCCCATCGCTATCCCTGTTGATAAAGCACATTTACCTCTGAATGTAATATGACGACTTACTGTTTTTGCAGCTAGTTTATTCTTAATAGTGATTATTTCAGGAATTAATGTTTCATTCCAAAGGCTTGAATCAGGTACTTTCTTAGTCGGTCTGTCAAAGTGTGTTGTCCAATCAATTGAAATATTAGCCTTGGGCTCATATACTCCTTTTTCCCAGTTATGTATGTATATTACATTCGTTTTAAAACCTGATTTTCTGCCTGCAATAGCATCGCCAATTATTTTGTGTAGTTGTTGCTGGGTAAATACTTTGCTTTTGTTTGAAAAAATTTGCTCAATAAGATGAGAGTAGGCATTACTTAATATCGAAAAAACTTTCCTTTGATATTTCGGATGTTGAATCAGATAAATTACAAACTGATGTTTGCAGGTTGTGTTGTCGCCAAAATCATACTTACAGATATCAAGTTTAACATGATTCAGAATAAAAGAATAATATTTTTGAACTTTCAATTTTACGAAACTCGCCTTCAACTCTTTTTCAGTTGACTTTAGGGCTTTCAGTGCAGAACCCGTATAAAGCTTTCTGGCCTCGGAATACCTGTCAATTTTTCTATACAATGACTTAATATCGGCACTTACGCTTGGACAAGCTAAGTAAAAATTACGGTAGGTTTTTTTGATACCCGAACTAATTTGAGAGAAGGTCTTAACTACATCCGCAAACTCAGTATTTGTTACTAAATGGTTCTTTATCTGAATATGGTCGTAAAAATGTTTTCGGCTGTTCGAAAATACAACGTCAACATCGCCGGTACCTTCTGGCATTAATTTCACAAAAGATGGGTCAGAAATCCACTTTGGTATGTTGCAAACAATATATCTATCCTGATAGGAATATCCATCACCACCGATTATGCCTCCCATTGCCGGCGGTGATAATAGAGAAAATACAGGCTTCGATTTTTTTTTCTTTACTGTTGCCATTAGTTTTACTATGAGAGTGGGAACATATCACCAAAAATATTATCTCGCCATATCCTTAGTGCTCCACCTTGATTACCCTGCTTCTCTAAAAGGATTGCCTGGTCAATATACTTTCCAGCTTCTGACAATTTCTGCCTTGCCAAAATAATTTTTGCCGAATCCATTTGGTCAGATACAGGAGAGCCCAACCCTGCCGGGTCATTCCAGGTTTCGCCTATTCTTTCAAACGCAGTAGCAAAAAAACTTTTCAACTCATATACATAACCGCCAGAGAACGGAGGATACAAAATTTGCAAAGCCATTACCTCTATTAAAAAAGAAGGCTTGATTGGTTTACCCTGCGTTTCATTCCACTTTTTAATCATTTTCACCATCGGTTTCCATTCGCCGTCAAAATCCTTATTTGCCTGCGTTGCTTTTTCTGCATGTATCTCCGGGTCTGTTTTAACCCAATCAAATAGTACATTATCTGGAATCTGATAATAATTGCTTACTTCAAAAGCCGGTACAGCATCTATACTTAACACCTTATCTTCATCAGTTGTGCCTAATGCAATATCAATACCGACAGACCTTCTGCCCATTGAAACTTTTGATTCACCATATTTCTTCGCAAGGCATTTTTTAAAATCTGACAGAACCAATAATGGGTCAGTCAGGTATTTCTTTTCTTTCTCTTTATCAAGTACAAAGAAAATATCAACATCTTTTAAAGGTCTTGTTTTCGTATGCCGACCGTAGGAGCCAGTAAGAAAATCGTTTTTTATGCTAAAGTTATTCCCGATGTGCTCACGGATTTCTTTCTGTAACCTGCTTGCATCCTTTTGCTCTGCCTCTCTTAATTCAAGGCGGGATTTGAATTTTTTAAATGCTTCACTTGTTGTTATCATGATGCTTTCCTCCAATAACCGGCTTGTGTTCCGATTGAATTTGTACCTATGGTTGTGCCTAAATTTTGTTTTACAAAGCCATCTGTTGATAAAAACTCACAATCACTCCAACCATCAACATGAGGTGCTCCAGACGAAACACTAAGAATTACCCGGTAAGTGCATGTGCTTGGAATAACCCCTAATTTCTTAATGGCAAACTTTATCGCATCAGTATCAACCCACATTGAACCTTCACCACTTGAATAGCCATAATCAATTGTAAAGTCGCATCTTGTAACCAATGAACCTGAAGAACTGGCTACTTCTAATACGGCCTGTTTCAAATGCTTTGATTCGAGCCAGATTCTTACACCAACATCGTATGTATTAAAATCACTTGCAAATTTTGCAGGGTCTAATCCAATATCCAGAATTATTTGTTTGATTGAACTAAGCATTTTTTGTGTTACGTAAGTAACGCTATGCGTATAAGTATATACGGTTACTGAACTTGCCATACTATTTAAATTTATCGGTGTTTATAGTTAATTGTGTAAAATTTGAATTTTCTGTTTCTTCATCCTTTTCAGCATCTATTTTATCGCCAGTCTTATATGTTTTAAACCGGTTGCTTTTTTCTTTTAGCGCCTTAGTTACCCAATTCAAATCTGCTTCATATACGGGAAAATAAACTTCCCATTCGCCATTAAAAGGATTAAATGATAAGGAGCTTTCATTTGATTCGTCACTTATTGCGTCATCGCCGAAAAGACAATAAACCCGAAGCCTTGTGCCATTACCGATTATAGTGATTGCATCTTTTAGCGGTGTTTCGTCCGCAATAAGGGAAGATACTATTCCAGCAATACTGTTAAGCTGGGTTTTGGCATCATCAGAATCAGCAGTAATTACATTTACTATTGCTTCCCAGGTTGCTGATGGTATTCTTGCCGGGCTTGAGGAAAATCTTCTTGCAACTACACTCATATTTTTACGGTTTTGGCTTGTTTCAAAGACTTTAATAACATTTGATTGGTTAGCAACGCAGGATTTAAAACTGTATCGATACTTAGGGTTAACGCCCCAATAACGGCTTTCCTAATTTGCCTGCCATCCAAACCGTCAGCCTCATCAATTACTTTTTGAAACTTGGAGTCAGAAATTAATTTTTTCACCTCTGTCCATTTTTCCGAAAAAGCAGTTAATGTATCTTTTAATATTTCTTCACAGGCCTCTCTAGATGGCTTGTCAATCCGTAACACTAAATCTGCCCTTGAGATAAAGGCTGGGTCAAGTGCCCCTTCAAAATTGCTTGTAGCTATAAAAAGTAGTTGTGGAAATCTTGCAGCTAAGTTATCAAGCCCTGCAAGCATCGCATCCGTAGCCCTATGCACATCAACAGGGTTTGCTTCCATACTCATTTTGCTTCTGTCAGCAACCAAAGTCTCAACCTCATCTAATAAAACAATAAGTGGACCCTGTCCTGCATGTTCAGTGACCACCTCCTCTAAAAATCTCCTTATCTCTCTTTGACTTTTGCCAAGTGCTGAACTGCTTAAATTGTGAGGTTCTACTTCAATGAATGTTACCTTTCCATTATTCAATCTAGAAACCGCAGCAGAAGCAACTCCTTTTGCAATTGATGTTTTTCCAGTACCGGGAGGGCCAACTAATAAGATAATACCGTGCAGTGGAACTGCAGCTTTTGATTTTATCTGTGTACGGAGAGTAAGCTCAAGAAGTACCTGGGCTTGAAGTTGAGTTTTTATATTTTCGGGCAAAACAATTCGTTTCCACAATTCTTCAAATTCATCATTTGGTAATTTTCTTAAATCAAGTATTCCTTTATCCTGCATTTATTATAAATTTTATGTCGTCAAATTATTTGACACAAATTTGACGAAATATAGTGATATGCAAATCAAGTATTTATAAAGAATTTGTGGATAAAGGCGATATTTGCTGAAAATCAAGTGTTTATGGCCTTCAACCTCCCCACTTCAACCTCAATCAACCTTTTCACATCCATCTTAACCTGATAATAATTATCCAATACTTGTTGCTGCGTAACGTTTGAAACTTTAGGAATATCCCGGTAAGCAACAACTTCAGCATTCAGCTTTTCATGGTCGTTAATGATTTCGGAATGAAACATTTTAAGCTTTATTTTTTCTAACGGGTCGTCTGCAACCATACCCACAAACTCACCTGATGAAAGAGCAGCGATTTTAGATGCAGGTATAGCAGCGTCTAATTGCTTGCTATGACTGATGGATGTATCCATACGGTTAATGGAAACACTCTGCCTGTCCTGCATAATTTTTCCGAAACGTTCACTTAACAGTTTGGACGTTTCACCCATTACCTGTCCGCTGATGATGTTGCCGGTGATGTTTACAATCACATCTGCCTGCTCCCGACCGTAGTCTTTTTTAAGTTGGCTAAAATCCTGCATCGCCAAAGTGGTGGCAACTTTATTGCTTCGGGCAGTGGCAATCAGGCTGTCAATATTGTTGAAGTAAATGGTGGGAAATTCATCAAATACCAAACTACATTTTTGCATTCCTTTTTTATTTACCTGCCTTACCAACCGGGAAACATATAGCGACAAAACTGCACCATAAATCTGTTGCTTCTCCGGATTGTTGCCCACACAAACGATTTTTGGATGCTTTGGGTTATTAATGTCCAATGTAAAATCGTTACCACTCAATACCCAATACAACTGCGGAGCAGCCAACCTCGCCATGCCAATCTTTGCCGATGCAACCTGTCCTTCCAGTTGCTCCATCGCATCATTTTGATAAGCGGTAATAAAAGGGTTTACCAGCACTTCAATTTCAGGTTGTGTGTTCAACACTGGAAACAGTTCATCATATTCTGCCTGCATCAGTTCTATAACATGCGGCAGGGTGCAATATTTTCCATCAGCATATTTTCGTAAGAACCAAATAACAGCTGTAACAAAGTTGATAGGTGATTCCACAAAGAAGTCTCCCTGTTTGTTTATCCATTCACGGTTTAATCCCAGCAATATTGTCCTGGCACTCTCTGTAGCATCAGTAATATCATTCATACTGCTTGGGTCAAGCGGATTGCAGCGATGCGACACAGAAAGGTTATCAAAGTTGATTACATAGAACGATGGGTTTACTGAATAGTTGTGTTTATTTTGCTGCAGCCAGTTGTAAACAATTTTACTCAGGTCATCATATTTAAAATCATAAACGAACATAGCAAAGCCTTTTTCAATATGCTGTTTAATGACATGCTGAATAACAAACCAACTCTTACCAGCGCCGGGGCTGCCAATAACCAATAATCCCCGAAAAGGATTGATGATATTTATCCAGCTTTTTCTCACCCTGCCTTTCAGGTTGTACCTGGCAGGCAGATTGATAGAATATTCGTTTCTGATTAATCGTTCCTCCTGCGGAAACGTTTCATTGAGTGAATTGAAAACATCATCCCCTAAATTTAATTTTATTAACTGGCTGAGTAAATTGCCCCCAGCCAGAATCATTAGAAAGCCAACCCCGGTAGCAATCATGTAAACAATGGCGACTGTTTGCACATCGTATTGCAGTTTAAAAAGTAGTTGACTTGAAAAATAGAGCAACAATCCAATCAGCAAATAAGCTGCAATACTTTTCCAGTTTATCTTTTCATCTTTTTTACCCTGTGCCCCAAATAATGAAATTACCAGCAGCCCCAAAGCCATAAATTTTGATGTAAGTTGATTTTGGAATAAACCTGTGTTGGCAATATTTTTCATTAACCTGTCGATGATGGTACTTTTAATTTCCCACTGCTCAAATGCTATATAGCAGTAATAATAAAAATGCAGCAGCAAAATAAAGATGCTGGCAAATCTCGTCAGGTCAACTATCTTCCGCAGTCCCTGTTCATTCTCTCCTGTGCGTGACATAACATCGTTTTACATTTTAGAAATTTGGTTTCTTCTTTTTCCGTTTCTTTTTAAGCAGGCTGTTAGGTGTGTTGTCGTATTGCTCTTTGGTGGATAGCAGCACATCTAAAGGACTTTGAGTTTTTGAAGTGATTGGAATTGTCTTTTCAAGGTGCTTTTGTTGTACCGTTTCTTTTTTTATTGCACCGCCGGAACTGTTGCCTTTTGTTTCATCAGTACTAATTGATTTTTCAGTACCTGTAGCCAACTTGCTTTGTAATGCCGCAGCACTGTAACCTTTTCCTAAATCGCTACCGTTAAAAACAACTTTGTTTTGATTATCAACGAAAGTGATACCGTACAACCTGCCTTCAGCATTTTGGCGAGGTAGTGTGTAGATGTTTTTTTGTTTCAACTGTTCCATCAATTCTTTCATGGTGGTAAGTGATTGAGAAAGGCAATCATCCAGTTTGATTTTAACAAACGGCTTGAGGGACTCTTTTGCAGTTTCGTTATCTGCAAACTTCTTCTCCAGATTAGTAAGTATTGGCTTGCAGGGGATAGAACTTGCTTTAATTGGAACACCTACCTTATTTCCATTGGCAGCAAATATTCGGTAAACCAATCCACGGTTTTTATAAATTCGTCCTTCTTCTTTTCCTCTGTCGGCAACTACATTAAACTGTTTTAAGGCCGCATTAAATTCAGGTAAGGAAGTAAACTTGTATTGGCTGAATACTGTACCCACAACATTTGAAATACTTCTCTTAGTTTCATCTTTTCCATAAATGGCTTTTTCAACAGCAACAGGTTTAATACCGGGCTTTACTAATAGTTGCTGTCTTTCTGCTTTTACCAACCCGTACATTTTCTCAATTTCTTTCCTTGCTTTTTCAGATTGATTTCTGCCGATGTTGTGGGTGTTAATCCTGCTACCATTTGCTTTAATTGTTGTGCTAACAATGTGTATGTGCGGATGCCCGGCATCTTCATGTTTGTAAACCAAATAAGGTTGTTCACCAAAACCAATCTTTTGCATGTAGTCATTTGCGATTTGCTGCAACTTGCTTTCAGATAGTTTTTCTGATGGGTCAAAATTGAGTGATACATGCAGCGTTTTAGTAGTAGCTCTTTCATTCAAACTATTCAGCCTTTCAAAGCCAGCAAGCTTTTGGTAAAAATTCATCTTTTTTACCTCTTTTAGATAGTTGGCAGCAAAAATGCAAACAGCATTTCCCTTCTGCACTTTCTTTTCGTTGTAGTTTAGTGCAGCTTCAATACTTTTCGGTGTGGTTATTTTTGCAACCATTGCTCGTAGAGTTGATTCATCCGTAATTTTATTTCTTCCACTTTACTTATTAGCACTCTCTGCAAACCATCATACTGCTGCACCCAAACCCTGAACTCAGGTATCTTATCCAACAAGTGCAGTTTGTGTACTGCCTGGTTGAAATTATTCCCGATGGCATTGAGTTCTTTTTTCAGGCTCAGCATATCCAGTAAAAAATCATCGGCGCTTTCATTTCTGTACTTTACGATAACAGGTTTTTGCAATGCTACTTTCCGGAGGTAGCTGCTCACATCTTTGTGGGTAGTTTTTTGCTGAAATTTTTCAAGCTGGTTGAACTCACTTTCATTCATCCTTACCACCACCATTTTCTTTCTCACTTCTGTATCCAACTTCTTCATGGTTTGTAGTTTTCTGTTTCAATACCCCGAAGCGACTCCGGAGTGAAGGGCAAGATGACCCAAACGTATAACGTTTGTACATCTTGCCATGTGCAAGACACGGCACATTATGCCTTTAAAAATCTATTCATTGAGAATATCTTATTCGTTGGTAAAAACATAGTAAAACAAGTATAAAAAATGTACCAGCATTGATGTTTGCTTGGCTAAAATTTAGTCAGGCAAAAGACAATTTTTTGACTTCACTACTTTGCTTTTAAGTGGGAATTATTTGACCCAAAATACCTGTTAAAATCAGGCATGGGTTCTTCCTTAAAACGGAGACCACCAGAATGGTAAATTTCGTCAAAAATAGCTTGCTCAAATACAGAAAACTGACAAAGCGTATCTGTTCTTTTTGAATACTTAGCAAATTTTTTTGGTTGTTTTAAATAATAGCCACAAACATCTAATTCATCTATTGCATAGATGTGGCCATGAAGCTGCCTTCTGTTGCGCAAAAAATCTAAAAGTTTACTTTGTGGATTGCTTCTGTGATGCTTTAATGTAAGCAGAAATATTTCTAAATCATCAATATAAACACTCCATGGATAGTTATCAATACTATCTTTTCTAAGCAGCAGGTTTAAGTCGGTTTGCAAGCTGCCAAACCGTTCCAAGGTAACCACTATTGAAAATACGGAATGAATCTTTGAAGGATTTACAGTGTAGAGTACCTTTCCTTTATTGTCCTTGATTTCAAAAGACGCATGTCCTAAAAAGAATCTTTCTACTCTTTTACATTGGTCATAACCGTATTGTACTGCCTCCTTAAAATCGTCTTTTAGCCTTACAACAGCTTTCTGCATATCCCGAAATGGTTCTCTTAATTTGGATGCCTTTGTTTCAATAATTATAGCCGTGCCTTTTGTTAAAATAAGTAAGTCTTGTTCATGGCCATCTTTAACGAAGTAGTTTTCATATAAGAACGAAGAAGAATCGTTAAAAACCGACCTAAAAATTGCCGCAGCTTTTCTTTCTAATTCTTTCTCCCGATGCTTCCGGATTTTATCTTTTAAACTTTCGTCTTTTGACAGAAAATCATACATGCGTCTGTATATGGCAATTGGAATTTGCTTTTGGCAAATATGCAGGTATTTGTTTTCAGATATTTCCAGAATTGGCGCCAGTTCTATCGGGTTATTTTCTGTGTAGTATCTGAAAGATTTTAAAACAGTTGGTTTGCAAGAAAACATCTCCAGGAATTTATCAACTTTCGCTTTATCAAGTGTATTATATAAATCTTCTTTTGAAAACAAAAGATAGGTATAAGTCTTGGCATGAAATGACAATAAGGCATCACTAATTTTTTCTGGTAGTTGATTTACACCATCAGAGAATGTTATTTCCTTTAAATGAAACTTTTTATGAAATTCATTAAACTCTTTGGTATGTGTAAACTCCATTACGTGGTCAAACCTTATTTTTGAAACTAATTCTGTTACTTTATAAACTTCAATAAGAAAATCCACATTAAGGCCAAAAGCTTCAATTAATTTATCTTCAAATGGCTGAAAAACTGTTCTTATCTTTTCTAAATCTTGTTCTACATAGCTTAATACGCCGTTATCAAAATAGTTTCTGAAAGCCATTTCATGAATGACAGCATCCTCTGTATAATCGTCAAATTTTTGGATGTGATAATGGTTTCGAACTTCATTTACCAAATCAGCCAGCTCACTGATGGCTGCCGGGCTAAAATCAAAGGGTTCTTTACCTTTATTTTCTGCAAATGCATTAAGTGCAATAAGGTAGAAAAAGTCTTTTAATTTGGATTTGAATTTGTTTAGTTCAATATCAACAATATCCTCTGGGCGGCGTTTAATGAAATAAGCAAAGAAACCTGCAAAACTTTCTGGGTCGTATTTGCTTATTTTAGCAATTAATTTGTCAATTGCATTTTCCAGTTTCGCATTTTTATCCATTCTTTAGCTTCAAAGTGAGAGTGATTTAATTTCTTCTAAAATATAGGTGTTGGTTATGCGTTCTTGCTCTAACCTTTTGCTATTGCTTTGTAAATTTTCGTACAGTTCCAACTCATCAGCACTTAACCTCTCCAATTTTAGTTTTCTATATGTGGAAGTAACCGCAAACTGGCTGAAGTGATGGTATGTCTTTTCGTCCATTAAAAAGCTTTTTGCTTCAGGGTAGTATTGCCTGATAATATTCAGCATTTCAAACCCGGCAGCATCAAGGTCAAACCAGCAAAATACTTCTGCCTTAGCAAGCCAGGGAATGTGTTTGCTTATCCGGCTTTTAAACCCTTCTCCAAATATGGCTACGGCATTTTTAACTTTTGGAAAAGAAAGAAAACAGGCTTTATTTTCAATAAGAAATACTCTTTGTGGCTGCCAGACCAACAATGCAGAATCGTCAATTGTAAGAGCTAATTCATTAAAACCAACAGCAGGTTTAAGGGCATCATCAAGGATTCTTATTTGTGTAAAAATATTTGGCTTTTTGATATTGTACCTGTCGGAGAAAAACGTTTCTTTTTTATTAACCCATTTCGGTGGCAACAATTCATCAAGCAGCCTTCGTAATGCAGTGGCATTGTCTTCAATAAATTTTGAATGTACGGCTATTGGAAGTTCCCTTAAATACAAATCATGCGGCGGCTTATTGTTTTTAAAAAATGTGCATACTTTTATGAATTCTGGTATATTGTCTGCCTGTTGAAGGACAAATGAAATGTTATCAATAGCCCAATTTTTTAATTCAGGAAATGCTGTAATTAATTCAGCAAGGGCAATTAGCATCGCTGCATAATCAGATTTCTTTTTTGTGTAAAAAAGATAATCCTCCAATGATTCAAAGTAAATCCTCAATGGAATTTTTTGTTTAGTACCTTCAACGGTTTTCTCCTTCCAGTCTATTGAGTAACCCTTACCTTTTACCTGTTTGGATTGATGGTAAAGCGGCACAAGCGCTGCCTTTAATTCATTGTAATTGGTGCCTTGCAACTTTTTGTTTGCCGGGATTATCAGCGGAAAAATATCTTGCTCACTCAATACAGACGCCGCCACTTTAGTGAACAGCTTATTGGACTTCTCAAAAAGTTCATCGGGTGTTATCATTCTCTTGTTTCGGCTAACTGTTTAAAACTTTCTTTCTTCTCGTAGTACTGTTCCATTGTAAGGTTATACAGCACGGAGCTTTTTTTGTTTTTGATTTCTACATAATGTACTGCATGGATATAGGGTTCAGCAATATTGATTTTATCGAGCGGAGTAACTACCAGTATCTGTAAATTCAGTTGGTCACAAAACTTCATCAGGAACTGACTTTTTTCCGGGTCAAGTTTACTGAACGCTTCATCAACTGTAATAAAGCGAAGGCTTTTGTGCTGCTTACCCTGCTGAAATATGCCAAACTGATGTGCAATGGCAGCACCTAAAATAGCATACGTAAATTGTGCTTTTTGTCCGCCAGAGTAGCTGGCCGTATTATCATGATATTGCCCCGGCTTATTATCTACAACTGAATGTTCCCTGGCACTAAACAGCAGCCAATTTCTTACATCTGTTACCTTCTTTCGCCAGTTTTCTTCTTTTTGCAGTTCTGTAATAAGTTCCTTTATTTTATGGAATACCTGCTCACGGTAGCTATCATCTTTCTGCACTGCAAAATCTAATGCACCGGGTATGGCAGCATTCAACTGGTTCCTGAAAATATTTATTTCATTCTCACCCCTTAATGACCTGCACTCTAATTGCAAATAAGTATCTGGATTTGTATTGAAAGTGATTTTTTTAAGCGGCACATTCAGTTCCTCAATCATGTCTTCAATTCTGCTTAGTTCATTATTAAGCCATGCCCTGTAGCTGGTAAGTGCATCCAGCATACTTTTGTCCATATAGTCCCTGAACCTCCGCTTATGTTCAACCAGCCGTTGCGTTTGTATGGTTTTGTGCAAATCCTCCAGGTCGCCAAGTCCTGAAAGGTCAGCTTTGATGTTGATGACATCACCACTCCAGTTTGGAAATTCGGTGGTGATTTTTTCGCCGGGATGCACAAATACTGCAATTAAAACAATGATGTTTTTTTCCAACGTAACTACGGCACTATCAGCAGATTTTTGCTTTGCAGTTAAACTTAGTCGGGCTTTTTTATAGGTATCTTCAAATTGATGAAGTGTTTGAATGGCACCAGCAGAAATTTCAATTTCATCAAGAAACTGGTTAATTGCTTTTTCACCTTCTTCATTCAATTCTTCAAAGCTAATGTTCAGTTTCTTCAGGTTTTTATCATTGTACTCGTCTTCCAGCTTGCTTAGTTTAATACCCAATTTTTCCTTCTTGTCTTTTTCCGGTTCTAACTGCTTTTCTATTTCTTTAATCTGGTTTACTATTAATGCATACTTATCTGATGACTTTTTTAAATCGGCTATTTGTTTATTCAGATTATTAATCCGCTCCGCATGTTGCTGCCAGTTTATATCATCGTAAGATTTTATTGCAATCAGTTTTGCAACAGTCTGCTCTTTTAACTTTATGTCTGTAATAAGCGGTGTGATATTTTTAATTTCTTCTGCAAGTTTTGCATATTGTTTTTCTTCATCGTATTTCTGCTGCTGAAGGTATTGTACTACTGCTTTGTTATCCCAGCCAAGTCTGTACTTTCCTTTGTTCCACCTGCCGGGGCGGTCATCTTTTTCATGGCGGTTCACATTACGCATCAAACCATTTGATGTAATGGCTTTTTGTGAGCCATAAAATACCTCAAGGTCATCAGTGCAATAATAATTATACCTGTCAAGCAATGTGGTTTCAAGCCACTGTTTATGTATAGAATCTTTGAAGTCTAATTTATTCACCATTGCATCATCATCAGCCGTCCAGCGAAGGCTGTTGGAAGGCCTGCGGTCTATTTTATAGTAAACCAGTTTTGCCTGCATATCATTGTTGTAGATAAACTGGTTGGCTGCTTTGCTGAATTTTTCTGGTACTAACAATTGCATTGAAAAATTATGAAGCAATTTTTCAATGGCATCTTCCCACAACTTCTCTGATGGTTTCACTTTTATAAGTTCCCCTACAAAAGGTATTTCATCCTCTGTGGTTTCAAGAATATCAATTAATCTATTCCGGGCATTAATTAGCTCATCTGGTATGCGGTTGGTTCTTGATAAATAAGAAGTGATTTGCTGCTGCAAATTATCTATACGCTTTTCAGTTGCATCCTGCTCGATTTTTAACCCATATCTTTTTTCTGTTAACTTTTCCGCTTCAGCAGGCACTGAATTGTTAAGCTCATATACCTTAATAAGATTGCTTTTAAACACCATTTCATCTGCATCACTATCAAGTTTTAAGTCGGCACACAGTTTACTGTAATTGTCCGCAGCAGTTTTTTTAGCTATTCTTTTTTCAATTTCATTTTCAATGTCTTTGTTTAATAATGAAACCTGGTTGTCAATATTTAATGCTGCCCGTTGGGTTATAAGTTGTTCTTTGTCCTTTTCCAGCCGGTCAACTAATTTGGCTTGTAATTCTTTATCTTTTTTGGTTGTTTCAATTTCAATTTCAAGCCGTTCCACATCTTTATCTAACAATCCATATTCAACTTTTGAAAGATAATATGGCATTTGCAGCTCTACAAAATCAAGCTGTTGTTTTGTATTGCGTAGTTCATCCAGCTTATTTTTATTGGTCATTACAGGTTGCAACAGTTCAAGCTGCTTTTCGTCTTTTTGAATGGCTTTATGGCTTATAAGCAAATCACTATAATGATTGTAAAGGCTCCTGAATTGTTCTTCCGCATCTGCTTCTTCCAGCATTTCCTGGCGAATAAAATTAGTTAAGTCTCCCAAAACTTTAATCCCAACCGTTTGACTGAAAAGTGAAAGAGCTTTATCCCTTAACCCAAACAATTCACTAAACCGGGCAGCATATTCTTTAAAGCTGTTGTAAATTTCTGTTTTTGCATATTGTTTTATCAGCTTCTTTTTCCATTCACCTTTCAGGTCAAAATGGTCTTTTCCAAAATGGTCATTAACAGTAAGCGGATAGGGAGATACAATAAATATTTTTTGCAAACCTCCATTACCAAACCATCGCACCTGAACCAGTGTGATGGTGTGCTGGGTGCCGGAATTTTGAAAGCAAGCAAGCAATACCGAATAAGGATTGTCAGCCTTCGTTCTCAACTGTTCTGTTTTTGATTTTTCTTCCAGTTCTGAAAATATTTTGCCGTAATGGCCCCAGAAATAAGAATTTTCATCTCTTTCTTTTTTAGATTCTGCGCCTGACGATTGATTGTAAAACCTCTTATTGGTTGGAACCAGAATTGTGAGCAGCGCATCAATCAAAGTAGTTTTACCGCTGCCATTTGCCCCCGTAAGCAGAGATGTGCGGCCATCCGACTGCAGCCTGTACACCTTACCATTAAATGTGCCCCAGTTAAATACCTCCAGGTATCTTAACCGGTAGCCATTATCTGAATTATTATTACTGAACAGGGTTGACATAGTTGTGTAACTTATTCTTTATTTCTTCTAATTTTTCGTTGCTGATAAATGCTTTGATTATTCGCTTTACTTCGTATTTGTTATTGTCTCTATTAGCAATATCCTCCCTGTTTAATTTCAGTATGCCAATATTTAACAGGCTTGTTATTGGTTTTGATAAATCTTTCCAAAGCTTGCTTTTATTTGTTTGTTCCTTATAAAAAAGTTCAATACGTTCTTTAATTTCCTTCTGGGTGAGATAAAATTTATTGCCATCACTTTTTATATCAAATTCTTCGAGCCCCTCCCGAAGGATGACAGCCAATAATGTAGCTTCATAATTCAACGTTTGTTTCTTCATAAGGCGGGGTAAGGGATTCTCGTCATGCTCATCGGCTTCTGGTTGCAGCACCCTTGCAAACCCATCCTGCTCATTAATTACTAATTCCATACCTATTTTACCAAAATATTCCTGTATAGCAGATGGCCATTGTATTAATTCCCGCCAGATATTTTTATCATCTGCATATACAGGCCCTTGCAACAGTTTAATTATAGCAGCTGCAAATGGCACCCTTGCAATTTTTGTTTCCATATTATTTTGTTAATGATTTTATATAAATAACCAATGGAACGTTTACAATTCTTTCTCCAATTAGTATTGATTCTTTTGTACCTTCTATTATTTGGTGAGAACCGGAAGCTCCAATAGAGAAATACCCCACAATTTCACTTAGCCCATTCTCCAGCCCATATTCATCCACTACTTCTTTTAGGGTTACCTGGCTCTTATCTTCCAGTATGGCGTCAATTCTTTGCTGCAATTTTTCCTTGTCAATAGTAAGCTGGTCGAATAGAGTTTTAAAATCAGCGGCTTCATCTTCTATGCTCCCGTCAGGGAAAAGAATATCATTAATGTTATCCTTTTCTTCACCAGGTTCCCACCTGTCAAACAGGTTAATATATGGCTCGTCTTCTATCACAATAAATTCGTCTTCTTTTATTTTCGTATCAATCAGGCTATATGCAATCTGCCGTATTTCACCTATCAACTCCATAGCCCTTCGTCTTTCCAGCAGATTTTTTTCTGAAAGTACACGGCTTATTTTCTCACTTAATTTCCTGTTAGAATCAATCACTTTTCTACCTGAAACATGCAGGTATCGTTTAAGATGTTTTAAAAACCTGTCATTGTTGTAATCAATATTATGCTCATTCAAAAGATGGTAGAGCCTTTCAGTAAGCTGTGTAAATTCCTGCTGTCTTTTTTCATCCATCAAAAATTCCCAAAAGGCTTTAAAACTTTTTCCCTGCGGCTTTTGGTCAATCTCGTCCAATGCGTCAAGGGCGAAAACAAGCAGTGTTCCTTTTGCTATATCCTTCTCAGTATATTTTCGCTGAATATCTTTTCTTATCTGTTCAAAGTTTTGTTCTACTTCGCTAAAATCAGAGAGCAGTTCTCTTGCCATTTTGTTTAAATCATAAAATTGTTCTTTAATGTCTGTTTCGTCGAATAGAGAAGGTTTTTTACCATTCTTCAAAAGATTAATTTCGTTTTCAATCTCCCATTTTTTCTTATTGAGTTCTTCAATCCTTGCTTCTACATTTTCATTTGTTTGTTCAATTATCTTTTGAAGCTTAAAGAAAATATCCCTGAATTTGCTGTTGGTTCCTACATGGCTTCTTTTTTCTAAATCACCCAGCCATTTTATTACTTTTCTTGTATCACTTGTCAGTTCATGCAAATCTTCACCATCATCATTGGGATACTTGCTTAAAAAACCACTGTTACTCCATTTGTCAATATATTGAGCAGCCCTTACTGAAAAATCATCAAACAGGGTTTCGGCATCTAACTCATCATCTTTTTCCTCATACGATAACTCCTCCATATAACCTTCCAGCTTGCTCCTTAACTCACTGTTTGAAATAGTGGTAACATTGGCATCAGAAAAAACCTTGTAGAAAAACGAAATAATAAACGGGGCATTTTTAGCCCGTAAAAGTTGCAGGGGTTTAGCCGTTTTAAAATGTAAAAGTATTTCCTCAAAGGTCATACCCGAATATAACAATTTTATATAAAAGAATGAAACAGAATGATTTAAAAGGGATTATAATACCCCTTCATCAGCAAAGCTGTAATATCCCTCGCTGGTAATGATGATATGGTCTATTACTCTGATGTCGTGATAGGCAGCAGCACATTTTATCTTTTGGGTTAATTCTTCATCAGCTCTGCTAGGCTTTAAGTTTCCTGAAGGATGGTTGTGGAATAAAATGATGCTTACTGCCAGGGATTTAATAGCAGCAGCCAGTATCAATCTTGGGTCTGCAACAGTACCTGTTAAACCGCCAGCAGATACTTCATACAATCCGATTACTTTGTTCCCTCTGTTTAATAATAGCACTTTAAATTCTTCCTGCATTTCAATGGTGTTTTCATTCCAAAGTTCCTTTAGTAATTCATAGCAATCTTTAACGCTGTTAATCTTTGGCCGTTGAGATGGTTTCACAGTTGTTTTGTAAACCAATTCCACTTCGCTACTCTTGTCCATTCCGGAAAGTGCATTGTCATCTGTTCCATAACTCATTTTTTAATTGTTTAAAAATTAATTACAGAACATGCCCTGCCTTTTGGCAATTAAGGCCATGAAGCAACGGAATAAATAGTATCTCAAATTGTAGTGGAACAGTTTTCTTTATGCCGGAATTTCATGGCCGCTTCAGCAGCCAAAAGGCGATATTTGTGGATGGAATTAATGAAATAAAATAGGAAATTCTTACTCTGAGTTATTAACTAGTAAGGCAATCCCAAATAAGAGTAAACCAAAAGCTAAAACCCCTGAGCTTGATGGCTGTTTTTTGGAAACGCCCCGAGGCTTAATCTTAATATAGTTAGGGGGATTTGAATAAACGGATGTTTTTTCACTCTTAATATAAATAGCGAACGGTACTTGCAGATTGCCACTTGAATAAACAATCTCAGGCTCTTGTTCATCACCAAACTGTTTAATTATCTTTCTGGTCTTTTTAATTAACTGTTCTATGCTAACCGGAGCATATAAAGCATTGCATTGAATTTTTCTTATACTTAGTATCAAACTGGTAGTAAATACGCCACCTCGTCCATTTACATCTTCCCAGGAAGCTAAGCCACTTTTTGTGGCATGGACAATTTTCTTTCCAACCGGTGAATGAAGAATATAATTATTAAATGCTTCTCTTTCAGGATAGTAACCATCAAAATGTAACCATTCCTCCTCCTTGGGAATACCACTGATTGCCGGATATTCTTTTTCCCGGCAGGCATCTATCACTACTAATTGCCGTGGGCTGCTATTTAGCAGAAAGAAGTCTGAAACATCTGCATCATTAAAGCATATTCGTCTTTCTCCAATTTTGGTTTCATAACCGTGACCAGCAAAGTAAACAAAGACATAGTCTGCGATTGTGTTTGCAATTGTTGTAGCTAATTCAATTACTTCAGGGTTCCATAGCACATCTATTTCATCCTCTTTCCATTTACCGCCTCTAGAAGAAAGTAAATGGTTTTTCATATTGGTGACATCTGTTGAGGCACTATATAAATAATCCAGACCCTCAATACCTGGACTGCCAATTATCAAGGCTTTTCTACTGGGTTCTATTTTCTTTGTATAATGCATTAACCAAATTTACCAATAGAATCAATCTTTACCAAAACCCAAGCTGCCCCGCCATTTTATAAACTCTATTGCAATGTTGCGGGGCAGCTTTTTTATCAATTTAAGGGGGCACTTTGCAATGCCCCCTTTTATAATTAGCTCCAGTTTCCTGCAAGCTCTGCTTTTACAAAACTCTCACAAAGCTGGAAGGCTTTTTGTGTTCTTAACTGTGCCGTGCCACCATACAACAATGATTTTATTTTGGCTTCTTCGTCTTTGTAATTTCTTACATTTTGAAAATAGCCGGTAATGGCATTATATGTACCAAACACAGTCCCCTTTGTGGTTTCGTATTGTTGCGAAGGACTGCTCATGTTATACTCATACACCTCATCACACATATTTTTAAAGCAGGTGCTTAATTCATCCAGTTCACCTTTTTCAATATTCTGCAACACTTCTTTATTGGGAGCCATTGCAAGCTGTATCAGCTTCTGCACTTCTTTATCTGTAATACGAACCTTTGCCCACTGGTTAAAAATGCCTTCTAACTGTACCGAAAGCTGGTTGGATATGCCCATTACCTTATGGGCCTGTTCTAACCGTTCTTTTACATTGGCTGTGTGACGGATTTTAATAGAATTTGTACGGTTTCTTAAAGCTGCATTGAGTGTATTGTTACAAACAATTCTTACAGGAGTAAATGCCGTCATGATGCTGCCAAACCCATCATGTGAAGTAGTAAGAAACAAATATTTTCCAATCATATCATCATTACCTACTTTAATGTAGCCAGGCAGTTTAGCCGTAATGAAAATCTTTTCGCCTTTTCCTAAAGCACCTGCGGTTTCATATTGTATGCCATCGCCTTCAACAATAGCATCAAAGAAACTAAAAGCATCTGCATTTTGTACCACTTCATAATCTTTACCCAAACGGTCGCCTAAGATAGCTCCAGTGTCGGGGCGGTAAGTATAGAATGAACTCTTAGAAGTTACTTCTGTGCCATTGTCCAATTTATGTGTATTGGGTCTTTTCCATACTTCAAAATCAAGCCCTGCAAATTGCAATGCTTCTTTGCTGTTGGGATAATCTTGTACTATTTGCCCCAAACCATGCCATGCCTTTTCTTTTACTGAAAAGAAACTGTGTTTACCTGTTTGCTCATTGAAATTAATATTGTGTGCCATAGTTGTAAATTTTGTTTGATTAAAAAATGAAAAGCATCCCGCCGTTTGACGGGATGCCGTTAAAACTAAAATGGTAAGTCGTCTGCAACTGCTGAAAGTGCTGCCGGTGCTGTTGTAATTGGTACAACCGGGGCAGGTGTATTACCGCTGCCATTCGGTTTGCCGTGCAGTTTAATAGTATTTACATGGAATGTAAGGCTGGCTTTTACTTCGCCTGCTTTGCTTGTCCAGGCGCTTGCACCAACACGACCACTGCACTCTACTAACGAGCCTTTGGTTAAATAGGGTGCTATACCCGGATTAATCCAGTAAGCACAGTTCACATAGGTTACAATCTTCTGTACTTCGCTGCTGTCTTTTGTTTTGTAAGTGTCATTAATGGCAATGGAAAAGTTCACTACTTTTTTCCCTGCTTTTGTGTCGTTCAATGTCGCATCTGCGGTAATTCTGCCGATGATTTCCATAACATGAAATTTTAGTGTTAAAAAAATGTTTCTTAAATAAATTCAGCTTCGCTTCATTCATTTACCCTTAGCGACCAGCCATTAGGACTGCGGCGGAGAAACAAGGTTTTTCAAATAAAATACTATCCGCCAACTGGCGGACAGCATTACAAATTGAGGATGGAGATTTTTTTGAAAACCGGAGGCGATTGGCGGCTCTTTAAAGTGTGGGACGAAGACCTTGTTTCGCACAGAGCAGGACAATAATTTTGCGGCAGGGTTAGTTGAATGAGCAGTATTACAATTTCAGTTTTGTAAAATCTGCTTTGCAGTATCTGGAATTGTGGTTGGCGGGGTATTCTTTAAATATCTGGAGGAAAAGCCAATCTCAATTCCCAATACTCTTTATCCGGCGCAATTGTTTCGCCGTTTCGTTATGACGAAGGAGTAACGATTTATATAAACGGTGAAAGGATTGCGCCGGGTCTTCAAATATCCCTTTTTTTACCAACCCCAGTTTCAGCCTTAGCATCGTTTGCATTCTGGCTATGTTTGGGTAAATTACAAAGGGTTTTTTAATAGCTCAACAAATACTAATAATGAAGAGAAGGAAATTCATAAAACTTTCGTCAGGAGCAGCCGCTTCATTGTTAATTTCATCCGGTTATACAATTAAAAACCGGACTGTCACTATTGATATTGAAACCCTGATAATCGGCTCTGGCTATGGTGGCGCTGTTACCGCCTTACGCCTTACACAGGCCGGTAAGCGATGCACAATGGTTGAAATGGGATTGAACTGGAATACAACCGGGGAACAATACAAGCCTTTTTCAGATATGAGTGCTCCCAAAGAAAACTCCACCTGGCTGAAGAAGAAAACAATAGCCCCCATGTTAAACTCCACTACATTTCCCCAACAGTTTACCGGCATGCTTGACAGGATAGATTACAAAAATATAAAAGTATATGCTGGCCGTGGTGTGGGTGGTGGTTCGCTTGTAAACGGTGGCATGGCTGTTACCCCAAGGCGGGAATATTTTGAGGAAATGTTTCCCAATTTAAATGCTACGGATTTTTATTCTTCATATTTTCCAAAAGCCAAAGCACAGCTTGGTGTGAATGAAATTAACCCAGTCTTATATTCTAATTCCGAGTTTTATAAATTTTCAAGAGTCGGTGAGTATGAAGCACAAAAAGCAGGGTTTACCACTGTAAAAGTTCCTAATGTATATGACTTCTCCTATATGGAGAAAGAAGATAAAAATGAAGCACAAAGGTCGGCTTTTAACAAAGAGCTGATTTATGGCAATAATCATGGTAAAAAAAGCCTGGATAAAACTTACCTCAAAGACGCATTGCAAACTGGTCTGTTAACTATTCTTGACCTTCACCGTGTAGATAACATCAAAGAGAATACAGACGGAACTTTCAATGTTTGTATTTCGGTGATTGATGTGAGTGGTAACACCACAGAGAACAAAAATATCTGTTGCAAACGGCTTTTTTTGTGCGCCGGCAGTATTGCAACCACCAACCTGTTAGTATCAGCAAAAGGAAAAGGCGACCTTTTGAAATTAGACAACAGTATCGGGCAAGGATGGGGGAATAATGGAAATATAATGACAGGCAGGAATTTTGTGAATACAGTTTTCAACCATGTAAAACCTGCTAACAACAAAAATCCGGGAAGGGGTACAGGGGGAAATCAATCAACCATACCGGTTGTAGGTATTGATAACTGGATGGATGAAACAAACCCTTTTTTTGCCGAGATTTCTCCTTTCCCGATGGGCATGGAAGTATATACCGCTTTGTATCTACTGATTAACAAGGTACCCCAAATGGGATATTTTTACTGGAACAAAGAATCCGGGACTGTTGAACTGAAATGGGATAAAATAAATTGGGAGCATGCCTTGAATAATGCAAAAGAATTTGTGAACAGGATGAGAAAGGCTAATGGAGGCACCCGGTCTCATTTATTATTTAATAATGGTTTTGGTCATGATATTTGTTATCATCCTCTGGGTGGTTGTGTGCTGGGGCGTTCAACAGATAACTATGGCAGGGTAAAGGGTTATAAAAACTTATACGCAATAGACGGTTCCCTTGTGCCGGGCACAATTGGCGTAAACCCGTTCTTGACAATTACCGCACTGGCTGAATATTGCATAGAAAATATTATCAGGAATGATATTTGAATTCACTAACATTGGATATTTAAGTACGCTGGCGTTTGGGACAATCAACCTGAAGTTCTTATTTGCAAAGTTTGTTGAGCAGCTTTCAAACAGCCAACATCAATTCCCAATACTCTTTGTCCACGCAATGGTTTCGCCGTTTCCTGATGGTGAAGGAATAACACTTTATTAAATGGCAAAAGCCCGCCTGACCTCACGGTCAGTGATTACCCGGCCCTTGATGATAGATGAACAGAAAGTTGAACGGAGCGTCGCAACGGAAGATGAAGAAAGATTAAAACCTGGCAAACAAAAAACAATTGTCTACTGACAAATTAATAAGTTTTTAGTTGCTTCTTTTATGATACTTAATCAAAAAGAGATAATTACTTATTTTGTCCCGCTTTATAACCTTTCAATGAATAATAGAGGATATACAGGTAGCAAGGTATCATTAAAACAAAAAATGTTAACTGAAATCCGTATTCATCTTTGAATGCTGCAAAAGCTTTTGGAATTAAAGCGCCGCCTGCTATTCCCATAATAAGAATTGCCGAGCCTTTTTCTGTAAATTTTCCCAGGCCACTTATGGCAAGCGGGAAAATTGCAGGCCACATTAACGCATTGGCCAAGCCTAATGCTGCCACTAAGCCAACGGATAAATAACCCTTGGTTAAAAAAGCCGCTCCGGTAAACAGAATGCCAAGTACGGCGGAATATTTTAATGCCGCCTGTTGCGAAATATATTTTGGGATAGCGATTAAACCAATGATATAACCCAGCAACATTGCTGCAAGTGTATAAGAAGTAAAATATTTTGTTTCATCAGTAGGAATATGAAAGCCTTTGCCATAAGTACCAATCGCATCACCAGCCATTACTTCAACCCCTACATAAAAAAATATACAAACAGCCCCAAGCCATAAATGCGGAAAATGAAAAATGCTTGTCTTTGTTTTATCAGAACTATTACCCGGAGCCTGCACATTTGCTTCCGAAGCCTTTATTTCGGGTAGTACTGATTTTAAAATCCATATACCCAACAATACAAGCACTACCGCCATGATGATATAAGGTGTATATATTTTTGAAGCAAATTCAGTTAAGATTGAGTCCTTTGCTGATTGGTCTGCTGCAGCATTTACCCTTCCTTCTAATTCATTAATTCCTTTTAATACAAATGCACTTAACACAATAGGGCTGATGATACCTGCTATTTTGTTACAAATACCTACTATACTTATTCGCTTAGCGGCACTCTCTATTGGGCCAATAATGCTAATGTAAGGATTAGATGCGGTTTGCAAAAGAGAAAGCCCTGAGCCAATTACAAAAAGACCCAGCAATGACATTGAATAATTTCTTTTGGTTGCAAAATGACCGAATAAAAAAGTACCAACAGCCATCACAATTAAAGCCATACCCATCCCTTTCTTCATACCTGTTTTTTCCAGCACCCAGGAAGATGGCAGTGCAAGAAAAAAATAAGCCATATAAAAAGCCGTTGTAACCATAAAGGCTTTTGAGTCTGTATCCAGCCCGAAAGCAAGCTTTACATAGGTAATCAGGGGGCCATTTAACCAGGTAACAAATCCAAATACGAAAAATAAAATTGCCATAATAATCATGGCTGACCTGTTATTCTTTTCTTTTATATGCATACTACTTGTTTAATGTTATTTAATTTAGAATATTTTCCATTTGTATTCTACTTAAAGTTTTCTTCATTCATCACAAACGTAAACATCCACTTTACAGGGTTTTGCCATTCGCCTTTGAAAGTCCCAACCGGAGCTTTTACCAGAATGGTATTCCATCCCTTCCGCAAATAAACTTTTGCAGGTTCCCTGTATTCATACCCTTCATCTATCAGCGGAGTTTCTAAATCTCCCTTTTGGCCGGCCTGTTTCCAATTGGGGGGAGAAATTAGCTTTCCGTTTACCCAAACTCTGCTGTTTTTATAATCCCATTCACCTTCAGGCGGAGAATCTGTAGCATTAGCACGGCCAATGTTGTTAAACCCAATCCAGAATTTCTTCTCTCCGGCTTCGTTACTCCATATTTTTCTTATTGCATAATATGTAGAGCTGTCTAGCTGATTATTGAGATGGGAGCCAATCATCGGAGACCAGAAATGTCGCAACCAGATAGTACCCCCAAAAACTGAGGGGTAATTTTTTAATTGTACTGTATCTATAAAAGAAACTGCTTCCGGCTCAAATACCATATCTGTCTTTCCTTTATTAGCGAAGGGGCCAATTAATTTCCATTCTATATCACTTTGCCTCACATAAGGAAAAGAATGGTTTTTTAAGTAAAGAGAGCCATGTTCCAGCAAACGGTTTTCAAACTCAACAAAAGCATTATACCGTTCGTTGCCCGGTGAACCCAAGTCGGATAAATAATTTTTCCATCCGCTACCCTGCCAGCATCTTTCGGCAAATGAAAGCATTACAGGATATACAGCATTCATATTAATCAAATCTTCCTCCTTTTCAACTCTTCTGTCAGGCCAGTTGCAGAGTATGGCCCCCAATTTATTTTTGCTGCCAACAGGTGTATCACAAACCTGGTGATTAAATGTTGATACCACCCCGTCAATAGGGTCGAAATGATTCAGATATAAATGCCGGGAGTCAATAGCAGGATATTTATCTTTTGGCTTAGCGTTACCAACCCACATTTGCAGCAGAGTACCCTCCGGCACATTACCACCGGGGTCCCAGGCAATTACTTTTTTCTTATGCAATTTTAATAACGCAATCATTTGAGGAAGAAACTCAGTGTTAGTAATTTTAACTTCATCACCACCAATATGCACATAAGGAACATCAAGCTCCGCGCACAATTCAGTTAAGATATTTTTACAAATAGCTACCCCCGCTTCACTTTGCATATCCACCCCCATTGCCCGTTTAAACGCTGCGCTGTGGCCTGGCATATCAATTTCAGGAATAAAGGTAATATGACGTTCTCTGCAATAGTTTATTAATTCTTTTAGTTCAGCTATCGAATAAAATTTTCCGGCATTACGTTGCATGTTTTTTGCAGATGTTAATTGCGGGTAACGCCTGCTCTGTATCCGCCAGGCAATATCTTCGGTAGCATGAAAATGAAAATAATTTAGTTTATAGGCCGCCATCACATCTATCTGTTGCTTCAACTGATTGAGCGATTGAAAATTTCTACCTACATCAACCATAAATCCCCGAATGGGGAATGCAGGCTGGTCGCTAATTTCGCAGGCATCAATCATTACGCCATTCCTCATTAATTGCCGCAGGGTTTGAATGCCGTTAAAAATTCCATGAGGTGTTTTAGCTGTTAGAAGGATTTTGTTTTCTGAAACATTCAAGGTGTATGCCTCATCAGACATACCAGCATAAACAGACGTATTTAACCGCAATTTGATATACACCTCATTGTTACCGGCTTTTTCATTGATGGAAATTTGTAATCCTTTTTCTGTAAAAATGGCCTTCAAATCGCCTGCTTCCTCCAATAAAGCATTGTCAGTAACCACAATGGAACTGCACTTATACAGAGGAAATAAGCCTTGCTTCCAGCTAAGTTGCTGTGGTAAAGGAATTAAAGAAGCTTTCGCCTGCAAGTCATATACATAAGGAAATACAATATGCTTCCACAGCAAATAACCTTCACCCAGCAAATGCAAACCATCATTGCTGTATTTTTCATCCAGCTTTCCCTGTTTATTGCAGAAAAAAGGATACAGGTCAATGAATGTATAACCATTGCCTGCCGCAAGGCTGTTTAGCCTGTTATTCACTTTCAGGATTGAATCAGTTTTGCTGGTATGCCCGCCAAATTTTCCAAACACATCATTTACCGGAAGAATGCTTTGAATAAACAGTTTTGTTGAATGACTTTCCTGACTTAGGTAAGCAGCAATGAGTAAAATGTTTTTGACTACACTGTCAGCACTGATTCCCCTTGCCAAATCATTTGTTCCAATCATCAGAAATACTTTGGCCGGTTTTCTTTTTACAATTTCATCTATACGATGAATGATTCCGGCGGTAATGTCACCGCTAATGCCACGGTTTTTAATCCTTTTATTACTAAACAGTTCACCCCATTCGCCGCCATCTGTTATACTGTTACCGATAAATATAATATCGCCTTTTGTTTGCGGCAGCGATTGGAACAATGTCCATCGCTGATGATAATAAGTGCTGAATAGTGAATCAGGGTAATCAGGCAATTTAATTTGTGCCCTAACTGCAAATGGCAGTATCAGTACTGCAAATAAACCTTTTCTAAATAGCATCTTCATACCCATGATATATTTTCGGTTTTCAATAAAAAGATTTTTGTGATACAACATAACCAGTTGGCCGCACTATTGTCACATAAACTTCTCTATTGTTTAATTCATCTACTTCAAAGTCTATTCTCTGCCCGGGCTTAATATCCGGCAGGCTATATGCTTTGCCGGATTTATAGTTTTCTGCTTTCTCCGACACATATAATTTATACCCGCTTACAATATGCTGGGGCAAACCAAGACTTCCAAAAATTAATAAATTCAGTTTACCTTTTTTCCAACGCCGTACCTGCTGCACTTCAACAGGCGAAGACAGCTCCCTCAAAACTTTCATAGAAGGTTTGGGGTTACCATACATATCATATACACCATGTATCCTCCTCCTGTATTTGGTAGTATCATAAGTACCGGGAAAATGGGTGCGGTAGTCAGTTAAATCAAAGTAAATAGCTCCTTCCACATAGGGTTTACTTTCGTAAATACCCATGTGGTAAATTAAATCCACAATTCTTCTCTCATCGCCGCCTTTAAAATTCGGCTCACATAACCCAAATTCAGAAATAAAAAATGGTTTATCCGGGTAACTCAAATGCACACTGTCAAGATAGCTATGAATGCTGCCTGATGGTATATCCCACCAGCTACCTCCGTATTCATTCATCATCAGGTAATCGCCGGCGGCAGCAGCATCCGGTACAAAATTTGGGCTATTGTAAAAACCTTGCGTAAGTGTGTTACTGACATAAGCTGTATTCCTTGATGGGTCTAATGCTCTTGCTTTAGATAATAAACCTGCAATCATTGTTTTCATTACATTATTCCGTGCCCTTAGTTCATTGCCCACACCCCATGAAAATATGCTTGGGTGATTATATAATGTACTTACCATTGCTTCTAACTGATGCGTGGCAATATTTTGTATCGTATCATTAACGGGGGTATCCTCACCCCAAAGCGGCACTTCCTGCTGTACCAATATTCCATTGCGGTCACAAAAATCATAAAATACATCTCCCTGCTGAAAATGCTGGCGGCTGAAAATGCAATTCACGTCCTTCATCAGTTTGCACATGGCAATAATCTGTGAATCGGGTTCAGCAAAACCAAAGTCAGGGTTTGAACCAGCCGTCCATTCCACACCCATCAGTTTAATGCGTTCACCGTTCAGGTATGTTTTTCCATCAGCAAATTTTATTTCCCTGAAACCAATGGTTGTTGAAATATGGTCGCTTGCTTTTTTTCCATTCATCACTTTAACATCAATGCGGTAAAGATTCGGAAAATCAAAATGCCACGGATTTATTTTAGGTAATACCACATCAGCAACTGCCTCTCCGTTTTGCCAGAGTGGTTTTTGAGTTGTATTATACACTGTTTGTTGTGTTGGCTGATTTTCTTCCGCAATGGTAACAGCCAATTGAAGAATGCTGCTGCTTTTGATTGCATCAAAACCCAAACGGATTTGAAGTTTTCCCTCATTAGTATTTACATTAAGCTTAGGTTCTGCATGTATATAATTTGCTGTAGGTTTATCGCTAACAATCAATGCAGCCTTTCTGATGATACCACCATCATTTGGCCAGTCAAAGGAATTTCCAAAGGGCACCTTATTTTTTCCATAGTCATTATTTACGGCTATGGTAATGGTGTTTTCTTTTCCGTAATTCAGTTTACTATTAAGGTTGATGAAAAATTTATTGAAACCATCGCCAATATTCTCCTCAACCTTTTTACCATTTACATAAATAAAGGCGGTATGGTTGATGGCACCAAACTGCAACAGCACATTTTTATTTTTCCAGTTGGCAGGTATGGTAATTTTTTTTTGATACCAGCCCCAGCCATAGTGGTTTTGGTTTTCTTCCTCAATATTCCATGTGTGCGGAAGAGTTACAATTTTTACACCCTGCAAACTTTTTTCAAACCATTTTTTTTCAAAACCTTCAGCTTTTTTATCTGTGATAAACCGCCAGTTATCGTTTATATGTATAGTATCTCTTTGCGCTATCACAGCAAAGGGTAAAGAGAAAAGCAGCGTAGTAATAAGTTTTGATACAGTCATGGCATATACTTGTTCATTCAACAATTATTTCATCTGCAAAAATCCACCCCGGTTTCCCTGCGCCGTTATGACCGGGGGGGCATAGACTGTTTTTTGCTGTAACCCTGATATATCTTACTGCTTTAGTTGAAAATGTTGCTTTAAAATCATGCTGTGCATTTTTTTCATTAATGCTTACAGGGTTGTTTACCGTTTGTACTTCTTCAAAGTCAGTTCCGTTCGCTGATATTTCAAACTTTACAGATTGCGGCAGAAAAATCCAATCGCTGTAATTTTGCAAGCAGCCTAATGTGATGCTTTGAATATTTTTCATTTCGCCCAAATCAATAGTTGCAATCATATCTTTAGCGCTGAAGCCATGCCAGTATTTTCCCACCGCATTGCTTCCTCTTACTCCATCGGTTAATGAATTAGGCCCATCGGCCAAATAGTATTGGCTCACCGGGTTTGTATAAGTAACATTTTTACCGATAGCCTTGTGCATTACAAAGTTTTGTTGAGCAGGAACGGCACTCATAATTTTACCATCAACCAGTACAGATGCTTTTAGCGTTGTGGATGAGTTGATGGCAATAGGTTCGGTATAATATTTACTTTGCAGTGTTGGGATTGAGTTATCGGTAGTGTAAACCACTTTTCCTTTATACGCTTCTGTAGATAAGGTAACAAGTATCTGCCCATTTTGAGATTCAGGTTTTATAGCTGCTTTAAAATTTCCCTTGCTGTAGTTCCATCCTTTTTTCTCAAAGGAGGTGAAATGAGTTTGAAGCCGTTCATTAAAACTGTTCCAGTTTTTATTTTCTTTAGGGCTCCAAACTACTTCGCTCAGGGCCAACATTCTTGGCAAAACCATGTATTCAACATGCTGTGTGGTGGGTACATACTCCGTCCATAGGTTGGCTTGGGAACCTAATATATGTTTTGCCTGCTGTTCGTTTAGTTCTTTTGGTACCGGGTCATAATCATATACTTTCTTAACTGTATTAAACCCACCAATGCCAACCGGTTCGCTGGCGGGGTCGCCCTGGTAATGGTCAAAATAGACCGGGTTGCCCGGTGTCATAATCACATCATGATTTTGTTTGGCGGCTTCAATGCCACCGGCTTCACCCCGCCAGCTCATTAAAACAGCATTTGGAGCAAGGCCGCCTTCTAAAATTTCATCCCATCCGATAACAGTCCTGCCCTTAGTGTTTAAATATTTTTCTATGCGCTGAATAAAATAACTCTGAAGTTCATGTTCATCTTTTAGTCCTTCACTTTTCATTCTTGCCTGGCAACGGGGACATTTTTCCCAATGTTTTTTCGGCGCCTCATCACCACCTACATGTATATACTTTGATGGAAACAGCTGCAATACTTCATCCATTACATTTTGCAAAAACACAAAAGTGCTGTCTTTACCAGCACAAAAAATATCATCAAACACACCCCAGGTTTCCTGTACCATTTTTATTTCGCCCTGGCTTTGCAGCAGTTTGCTCATTGCCGAGGCATTAGCAGGTATAGCAGTAGGTTTATCAGGAAAACAACTTAACCAAGGATAGGTGGCAATGGCTGCAGAAGAATGGCCGGGTAATTCAATTTCGGGAACTACCGTGATATTTCTTTGTGCTGCATAAGCCACCACCTCTTTCACTTCCTCCTGCGTGTAAAAGCCACCATAACGAAGGTTGCTATTGCCTGTGCCGGGATAACCACCAACAATAGTACCGTTGCGGTAAGCACCTTTCGCAGTTAATTCAGGGTATTTTTTTATTTCAATGCGCCAACCCTGGTCTTCGGTAAGATGCCAGTGAAAATAATTGAATTTATAGGTAGCTAGAAAATCAATGTATTTTTTTACAAATGAAACAGGATAAAAATGACGGCCCACATCTAAGTGCATACCCCGCCATTTAAAACGGGGATAATCCTTTATGCGCATGCATTGCACCTGTAAAATTGCATTGGTCCGGATGGCAGGCAAAGTTTGAAAAATCGTTTGCATCCCATACACAATTCCTCTTTTCGTGTTGGCAGTAATAATAATGGATGAGGGTGAAACATCCAGTAAATAACCTTCATCACCAATCTCTGCAGTTGGCGCAATTTTAAATTGAATGGTTTTGATTTTATGAATGTTTGAAGGCAAATCTATTCCTGAAATTTGTTTTATATACCCGCTGAAAAAAACAGATGCTGCCTTCAGCTCTTTGTTTGATGAATTAAATTGAAGCGATGTGTTATTGTCAATAATAAAATTCCCTTTGCTTTGCTGAATGCTTACCGGTTGCGGAATAATACTTACCGGTTGTTGGGCAATACTCCAAAATGGAGATGCCATAAGAATTAATAAAAGTTTTTTCATTTTTATAGAAATGCTTTTTTTAGTGATTTAAAAACGATTAAAGCCACCCATTTATAACATCATGGTTCTTTATAAAAAATTAAAAATGCCATCTTACGAAAGCTTCCATCGCTTCATATTCAGCCAGGCCAAGTTTATTGTAGAGTTGCGCCGTGGCGCCGTTTCTTTCCTCTGCCCGTTGCCAAAATTCCCTGCTGTCGGTTCCCTGGAAAACCACTCCATCTTTTTGCGACTGATGTTTGAAAATACCATATCGCTTTTTCAAAACCTGTTCAGGGCTCATAGGCACAGCCATTTCAATAGCATCAATATCCCACTCCGCCCAGGCGCCCTTGTAAAGCCACAACCAGCAATCTTTCATAAAGTCAAGATGTTTAATGTTGGCTATCGCAGCAAAAATTCCATCTAAACAAACTTTGTGTGTGCCGTGCGGGTCGGCAAGGTCGCCGGCAGCATAGATTTGATGTGGTTTAATTTGTTGAATCAGCTCTGCAATAATTTTTATATCATCTGCGCCGATTGGTTTCTTTTCAACCGTACCTGTTTCATAAAAGGGCAGGTTGAGGTAATGAATATTTTCATCGGGTATGCCAACAAAACGGCAGGTGTTTCTTGCTTCGCCTTTTCTTATTAACCCTTTTACTAACCGTAATTCCTGAATATCAATTTCACCACTTTTCTTTTGTTTTAAAAAAGAATCGGCGTTGCTAAATATTTTTTCTGAACCGGGTGAGTTAATTTGAAATTGACTGTTGAAGTCCTTTACAAATTCAACAAAGCGAAAAGCTTCATCATCCGCCACGGCAATATTCCCGCTTGTTTGATAGGCTACATGTACTTCATGCCCCTGGTCGGCCAGCCGCTGAAAGGTTCCGCCCATTGAAATAATATCATCATCCGGGTGGGGACTAAATATCAACACCCTTTTCCTTGAAGGTGCCGCCCTTTCCGGCCGGTGTGTATCGTCTGCATCCGGCTTACCGCCGGGCCAGCCTGTAATGGTATGCTGCAGCCAGTTAAAAACTTTTATATTGATGTCATAAGCATTGCCGTGCAAAACCAGCAAACTGCTTAACCCGTTTTCGTTGTAATCATTATTGGTAAGTTTTAATATTGGCTTATTGCATGATAAAGCAAGATGAATAACCGCCTTCTTTATCATTTGCTTTGTCCATTCTACATCCTCTGTTAACCAGGGTGTTTTTTTCCGGGTAAGCAATGCAGCGGCTGCATCATCCAATACAAATGAAACATTTTGATGTGCCTGTAAATAAGAAGCTGGTACAAATTCTGAAACCGGCCCTTCCACTGCCAGCTTTATAATGTCTGCTTTTCTTTCTCCCCATGCGAGCAATACAATCCGTTTGGCGCTGAGTACAGTATTTACTCCCATCGTAATAGCTTTGCGGGGCACATTAGCGATACCGGAGAAATCTGCTGCTGCATCGAAACGGGTTATCCTGTCCAGCGTTATAAGCCGTGTAATTGAACTTATGTGTGAACCCGGCTCATTAAATCCAATATGGCCATTGCGGCCTATGCCCAAAAGTTGAAAATCAATACCACCTGCGGTTTGAATTTTCTTTTCATAATCTTCGCAATGCTGCTTAATATTTTCCAAACTTACTTCCCCATCCGGAATATGGCAGTTGGCAGGATCAATATCTATGTGTTTAAACAAGTTCTCCTGCATAAAATATTTGTAACTCTGTATAGAAGCAGAAGACAATGGATAATATTCATCAAGGTTAAAACAAATAACATTTTTGAAACTAAGGCCTTGTTCCCGGTGCATTTGTATTAAATGTTGGTATATTTTTTTTGGTGTAACACCGGTTGCCAAACCCAGCACCGCATTAGCGCCTTGCTTTTGTTTTAGCCGTATGAGTTCAGCTATTTCTGCAGCAACCGCTTTACAAGCATCATTGGCTTCATTAAAAATTGTTAGGGGTATCTTCTCATAGGAGGTAAGTGAGTGAGGTATTTGAATTCCTGTTTCCATATTTGTAATTGTTATTTTAATTTTCAATTTTTCATTTGTACATTTTTTATTTTTGGGGCCAAATGGAATTCACCATAAAAATTTTCATCGCAGTTAATATGAATTTGCTCGAAAATTTTTATGGTTCATTTCATGTAAAAAAGGCCGAGTTCCGCCAGGCAGGGATTTAATCTTGAAGATAAAATCTTCAACCTTACCTTGTCCGTGGTTACTTCGTTAAAACGAAGCAACCGTTTATATCCAATAGTTGTTCCACTTGCTGTTTTTTCCCACTCTGTTCCATTCCAATAATCCAATTCAAAGTGTTCAATCCTTTGTCCCATCCTGATATTTTCCTGTAGTTGTAATACATTAAATGTTGCAGCCTTTTTGAGTTGCAGTTCAATGACTGTTGCAGTGTCATTTGATTTGGTGGTACAATATGTGGAATTGTTTCCGTCCAGTAAGTATTTTGGATGGATGCCATTGGCCGATTTTAATACAGCGCCTTTTGCAAGATTGTTTTTAAAAATATTTTCCCGCAGTTGTTTCCATTGTTTCAATGCAGTTATATCACTTTCATGAATCACTCCACTTTTATCGGGCGGAATGTTCAACAATAAAACACCGTTACGGCCAACAGAATTAAAATATATATCCAACAACTTTTCAGGCGTTTTTACTTTACTGTTTTCACTTTCATGATAAAACCAGCCCGGCCTAATTGAAACATCTGTTTCCGCAGGATACCAAACTAACCCTTTTGCTTTTAAAATTTTTTCACGGCTTGCCAAATCATCTCCCCGCATATCGCCCTGCGGCTTAAAAGCAATATCTTTTTGTGAGCCGGCAGCAACTGCATCCTGATTTAAATTATTTGCCGGTACCACACTCCATTCTGTTTCCCTTCCATAACCTGTTTCTGTTCCCACCCACCTTACATCAGGCCCCATAATGGCAATAACGGCCTGGGGTTGTAATTTTCGGATAAGCTGATACCATCTGTCAAAATAATATTCCTGGCTGGCCCCTTCGCCTTTGGCGCCATCAAACCAAACTTCATCTACTTTACCATAATTAGTCAGCAGTTCAGTTAGCTGGCTTATAAAAAAATCATTGTACTTTTCATTGTCGCCATAAAAAGGTGAATTCATATCCCATGGTGATAAATAAATTCCAAAACCAATTCCATATTCTTTACAGGCATTACTTACTTCTTTTACTACATCTCCTTTACCATTTTTCCAGGGGCTTGCAGCTACGGAATGCTTTGTGGTTTTGGTAGGCCATAGGCAAAACCCATCGTGGTGCTTGGCAGTTAATATTACTTGTTTAATGCCGGCTTCCTTTGCGACACGAACCCACTGCCTGGCATCGAAAGCTGAAGGATTAAAAATTTTGGGGTCTTCTTTTCCGGTTCCCCATTCGTTTCCGGTAAATGTGTTAACACCAAAATGAAAAAATGCTGTTAGTTCCAATTGCTGCCAGCGTAGTTGCCGTTGCGCTGGTTTTACATTGGCAGCTTTAGTAATAATATCCTGGTATGAATCTGTAGCATTAATAGTAACGTAATTTTTTTCCTGTGCCGTTAAAGCAAGAGGTAAGAAGGCAACAAAATATATCAGATGAAATTTTTTCACTTCACTTTTATTTTAAATGTTGATGCCGGTAAATTTTCTGAATTAATAAGGTTGCCATCGCTGTAAGGTTTCCAGCCATAATAAATGTAACCCGGTTTTTCTTTTACCGGTATGATTATACCGCTATCCCCAATAACAGCTATTGCACTGTTCATTCCATCCAGTGAAAATCCTTTTAATTCTCCGCCGTCATAAGCGCTTAAACCCTTTGCGGTATATTGAAATGTAATGATAACTTTTCCGTTCACATAAGTTGCTTTCAATGGCAAGGGACCTGAGGGAACAATATTTTGTTTATACGTTTTATTCAAAGCCCATCTTGCCAGTCTTTCTCCCACATCTTTTTTATTGGTAGGGTGCACATCGTTTTTAAAACCAACATCGCTGCAAACTGCCATACCGCCATTTTTTACTTCGTTTATTAGTTTGCGTTGCTCATTCCTGAACTGCGGCCAGAAATGCGATTTATAAGCAAATGTATCAATGGATGATAACTGTACCCAATAAAATGGCATTGCCGGCTGTTTCCATTTTTGCCTGTAATCATTAATAAGCAAATGCAACAGGTCTTTGTATTCTTCCACCCGGTTTTTTTCCAGTGAGTTACTTTCCCCCTGATACCAGATTACTCCCTTTACTGGTAAAGGAAGAATTGGTGCAACACCACATTCAAAAGCAAAGCCGGGTTTGTAAGCATGATTCAATCCAAGGTCATCGCCATATCCATTTGGATTATTGCCTACATTCTGATTTCCTCTTTCTCTTACCCAGTCAGGAAGAGATTCATTAGTCAACCAATTTCCTTTTGCTTTAACAGCGAACTGTTTACTGTTTTGCAAAACATCACGACTGATAAAAGTTTCTAATGGCGCTCCCCCAATGGAGAGGTTAATCAACCCGATAGGAATATTTTTGTTGGCAACAATTGATTTGGCAAAATAATACCCCACTGCACTCATGGGTTTAATCGTGGCGCTATCACAAACCTGCCAGCCATCCCATAAATAAAAGCTGTCTTTGGTTAATCTCCTGTTGAGTGAATCGGTATATGCAATGCCGTAAACATACCTCCCGGCAGGAGGAGGATTAATGAACCGAATAAGTGGTTGATTGGACTGTACACTTTCCTGCTTCCAGTGCATTTCTTTACTCATGGCCCATTCCATATTACTTTGGCCGGAGCAAATCCAAATGTCGCCGATGAGGATATTATTATACTGTACAGCAGCATCACCACTGCTTATAAATAATGATTGCGGGTGATGATTGGCCGGTTGTTTTGGAAGAAATATTTTCCATGCCGAATCTTTACCAGCCCGGGTAATTTGCTTGAAAGCTCCGAACCTTACTTCAATCTTATTTCCCGGTACAGCTTTACCCCAAACAGGAACCGGCACATCCCTTTGCAATACCATATTGGAAGAAAAAAATTTCGCCACCTGAAACTGAGCATGGACAGTTGATGAAACCAATAACAAAAACATGAATGAATACTTCATTTTCTTTAATTTCTTTAATCAGTAAGTAACGTAAGGTCTTGTGCAGGGACAGGTAAATTCAATGCTGCTATTTCGGTAAAAACGGCATCTGTCGCAGCCTGCGTAGAAAGTTTCATTCCCCACTTTTGGAAAAAGTTTGTCAGATTTTTTCCGCTGATGGTACAAGCTTTCAGCATAAACCACCGCATTCTGGTATCGGTTGTATTCGGCCTGTTGGTTTCCCTTCTTGCCTGGCGGTGCAGCTCATGGTAAAAGCTTTCGCCAAAAGCAAGTTTCAATTGCTGAAACATACAAAGCCTTATCCATACGCTGGCATTGCTGCCGTTGAAGATTCTTTCCCCTTCCGGCCGGGCCAGGTACGTGTTGGCATTGTTCCATTCATTTTGAGCCGTTAGCCTGGTAGGTGTAATGCCAAACGCTTTTTCAACTGCGATGCTGTAAATATTTACTGTTACTTCTCCCAACTCACTCCAGGTCCATGAACCCTGCTGGTGCATATGACCCAATTCATGCCAGGGTCCCCAGGTTAAATTATCCGCTTTCAATATCGCAGGCACACCGCCGGTAGTGGTTCCATACCAGGTGCGGTAAAATGTGGCTGCCATAAAATATCCGGGATGATCTGATTCCGTCATCAGGTATTTGTGAACATTGGGTTGGTCAACCGGGTCGCTACCAAATAACCCGCTGATGCTGTCTTCAATGGCAATTACCCTGTCAGCTTTTTTAATGAGAGCTTCCTGGTTTTCGTTCTTATAGCTTCTTGCATTGGCAATGGAAAAAGTGATAATGGTTTTATTGCCCACTAACTGCACATCGGGAACATTGCTGATATTATCAACCATACTTACCCAGTCTGCCTGTGTGGTTCTGCCAAGCTGATAATAAGGAACCGGCCGCATACCGGAAATAAAACGAATGCGGGCCTGGCTTGCGGGATTATCATTATGAAAACGGATATAAATGATACCGCCGTCAGCATCGCTGATGGTATTGGTGCCGGCAACCAATTGCGTGGAAGCAGGATTCCATTTAGACTGGTAACGGGAATAGGTGCCTACCAGTAACACGGGAAGCCTTGTACCGCTAAGTGGTGTTACTTCCACCTGCATGTTAGTGGCTGGTGGCAGATAAAATCCAGTGGTGTAAAAATCAGATGCCGGATTATTCTGTGCCAGCCTTGTTGCTTCTTTGGAGCCAGAAACAGTTTCGTTTACGACCAAAACACTGTCTGCTGTTTTTAAAACAACAGATGGTGGTGGTGGCGGGGGTGGTGGCGGTGGCGGTGGTGTGATTCCACCATCATTATTTTTTTTACAGGATAACAATACCACCGTTACAAACGAAAGACTTGCTATTACCTTTTTCATTTTTTTATAATTATTTCTCTGTTAAATACTCGTTCAATAGCTGCAAGCAATACCATTCCTGTCTTGGCAAATGAAATGGCCCTTTGTACAAGTTGCCTTTGGCAGTTTGGGCAATTCTTCCATCACGATGCAGGTAGCCAAACCATTCACCATTTTGTTTATCATGAAAATGATTGTAAGCATAATCATGCACTTGTTTGTGCATGACAGCATATTTTTCATTACCGGTCATTAAATATGCCATTAGTGTTGCAATGATAACTTCATTATGCGGCCACCAGAATTTCATATCCTGCCAGTATTCCTGCACGGGTTTATTATACACATCACGGTAATAGAGGATGCCGCCATATTCTTTATCCCATCCTCTTTCCCACATATAATCAATCATGCGGCAGCCCAAATCAATAAGCCGCTTATCGTTGTTGCGGTATTTTGCTTCATGTAAAATAAACCAGGCCCCTTCAATGGCATGGCCGGGGTTTAGTGTGCGGCCATCAACATGGTCAATAATGCTGCCATCCGGCGCTACCTGCTCCATTACACACTTAATATCGTCTTTTACAAAATCCCGTTCTATTTCATCAATCCATTTTGTTATCCATTCATCGCAACGGGGGTCACCAATAGTTTCTCTTAATTGCTGTGCAGTGTTCATCATTATCATAGGCACGCCAATACCCTTTGACGGCCGGGTGCTGGTAAACTTTGGAGCTAACTTTTTTTCACCGCTTGCATATTCAATACATTTTCCAAAAACCAGCCTCGCTTTATTTGCCGCTTCTTCATCGCCACTGGCCTTTGCGTAAGCGGCGGCGGCAATTACATAAAATGTTTCAGAGAAGAAATATCTCCGCTTTCTAATGGGCCTTCCATCTCTTGTTACATGAAAAAACATTTGGCCATCGGAATCAAAACAGTGTTTGTTTAAAAACTCAAAACCAAGTTTTGCCCCATCTAACCATTCCTGTTTTTTTTCAATCGTATTGTATAAAGTTGACAGTGTCCATACGGCCCTTCCCTGTATCCATACAGCTTTGTCATCATCAATCAGGCTGCCATCAGCATCCCGAAAAAATAAAAAACCGCCGTATTCCTTATCAAAAGAACGGGGGAACCAAAAGGGAACAGTGTCGTTCAGCAATTGGTTGCTGTAAAAATTTTTTAGAGCAAGTAAGTCTGTTTTTGAGTAGCTCATTTTTATCGTTGTTTAATTACTTCCATTTTACAGTTGTGAAAACAATCTGCGAATAATTATCTTTTTCGTACAAAACCCCAATCTCATTCTTTGAAACCTTCACCATATCCGAATACGCTGCTGCATCAGCCTGCGTTGGGTTTTTATAAATCACAAAGCTCTTCTTCCAGGTATTGCCATCATCATAGCTGATACGAAGTGTAAGGTTATCTCTTCGTTTTTCATCAGCGGCATTACAAAATGCCAGTATGTTTTTCTTTTTCTTTTTTCCAATGGTGAGTATGCTTGCCTGGCAAACCGGGTCGGGTAGGTTGCGGTCAAAATAGGTAGTGTCCCATGTCTCACCGCCATTGCTGCTGATGCCGATAATTCTTGCACGGATGTCGCCCTTTTGATTACGGCTGTTGAATAGCAACCTGCCTCCGCTAATTTCCGCAGCCATTGATTCATTGCTGCCGGGCAGCGATATATTTTCGCTTAACTTAAAAGTTTTTCCATGGTCATCTGTATAAAAGCCGTGTGCATTGTAATCTTCAAAATTATTTTTAGGCCCCAGTGATGAATGATTGGCTGCAACAAAAATGCGGCCTTTGTATTTACCCGATTGGAATTGCATGGCATGGCCGGGTGTGTTGGCATAAGTGCGCCAGTCTTCGGGAAAATTATATAAAGGATTTTGTTGTGGTTGATTGGGACGATGAACTTGTAACGTAATATCCACGGCATCACTCCAGGTGTGGCCACCATCTGTTGATGTTTTATACCAAACCTGTTTGTAACCTTTTCCTTCTCTTACTTCACCCTCATGATTGTTGCCGGTGTTATAAAAAAGAAATATGCGGCCCTGCGGATATTGCGGGTCGGTAAGGTCAACTACCGGTGCAGGGTTGCCGCATTGCAGGGTATCAAACTCGGCAACATATTGTAAAGCACTCCAGGTTTTCCCTTTATCGCCGCTTCGCTTTAATACAATATCAATATCGCCAAAATCACCGCCGCCATGCACACGGCCTTCGGCAAAAGCCAGTATTTCTCCATTGGGCAATGAAATGATAGCTGGTATGCGATAACTTTTATGGCCTTCGGTGCCGGATGTAAAAACAGGAACAGTTTTGTTTTGGGCATAGCTTTTACTAAAACCAAAAACCGTAATGATGGATAATAATATGTACTTCATCTTCCTCTATTTTATTTTTTAGTCACTTTTTTTAGCTTGATTTTTTTTTTAAATGAACTTGAATACCAATAGAAACATTGAAGCCACTCTTTACATTATTAAAGAAAAAGCCAGACTGTGTCTTATCTATACTTTTTTTCTGATATAAATAGCCAAACAGTAGCTCAATACCAACTGATGTGTTAAAGAATATTTCCGGGCCTGTCATTATTGAAATATTTGTGATGCTACCTTTACGTTCATCATAGTTTGAGTATGAACCAAATTGATAGGTTCCATCAATTAGAATGTTAAATGGTTTTTCCTTATTAAGAAAATAATACCGGGCGAAAGGACCGATGAACAAAGCAACACTTTTTGTGCCTGCACTTGCTGTGTTTAAACCCCGGCTTTTAATTGAAGTGATACCAGGTCTAACACCTGCTACAAATTTGTCAAAAAGGAAATAGCCAACATTACCAGAAAGGTTTATTTCCGTTAGCTTTCCTGAGACAGGCATATTTGTCACAGTGTTGATACTTTTTTCATTATAAGTGTAAAAACTCCCTGAGCCGCCAACAAGCCAGTATTTTTTATCTAACTGGCAATTTGCAGAAATTGAAAAGCTAACAAGGGTTAATAATAAAAAGATGTACTTCATTGCTTTTGTTCATAATTGTTCGATAAAATGATTGCAGAGATCAAGTGATTTATAAATAGCTCAATTTTGCAAACAATATTTTGCCGATTCGCTGTTTCATTTACACCATTTCTATTTTATTATTTCACCCACCGCCACTTTTACAAAGTATAAATCCTTTGAGCCTTCATATAAAATGCCAATGGTGTTGTCATCAATTTTTGTGAGTGATGAGTAGCCATAGCATAGCCTTTCATCAACCAAAAGCTGGTTAGCCGGCAACCATGTTTGCCCTAAATCCAAACTTGCTTTAATGGTTATATTCACCCTGCCCGATGATGAATTGGGGTTGCTGAAAAACAAAACTTCTTTCAATGTCCCGTTTACATTCACTTCCGCTTTTATAATGCTTCCCATACATACCGGGTCGGGCAATGCGTTGTAAGATGTGGAATGTTCGGTCCAGTTTGCTCCCATGTTGGTTGTTGTTGCCACACTTCTAAAGCTTCCACGATTATCCCTCATGTTCAGCATCAATGTGCCGGGCGAGGTTTCCACCACCTGGCTTTCTGTAGTGTTTGATTTTGGGCCGATAACTTTTCCTTTCCATGTACTGCCCTGGTTATCGCTGTAAATAATGGTGGAGTAAGGAACATTTGATGATGTCCAGTATTGTGCTGCAAATACCAATTTGCCATTCTGCATGGCAATACCACTACCCGGGCCATTGAAAAATATTTTCCATGCCGGTTCTTTTATTTGTGTGGTAATGCTGTACGGAGCTGACCATGTTACCCCGTCATCAGCACTGCTTACCAATACAAACTGTCCGGTTGAATCAGGAGATAACCCGCCAATAGAACCACCAATGGAACGGTTGCCCTTGCTCCACAATGCAGCCACCCATATTTTTTTTGTAACCGGGTCAAATAAAATAGCTGGGTCGCCGACACCATTGTTCTCATGCGGGGCGCCCATGTCCATAATCACTTTCATCGGTTCCCATGTTTTACCATTGTCGGTACTGCGGCTTAAGCCCACATCTATATTGCCGAGCAAATCCACGTTAGTATTATAGCGTATATCATATACCGAAAGCAGGGTACCCCTGTCGGTAGTAACAATGCCGGGAATTCGATAAGTATTTACATTATCATCGCCAGCTTTGCGAACGGCAATACCGGTTCGTTTTGCATAAGTTGAGTTATCCTGCATTACAGATAAATCTTTACCTGCATCATCTGTCAGCTTAGTGCAGCGCAATTCAATTTTGTTATCAATTGCTGCATCGCTTTTCAAAACAATACTGAACCAGACAAAATGAATGCCCGGGTTAAGATTTAGATTGACCGGTACTTCAAATGAAACAGCAGTAGAATTTATTGAGGCTATAAAATTTGCAGTTGAAAAAGGTTCAGCGCCGGTAAGGTAAACATCCAGCTTTTGTATATTGCTGATTGCTTCTGCATTCAATGTGCAAATCAATTTCCTGTAATGTTGTTCAGCGTTGCCTGAAGGAACAGATACCGCCAGCCTGAGCACTGGGTTTGCTGAAAGCCCTTTCAGCACAGGTAACGTTGGCGCATAGGCAGATGCCTGGACGGCTGCAGGTGGTTGTGCAGTTGATTTTTTTGAACACTCAAAACTACTTAGTGCCGGGAATAAGCAGCAAAGCCACAAATTGCGAATCAGTTTTTGCATAATCGTATTTTATCAGTCTGTAAAATCATTTGCCTTGGGCCGGAGAAATGAAAGCTGAATAATTAATGCAACTGCAACAATCGCTGCAAGCATCGCAAACCCTTTTCCCAAATTACCTGCATCGGTTGATTTGCCTAATAAATCTGTAATGAATGCGCCGGCAAATACTCCCACCATATTCATCAGTCCATAAGCAGTAGCCCGGTATTTTTTTGAAACAAACTGGCAGAGGATGGGCATATTGTTTGCATCAAACATGCCGAAACCAAACCCAAAGCAAAATGCTGCGCCAATAACAGCAAATAATGAATGACCAAATCCGATAAATAATAATGCAGGAATAGTTAAACCCAAACCGATAGCACTTGTATAAATTCTTCCACGCAAATTTTTCTGCACCCAACGGTCGGATAAAATGCCACCGAAGATGACACCGATAAAGGATGATGCAGCGATAGTGATGGTGGACAGCGGCCCTGCTTTTGCCATATCAATATTAAGGTTCTCAGCAAATAAAGTGGGAAGCCAGTTTTTTATTCCCCACCCTGGCAAGCTCGGAATGGCGAAGTAGAAAAGAATAATCCAAAAGGCAACATTGGTAAACAGCAAACCAAGTCCTTTCAACAGGTTGTTATTTTTATTTGTTTTATCAATTTCAGTTACGGCCTGAAGTGTTTCTGTTTTTTTATCTCTCAGAAAAACAATTAAAACAACAGAATATACAATACCGATAATTCCGAAAGAATGAAATGCTGACTGCCAGGAAAAATTATGGGCTATTGTTGCGCCGAACCCGCCAAGTGCCTGGCCCATATATAAACCCGTCATGTGTATGCCTACGGCCAGCGACCTTGTTTTGGAATCATGAAACTCCGCAATAAGAGCTAAACCAGCAGGAATATACAGTGCCTCACTCACTCCCATAATAGCCCTTAGCCAATATAACTGGTCAAAAGTTGTTGCATAGCCCATCGAAAACGTAACTGTCGACCATACAAACAAACTGCCAACAATAAGCCATTTTTTACTCACCCTGTCGGCAATAATTCCGGCAACCGGGCTCATACAACCATATATCCACAGAAACACGGCCATTAACCGGCCAAAGTTGGTGGCAGTCTGCAGCTCATGTATATCTACCATCATTGACGGTTTCATGGTACTGAGCATCTGCCTGTCCATATAGTTCAAAAGGGCTACTACCCAGAGCAGCCCTACCACTATCCAGGGATATTTTTTTGATTGTATCATTTTAGCCAGCGTTTTATTTTTGCCATCAATATTTGCGGGGTACGTACCCCTGCTTTAATTTCCCCACTGGGAATCATTACCACCTTATCCCACCAGAAAGCAGTGGTGGTTACGGGAACAGGAAATGGTATGGTGCCTGTGGTTTTGGTTTTACCGGTGGTTATATTATAAAGCAGGATCTCTTTACTAAAACCCGGGTGTGCAACAAGTAGCTGATTTTTTTGCTGAATCAATTGCTGTTTTTCTGTTTCGTTTGTCGTTTTGCTGATAGCCGACAGGTAGCTTTCCACTTTACCGAAAGTAGTACCACGGTCTCCACCGAAAAGAATAATACCGGCAGAACCGATTGCAACACCGGTTCCGGCTGATAACGGATAGGGTAATGGTCCTAATTCTTTCCATTGATTGCTGCCAATAGTTAATTCAAATACCGAATTATACAATTCACTGATGCCTTGAGTAGTTTTTCTTCGTCCACCAACAATGTATAGTTTTAATACCCCTGCTGATTTAATGGTAACAAAAACAGCATGAGATACCGGCTTGGGTAATGATGGTAATTTTTTCCAGCCTGATGCACTATTATTCAAATCTATTGACCAGCATTTATCAGAAACACCATCAGGGCATTCTCCGCCTGCTATAAAAACAATAGTGTTGTGCGAAGTGGCAGCAGCATTAGTAACAGCTACCGGCAATGCAGGTAATTGTTCCGCAACAGCAGATTTTGTTGTATCATCCCATTTCAGTAAAAATGCTTTATCAGAGATGCCTGTTTCGTTTTCACCGCCAGCATACAAAACGCCATTGGGTGTGGTGCAACTGGCTGGATAAGCTATTTTATCAGGTAATGTAAAGTTGCCTGCAACTGGAACAAGATGATTGGATGCTTTTGTAAAAACATCTATACGGTCATAGTATTTCTTTTTTCCACCATGCCAGGGCATACTATCCGGAAAGTTAGCGCCACCGGCAACAAACATAACTTTACCATGTGCACCTGTAACCGGCCCGGCCACACCCAGCGAAACAGGCTGACCATTATTGGAAGGAAGTTCACCAGCTATACGCCAGCTAACTGCATTTTCTTTTTTTTGTGCAAAAAGTTCTGTTACCGAAAACATAAATAAAATGCTTATGGTGGTGTGAATGAATTTCATTTGCGTCAGGCAGAAACATTGGTTATTATTTCATCTTGTTTTTTAGCTGTAACAGAACAAAAATTGCTAAACCCAATCTGCTTCGTATCGTTTTTGAACTGCTCAAACTCAGTGTCACTCATATTTTTTACTGGCAGGCGAAAACCACCACAGTTTAACCCAATCAATTTCATATATGCCTTTCCTGTAGCGATACCGCCATATTTGCCCAGCAAACGAATCATGTCTATAGATTGCTGTTGCAATAATTGTGCTTTGGCTAAAGCGCCGGTATTAAAAGCGTCAATCAGATTGTAGTATAATGGCGCAGCATAATTAAAGGTACTTCCAACAGATGCCTTTGCGCCAACTGCAAGGGCTGGCAGCATATTTTCATCACGGCCCCAAAGCATATCATATTTTCCATTTTGGAATTGGATGCAGGAAAGAAAATCCATAAAATCCTCATGGGTATATTTTACCCCGGCAAAATTGGGTATCCTTCCATCAACTGCTTTTAATAAATCGTACATTGAAAAACCAACTCCTGTTAATACGGGAATATGATAATAATAAAAAGGCATATCCGGCACTGCTGAAGCTACCTCGGCACAGCATTGAGCCAGCATTTCCACATTGGCCGGTTTAAAATAAAAAGGTGATGTAAACGAAACTGCATCCAGCCCAATTTCCCTGGCATGTAAAGCCAGTTCTTTACAATCTGCAAGGCTGGTACCACCCAATAATGGCATTACAATAAAGTCCTTATCATTCTTTGAGCATTCAGCCCATGCTTCAGCTACTGCTTTTTTTTCGTTTACCGACATGGATACACCTTCACCGGTGGAGCCGCAGATGAAAGCACCAGTAATTCCGTTTGCTTTTAGCATTTCATAATACTGTGGTATAATTGACAAGTTCAATGAACCATCTTTGTGCATTGGCGTGAATGGGGCAGCTATTAATCCTGATAAATTCTGTACCATCATAATTTGAAATTTAAACTGTAAATAAAGTAACGAAAATCTCAAAATACCAGGGGCATTAAAATGCCCCCGGTTGTGATTGCTTATGTGCTATATGAAAAAAACTACTTATTAATATCCCGGTGTTTGTGTAAGTAGCGGGTCTGCCGTTAACATACCCTGGGAAAGCGGTAATAAAAATTTAGCTGTACTTGCTGGTGAAAAATAAGTTGGATTTAAGTTAGCATAAACGTAAGAATCGCCTGCTCTTCTTAATGCCCACCAGCGTTTTCCCTCGGCTATAAATTCTCTGAGATATTCTTCCAGTATTGCATCCATATTAACGGTAACACTTCCATTTACATGGGGTGTGTAACCAGCGCCATAAGCCCTCAAACGAATGGCATTGATTTCTGCAGATGGGTCTTCACCCAGCTTTGCCTTTGCTTCGGCCAGCAACAACAGTACGTCTGCGTAGCGATAAATGGGGAAATCGTTATTATATATTTGAGCCGTACCTGCGGTGGTACCAATATATTTTGTGAGAAAAATACCCCTGGTAGCAAATGGTGTTGCATTGGAATACATAACCCGGAAAGTATTGCTTATTCTCTGGTCTGCCATACCGGTTGTAAGTCTGTTAATCATTGCCTGGTTCATACCTACACGATTGGCGCCATTCACAAACGGATAAACAGAAGATACTGTGGGAGTAGCTGCCTGTGCAAATGACAATGTTGCTGCCTGTATAGCATTAACCATGAAAGCTCCCACGAACTGGTTATTTTCGTTCTGTTGCAACTCATAGTTTATGGCAAAAATAATTTCGCTGTTGTTTACCTTTCTCGTAGGGTCAAAAATATGAGCATAATTGGCCTGAAGGTCCAAGGTAGCCCCCTGCAGGTTTCTTACTTCCTGTAGAGCATTTTTGGCGGTGGTAAAATCTGCATTGCCACCCCCCATGTGGGTACCCGACCAAAGGAATACATCACCTTTCAAAATCAGTGTTGCCACCCTGCTCCAGTAAACCCTTTTACCCGCAGGCAACGTATTAGCCGGACCAAACAACTGAAGCGATTGTTCAATATCAGCTTTTATTTGCGTCATGATGGTATCTGCTCCTGTTCTGCGTTTATACGTTTCTGCGGTATTGTTGATGTTTTCAACCGGCTCGGTGTTTAAAGGAACTGCACCCCATGTTCTAAGCATGGTGTAATACACATAAGCCCTTAATCCCAAAACTTCAGCCTGAATCCTTGTTTTTTCCGCATCTGGTAAAGGAGTTTGAGGCATAATTTTCAGCACATTATTGAAATTATAAATGAGGTTATAAAACCCTGCCCAGTTAGTAAATGGTACATTCAGGTTGCTGATGTTGTGCCTGTACAAATTCTGCAAACCACCATCTACAGATTCAGTAAAGAGGCCATCTACCCAAATATCTGAACGCATTTCCCCCAACTGATAGAAGGTAGAATTAAAAGCCCTGAAGCGACCATATACTCCGTGATATAAGGTTCTGGCAGCATTGGGGTCTTTTAATGCCTGGTCCTTGCTGATAGCATCCTGCGGCAAAACCTCATCTAATTTTTTTGTGCATGACAGGGCGCCCAGCATCAGCATAAACAGCCCGGATATAATTAGGAATTTATTGTATTTCATTTCATTAATTTTTTGATTGAATAAAACAATTATAACATCACCCTTACGCCAAATGTGAGCCTTTTTGGAAGCGGGAATTTACCCTGGTCAAATCCCCCCACTTCAGGGAAGTTACCGCTGTAACCGGAGAAGTAAACCAGGTTGGTGCCTGTTATATTCACACTCAGTCCTTTTACCTTGTTGGCTAAAAACTTATTAAGAATTTGTGAAGGCAGGTCGTAAGCGATAGTGAGTTCTCTTAACGATACATAATCGCCTTTTTCCCACAAATTAGCAGCCGGGTTGTTACCGCTTGCATCTGTTGCATAGTTCCTGCCCTGGTTGGCCCAGTAAAATCTTGGCATGGTACCATTAGGGTTTGTTGGTGACCATGTTTTCAGTACATCGGTAGTAGAGTTTTGCGAACCCTGTACCTGGCTGAGGCCCCTTACCATATAATTATTAAGTATAACAAAACCAAATGCATAATCAAATCCCGCATACAGGCGAATACCCTTAAATGAACTACTGATATTAAAACCTCCCATGTGCTGTGGAGTTGTGCGGCCAACTTTTACGAACTGGCGGGCATCAATCGTATCATTTTTATAAACCTGGTGCCATTCTGCATCTCCTAACTGTTTAATTCTTTTATTAGCATAAGGAAGAAAAGTATTCCAAACATTTGCATTAGCTGCAATCTTTGTAAGGTCAGTATAAATTCCATTCCATTTAGGAGCCCATACTTCATCCAGCCCGATGCGTTCACCCTCCACTAATCCACCCACATACATCTGCTGACCGGGATTTTTAGGGTCCCATACAAAGAAGCCGCTTTGCCTGTTACCCGGCAGGCCATTAAACGGTAGTTTTTTTGCAAAGCTTTTTACATGAAAATAGTTGGCGCCCACTTCAAGACTAAATCCATCCTGCTTTTTGGGTACAATTATTTTTGCATTTGCCGCTATTTCAATTCCCTTGTTTTGCAGTTGGGCAAGGTTTGTTGTAAAGCTGGTGAACCCGGTTTGAGATGAAATGGGTAACCCCGCAAGCTTGTCAAATACATTCCGGATGAAATAATCAACATTTAAAGTAAACCTTTCATCTAAAATACCTAAATCAAGGCCAAAGTTTAAACTGTTGGTACGTTCCCATCTTACATCGGAGTTGATATAAGAACCAACGAAAGTGCCTCCATTACCATTGTAAGTACCGGCATTGTTATAAATCTGCGAAGTGGCAAAGAAGCCCAAAGAGTTTACGTTACCGTTTACACCATAACTAATCCTTGGCTTAATGCTGCTTACATATTTTGAAACCAGAGACCCTTTATAAAAATTTTCATTATGCAGGTTCCATCCTACAGAAACACCGGGAAAGGTTCCGTAGTAGTTCCCTTTCTTTAGCCTGCTGGAGCCATCAACCCTTACCACTGCAGTAAGCAGGTAGCGGTTCAAATATGTATAGTTGACTCTTCCAATAGCCGAAGCAATCCTTTCCCACTGGTTAAAGTTTGAGGAAGCACCTGCGGGGTTAACAATAGTTGTTCCCTGCACACTAGGTGGAGTAGAAGCGGTAAGCCAGGGAATCAAATCGGTTGGTGAGCCTTGTGAAAAACCTGAGGTAACATAATTTTTAAAATCATAAAACTCCCCACCGGCTAATGCTGTTACGCTGTGTCCCTTGAAGTTTTTATTAAATTGCAAAAAGGCATTGGTGGTATATTGAATGGTTCTTGTATTATTAAAGCTGGCTGCACGGTTGGTATTAAAAGCGCCGCCATTTCCCTGCTGAAATGTTTTAGTGAAAAAGTTGTTATTGGTATATTGATAATATCCTGAACCGCTTGCCAGTACTTTTAAATATGGAAGAATGGTGTATTCAAGATTAATTCCACCAAGGAAACGTTGCTGGTTGGTATTATTTACAGTAAGATTGCTCCAGTATAGTGGGTTGCCGAGTGTAACATCATTGGGACCGGGTAAAATAACACCGGATGTATCATTAACATATCTTACTGTAGGAGCTACGCCAACAAAACGCTGCAACAAACCACCTGCTGCGCCACCCTCGGGGTCAACATTATTAAATCCGCCGTAGGGCAAAGCCTGTTCAACATTATAAGCACCAATGTTAGTAGTTATTTTAAGGTTTTTACCAACATTCAGGCCTCCATTAAAGTTGAGATTAATCCGCTTCAATTGAGAGCCGATAATCATACCATTATCCTTCACCATCCCCAGCGACAGGGCATAAGCACCCTGGTCATTTGCACCGGAAAAATTAACGTTATGCTCATTGGTATTTACTTGCTGTAGTATAAGTGCTTCTCTTTCCCTTGCGCCTAAATCAGTAAAAATGATACTATCAATTTGTGATACATTGAATGGATTAGGGTCAACGAGGAGTTTCCATCCGGGCTTGTTTAATAGATGCCTGTTCTGGTTATTTAATAGTTGGGTGGTGTACAAACCCTCTGCACCTCTCCAGCCTGCATTTACTGCCCAGCCCCATGCACCCAATATCTGGTTACGGTCGTTGTTCATGGCGCCGGTATTGTTATCTAAAGAATCGCCTCTGAAACGGGCTTGTATGCCCAGCCGGTTCATTCTGATATAATCGGAAGCACTCAAATATTCCGATGGATTACGACGAATGAAGTTTGTAGTGTGACTATAAGAATAAGTGACCTGGGTTTTACCTTTTTTACCCTTTTTGGTTGTAACCAATACAACACCATTCGCCGCTCTTGCACCGTAAATGGCTGTAGTAGCAGCATCCTTTAACAGGTCAATGCTTGCCACGTCGTTAATATCTATTCCATAAAGTGATGGAACGATTACTCCATCCACAATAAAAAGAGGAGTACCACCACCACCAAATTCAGTACCACCTCTAAATGAAATAGAAGGTGTAGTGCCAGGCTGGCCGGTACGTTGCTGCACCCTTAAACCAGGTGCATTACCCTGTAGCACTGTAGCGACGTTTGTACTGGGGCTATGCTCGAATGTTTTTGGGTTTACAGATGCAACAGCACCCGTAACTTCCTTTCTTTTTTGAGTACCGTAGCCGGTAACAACAACCGCATCCAGTTCATTAACCTTTGTTTCAAGCGTTAAGTCAATAACGGAACTTGTGCTTACTTTCATCTCACGGGTTACAAATCCAGAAGAAGAAAATACCAGCACATCCCCTTCAGAAGCATCTATGGAGTATTCTCCATTTGCGTTGGATTGGGTTCCTACGTTTTTTCCCTTAATGGTTACTGAAACCCCGGAAAGTGGCTTAGACTCATCATTAAGAATTTTCCCGGTAATCTTTTTTTTTTGTGCAAAAGCAACAGTTGCCACAAACGATAAGACTGCAAGGAGACTGAGCCTTAAACATTTTAATTTCATAACAAGCAGTTTTATTTGATTAGGTATTATGTACGACATAACAAAAATATAATGTTTTCACTCACTTTCCAAATAAAAATTTAACACTTTAAATAAATATTGTAAATCAATATTTTGCATAAATTTTTGAGCAAATTTGGTTTTATGCTTAAATTAGATAAATTTTATTAAGTAATACATATTGGAATGAATCTTGCTCTACTTAAAAATGAAATGAAATCAATTGACACAAGCTCATTAGTTGATAAAGTGGAAGACAGCCTCGTTGAGTTGCTGAGGGAACGTAAACTATCAGTAGGTGATGTTATTCCGAAAGAGATAGAATTGGCAGAAACGCTGGGTGTAAGCCGCACTGTAATAAGGGAAGCTTTGACGAGGCTTCGATTGATGGGGCTGATAGAGTCAAAAAAGAAAAAAGGGTCGGTAATTACCAGCCCGGATTTGTTTGGAATGATGGGCAAAAGCATGAACCCCCACATTCTTGACCAGGATACGCTAAAAGAGATTTTTGAGATACGGTTGGTGCTTGAAATTGGGATGGCTGACCTACTTTTTCGCCGCATTACCAAAGAAGATATACAGCAACTGCACCAAATAGTAGATGACGAACCCCCGGCTACACAATTTCATCTGTTTAATATTGAACATGAAATAGCTTTTCACGGTAAGCTGTATGAAATAACGGGAAATAAGACACTAAAGAAATTTCAGAAAATGCTGTTACCTGTTTTTGATTATGTACATAACAGCGGGTTGCTGAAAAAACAACCGCTGTTAAAAATGTTCGTATCGCATAAAGAACTGGTAGAAATTCTTGAAAATGGCGACCCGGAAAAATTCAGGAATGGTATGAGAAATCATCTGGAGAACCATTTTGCCAGGATATTTGATTTATAACAATTCAATATTATACTTTTCAATCGTTAGTAAAATATTTGGCTTAAAATAGTTTAAAATACACAGCGCTACCCTTCATCCCTAATCCACCAAAGAACAAACAAAATTATTTGTTCATTAAAAACTGATGGCTACGGGTATGAAAAAAGCTAATTACGAAGACAAATCATTAGTGGTTGACATACTGTCTGCTTCTTTTAAAGACAATAAAAGTGTTAACTATATCCTGCCACAGTCAGGCAATAGGGAAACGAGAGTACGCCGTTTAGTGGCTTATTCCTTTGATGTATGTTACTTGTTTGGAAATGTATTTCTGTCAGATGACGCAAAAGCTGCCGCCTTAATCATTTATCCCGATAAAAAAAGAGTTACTCTAAAATCAACCTGGCTTGACCTGAAATTTGCAATACAGTGCATTGGTATTTCCAATCTTTTTAAAGCAATCAAAAGAGAATCCGCCATTAAAAAGGTACATCCTACTGTTCCATTTTCTTACTTATGGTTTATTGGTGTGAAACCAGATAACCAAAATGCCGGTTCAGGAACAATTTTACTAAAAGAGATATTAACCCATAGTAGAAGCCAGCATCGCCCTATCGTTCTTGAAACATCCACCGACCGAAACCTGCCCTGGTACAAAAAAAATCAATTTCATATTTATACCGAGCTGGATTTTGGATACAGGCTTTATTGCATGAAAAGTATATAAAGTAAATCATCAGGATTATGTTATTACCAGGCACACAAATGCACCTCATTACGTTTCTGTTCATTTGCATAGAAACGGTAATTCTTTTATACCTCGCTATATACAGAATAGCAAGGCCCGATGATAAATCAACCATGCTTAACATTACCCTGATTTTATTACTGATTCTTTACAACGTTACCGGCGGTTTTTTACCCGATGCAAACTTGCCCGGGTCTTATTATGTGCAAACATCTATCGCTTACGCAACCGGCTTTATCACTCCCTGTTATTTCCCCTACTATGTATATAATGCTTTTGCACTTGATAAGATGAAATTTCATGCTTATAGAGGGATTATATATTTTCTTGTAATCCCCTATATAATTTTTGTGGCAGTGTTTATTGCTACTGGTAAATTAGATGATGCAAAAAATCTACTCGTGATTCCTGTGCTATACGCTATATGGGTCATTGTTACTTTAACAGGCGCCGTAAAGTCTAAATATCAAAATAACTTTAAAACAAAGGCTGCAAAAGAAGAAGTGGCGGTTCTATTTCTTAGTCTTACACCGTGGGTGGGTTTGCCAGTAATTGATTATTTTAATTCTGGACAGGCAGTTGAAGCAACTACTACAAATACAGGGTTTTTATTACTGCTTGGCTTGCAGTTAAAGCAACATATTACATTGGTAAAGGATGAACATCAGCGGTTAATTGAATCGGAAGAACAACTGCTTAAATGGAATGAACAATTACAGGAAGAAGTGCAAAAAAGAACACAGGAACTGGAAAAGCTTAGCCGGGAAGAACGATTGGCACAGAACTGCAAATTATACAGTTTTACAAACCGTGAAATTGAAATTGTGATACTGGTATATAAAGGTTATTCACATAAGCAAATTGCTGAAATGCTGTTTATAGCAGAACGAACCGTTGCAAAGCATGTGCAGAATATCTTTGAAAAAGCACAGGTCTCTAATCGCTTAGAACTCAGCAGAAAACTGGATATGGTATAAAATACGTAGGCCGGTGAAATTGCATAAAATAGTCAATTTTACGCAGTGAAATAGTAAGTTTTGCGTATAGCAAAGGGTTTATTATTTGCATGTGATTTGGTATTCTTAATACCAAATTAAATGTCATGTCAAAAAGAGAAAATGGAATTGCATCTGTTACGGAAGCAACAGGGAAAATAGAGTTGACATCTGCCACGGAAATACTTCATCAATGGAACTTATCACTTGCTGGCGGGTTTGTTGATACGGATAGCAATTCTGTTATGCCGGATACTGGCATTTTTGTTAAGCTAATGAATAAGTGGAGTAATACCGCAGAAAATCTGCAGCGATTGATTTTAGATGAAATGATTGGCAGGGACCATGCAAAAGATAAAGAAGAGTTCATTCGGATGGTGCAATTAATGCTGACAAAATTATTAGACAAGGTTTCTTCAGTCTGCTCCAGTTCCTCAATTTCCATAAATGATAAACAGCCCGGTTTGTTAACACAGGAATTGTTAAAGGCACTTCATTTTATACAAGAATACTTTGGAACCTATTTTGATAAAAATGAAAGAGTGCCGGAAGTATTGATATCATTTTACAAAAAAGAAATTAATACTTTATCACAAGACTTGCGGCTTAAATTGAGTTCATCAGGTTTAATGGAACAATTACTTACAGAAACACTCTATAGTCATTTCATAAGTTCATTTGAAAATCAAAATCTGCCGGTCACATTCCGGTTGCATTTTTATGAAAAGGAATTGCTACGGGAACTTTTAAAAGAAGTGAACCCAGCAACCGACGGTATCAGAAAGCTATTGTACTACTATAACTTTAATTCTTCGATGTACGTTATATATGAGTTTGACAGGTTGGTTAATCTGTTGTCGGCAATTACAACAAAATCCGAAAAGATATTATTGCTTCGTTCTGAATTAAAAAACATAAACCAATTACCAGTCAGAGTAAACTATTGTTTTGATGATAATATGCTTACGCTGAAAGAACAAGTAAGTACATGGATAACAGAAGAAATAAAATATTGTGAGGCTGGCCATTTTATGCAGGCAGCTAATTCATCCGTAACTGAGCCTGAAAATAAAATCAATACCACGTTGTCTGTAGCAAAATTAGGCTTGCTAATCCGGTTATTGGTTGTTGACAAAATTGTTATTAACCGTACAGTTGCGCCAATGCTGCGTACAGTTGCCAAAACTTTTACCACTTTACAGCGGGAAGAAATTTCATTTGGCAGTTTAGAAACAAAATATCATGCGCCAGATAAAGCAACAATTGATGTGATGAAAGATATGCTCCATAAATGGATTCATATTTTGAGCAAATTGTAAAGGCATTGTTCCTTTCCACATCGAAACTCAAATCAATATTTCAATAGCCTCACAAGATTATTTTCATCAAGATACTTCCACAGTTCCTGATAGTAAGTAATGGTATGTAAAACCATCTAATTTCAACAATTAGCTTACCGGCCAACTAAGCAATTGCTCCATATTACTAAAACAATGACGGTTGCACAAATCCTGTCCTCCCGACAGAACAGGACAAATTGGTTTCATTACTGGTTTTTCCTGTTTCATTTTCACCTGAACTGCTGTTCAGTACTGCAATATAGCGGAATACTTCATAATTTTTTCTGTTCTAAATACCTCTTTTTTCCTGTCGTAGGTTACACCATCTGGAAATATCAAATTTTGAATAATTTCCTTTTGGGTAACATCGCTGGAATCCCACAGGGACGGGAGTTTCAGGAAAAATTGCAATGCCTTTTCCAGCGCTTGAGTGGTGTTCAAAATCGTCGAAGCCCTTTGGTCGATACTTCGGAGGATTTGCACCTTTTCTTCAGAAAACTTTGTCTTAAACTTTTGATAGGTTTCAGCTAGAATGAACTACAGAATAAAGTATTGTTTTTCTATACCGTTATCATTTTCTGCACTTCTTTCAGCATATTCTTACAGAATTTTTCTTCGTCCACTTTAGCCGTTTCCGATTTGGCTATTTTATCTTTCTTAGTAAAAAGAATGGTTGCACCAGGTGTGGTAAAGGGATATATAAAAAAGCTGTATGTAACATTACATATGTTAAGCTAAATTTAAGCCACTAAATCATAGCAAGCACATAAAACTACTGTGTTAAAAAGATTAACTTTGGCTAATGAGATATACCGGAGCAAACAACCAGCTACTTTTTATTGGATCTATCGTTCCCGAACGGGCATACATGTTTAAAGAAGAATTAAAGACAGGGCTCAGTATTATCTGGAACACCAGGAAAAAAGCAGATTTTATCATAGATAATCAAAAAATAAGCCTGGGAAAGAATTGTGTTTTATTCCTTACCGAATATCATAAAGTTAAAGAATATAGTTTTGAAGAATTAAACATTATACAGTTTAACAGGGAATTTTATTGCATTGAACAAAATGATAGTGACCTGGGATGTAAAGGGCTGCTTTTTTTTGGGTCATCTACCACACCAAAAATAATTATTCCGGAAAAAAATGTTCAGCATTTTTCCATGCTCTGGCAAATAATGCTGATGGAAATGGAAGAAAACGATAATTATAAAATGGAGATGCTGGGCGCCCTGTTAAAACGTTTTCTGATACTGTGTGCACGGATATACCGCCAAAAAAATTTCAATATAAGGCAAGACGATGCAGGCATAGCCATAATTAGGGAATATAGTTACCTCGTTGAGCAGCATTATAAAAAGTACACCAAGGTTTCTGATTATGCAAGGTTGCTGTTTAAATCCCCTAAAACCATCTCAAACATTTTTGCAAAATATATTGATAAAACGCCACTGCAGATAATTAATGAAAGAAGGCTTATTGAAGCAAAAAGGCAATTACTATATACAGACGAACCCGTAAATATTATTGCAGACGACCTTGGGTTCACCGATATACAGGCCTTTAGCAATTTTTTCAAAAAAAATACAAAGCTTAGTCCTCTTAAATACCGTTCAAAAAGCAATCAGGCAGGCAAAACTATCTCCCGGTAACTCCTTTTCCAATACTGCTATCGCCAGGCCGCAGGAATAATTTACAAATAAGAATAACTTATGGGCTACTGTCCTTTTTGCAGGTGTAAATAACTTTGCAATCAAAAAGGAGATAACATGCTTAACTGGAATGATGTACTCAACTTTAGCTCTAAAGCAAACCCAACGCCTGATAAAAGGGTGGAAAAAACAGAAGATGAATGGAAAACTGTTTTAACCCCTGGTCAATTCCGCATTACCCGTAAACATGGAACTGAGCCCAGTTTTTCGGGAGAGTATTGCGAAAGCCATTCCCCCGGAAAGTATCACTGTGTATGCTGCGATACCCTGCTGTTTGACAGTGGCGAAAAGTTTGATTCCGGTACCGGCTGGCCCAGCTTTACACAGCCTGCAAAAGATAATGCTATCAAATACATCAAAGATAAATCATGGGGCATGACACGGATTGAAGTGCAGTGTAATGTATGTGATTCACATCTTGGGCATGTGTTTCCTGATGGCCCTGCGCCCAGTGGCCTGCGGTATTGTATTAACTCACTCTCTTTAGATAAGGAAGTTACCGGTAAGGAATAATTTACAAATAGTAGTGTGCTATGAATTACCCGTTGAGCACTACGGTAAACGAACTTTACACTATAAAAAAAATTGAATAATTGAAAACGGAGTTTGCAACTTTTGGCAAAGGGTGTTACAGTGAGGTTAAAGAATACTTTATTCAAATTCCAGGTGTTATTAAAGTTATAACTGGTTTTGCCGGGGGTATTTGGATTAATCCGGATTATGATGATGTCTGTAGTGGAAGGTCCGGGCATGCAGAGGTGGTAAACATAGAGTTTGACCCGAAGGTTATAGCTTTTGCAACGTTGGTAGAAATGTTTTTAAGAGAGTATGGTACTACAGATAGCAGCAATAACTGGAATCCAAAATCACCAACCCGGTCAATTATTTTATTCAGAAACGAAGAACAAGAACTGGTGGTAAGAAATAAGGTTAAAGAAAAAATGGAACAGGCAGGTATTGATATTACTACAGAGGTCACTGCATTAGATACCTTTTACAAAGCAGAAGATTATCATTAGTGCTATTGACAGTGGCCCGTTAATTAAAAAAAAAAAGAAATGAATACACAATTAGCAACATTTGGTGGAGGATGCTTCTGGGGAGTTGAAAATTATTTTCAAACTATCCCCGGGGTAATAGATGCTGTGTCTGGTTATGCAGGCGGCACATCAGTAAATCCTACTTACCATGATGTATGCGGAGGAAAAACCGGGCATGCAGAAGTGGTGAATGTAGAGTTTAATGCAGAGAAAATTTCATATAGAGAACTGGTAGAGCTTTTCTTAAAAAAATATGGAACAACTGGCAATGACAATAAAATCTATCCCAAATCCCAGTACCGCTCAATTATTTTATATAGAAACGATGAACAGCATGATGCAGTGAAAGATGTTTACAGCAAAATAAAAGAACAAAAAAACAAAACAATTACAACTGAGGTTGAACCGTTAGAAACATTTTATAAAGCAGAAGAATACCATCAGGATTATTACGGTAACTGCAGAGTACAAGAATAAAAATTTAAAACAATGAAAAATATTGAGATGGCCACTTTTGGCGGCGGATGTTTTTGGTGTGTCGAAGCTGTTTTACAGCGTTTGGAAGGTGTTGATAAAGTCGTTTCCGGTTATGCCGGCGGCACTATGCCTAACCCCGATTATCGTTCAGTATGCAATGGCAATACAGGCCATGCAGAAGTAGTGCAGGTTAGTTTTGATAAAAATGTAATCAGTTACGAAGACCTGGCGATAGTGTTTATGAGCAGCCACGACCCAACATCTTTAAACAAGCAAGGGGCTGATACCGGTACGCAATACCGTTCTGTTATTTATTACCACAATGACGAACAAAAGCAGATTGCAGAAGCGGTAATAGATGGATTTCAAACCCATTTGAATAAGAAGATTGTAACCGAACTAAGCCCGGTGGGTACTTTTTATGCAGCTGAGCCATATCATCAGGACTATTATAACCGAAACCCATACGCCGGGTATTGTTATGCGGTTATTAATCCTAAAATAGCCAAATTAAAGAAGATGTTTTCAGAGAAATTGAAAGAGCATGTACATTAAAAACAAAAAAATGCTGGCTGTGTTACTTGCCCTTAGCTTTTTTGCTACTGAGGCTTGTACACAAAAAAAATTAAATAAAATAAAAGGAGATACTATGACAGGAACAAAAAATACATACGGAATTGGCGGAGCCAAAGCACCTGAATGGAACGTCCCAATTTGGGTAAATGGAGAAGGCGAAAAAATCAACCCGATAAAATTATCGGACTATGATGGAAAGTTTAAAGTAGTGTATTGCTTCCAAAGCTGGTGCCCGGGTTGCCACAGCATAGGCCTTCCGTCTTTACAACAAATGGTAAAGGCTTTAGAAGGAAATGATAAAGTTGTTTTTCTTGCTGTGCAGACCGTGTTTGAAGGCAAAGAATCTAACACATTTGAAAAATTGCTGGAAGTGCAAAAGAAGTATAATCTGCATATTCCGTTTGGGCAGGATAATGGCGATGCAAGCACCCGTAACATTTCCAACATCATGTACAATTACCGCACAGGCGGTACTCCATGGTTCATTTTTATTGATGAAGAAAATAATGTGGTGTTTAATGACTTTCATTTAAACACAGAAAAGGCAATTGAATATTTACAAACTATAAAATAAGTAAAGGTGAAAAATATGATATTGAAAAACCAGGTGATTGCCTTTGTGCTTGTAGCGCTTACAGGCACATTGGCCTCCTGTGCACAAAACAATGCACAGCAACAAAGCAAGGCTGAGAAAGTGAAAAACATTTACAGCATTGCAAAATCCGATTCGGAATGGAAACAACAACTTTCAGCCGAACAATATTATATACTGAGGCAGAAAGGAACAGAAAGGCCGTTTACAGGCAAACTTCTTTTAAATAAAGAAAAAGGAGTTTACAAATGTGCAGCATGCGGCAATGAATTATTTACCGATGAAATGAAATTTGACAGCGATTGCGGATGGCCAAGTTTTGACAAAGAAATAACTGGCGGCAAAATAATAAAGAAAGAAGACAACAGCATGGGCATGCAGCGTACAGAAATACTGTGTGCAAAATGTGGCGGCCACCTGGGGCATTTATTTGATGATGGGCCAACGGCAACAGGCCAGCGCTATTGTGTTAATTCATTATCATTAGAGTTTGCACCGGCAGGCAAAAACATTGAAGCGGGTAGTATAAAAACGGTTACAAACAATATTGACACAATTGTATTAGGCGGAGGTTGCTTTTGGTGTACGGAAGCAGTTTATGAAGAACTGGAAGGTGTGTTTTCAGTAGTAAGTGGTTATAGTGGTGGAAAAATAGCGGAGCCATCCTATCATGCAGTAAGCAGTGGTAAAACAGGCCATGCCGAGGTAACACAAATTGTATATGATAATACAAAGATTTCATTGGAAGAAGTACTCAAAGTTTTTTTTGCAACACATGACCCCACCACTTTAAACCGGCAGGGTGCAGATGCAGGTACTCAATACAGGAGCATAGTTTTTTACCGTACACCCGAACAGAAAAAAGCAGCTGATGATATTGTAACTGCCCTGAATAAAGAGGTGTATGACGGCAAAATTGTAACAAAGGTGGAGCCATTTACCGCTTTCTATAAAGCAGAAGAATATCACCAGGACTATTATGCAAACAATAAAAACCAGGCCTATTGCCGGATGGTAATACAGCCCAAGCTGGAAAAATTTGAAAAGGTGTTTAAAGAAAAATTAAAAAAACACCAATAATGATTTTTAGAAAAATATTTAAAAAAAGGAAGGAATAATTAATGAAAAAAATAAACGAAGGTGAAATCAAAGCAATGATAAGTTTGCTTGATGACCCAAACGAACAGATTTATGAACAAGTAAAAGATGAATTGAAAAGGGCAGGCATAGAAATTTTGCCACTGCTGCAAGCAGAATATAATGAAAGCAACAACATACCGCAGCGGCAACGGCTTAGAGCCATTATTAATGGTATGCGGTTAAAAAAACTGAGAAAGGAAATACAAAACTGGAAGAATACAAATGCAGAAGACTTGCTTGAAGGCATACTGACCATTGCCCGGTACGCTTATCCCGGTTTAGATACGGACGCTGTAAAACATTTTATCAACAGGTTGGAAAGAAGTGTGGCTGAGAAGATAAAAAATAAGTCAGGAGCTGAAGCAGTGGAGGCAATGAATGAAGTGATTTTGCATGAGTATGGCTTTTCAGGAAATACACAGGATTATACAGGGGCAAAAAATTCTTATATCAATAAGGTAATTGAAAATAAAATGGGCAACCCTATTATGCTGTGTATATTGTATTTACTGGTGGCAAGGCGGCTTAATGTACCTTTAATAGGCATCAATTCGCCAAGGCATTTTATATTGGCATATTTAAGTAATACCAATGCACATGATGCCGGCAGAAAAGAAATGGATTATGTAGATTTTCTTGTTGACCCATTTTTTAATGGGACTACCTATTCTGTTTCTGATTTTAAGAAAGCCCTCAAAGATGAGTTCTATGAAATTTATAGAGACGCCTTACCGGCATCTAACATTACCATCATTAAAAGGGTTTTAAACAATGTCATCTATGCTATACACCAGGAAGGGAGAGAGAACAGGGCAAAGAACCTGTTGAAGATTGCAGAATCACTATAATGTTTTCGGTGTGCAGGAGCTGGTTTTAAACAAATGGCAAATTGCTGTTTTAAAAATTATATAATGAATTTTAGAAAAGGAGAAATAAAATGTTTCGTATTAATGAAAAAGAAAAAAAATTCGAATGGACACAGGATGGCGTAACATCCTTTGTCAGTTATTACATTAAAAACAATAAGTATGTGCTCTGGCATAGTGAAGTGCCTTTGAGCCAGCGTGGAAAAGGAATAGGACGTAATTTAGTTACAAACACTTTTAAATATTTACAGGACAATAACCTGAAAGCCGAAATTTCCTGTTCCTATATTAATATGGTGGCCATGAGAAACCCTGAATACAGATCTATATTTATACAAGAGAAGGAGAAAAATGAAGCTTAATATTAAAGACAGATTCAATAAACAATTACCGGCCGATACAGAAACAGATAATGAAGTGCGGCAGGTGTATGATGCATGCTTTTCTTATGTAAAGCCAACACCTTCATCCGCCCCTTCACTAATTCATGCATCTGATGAAATGCTGAATGAAGCTGGCCTCACCATGGAGGATGCATCTTCTGAAGAATTTGTAAAAATATTTTCAGGCAATTCCATTTACTCAAATACCCGGCCTTATGCTATGCGCTATGGTGGCCATCAGTTTGGTAGCTGGGCGGGCCAATTGGGAGATGGCAGGGCTATCAATTTATTTGAATTAACCCATAACAACAAACAATGGGCTTTGCAATTAAAAGGCGCAGGCAAAACGCCTTATTCCCGTTCGGCAGATGGATTGGCAGTATTGCGTTCTTCCATCCGTGAATACTTGTGTAGTGAGGCAATGCACCATTTAGGTGTTCCCACTACCAGGGCACTGTCAATTATTCTTTCCGGCGATAATGTGTTAAGGGATATTTTGTACAATGGAAATGCTGCCTACGAAAAAGGAGCCACAGTGTGCAGAGTTGCGCCAAGCTTTATTCGCTATGGAAATTTTCAAATATTAGCAGCACACAAAGAACTGGATAACCTGAAAAAACTTACAGATTATACAATAGAAAATTTCTATTCTGAACTTGGTAAACCCGGTAAGGAAACTTATTTAAAGTTTTTGACAGAAGTAGCAGACAGAACTATGGATATGGTGTTGCATTGGGAAAGAGTGGGATTTGTACATGGCGTGATGAATACAGATAACATGTCTGTATTAGGGCTTACTATTGATTACGGCCCTTACGGATGGCTTGAAGATTATAATCCCAACTGGACACCCAATACTACAGATGCAGGACGGGCCCGCTATAGTTTCGGCAACCAGGGGCAAATTGCATTCTGGAATTTATACCAGTTTGCAAATGCATTGGTGCCGCTGATTGATGATATTCCTGCTATGGAGAAAATCCTTTTGGACATACAAGCAAAGTACCGGGCAGACCATGTTAGTATGATGCTGTTAAAACTGGGATTAAAAAATGAAATAAAAGATGCAGAGGCATTTATCAAAGAATTGAAATCCTTACTGCATAAAAGTGAAATAGATATGCCCCTGTTTTTCAGAAACCTCTCCCTGTATGATGGAATTGTTTCTGATACCTACATCTCATCGCTGGCATCCATGAGTTATGCAAATGATTTTAACCCGTTTACAAAGGCCTGGAAAAAATGGTTTACACAATATTCTTTGTATATTTCAAAGGAAGATAATAGTAACAGAAAAAAGATGATGAACAGTGTAAATCCAAAGTACGTATTGAGAAATTATATGGCACAACTGGCAATTGATGCTGCTGACAATGGGGATTACAGTATTATAGATGAATTATATCAGTTACTTAAAAAGCCCTATGATGAGCAAGCCGAAAAAGAAAAATGGTTTGTAAAAAGGCCAGACTGGGCAAAACATAAAGTAGGTTGTTCACAATTAAGTTGTAGTTCATAATTTTATCAGGTAAAAAATATACAAAATGGAAAATTTAAAAAAGGCATATATTGCTGGCGGGTGTTTTTGGGGAATGGAAGATTTATTTCGCAAAAGAAAGGGTATTGTTGATACTGAAGTGGGTTACCAGGGCGGGCAAAACGATAACCCAACTTATCGTAACCATCCCGGCCATGCAGAAAGCGTGGAGATAACTTACAATGCTGATGAAACCAGTTTCAGGGAAATACTGGATTACTTTTTCAGGGTACATAACCCAACCACCATTAACAGGCAGGGAAATGATATTGGCACAAGTTACCGTTCTGCTATTTTTATTCAAAATGAAGATGAAAAGAAAATTGCAGAAGAAGTAATTGATATTGTAAATAAATCCGGTAAGTGGGAAGGCGAAGTAGCTACTACTCTGGAACCTTTTGCCACCTTCTGGCCTGCTGAACCTGAGCACCAGGATTATTTGGTAAGAAGGCCGAATGGTTATACCTGTCATTTTGAAAGGTTTGAAACATTTTTAAAATAATTATTCAACTAAGTCTTTAAAAAGCAAAAATCAATTTTATGACACACGAAGAAATCAGAGCCGCAGCAAACGGGCTAATCAGTATGGCCCACGATGGGAAAATACTGGAAGCAATGGACAAGTATTCCGATGATAATATTGTAACCCAGGAAGGAGTGGCCGGAAAGCCAAGCGAAGGGGGCAAAAAAAAGTTACTAGAAAACTATAAGATTTTTCTGGATAATATGACCGAAGTAAACACCTATAAAGGTAAACTTGTGTCTGTTGGAGAAAATGTTTCAGCTATTGAGTGGGAACTTGATTTTAAAAACAACCTGCCCGGCTGGGAAGTAATAAAGCTTACAGAAATTGCCGTACAGGAATGGAAAGACGGAAAGATTACAAGAGAAACATTCTTTTACAACCCCCAGTAACTAATAGCGAGTACAATGAATAAAATAGGATTGAACACCCAAAGGGCAACTGAAATAGCAGACAAGCTTAATATTCTTTTAGCAAACTACCAGGTACTATATACCAACACCAGGGGCTTTCACTGGAATATTAAAGGAAAAGATTTTTTTGAACTGCATTTAAAGTTTGAAGAAATTTATAACGACCTGCAGGTTAAAATAGATGAAGTAGCAGAACGGATTTCGACGCTTGGTAATACACCAAAGAACAGTTTTTCAGATTATCTGAAAATTGCAACTATCACGGAGGTGAGCAATGAAGCTAACGGGGCCGCAGGCTTACAATATATTCTGGATGGCTTTAGTGTTATCCTTAAAATAGAAAGAGAGCTATTGCAACTAAGCGGAGAAATTAATGACGAGGGCACCAATGCTTTAATGAGCGGATACATTACCGAGCATGAAAAAAGCGTTTGGATGTTCAATTCCTATTTAAATAGATAATTATTGCATGAAAGAATGGAAAGAAATTACATCTGAAAAAGATGTACAGGAAATTATTACCGCTTCGGAAACCAGGCCGCAGGTAATCTTTAAGCATAGTATTAGCTGCGGCATCAGTGCTTTTGCAAAGGAAAAGCTGGAAGATGGGAGCCACTTGATAGTAGCCAAAGCAGATTTTAATTATCTGAACCTGCTGCGCTATAGGAGCATTTCTAACTTAATTGCTTCTGCATTAAAGATAACACATCAGTCGCCCCAGGTAATTGTTTTAAAAAACAAAGAAGTGGTTTATCATAGTTCTCATCATTCAATTGATAGTGATAAAATTGTAGAAAAATTGTAATTTCCCCAATTTTTTATTTAAATTTAATTTTTGGAATTTATCATTTGTCTGGGAATAAAAATTAAAGCATGCCAATTACTGAAGTAGTCTTTTGGGGGTTCATCTCTGTTACAGGTATTATTCTTGGTTCGGTTATTGGCCTGAAATTTAATTTGCAGCATTCACTTATTTCAAAAATAGTTGCAATTGCGTCGGGGTTGCTGGTGGCAACTGCCACCGTTGAATTATTTCATAATGCCATTGATGATATTAATTTGTATGTGGGCATTCTGGCATTGTTTGCAGGGGCTTTGGCATTTAGTTTCGCCAATTCCATCGTTTCCGGCCTGGGGGCTAAAAATAGAAAAAGGTGTGGGGTTTGTGTTGAGCAACCAACTGAAGAAGCCAATCCTGGCAGCGGCCTTGCTATTATGATAGGAACGGCTATGGATGCTATACCAGAAGCAATGGTGCTTGGGCTTACACTTAAAACTATGGGAGTAGACTATGCTTTGATATTGGCAATAGCACTTGGAAATTTACCAGAAGCTATATCAAGCTCTTCCGGTATGAAAGAGGCCGGCAGAAGCCACAGATGGATTTTTACGCTTTGGGGGCTCGTATCTGTTGGTACTATACTGCTAACGGTGTTAGGCTTTATACTGGCTGAGCATTTATCACATGAAGTTATTGCAATTTTAGAACTGTTTGGAGCCGGGGCGCTTTTATCATTGGTAGCGGAAACCCTAATACCCGAAGCCACACATGGTACCCCAAAATTTGCAGGCTTGTTGATTGTTCTTGGTTTTATCCTTTTGTTGCTATTTTAGGTAGCTGCAAAAGTTCATCAAAGGCTTTTGAGTAGTGCCCAGTGCGCCAGATGTAACGGTTGTCCTTAGCCCAAATCCATTAGGGAAGATTGATATAAAGAATATTGATATTAGAAGACATGAGTATTCTAAAGCTGTAAACGAGTTTACAGTACCACTTACTCCTGACCTTTTTAAAAACAATATTGTAGTAGTTTATTGCAAACAATACCAGGCCTATTTTGGGCATGGAGCATTGTCGTTTATTGGAGAGTAAGGAGAGCTAATTGCATCATCCATATCATATAATTATTCAATGGTAAATAACATTTATGGCTTTTCAAAAAGTCCTGGAACTAAGTGAGCTGCCTGCAGGTACATCAAAAGTGGTAAAGCTGGGCAATAAAAAAATTGCCTTGTTTAATTTCAACGATAAAATTACCGCATTGGGCAATGCCTGTCTGCACCGGGCTGGCCCGTTAGGGCTGGGCTGTATTGAAAAAAAATACGATGGTTATTATGTAACCTGTCCCTGGCATGGCTGGGAGTATAATATTGAAACTGGTATGGCGCCACCGGGTTATCACGACCAGCAATCAGTTTACGAAGTAAAAATTGAGGGAAGCGATATTTTAGTAAACGACAGCGAACTTATTGCCGCAAAAAAGGCCAGTCATGATTCGCCACTGTTAGATGATTTATTAAAACTTCGTTACCAAACCACACCCGTTTCTTTGAATATTTTAGGGATTTCTGCTACTAATATGAACGCTGGTTTGCCCCGCTATTCCACATCAGAAAAAGCGCTGGAAGATATGCTGGACTATGCAAAAACTAAGCACAATGCCTCTGTAAAAATCATCAGGTTGCGGGATGTAAGTTTCAGGCATTGTGAGGGCTATTACTCACAGCATGCACAGGCATGCAACTGGCCCTGCAGTATAACCGAAGTAGACCCGGCAGACGGAATGACACAAATTTATAAAGACATGGTTCTGTGGGCAGATATTGTAATAATGGCTACACCCATCCGCTGGGGGCAGGCATCTTCGCTGTATTATAAAATGTGTGAACGGTTAAACACGGTACAAAACCAAATCACTTTAAAAGATAAAATCATTATTAAAAACAAGGTGGCTTCTTTTATTATTACAGGAGGCCAGGATAATATACAACAGGTAGCCGGTCAAATGATGAGTTTCTTTACAAGTCTCGGTTTCGTTACGCCTCCTTTTAGTTTTGTAGGATGGAGCCGTGGGTGGACTGCTGAGGATATGGACAAAAATATATTGCAATTTAAAAAGAGCGAATATATAAAACGAAGCAGCCGGGAATTGCTGGATAACTCCGTGGAGTTATTAATGAATATAAAAAAGATGGATTACAAAAAAATTACCGCACCGTTGCCGCACAAAAAAGATTCATTTACCAGTGATATGGAAAATCCGGATATGAATCTTTGATTGAATAGCTACGAGAAAAGGGTTTTCATTTAGAGGAAGAATTCATAAATAATAAGGAAAAATTTATCACTAAACAGTCAAATCATTAAAGCATCTTCCGGCTTTGTGTTTTGCCATTCCTGTTGGCTTCATCAGGAAATCAGTGGCTCATTGCAAAAAAATACATCTAAGAGTTCAAAAAAAATATTTAATGTCAAATGCATATTTTATACCTGGAAAGCCAGGTAATGAACCGGTAAAAGACCATGCACCCGGTAGCAATGAAAGAGCAGAACTTACAGCAGCTCTTGCACAACTAAGAAGTGAAGAAGCTGATATACCAATGTATATCAACAATCATGAAGTAAGAAGTACTACAAAAGTAAAAATTGTGTCACCGCACAATCATCAGAAAGTATTGGGGTATTATTACAGCGGCGAAAAGGAACATGTAACCTTAGCTATAGATGCCGCTATGGCTGCCAGAAAAAAATGGGCTGCAATGCCCTGGCAACACCGGGCTTCTATTTTCCTGAAAGCAGCCGATTTATTGGCCGGCAAGTACCGTGCAAAAATGAATGCGGCTACCATGCTGGGGCAAAGCAAAAGCATTCATCAAAGTGAAATTGACAGTATTTGCGAATCGGTAGATTTTTTACGGTTCAATGTGCATTATATGTCAGGAATCTATAAAGACCAGCCCGATTCTTCAGCCGGGGTTTGGAACAGGATGGAATACCGGCCGCTGGAGGGATTTGTATTCGCCTTAACGCCTTTTAATTTTACTTCTATTGCCTGCAACCTGCCTACAAGCTGTGCCATGATGGGTAATGTAGTTGTATGGAAACCCAGTAACAATCAAATATACAGCGCTAAAGTATTGATGGAAATATATAAAGAAGCCGGGTTGCCTGCTGGTGTTATAAACTTAATTTATCCAACCGGGCCGGATGCAGCCGAAGTAGTTTTTAATCATCCTGATTTTGCCGGCATACACTTTACCGGCAGCACAGCAGTGTTTCAAAATATCTGGCAAACAATCGGGAACAATATACATAAGTATAAAGCCTACCCCCGCATTGTTGGCGAAACAGGCGGTAAGGATTTCATTATGGCCCACTCCACTGCAAACGTTGATGCGTTTGTAACAGCAGTAATCAGGGGTGCGTTTGAATACCAGGGGCAAAAATGTTCTGCCGCATCCAGGGCTTATGTGCCTGCCAGCTTGTGGCCGCAGGTAAAAGAAAAATTAGTAGCGCAGGTGAATAGTATTAAAATAGGCTCTCCTGAAAATTTTTCCAATTTTATGAATGCGGTTATTGATGAAAAAAGCTTTGACAAACTAAACCGATATATCCAGGCTGCAAAAAATAATCCGGATACTGAATTATTAACGGGTGGCGATAATAGCAAAGAAGAAGGTTATTTTATAAAGCCTGCCATTATTAAAACCAACGACCCTAAGTATGTAACGATGTGTGAAGAATTATTTGGCCCCATCCTTACTTTATATGTGTATGATGATAATAAATTTGAAGAAATACTTGACTTAGTTGACAGCACTTCTATTTATGCTCTTACAGGTTCTTTTTTTGCCGATGACAGAGAGGTTATTGCGTATGCTTCTGATAAACTAAATCAGGCGGCAGGTAATTTTTATATCAATGATAAGCCTACCGGCGCCATTGTGGGTCAGCAACCTTTTGGAGGTGCCCGTGGCAGTGGCACCAACGATAAAGCTGGTTCAAAAATTAACCTGTTTCGCTGGACATCTGTACGAACAATAAAGGAAAATTTAGTGCCGCCTGCAGATTATAAATACCCATACATGCAGCCGGAATAACATTAATAATTATATTCTATTTATTAAAACTAAAAAAGAAAAATGAAAAAAAACGCACTTGCCCTATCATTATTAGCTGTATGCAGTTTGTTATTTGCAGCCTGCAATAATTCTGCAAATAATAACGCAACAGATGAACATGCAGGGCATAAAAGCGATAGCGCAGGCCAGCAACAAGCTGTTGGCTACATTTATACCACTACCAATGGCGAAGGCGAAAACCAGGTGGTAAGTTTTGAACGCTATGCAGATGGTAATTTGGGAAATGAAAAAGTTTATGGCACACAAAGTAATGGGGGCTCTAAAAGCACCGACCCTGTATTTGGTGATTATGATTACCAGGGCTCTGTACAAATTATAGACAACTATTTATTGACTGTAAACACTGGCGGAAACACGGTTTCTGTTTTTGACCTGAATAAAAAGGATGGCAGCTTAAAATGGAAATCCAATTTTGACAGTAAAGGCCAAAGGCCGGTAAGTATTGGTTATACAAAAGTAGCCGGTAGCGAAACCGAATACTGGATTACGGTAGCCAACCAATGGGGCATACCTACGGCGTTATACGATGGCGATAAGTTTGTACGCTTACCCAACAACGAATTTTTTAAACAGGATTTGGCAAAGCCAGATGCTTCAGATGAATTAAGAAATATTCAGTTGTACAAATTTGATACAAAAACAGGCGCAGTTACTTATGTGAGTATGCTTGATAAGTACGCCAGAAAATGGGGAGGCCCGGTGCAGGTAGCCTTTAGCCCCGATGGAAAAAAAGTAGCAGTAACACTTTGGGGTATTCCGCATTTCTTAACAGAACATCCAATATTAAAAGAAACACAGCCCAGCCGTGTTTACGTATATGATTTTGACAATGGTAAAGTGAGTAATCCCCGTTATTTTGAGGAAACAGGTGTGATAGGCGCTGTGGGTTTTAACTGGGGAAATGATAACAGCACATTATATGTTTCATATTTTAACCTGATTGATTCAAAGACAGACCATGGTTTGGTGGTGCTTCATGATGATAACAAAAAACTCAATAAACAAAGCAATCATACCACCGGGGCAACTGGCGATGTGGATGAAGCTTGCTGGACGGCTATGAACCCCAGCAAAGACATGCTGTATGTGGTTAGCTTTTACTCTAATGTAATCACTCCCTTTAAGATAGAAAACAACAGGGTGGTAAAAACATTGCCTTATGAGGGAGTAAAAAAAGATAATCCTGAAAATGATTTAAAAGACGCTTATGTGGCTCCTGACAATAAAATGTTGTACTGTATCGGCGCATTAAACTCTTACTCCATCAAACATTATAAAATAAATGAGGATGGTAGTTTAAAATTTCATGATGAAAAAGTACTGGATGTAACTAAACATGCCCTGGGCAAACCGGGGGTGTATGACTTATGCGGATTAACAGGATTTGACCTGTAGTAACAGATAAATTATTATTTTTAAATTTGTTTAAAAATATTCTTTGATTTTTCTTAGGAGATTCAAAAAGGTAAATGATGAGTATAATTCAAAATTTTGTTGAAGCTGAGCATAGCGTACACAATATGGCAAGGGTGTTAGGGGCTGTTGCAAAGTCGTATATACCCGGCAAGCCAGATAATAGCCACACTAATTTACGCTGGTGCGAAATAAACCATCATTTAGAAACCAGAACATTCACTTTGCCGGATGGCAGGCCAGTTTGGGTTAGCTATCATCCTGCTCATTTGCATTTTCATGTCTATGTTAACGATGAAAAAGATAACAAGCGGATGGTTTTGGTGAAAAACAATTCTATTGAATTTGTAAAGCAGAAGTTTGTAAAGATTCTCGGCGACCTTAAGTTAAGTACCGATGTTTTTTTGCAAAACCTGAAATTCAGGTATCATGATTTATTAGATAAAAATGGAAAACTATTTTTACCGGATAAATCCAGCCTGCACCAGTTTGAAACCATCCGCAGCGAAGCCAACCGTGTTTTGCAGGAGTATCTTTTGCAAAGCGGTCTGGATAGCGAAATAAGGGTATGGGAGTATAATTTTGATACAGGCATTTATTGCAAACATGGTAATGGATTGGAACAGTATGCGGGATATGCACCGGCTGATGAGGAGGTTTTCGGCAAGCCGTACTTTTACAACAGCTTTTATTTACAGGGTAAAAAAATTATGCCCAATGATTTTAAGCCCTTAGCAAATGGAATATGGGAAACCGAAAAATGGGGAGGCGCTATATTACCCATGGACAGATTTTCCACTATTGAGGATTTTTTAGCTGCTGCCCCGGGTTTTATAAAAGAAACGTCAGAAATATTTTTAATACCAATAAATAACAAATCTTAAGATGAAATTAAATGAAACTAATCTGCTGGATGCAGTAAAAGAACTAAGGTCAAAAGGATACACGGAAGAATACATCCCTGCAAAAGAACATATTGATTGTGCTGTTTCAGGAAAAAAACTAAAACCAGAAGAACTTAAAATAGAGGAAGGTTATCAGTTTGATATTACTGAAAACACAACCGATTCCCAATACCTTTTCACAGCTACGGAAAAATCAACCGGCACCAAAGGACTAATTATTGACTTATTAGGGCAACATAAATTTGGTGAAACCCCTGTTGCTGGTATGCTGAACGTACCCCTTACAATGTACAAATATGATGAAGGAGATATTAAATATGGACTGCCTAAAATTTACAAAGATAAATTTAATGAAAATCCTGAGCGTTACGAATTGAGGATTGGCTATCCTGATTTTCCACCATGCCCTTTTGGAAACTCATTCAGTATGCTGGGCTTTGATAAAGATAACAAACAGTATGTATGGCTGGTAACAAGTATTATTAAAGATAAAAGACTTAATAAGTCAGAGTTTAATCAATAATGGACTGGTACCTTCCTATAACAATCATTCCCGGTGTTGGCGTATTGATAGTATCAACAACTAATCAAATTATTGCTTTGAATATTGATATTGCACAGATGATTGCCAATAAAAGTTGTATGGAGCAAGTGCAAATTTTTGAGATAAAAAACAACCAGCTGAAAAAGCTGGCAAATGCCACGGTATTGTTTTATATATCCTGCGCTTTATATGTTTTTTCAGGCTTATCAGGAGCATTTTTCAGCAGTATGATTACTTCTGAGCTTGTGCTAATTGCGGCTACGGTATGTTTATTTACAGCATTGGGGTATTTAATATTTTTTGGATATGATTTAATAAAAATCCAGAAAATTCAAGTTGATAATTTAAAGAATCAAAACGTATGATAGTAGGTGTTTTTAAAAGCCGGGTAAACCCAAAATTCCGGGAAGAATTTGAAAGCCTTTATAATGAGATGTCTGGCCACATTGCTAAAATAAAGGGCTATAACGGACATAAGATATACAAGGCTGATGATGGCGAAGCAGTGGTGGTGGTGGAATTTGAAGACGATGTATCTTTTGAAGAATGGGACAAACACCCCGAACACAAAAAAGCCAAATTAAGGGGTAAGCTAGAGGTGTTTGATGAATATGATGTTATGGTAGGAAGAGTTTTCGAAAGGCATACTAAACCAGAACCTTTTATTCTACCTTTTTTTATTTAGAATATGACAACAATAATAAAAATAAAGAATATCCCGGATGGCTACCAGTCAATTATTACTAATGGCAAGCACTGTATTATTGGCGATGAACCGCTAAACAGTAAAGGCACAGACCTGGGGTTAAGTCCAAGTGAATTGGTATTAAGCGGCCTTGCTATGTGTAAAGTTGGAACGGTGCGTTTTATTGCCAGGAAGAATAACTGGGAAATAAGAGATGTAGAGGCCAGCCTCGAGCAGGAAGTAAAAAGGGACAGCGACGGAACACATACAACCGTAAAAGTAGTTTTAAAAATAGAAGGTGATATTACCGATGAGCAACGGGCTGAACTATTAAAACAGGCAGACAACTGTTACATACATCGCTTGCTTAATGGTGCATGGAACATTCAGCCAATACAAACAGAAACAGAAAGTTTATAGGTACAATATCAAAATGACATCATTAACAAAAGAGGAACTCATCAAGGGCTGGAAACTGAAGGGGATTGATGGTATGCAAGTGCCGGATATAACTGATTTTTCAGGCAAGCCATTGTTGATTTTATTTTTCAATTTGGGTTGCCCTGGCTGCAAAGGCAGGGCCCTGCCTTTTGCTAACAGGATGGTAGTAGAGCATGGCGAAAAAATAAATGTATTCGGCATTCATACTAATTTTGAAGGTATTGACTACACCGATGAGGAATTAATAAAAGCAAAGGAAACCTATTATATCAGGTTCCCTTATTTCCGGGATTTTAATTTCAATACAACCTTTATCAATTATGAAGCAGGAGGAACTCCGCACTGGATACTTACCGATAAAGAGTTAAATCCCGTTTATTCTATATTTGGCTCTGACCCCAACAATGCGCTGCTAAGGTTAGATTTAAAAATTAAAGAACTGTTACAATAAAAATATCTTATATGACAAGAGAAGAGTTAATAAAAAAAGTTTCGGCAGATGGTTATTCTGTAGATTTTACACTTCAGGATGATTGCCTGTATTGTTCTGCAACAGATAAAAATTACATTTTAGAAAATTTCGAAGTAATTATGGATTATGAGTTTACTGAAAATGGCCAAAACAAGAAACTCCGTACAGTTGCTTCTACCGAATACGGCCTTACCGGGTATTATATAATCTAAAAAATAATATACAATGCTTAAATGGAATGATGTTATCAAAATTGCCAACAACGGCAATCCTGCTCCCGACAGGCGAGTGGAAAAAACAGAAGAAGAATGGAGAGAACTCTTAACAGAGGAGCAATTTCATGTAACCCGTAATAAGGGAACTGAACGGCCACATAGTTCTGAAATGTGCAACCTGTTTGAGCCAGGTAAATATGCCTGCATCTGCTGTGATACAGAACTTTTCGACAGCGGAGAAAAATTTCAAAGCGGAACCGGCTGGCCTTCGTTTACACAACCAATAAAGGAAAACGCAGTGGCATATCATAAAGACGGCAGCTATGGAATGATCCGCATAGAAGCGCTTTGCAATACCTGTGATGCACATTTGGGGCATGTATTTCAGGACGGGCCTGCTCCCTCCGGCCTCAGATATTGTATCAATGCTGTTTCACTTAAAAAAATAAAACAGGGAGTATAGCAGGGAAATATTTACAAATAAACCTGTCATTTGAACCAATACAGATTACCGGTATTGAAATAGCTTTGACAGGTTTACTTATATAACTGTTTTAAAGTAATAAATGCACAAAGCTTATTAAAAAACAGCCGAAAGAATTAATAACCCGGCAATAAAAAAATTAAGAAATGGACAAACTGTTATTAAAGAATAAACTGCTCGAAAACGAACGCAGCAAAATAAAAGCATTTACCGTTAACCTGAATGATTTTATTAATAATACCCATATAGATTATAATGAAGCAAGGGATAATGATGATCATTCACATCATCATCAGGCTACTACCGACAGTAATATCGGGCACAAACATTTACATGTGCATGAAGACCATATTAAAGAAATTGAGGCTATTGATTTTTCCCCAAGCACAGTTGTGGAGCCCGGAGCAGTTGTTCAGGTAAATGACAGGTATATTGTTGTGGCAGTAGCCGAGTCGGCTTTTAAATTTGATGGCAAAGATGTATTATCCATTTCAACAGGGGCTCCATTATACCAATGTATGAAAGGGAAAAAGACAGGTGACACATGCACCATCAACAATAATAATTTCATTATAAAAAACATTTATTAATCATGAAGGCAGTATTCAATAAAACCGTAATCGCTGAAAGTGATAATACCATCAGCCTGGAAGGCAATACTTATTTTCCGCCCGATAGCCTCAAAAAAGAATACTTTAAAGAGACCAATCACCACACCACATGCCCGTGGAAAGGTGTTGCATCATATTATACGATTGAAGTAAAAGGAGAGATATGTGATAATGCAGGTTGGTTTTATAAAAACCCTTCAGATGCGGCAAAAGAAATTAAAGACCATGTTGCATTTTGGCGGGGTGTTCGTGTTACCCAATAAAAAGAATAGTTTTTTTGCAACGCTGATATCGTGTAATAATAGGGAGAATATTATTTGATTAATAATTTAAGCAAAATAGGATTTGGCGGTAGCTGTCATTGGTGTACAGAAGGAATTTTTGCATCATTGACGGGAGTGGAAAAAGTGGAACAGGGATGGATTGGTTCAGAAGGTGAAAACGAGTATCTTTCTGAAGCTGTTATTGTGCATTTTGATGAAACTGTTGTATCGCTTGAAAAACTCATAGAGATTCATCTGCACACACATTCATCCACTTCCAACCATTCCATGCGAAAGAAATACCGTTCTGCTATTTACAGCTTTAGTAATATGCAGCATGAGCATTGTGTGCAATCACTCCAGGTTCTGCAAGCCGGTTTTCAGCAGGAGCTTGTAACAGTAGTTTTGCCCTTTAAAAAATACAGGCACAATACAGAAGATTACCAGAACTATTATTACAGCAACCCTCAAAAACCATTTTGCCAAACAAACATCTATCCTAAATTGAAAGTACTCGCTGAAAAATTTAATTCACAGCTTAATAAAGAAAAACTGAGGGTAAACAATATTTCAATAGAATGAGTATAATTGGTTTGGGCACGGCAGCTATTGGTCGTCCGCAATACATCAATATTAAACAAAAAACCGGAGCAGAAACTGAACCATTTCAGTTAAGCCAATTCAGACGGCAAGGTATAGCATTGCTTGAAACTGCTTATCAATCTGGCATTCGTTATTTTGATACAGCCGCCGGCTATGGCATTGCAGAAGAAATGATGTCCGAATGGTTGTACGGTAAACAAGATACAACTATCACTGTAGCTACAAAATGGGGTTACACCTATGTAGCAGGTTTCAACCCGCAAGCAACGATACATGAGGTAAAGGAACACAGCCTTGAAAAGCTTAATGAACAGTGGGAGAACTCAAAAAAACTACTGCCACAAGTATCGGTATATCAAATACACTCTGCCACATTGGAAAGCGGTGTGTTAGATAATAAAGATATTCTGAACAGGCTGGCAGCGCTTAAAAATGAGTACAAGATAAAAATTGGTTTAACATTGAGTGGGAGTAAGCAAAAAGAAACGCTGCTTAAAGCGCTGGATATTGAAGTGGATGAAAAACCTGTTTTTGATGTTTGCCAGCTTACTTACAATGTGTACGAACAAAGTATTTACGATAGTATCGATAGAATAAAAGAAGCCAACATCCGGGTAGTAGTGAAAGAGGCCCTGGCGAATGGCCGGGTTTTTGGCAATAAAAAGTACCCTCATTACTTGCCACACTACAGCCTGCTCTATGAGCTTGCAAAAAAATATGATACCGGTGTTGATGCTGTTGCTATCCGGTATTGTATGGACAGTCTGCAACCTGATGTAGTTTTAAGCGGCGCATACAATGAAGAAAATTTAAGAGAGAATCTGGAGGCATATAATTTTGAATTAGAACCCGGTGAAATAAACGAAATCCGGTCAATGAAAATAATGCCGGAATTTTATTGGAATGAACGAATGGCATTAACCTATAATTAGCAATGATAAAAGCAAAATTTAAAAATACAAGATTTAGTGCAGAAGGTGCACCACTGCTGCGTATTGCGGAAGAGATGGCAAAAGCATACGGTTATACTTCTGCTCTTAATATTGATAAAGAACTGGCCCAGCTCATCCGTTTACGGATAGCCACTGTTAACCAATGCAGTTATTGCAGTATTCTTCACTATAGCGTTTGCAGGGAGCTGGGTATTAACCAGGAAAAAACAGATTGTCTGGGAAGCTATTGGGAAAGTGAATTGTTTACTGAAAAAGAAAAAGCAGCTCTATTATACGCTGATGCTTTAAATAAAGGCAAAGGGAAAAAATTTGATGAAGCACATCAGCAGATGTTACGTTTTTTTTCTGTTGATGAAATAGCAGAGATTGCTGCTGTTGTTATTAATATGAATTTGTGGACAAGAATAAAACTGGCCCAGGGAACTGTTCCTTATTAAAATAGAATAATTATTTCAACCATTGCAAAGTAAACTTTCAAAAAAAATTATTGCCTGCGAAACTTGTATAAAGTTTTTGCCTAACAAGCCTAAACCAATTTTTCAGTTTAGTGAAAACAGCAGGATAATGATTATAGGCCAGGCGCCAGGGCAAAAAGTGCATGATGCAGGCATTCCTTTTCTTGACAAAAGCG